>Ga0134125_10004085_pt1 | contig 16713 bp, 11 predicted proteins | sample KB31751_FD_96464 | JGI IMG/M metagenome (GOLD analysis project Ga0134125, IMG submission 96464) | Terrestrial soil microbial communities with excess Nitrogen fertilizer from Kellogg Biological Station, Michigan, USA - KB3-175-1 | ecosystem: Environmental > Terrestrial > Soil > Unclassified ...
TCGCGAACGCGGCCGGGATGATCGCGAAGTACTTGGCCACGTCGTTGGCGATGCTGAAAGTCGTGAGCGACCCGCGCGTCATCAGCATCTGCTTGCCGACCTCGACGACCTCGAGCAGCTTGGTCGGGTTGCTGTCGAGATCGACCATGTTGCCGGCCTCCTTGGCCGCCGACGTGCCGCTGTTCATCGCCACCGCGACGTCGGCCTGCGCCAGCGCGGGCGCGTCGTTGGTGCCGTCGCCGGTCATCGCCACGAGATGTCCTTCCGACTGATAGCGCCGGATCAACGCCAGCTTGTCTTCCGGTGTCGCTTCCGCCAGAAAATCATCGACGCCCGCTTCGGCAGCGATCGCGGCGGCGGTGAGGCGGTTGTCGCCGGTGATCATCACGCTCTTGATGCCCATCCGGCGCAGCTCGGCGAAACGCTCGGCGATGCCGCCCTTGAGGATGTCCTTCAATTCGATCACGCCCAGCGCGCGGTCGTTTTCGGCCACGACCAGCGGCGTGCCGCCCGCGCGCGAAATCGTCTCGGTCACCGCACGCACTTCGTCGGGCATGCGACCGCCCGATTCCCGGACATGAGCGGCGATCGCATCGGTCGCACCCTTGCGGATGCGGCGCGTACCAGCGTCCACGCCGCTCATGCGGGTGCGCGCGGAAAAGGCGACGAATTGGACGTCTTGCAGTTCGCGCCCACGCAGGCCGTGACGTTCCTTGGCCAGCACGACGATCGAACGGCCTTCCGGCGTTTCATCGGCAAGCGAGGCCAGTTGCGCCGCTTCGGCCAGTTGCAGTTCGGCGACGCCCGGTGCCGGATGGAATGCGGTCGCCTGCCGGTTGCCGAGCGTGATCGTGCCGGTCTTGTCCAGCAGCAGCACGTCCACGTCCCCGGCGGCTTCCACCGCGCGACCGGAGGTGGCTATCACGTTTGCCCGCAGCATGCGGCTCATGCCGGCGATCCCGATCGCGGACAGCAGCGCACCGATCGTCGTCGGGATCAGGCAGACCAGCAGCGCCACCAGCACGGTCATCGACACCGCCCGCCCGCCCGCGGCCTGCACGCTGTACAGCGAAAACGGCAGCAGCGTCATGCAGACGACAAGGAACACCAGCGTCAATGCGACCAGCAGGATGGTCAGCGCGATTTCGTTCGGCGTGCGCGCACGTTTCGCGCTCTCCACCATCGCGATCATGCGATCGAGGAAGGCTTCGCCTGGCTTTGCGGTAACGCGCACCACGATCCAGTCCGACAGGACCTTCGTGCCCCCGGTCACCGCGGAGCGGTCCCCTCCGGACTCGCGGATCACCGGTGCGGATTCGCCGGTGATTGCCGACTCGTCCACCGACGCCACGCCTTCGATCACTTCTCCATCCGCGGATACGATGTCGCCGGCTTCGACCAGTACCACGCGCTCGCCGTTCAATTCAGCGCTGGGCATTGGCACCCAGGCGGCGCCGAAGCGCGGCTCTTGCAGGACCTTCGCGTAAACCCGTTGCCTGGCGGCGCGCAGGCTCGCGGCTTGCGCCTTGCCGCGGCCTTCCGCGAGCGACTCGGCCAGATTGGCGAACCACACCGTCAGCCACAACCAGGCGGCGACGCCCAGCGTGAAGCCCGGCGCATTCATGTGGTGATCGCGGAACGCGGCAATGCCGAGCAGGGTCGCGAGCACGCTGCCGACCCAGACCACGAACATCACCGGGTTGCGCCACTGCGCGCGCGGCGACAGACGCCTGATCGATTCTCCCAGTGCCGGTTTCAGCAACGCCGGATCGAACATCGGCAGCGTTCGTGCGTTGGCGGGCAATGCTCGTGCGGAGGCGTTGGACATGCGTGGCTCCGGTCAATGCGCGTGGAACAGCGCGAGATGTTCGACCACTGGACCGAGCGCCAGTGCCGGCACGTAGTTCAATGCACCGACCAGCAGCACCGCGCCGATCAGCAGGATCACGAACAATGGCCCGTGGGTCGGCATCGTGCCGGCGGAAACGGCGAGGCGCGGTTTCTTCACGAGGCTTCCGGCCAGTGCCAGCACCGGCACGATGATCGCGAAACGGCCGAACCACATCGCGACGGCCAGCAGGCCGTTGTAGAACGGCGTGTTGGCGGACAGGCCCGCGAACGCGGAGCCGTTGTTGTTGGCTGCCGACGAGAACGCGTAGAGCACTTCGGAGAAACCGTGCGCGCCCGGATTGAGCATGCCCGCGCGCCCGGCCTGAGCCATCACTGCGATCGCGGTGCCGGCCAGCGCCAGCACGGGCACCACCAGGATCGCGATCGCAACCATCTTCATCTCGAACATTCCGATCTTCTTGCCGAGATATTCGGGGGTGCGGCCGATCATCAGGCCCGCGATGAACACGGCCAGGATCGCGAAGACCAGCATGCCGTAGAGGCCCGACCCGACTCCGCCGAACACGACCTCGCCGAGCTGGATCAGGAACATCGGCACGCCGCCGGCCAGCGGCATCAGGCTGTCGTGCATCGCGTTGACGGCGCCACAGCTTGCGGAAGTCGTGATCGCGGCGAACAGCATGGAAGCGACGGTGCCGAAGCGCGTTTCGATGCCTTCCATGCTCGGCCCGGTTACGCCGAGGCGCGCGATCAACGGATTCGGGGCGTCTTGTGTGGTGACGCCGACGGCGTACATGCCGACGAACAGGATCGTCATCGCTGCCAGCACCGCGATGCCCTGGCGTTTGTCACCAACCATTCTGCCGAAGGTGAAGACCAACGCGGCGGGAATCAGGAACATCGCCAGCATCTCCAGAAAATTAGTCAGCGGCGTCGGGTTCTCGAACGGATGCGCGGAATTGGCATTGAAGAACCCGCCGCCATTGGTGCCGAGTTCCTTGATCGATTCCTGCGAGGCGACCGGGCCCATCGCGATGTCCTGCGTGGAGGCGATCATGTCCTTCATGAGCGGCGCATCGTGCGCGTCCTTCATCGGATTGCCCGCTGCATCCGTGACCGGTACCTGGTAATGGGTTGCCTGCACCGTCTGCACGCTCGCGGGCGCGGAGAAGTTCTGCGGTACGCCCTGGCTCACCAGGATCAAGGCGAGCACGAACGAGAGCGGCAACAGGATCCACAACGTGGTGCGGATCAGATCCTGCCAGGCATTGCCCAATCCTTTCGAGCCGTGTCGCGCCAGCCCGCGGATCAGGGCAATCGCCACCACGATGCCGGTTGACGCGGACAGGAAATTCTGCACCGCCAACCCGGCCATCTGCGTCAGATGGCTCATCGTCGATTCGCCGGAATAACCCTGCCAATTGGTGTTGGTGACGAACGACACCGCCGTGTCGAACGACGAATCCGGCGAAACCGCTCCCATGTGCGCCGGATTGACGGGCAGCCATTGCTGCAGGCGCTGGAACGCGTACAACACCAGCACCCCGATCAAGTTGAACAGCACGATCGCAACCGCGTAGCGCCACCACGGCATGTCCTCGCCGGATTGCGCGCCGGCAAGACGCAGCAACGTCCGGTCGATCGCGCCCATCCAGCGCCAGCGCTTGGCGAGGCGGCCTTCCAGCACGCCTTCGATCCAGCGCGCCAGCGGCCAGGCGAGCGCAAACAGGATGGCCAGGTAAATGGCTACCTGGAACCAGGGGTTTGCATTCATTCGAGATTCTCGGCGTCGAAGAGCGCGTAAAGCAGATAGGCGAACAGTCCGAGCGACAGGATCGCCGCCAGTGCATACACCCAGCCCGGTTCAGCGGCCATGGCCGCGCCCCTCAAGGCCCTGGCATGCCGCGATCAAGGCGATCAGCGACAGACCGAAACCGAAAATCAGCAATACGCAGACGACATCCACAGACGCGCTCCCAAGCAATGGCGCATCCTAGGCAGGCCGATATCAGGACGGTGCAACGATCACGTCGAATTGCATCAAGACGGCATCAAGAAGAAGGCGAGGGGATCGCCTGGAAAAAAACGCCGCGCTTTCGCGCGGCGTTTTCGTTCGAGCCGTTGCCGTCCGCGGCAACTGGATCCCGGCCGATCCCTGGCCGGGATGACGAGGCGAACTACCAGATCTTCACCTGCTTGTCGCCGCTGCGCACCATCTTGTCGCCGGCCTTGCACTGGAACGCCCTGGCGAAAGCGGGCATGTTGGAAGGTGCGCCGATCGCACGGAACTCCGCGGGTGCGTGCGGATTGCTGTTCACCAGTACCTTCATCAGTTCCGGACGCATGCTTTCGCGCCACACGCGCGCCCAGTTGAGGAAGAAGCGCTGGTCCTCGGTCATCCCGTCGATCTTTTCGATGGCTTCCGACGGGTTCTGCTTCAACGCGGCCTGCAGGGCGTCGTAGGAGGCATTCAGACCGCCGAGATCGCCGATGTTCTCGCCCAGGGTCAACTGACCATTGACGTGCACGCCCGGCAATGGCGAGTAGCCATTGAACTGTTCGACCAGCTTGTGCGTGCGCGCGTCGAACTTGTCTCGATCCGCCTTGGTCCACCAGTTGACATTGTTGCCCTGCGCGTCGAACTGGCTGCCTTCATCGTCGTAGCCGTGGCTGGATTCGTGCCCGATCACCGCGCCGATGCCACCGTAATTGACCGCATCGTCGCCGTTGGCGTAGAAGAACGGCGGCTGCAGGATCGCGGCCGGGAAGTTGATCGTGTTGTCGGTCGGGTTGTAATACGCATTGACCGTCTGCGGCGTCATGCCCCATTCGTGGCGATCGGTCGGCGTGCCGACCTTGCTCATCTCGTACTGGTAATCGAACTTGGTCGCCGCCGCCACATTGGCGTAATAGTTGTCGGGCGTCAGCGCCAGGCCGCTCCAGTCGCGCCACTTGTCCGGATAGCCGATCTTGGGCAGGAACGTGTTCCACTTCTCGATGGCCTTCTTCTTGGTTTCGGGGCTCATCCAGTCGAGGTTCTCGATGCGCGCCTTCAGCGCGTTGCGAACGTTGTTGACCAGGACCAGCGCGCGTTGCTTGGCTTCCGGCGGGAATTCCTGCGCGACATAGAGTTCGCCCAGCGCCATGCCCATGCCGCTGCCGTCGCTGTTGATGGCGCCGAGCACGCGCTTCCAGCGCGGCTTGATCACCTTCTGGCCGATGAGAGTCTTGTTGTAGAAATCGAAATGCGCATTCTGGAAGGCGTCGGACAAGGCCGGCGCGGCGTTTTCGATCTCGTGGTAGCGCAGGTACGACTGCCACTGCGAAACCGGCACGTCGCCGAGCATCTTGTTTACTTCGGCAAAGAACACCGGCTGCGACAACGAGAATCCGTTGGTGACATTGGCGCCCTGCGCCTTGATGAAATCATCCCAGGAGAAGCGCGGCGTCACCTTGTCCGCTTCGGCCACGCTTACGAAGTGGTATTGGTTTTCCGGCTTGCGCAGGTCGACCGGCGCAAGCGAGGCCTTGGCCAGGCGCGTCTCGAACGCCAGCACGTCCTTGGACTGCTTTTCCGCCGAGGCCGCCGGCACGCCGGTCAGCTCCAGCATCTTCGCCACGTGCGCGGTGAACTCGTTGCGCAGCTTGACGCTGTCGGCGTCGGTCTTGGTGTAGTACTCCTTGGTCGGCAGGCTGAGGCCGCCCTGGAAGGCGTAGGCGATCTGGGTTTCGGAGTGCTTGAAATCCGCGGCGCGCCCGAAGCTGAAGAGGTCGCCCTGGCCGCTGGCGAAACTTTCATTGAGGTACGCGACGATGTCCTTCGGCGATTTCAGCGCGTCGATCTTCGCGAGGTCGGGTTTGATCGGGTCGAATCCGGCCTTGTTGATCGCAGCCTCGTCCATGCCGGACTTGAAATAGAAACCGATCTTCTGATCGATCGAACCGGGCTTGGACTGCGCCGCATTCTTCGCGGCGTTCTCCACGATCTGGTGCTGGGTGTTGAGGCTGTCCTCGGCCAGCTTGTCGAACGCGCCCCAGCTGCTGCGGTCGGCCGGGATCGGGTTGTCCGCCAGCCATTTGGCGTTGACGTAGTCGTTGAAGTCCTGGCAGGGGTTGATGTTCTTGTTGAGGTCGTTCACGTCGAAATTGCTGGCTGCGAATGCGCTGCCGGCGCTGAGTGCCAGCGTGATGGCCAGCGCGACCGGCTTGAACAGATGCTTGTTCATGGGTTTCCTCGTCTGGAAGGGCAAAGCCGCGGCACGGCCGCAGAGTCGCGCCAGCCTAGCAGGCGCCCGCATCGCCGGGAGTGTCGAAAGTCAGTGGCGTTGGGCGGCAGCAATGGGCCAGGCGGCCCGCCCTCGGCCGTCATGCGGGCCGACTGCGAGGCTCGCAGGCGGAGCCAGGAATTTCAGGCCCCGTGTCCCGTTAAAATGACGCGATTTGCAGCTTGAGGACCAGCATGGACATCACTTTTTACGGGGCGGCGGGCGAGGTCACCGGCTCCTGCCATCTGGTGGGCGCGGCGGGCAAGCGGCTGCTGCTGGATTGCGGCATGGTGCAGGGCGACCGCGATGCCGACGCGCGCAACGCGGCGGAGTTTCCCTTCGATGCAAAAGGCATCCACGCGCTGGTGCTGAGCCACGCGCATCTCGATCACTGCGGCCGCATACCGCTGCTGGTGAAACGCGGTTTCAACGGTCCGATCTACACCACGTCGGCGACCGCGGACCTCGCCAACATCATCATGTCCGATTCCGCGCACATCGCCGACATGGATGCGCAAGACGCCAACCGCCATCTGGCGCCGGGACAGAAGCCGGCGGAGCCGCTGTACACGCAGGACGACGTGTACGCGGCGATGAAGCTGATGAAGCCGCTGGACTACAACGAGCCGCAGGAAATCCTGCCGGGCATTCGCGTGATCTTACGCGACGCCGGACACATCCTCGGCTCGGCCACGGTTGAAGTGGCCGCCGACGAAAACGGCGCCACGCGCACGCTGGTGTTCACCGGCGATCTCGGGCCCACGGGCACGCCGATCCTGTGCGATCCGGCGAAGGTCGCAGCGGCGGATGCGGTGATCATGGAATCGACCTACGGCAACCGCCTGCACAAGACGCGCGTGGACACGCTGTCAGAACTCGCCGCGATCTTCCAGGCGGCGCATCGCGACGGCGGCAACATCGTGATCCCCGCATTCGCGGTCGGTCGCACCCAGGAGCTGCTGTACTTCTTCGCCGAGCATTTCGACGAATGGCAGCTCGGGCACTACAAGATGTTCCTCGACAGCCCGATGGCGACGCGCGTCACCGCGTGCTACGACCGCCACGAGGACCTGTTCGACGAGGACGCGAAGAAGCTGTGGCTGATGCGCCAGCACCCTCTGCGCCTGCCGAACCTCAGCTTTACCGCCGACAGCGGCGAGTCGCGCGCGATAAATTCGATCCGCAGCGGTGCGGTGATCATCGCGGGTTCGGGCATGTGCGAAGGCGGGCGCATCCGCCATCACCTGCGCCACAATCTCGCCAATCCCGCCGCGCACGTCGTGTTCGTCGGCTACCAGGCGCAAGGCACGTTGGGGCGGCGCATCGTCGACGGTGCGAAGCACGTGCACCTTTTCGGCGACGACATCCCGGTGCGCGCGCAAATCCATACGGTCGGCGGCTTGTCCGCGCATGCGGATCGCGATGGTTTGTCCGACTGGTACGGCGCGATCGCCGGACATCCGCCAGTCTGGCTCGTGCACGGAGAGGACGACGGCCGCAGCGGACTGGCCGATTGCCTGAAACAGAAATGGGGTTGCGCGGTGAACCTGCCGAAGCCGGGAGACAAGGCGCCTGTTTGAGCGGCCGCCGATCCGGCCCGCCTTCACTCGAAGACGGGCCTGCGCCCGGCACGAAGGCGATCCTTACGCCTTGCGCGCCTTCCCGCCACGCCACCGTGGCTTCTTGTTGCCGGCGGCGTGTTCGCCATTGCCCCGCGGCAAATGCGGACGGCGTGCGTGCGAGGGCTTGCCCGGCTTGTTCCGTCCGGGTTTGCGCATCGGCATCGAAGGGCCGTCCAGTCGCAGAGACCACGACGGCGCGAATTCCTGCACCGCTTCGATCGCGATGTCCTGTTTCAGCAATCGACGGATGTCCCGCAACAAACCTTCCTCATCGCGACTCACCAGCGACAGTGCGAGACCTTCCGCACCCGCACGGCCGGTACGGCCGATGCGGTGCACGTAATCCTCGGCGACCATCGGCAGGTCGTAGTTCACCACCACCGGCAGTTGTGCGATGTCCAGGCCGCGCGCGGCGATGTCGGTCGCGACCAGCACGGTGGTCTTGCCGTTCTTGAAATCGGCCAGTGCGCGCGTGCGCTGGCCTTGGCTCTTGTTGCCGTGGATGGCCGCGACGCGGAAACCGTGCCGATCGAGAAACGCGCACAGCTTGTCGGAACCGTGCTTGGTGCGCGAGAATACCAGCGCCTGGCGGCGGCTGTCGGCGGCCAGCAGGTGCAGCAGCAAATCCCGCTTCCTGTCTGCATCCACAGGATGCACGCGATGGCTGACGCCGACCGCGACCGCGTTGGGTTTGGCGATCTGCACTTCGCGTGGGTTACGCATGAACTGCGCGGCCAGCGCCTTGATCTCCGGCGCGAGCGTCGCGGAGAACAACAGCGTCTGCCGTTGCCTTGGCAACGCGCCGAGGATCTTCTTCAGCGCCGGCGCGAAGCCCATGTCGAGCATGCGGTCGGCCTCGTCCAGCACCAGCATCTCGATGCACGACAGATCGACGTTGCGGCGATCCATGTGGTCGATCAGCCGGCCCGGCGTGGCGACGATCACGTCCAGCCCGCGACGCAGGCTCATGATCTGGCCGCCCATGCCGACGCCGCCGAAAACCGCCGCGGCGTGCACGCGCAAATGCTTCCCATACGCGCGCACGCTGTCGTGGACCTGCGCGGCCAGTTCGCGCGTCGGCGTCAGGATCAGCGCACGCGGTCTGCGCGGCGCCTTGTTGTTGGGATGATCCTGCGCGGCCCGCTCCGCGCACAGCTTCTGCAGCAACGGCAGCGCGAATGCAGCGGTCTTGCCAGTGCCGGTTTGCGCACCGGCGAGCAGGTCGTGGCCTTCCAGGACCAGCGGGATTGCCGCAGCCTGGATCGGCGTGGGTGTGGCGTGGCCCTGGTCGGACAGCGCGCGCAGCAGCGCGGGCGCGAGCCCGAGCGATTCGAACGTCATGATGAAACTCCAGTCGTGGTGCCCGGAGCGCTTCCCTGAACCGCGCCGCAGGCAGATGTTTTTCCGGCGCTGCAAAACGCAGCAACGGATTCGAGACGACGGAGCCGAGTGGTGCGGGCCTGGGCAGGACGAACGTCCTGCGGAAACATCAGCCCGAAAGGAAGGTCGGAATACGGCGCTTCAAACCATGGCAGTTTAATCGGTTACGACGGTTCTTGCCAGCTTTTTCTCGATGGGCTTACCCGGGATTCCCGGTGCGTTGTGCTGCGTGCTCCGTTCGGTCCGGTGCCACCGCCGGCAGCGAATCCGGCGCCACCGCCCCGCCCGAGATCAGGAACGCCATGCCTTGGTCGACCGTCCAGTCCGTTGCGATCAGTTCGTCCGTCGGCACCAGTTCCAGGTAACCGCCGGTGGGATTGGGCGTGGTCGGCACGTACACCGCGGCGATCTCGCGGCCGGAGTCGTCGATGAACACCCGCGTCACGAAGCCGACCGATTTCATTTCCGGCGACGGAAAACCGATCAGTACCACGCGCTGCGTGCCGGCCGGCTTGTTGCGCATCAGCGTCACCACTTTCTTGACGCCGCCGTAGACCGTGTGCACCAGCGGAATGCGCTCGAGCTGGCCGTCGATGAAGCCGAGAACGCGCCGGCCGATCATCACGTTCGACAGCAGGCCCAGCAGGTACAGCGCCGCGATCGTCAGGATGAAGGCGCAGATCGAGATCAGCCAGTCGCGGTGCAATTCGGCGGCGACGCGCGGCGCGGCCAGCCCGATCAGCTCGATGATGCCCGTGATCACCGGCGCGCCCACGCCCGCCAGCAGGGTGAACAGGAATTTGAAGACCACCCAGGTGATCCAGACCGGGATGAAAGCCAGCAGGCCGGTCAGCAGGTAGCGCTTGAAATGCAGCGGCGGCATGGGCGGCTCGGGGAGGGTGGAGCGGCGGCTATTGTAAAGGCACACGGATATCGGACCGCTGGTGTGATTTTTTCCGCTGCGGGGCGAACCATCTGGAGAACGGCAGGGGAATCCATGCGCGGGAAACCGGACCAGAGGCGTTTCGAAATGCTGTTGCGCGAGCATCAGGGCATCGCTTTCAAGGTGGCCGGTATCTATGCGCGCGGCGTGCACGACCGCGAGGATCTCATACAAGAGATCGCCGCACAGCTTTGGCGTTCATTCGGCGCGTTCGACGAGAGTCGCGCGAAGTTCACTACCTGGATGTACCGCGTGGCCTTGAACGTGGCGATTTCGCACGTGCGTAGCGCGAAGCGCTCGGTTGCAGAACAGCTCGAACCGCTCGACAGCGTGCACCTCGAAATCGTCGCGGGCGAACATGGTTCTCAGCACGAAGCCCTGGAACGAGACGAACGCATCGCCGCGCTGCACGCGTTCATCGCAAGGTTCGATGCGCTCAATCGCGCGCTGGTGCTGCTGTACCTGGAAGACCGCAGCTACATCGAGATCGCCGACGTGCTCGGCATCAGCGAAACCAACGTCGCAACCAAACTCAGCCGCATCAAAGAGAAGCTCCGCACGCAGATGGCGGCTTCCCGATGAGCAATGACAGGAACGGGATCATGGAACTCAACGAGATGAAGCAGGCCTGGCAGTCGCTGGATTCCGGCTTGAGAAGGCAGCAAGCGCTCAACCTGCAACTCCTGAAAGACAGCAGGACAGCCCAGGCGCAGCGCAGCCTCCGCCCGCTCATTTTTGGACAGACATTGCAACTGGCGATCGGCGTGGCGTTTTCGATCTGGGGTGGCGCGTTCTGGGCGACGCACTTGCATCCGCTGCATCTGCTGGTGTACGGCTTGCTGGTGCACGCGTCTGGATTGATGCTGATCGCGTTTTCCGCGCGCAATCTTTATCTGATCCGGCGCATCGACTATGCCGCTCCGGTAGTCGATATCCAGCGCAGGATCGCGGAGTTGCGCGCGTTCCGCGTGCGCGTCGAGGCGCCGGTCAATGCCGTACTCGGCTGCTTCATCTGGATTCCGGTGACCTGGATGAACCTCGCGTGGTACGGCATCGATCTGTGGAAATGGAACGTTATGCCTTGGGCGCTGGCTTGCAGCGTGGTCGGCATGGCGGTGGTCGCGGCGGTAATCTGGACGATGCGCCGGATGGGTTACGCGAGGCTCATCGAAGAGAACAATGCCGGCCGCAGCGTGCTGCGCGCGCAGGCGGCGCTCGACGAGATCGCGCGTTTCGAACGTGAGTGATCCTGGCGCAACAAAAAACCGGCGCGACTCGCATCGCGCCGGTTCGTTCAACGCAGCCTCGAAATTCAGTGCTGCTGGTTGTCGGTGCTGTTGACGAACTTCGCCACGTTGTCGTGCAGCGTCTTCAACGACGGCGTGTGCGCGTACACCATGTGGCCCGACGGGTAGAACGCGAAGGAGATGTTCTTCCGCAGCGTCTGCGGGATCGGCAGGTGCTCCAGCTCGTAGATCGCGGCGTAGTACGGCGTCGCAAGATCGTAGAAGCCGCCGTTCATCATCACCTTGAGATCCGGGTTGTACTTCATTGCCACCGCAAGATCCGGCAGCACATTGGTCGCGCCCGGGAAAGATTCATGCGCGCCCGGCAGTCTGTGGCGGAAATCCCAGTCGAAGCCTTCCTCGCCGTAGGCCGACTGCCTGTAGTGCATGTCCTGCCCGAACTTCAGCGTGGCGCGCACGTAGTCGTTGAACGCGGCGACGTAAGCCGAGCTGATCGCCGCCGACTGCGGGTCGTAGTCCGATTCCTTGCTCAGCGGGTCCATGCTCGGGCCCGAGAAGCGCGTATCGAGGCGGCCGGTGGTGGTGTCGTCGCCGTTCTGCAGTTGGTGTTCGAACATGCCGCCGGTGACGCGCAGGTTGGCTTTCAGCAGGTAGTCGACGGGCAGCCCGGTGAAGTCGGAAAGCTTTTGCGCGATCTGCTTCTGCCGGACGGGGCTCAGCGTGGCTCCGGCGAGCAGCGCCTGCTCGTATTCCGAGGTCGCCCACTGGGTGGCCTGCTGCAGCAGCGGTTGCAATCCGCCGTTGTTGTACTTCGGCAGCTTGTGGTGGTACCACGCGGTGGCCGCGTAGGTCGGCAGCGCCAGCACATAGGGCAGGTCGATGCCCGGCGCGTTGTCGGCGCCGTCCACGCTGGTGGCGAAGTTGAGGATCTGCGAGAGCAGGATCACGCCATTGAGGTCGACGTCGTTGTCGGTCTCCAGATCGGCCGCCACCACCGCCGAACGCGTCGTGCCGTAGCTCTCGCCGAACAGGTACTTCGGCGAATTCCAGCGGTCGTGCTGCGTCAGGAAAGTGGTGATGAACTTGGCGAAGATCTTGCCGTCGCCATCCACGCTCCAGATCTTCTTGGAGAGGTCCTTGAAGTTCTTGGCGCGCTCGTCGTCGGTCTTGCCCTTCGGCAGCAGGCGGCCGAAGCCGGTGCCCGGCGCATCGATGAAGACCAGGTCGCTGACATCCAGCAGGCTGTAGTCGTTGTTGACCAGCTGGTACGGCGCGGCCGGCGTGTGCGTGTCGTCGTTGGTGGTGATGCGCTTGGGCCCGAACGCGCCCATGTGCAGCCAGATGGTCGAGGAGCCCGGGCCGCCGTTGTAGATGAACATGATCGGCCGCTTGGCGGCGTCCGCGCCGCGTTTGAGGTAGGCGACGTAGGACATGCTCGCTTCCGGCGTGTTCTCGTCCTGGCCGTCGCCGTTCAACACCAGCGTGCCGGCGATCGCGTCGTAGGCGACGCTGTTGCCTTCCACGCTGACGCTGCCCTGCGTGGTGGACGATTGCGATTTGCGCATCGCCGCGACGGCGGCGTCGTCGCCTTGGTCCTGGGCAGCGGCGGACTTGTCGGGGTTGTCGGACTTGCTGTCCTGGGCGATGGCGAACGCCGGCAGGCTGCACAACAGCAGCACGCCGAAGGCGGTGCGAAGGCGGAATGGTTTCATGGGCTCGAGCCTTGCTGTGGAAATCCCGCCGAGTATGCCGCGCGCGCCGGCATCGTCCATAAGTCACAAGTCATGGGCGAGAAGCCGTCTTCGGGCGCGCGGCCGGGAAAGGACGGGCAGCCGCCACTCACCATCGACATGGTTTTCAGGATTCTCCGAGGCGAAGTGTCAGTGTGTCGCGGGGTGCGTGTCGTCTATCACCCGCATCACGCGGAAGCCGACGTTGGTGTAGCCCGCGTCCGATGCGGCGGTGCCGCGGCGCTTGAACGCGCTTTGCTGGCTGCCATCGCGCCACGAGAGCCCGCGGAAGACGCGGTCGCGGGAGCTGCCGCCGGCCAGCCATTCGCTGACGTTGCCGTACATGTCGTAGGCGCCATCGGCGCTGGGCGCGTAGCGGCCCACCGGCGCGGTTTCCGCGGCGCCGTCGTTGCATTTCAGGCGATCGTTGTCGAAGGCGCTCTTGCGGCTGACGTCGTCCACGTTGCCTTGCGCACACGGCGTGCTGCCGCTGCCGCCGCCGGATGCCGCGCGCAACCATTCGTCGTCGTCGGGCAGGCGATAGTCCTGGCCCGTGCGCTTCGACAGCCATGCGGCATAGGCGACCGCATCGTTCCAGCTCACGCACACCACCGGATGATCGCCTTTCTGCGGAAAGCCGGGATCGCTCCACTTCCAGCCGTGCATGCCGGAAAACGGGTTGTTGGCTTCCGCGCAATGCGCCGGGGCGCGATGGGTGGAGTGCACGAACTGTCCGTATTCGGATCGCGTGACCTCGGTGCGCGCGATCGCGAAAGCAGGCGCCTTGCCCTCGGCCGGCACGTACACCAGTTGCGGGCCGCCGTCGTCGTGCAACGGCGAGCCCGCGTGCAGCGGCGGCGGGGGTGGCGGTGCATCCAGCAATTTCGGATCGAAACCGGGCGGATATATCGCCGGCAGCGTTTCGGCCAGTTCGCGCAGGTCGTCGACGCGATCCTGCTTGTGCGCACGCGCGGCTGCGGCCGCGGCGTTGCCGACTTCAATCGCGAGTTTGGCGCGCGCTTCGTTCCAGGCGTGCTGCGGATCGGCATCGGCCGAAGCGGCCAGCGCATCGGCGCGCTTGACCAGCGTGCGTACGCGATTTGCGTCCCCGCGTTTCCAGGCTGCATCGATATCTTTTTGCACGCGTGCGAGGATGCGATCGATGCCGGCGTGCGCGGCGAGGTTTTCGGGCTGCAGGGCGAGCACCGCCAGATAGGCATCGGCGGCGTTGTCGTTCCTGGGCGAGATCAACTTGTTCTGTGCGAACAGCGCATTGCCGTGCGCGAGCAGCACGGTAATGCGTGCGGCGGTCACAGCGACGCTGTTTTCGGCGGCGACCGCGGAAGCCGCACTGACCGGCGCGGACGAGGATGAAACGGGATTGAGAACTGCGGCGGAGCGCGCGGGTGCCGGTGCGTGTTCTACCTGCGGAGCCGCGACGATGCGCGATTCGGGTGATGCGGGCAGGTGTGGCCGGGGCGCGCTGTGCCCGCGCCAGAACATCGCCGCGAGAATCACCAGTACGATCACGCCCAACAGCGGAATGCCTTGGCGCAGCAAGTTCGATGCATCGAGATGGGGGCGCAGGCGACCCACCATGCCCGCCGCCGGCTTGGCCGCGACGTTCTTGCGACGCCCGCTCACCACGTCCAGCGCGTCGATCATTTCCTGCGCGTTCTGGAATCGATCCTGCGGAGCTTTCGCGAGCGCCTTGTCGAGGAACGGTTGCCACGCGCGTTTCAGCGGCGGCAGGCGCGGCACCGGTTGTTCAATGTGCGCGATCGCGGTCGATAGCGCGTCGGTGCCGTGGAAGGGAAGGTCGCCGGTCAGCAATTCGTAGGCAACCACGCCGAGGCTGTAGAGATCGGAGCGGCCGTCGATGTCCAGCCCGCGCGCCTGCTCGGGACTCATGTAGCCGGACGAACCCATGGTCGCGCCCTGCCGCGTGACGCGCAGGTTGTCGCTTGCGCGCGCGATGCCGAAATCGGTGAGCAGCGCGCGCCTGTGCTGGTCGAACAGCACGTTCTCCGGCTTGACGTCGCGATGCACGATGCCATGCTGGTGCGCGTGACCCAACGCACCCGCCAGCGCGCGGATCACCCCGGCGATGCGCGCCGGCGACTCGCGCAAGTCGAGCTTGGTGAGGTCGCCGTTGGGCAGGTACGGCATCGTGTAGTAGAGCTGGCCGTCGGAGGTGCGGCCGACTTCATAGATCGCGATGATGTGCGGGTGCTGCAAACGCGCGATCGTGCGCGCCTCCTGTTCGAAGCGGGTGATTGCCTCGTCGGTCGGCGCCTGCAGGATCTTCACCGCGACCGGCCGGCTGAGCGACGCCTGGATCGCCAGGTACACGGTCGCCATGCCGCCGCGGCCGAGCGGCCGCACCAGACGGTGTCCGGGAATCTCGAAATCGGCGACGGGCGCGGAGCTTGCCATGCGGTGACCGGTCTGCGATATGGGCAGATTCTAGCCAAAACCGTGCCGGGGGCATGTTTTGGCGATCATCCCTGATCGCGAAGATCAAAAAGCGGCCGTCCATGGCCGCACTTTTCAAAAGAGCAATGAGGACATCCTGCGACGCGTGGCCGCCACCAGCGGCTCGTCCTCGACGATGCGAAACGCGTCCAGCAGGCGCTTGCGCGCCAGGCCTTCGCTCCAGCCACGGTCGGCCTGGAGGATCGCGAGGAACTGCTCCATCGCGCCGGCCGGGTCGCCGCCCAGCAGCAGGCGCACGCCCAGCGCATCTCGCGCGGCGAAATCCTTCGGATCGTTCTCGATACGCGCCATCAATTCGCCGGATGCGGGCGTGCCGGCCAGTGCCCGCGCCAGTTCCACGTGCGCGCGCAGCGCTTTTGCGCGGTCGTCGGTCTCGAATTGGCCCGGCAGGTTTTCCAGCGCGCTCGTCGCATGCTCGAGATCGCCCGCGCGTGCCTGCGCCAGCGCGAGTTCCAGTTTCAACTCTGTCTTGTCCGGTTCGGCGGCGATCGCCTTCTGCAAACGCGCGATCGCCGCCTGCGGCGTTTCGCGTTGCGCGGGGACGCCCGCATCATCGGCGACGTCCGCGGCTGGCGCCTCGATCCGGGCCGCCGGCTGGATGTTGTGCTTGCCGAGGAATTCGCGCACCTGCGATTCGGGCAACGCACCGGCGAAACCGTCGAGGATCTGGCCGTCGCGGATCAGCACGACGGTCGGAATGCTGCGCACGCCGAACATGCCGGCAAGCTGCTGCTCCTTGTCGCAATCGATCTTGGCGAGCGTGAACGCGCCGCCGTATTCGCCTGCGAGCTTTTCCAGGATCGGCCCGAGCGTCTTGCACGGGCCGCACCACGTCGCCCAGAAGTCCACCAGCACGGGCTTGGTGAGCGAGGCCTGCAACACTTCATTCTCGAAGTTGTCCTGGCCGGCTTCGAAGACGTGCGCGGATTTCGCGGAATCGGTTTTTGCGGATTGGGGCGAGGCGTTCATGAGGGCGGTTCATTCCATCAGGTGCGACGTCATTCCGGCCAGGGATTGGCCGGGATCCGGACCCAGGGACGGAGCCGGCCCACTCGATTTCGGCCTTCGCCGGAATGACGAGCACGATAGATGGCGCCTTGTCGCGCATCCTTCAAGGCGCGATCGCCACCGGCTTGCCATCCTTCTTGTACACCGTGCCGGCCTTCATCACGAAGTCCA
>Ga0134125_10004086_pt1 | contig 16712 bp, 17 predicted proteins | sample KB31751_FD_96464 | JGI IMG/M metagenome (GOLD analysis project Ga0134125, IMG submission 96464) | Terrestrial soil microbial communities with excess Nitrogen fertilizer from Kellogg Biological Station, Michigan, USA - KB3-175-1 | ecosystem: Environmental > Terrestrial > Soil > Unclassified ...
ATGGCATGCGCACGATCGAGAAGAAAGGCATCGACAAGGTCGTGGCCGAGCTGCGTGCGCAGGGCCTGAAGATCTGAAGGAGCCCCCATGCGCGAGAAGGTCAAGCTGCTCTCCTCGGCCGGCACCGGCCACTTCTACGTGACCACCAAGAACAAGCGCCTGCACCCCGATAAGCTCGAGGTGCGCAAGTTCGATCCGGTGGCGCGCAAGCACGTCTCCTACAAAGAGACCAAGATCAAGTAACCGACCCGCTTCCCGGTGTGGTGGGGGTGCTCAGTCAGGGATCGCCGCCGAGCCCTTCTCGCCCTTCAGCGCCGTGCACAGCTCGATTGCTTCGCGTGTCTGTGCCAATCCGCGGGCGGTGCCGGGTACCTGGTCGATCCTCGGCGTGAAGAACGCCGTCAGCCGGTCGGCCTCGGCCTGAGAGCACCCGTCCCTGCCGGCGATTTCCGGCAGGTTTCCGCCCGAGAAGATGCCCGTGCGCGCGACGATGCGCTGGTAGTGCCCCGTGAACCAACGCCACAATTGATCGCGCTGCGCGGCGGTGTCACGGCCTCCCCTCAGCACCATGGCCATCTCACCCACCTTCACCTTGTCGGTGAGCGCAAAATTGCGCGCCGCGTCGGCCTCGGCGCCCTGCGCATGACCCAACGCGACGAGCATCGCATTGCGCTTGACCGGATCGGTCGTCACGCCAATCTGTTGGATCAGCGCGCTCACCGCAGGCTCGCCGCGTTCCTCGACCGCGACCGCAAGGACTGTCGGCAATAGATCGGGGTTGGCGGCATCGAGCTCGAGCTGCCCGCTCGGGCCGCGCGCGAGAGCGGCCTCTCCCTGCTTCAGCAGAGCCGCTCTGACCTCCGGGACCTTGAAAGTAACACCGAGCCGTTCCGCGAGCGCGCTGCGCAGCAGCGCATCGTCCGCCGACTCGCCGGCACGGCGTTGATAGCCGAGTGCCTCGAGTCGCGGCAGATAGGCCCTCGCCACGGCACCACGAATCGCCGTGCGCTTCGTGCCCGAATCCGCCCCGTATCGATAGCTCCACTCCACGGTTCGCAGTGGCGCAAGCGATACCTCGCGAACTTGGATGGCGCGAGCTTCTGCATCACATCGATCGCTTCCTGAGCATCGAGCGTTCCGTGCTGGAAAGCCGCGCCTTCGGAGTCGGCATAGGCGAGCTGCTCCGCGTCGCTCTCCCGGGAAATCACCCGACTCAACGCCACGCGATCCGCTTTCGCCATCTCGAAGCGGTAGTAGCCCGCGCCGGCGGCGTTGGGCATGTACCACCTCGGACAGGCACCCTTGATCTTCATCCGTGCCGTGCGCCGGGTGACCAGCTGGCACTGAGTGCCTCCGGGAAAGCGTACGCAGACGGGAACCCCCCAGAGATGGCTCGGATCACCCTTGGAGCCGAGCGGCAGATACCGGCTCTGTGTCAGATCGAGGACCGGTGCTCCGGCCTGCGCGCAATCGAGCCGGGTCGCCACCAGCGGGACGCCATTCTGATCGAGGAAACTCCTGAAGGCCTGCTCGAAGCCCCTGCCCCGATGAGCGGCCGCGGCGATCGCACCGATGAGATCGTTCGCCTGCGCATTGCCGAATGCATGCGCCCTGATGTACGCCTGCATGCCGTGTTGGTACACCTGCGGGCCGACGAAGTGCTCGAACATGCCGATCACCGCCGCGCCCTTCAGATACGTAATGCCGTCAAAAGCGGTGTCGATGTCGCCGTTGCCGGTGATCGGCTGCCGGATCATCCGCGCGCTGACCAGGCTGTCGTTGGCCATCGCCGTCTCGCCGGACTCGATGCGGCCGAGGTCCGTGCGATAGTCCGGGTGCAGCTCCTCGGCGACCTTCTGCTGCATCCAGGTCGCGTACGCCTCGTTCAGCCAGATGTCGTTCCACCATTTCAGGGTGACGGTGTCCCCGGTCCATTGATGCGCGAGCTCGTGGGCTTCCACGTTGAAAGTACTGCGCACCGCTTGCGGACTGGAGTTCGCGTCGAGCAGCAGCAGCCAGTCGCGATAGGTCACCAGGCCTGCGTTCTCCATCGCGCCCGCCGAGAAGTCCGGCAGAGCGGCAAGATCGATCTTTCCGAACGGATAACCGAAGCCGTAGTACTTCTCCTCCGCCTCGATGATGCCCGGCACCATCGCGAGCGCGCGCTGCATCCGGGGGCCGTTGCCGTGCGTGGCAATACCGCGTACCGGCACGGGCTGTGAGCGCCAGCGCGTCGGCGGGATCGTCGGACCTTGCACGATGTCCCACGGTCCGACGGCCCACGCATACAGGTAGGTGGGCAAGGGCTTCGTCGGCGCAAATGTGAGGGTCTTCCAGCCGCCAGGATTCTTCTTCTGGCTCGCAAGCACGGTGTTCGCGACCGCAACATCCGCATCGGGGATGGTGAGACTCAGAGTGAGCGGGGCTTTGAAGCCCGGCTCGTCGAAACAGGGGAAGGCGAGGCGTGCGCTGATCGGCTCCATTTGCGTCATCGCATACGCGCGGCCGGCAAACATCACCTTGTAGTAGCCCTGTAGAGTGGCGTTGTATGGCGCATCGAAGCCGATCGTCAGAGTGAGTCGCTGCGGCTCGACGACCTCGCCCAAATCGATCCGCGCGAGCCCGGCCTGGGGCACCGCTTCGCGGTAGTGGCCCGAGTGCTGATGCCCGTGAGCATCGGACAGCGAGACGTTGGTCACGCGCAAGTCCTTACCGTGCAGCCATAGATGATCCGATGGCTTCTTGAGGTCGACCGTGATCGTGACCTCGCCACGGTACCCTGAGGCGGACGGATCACCCTGCAACGCGAGCGCGTAGGATTGCGGCACCGCCCAGCGCGGCAGCATCTTGAGCGGCGGCGCTTCGTTTGCAGGCACGACGGCCGGGGCGGAGTCGGTTGGCGCGGCCAGCGCCGGGATCGCCAACAGTGATAGAGCGGCGAGCAGAGCGACGGAAAACGTGCGCATTGTCTTCGAACCCTTGCAGCGCGCGGAGGTCTCAGTCGACCACATCCATCGCTGGGCCGGCAAGTCGGCTCACCGAGTCAGCGAGTCCTCTCGCGTCATTCGTGGGCTACGCGCGCGGCTCGATACTGCGCAGGTGGCGACGGGCAGAGATCCACGCGCCGAGCCAGCCGAGCGCCATGCCGCCACCGAAGAGCGCACCGAGTACCTGACCCGATGGCCCCTGCAGCGCATAGCGGCTGCCATAGAGCTGCGCGAGCGTTGCGACCGGCTGATCCAGCACCAGGATCGCGGCCTCCAGGATGACCCACGCGAGCACCGCACCCCCGATTCCATACAAGAGCCCGGTGTAGAGAAATGGCCGGCGCACGAACGCGTTGGAGCCGCCGACGAGCTTCGTGACTTCGATTTCCGCGCGCCGGTTGAGGATCTCCAGCCGAATGGTGTTGCCGATGACGGCGAGGACACCGGCGCCGAGCAGAGCGGCAGCGATCAACACCAGGCGCCTGAGGACCGCCAGAATGGCGTTGAAGCGCAGCACCCACTCCGTATCGAGCTGCACCACGTCGACTTCCGGCCAGGCGGCGAAATAGTGGCGCAACGACTCGATGGACGCGGGGCTGGCGGCACCGTTGCGCGGCACGATGTGCAGCACATTGGGCAGCGGGTTGGATTTGAGCGCATCGAGCGCATCGCCGAATCCCGAATACTTACGGAACTCCTGCAGCCCCTCGTCTGCCGCGATCACCGTCACCTGCGCGACGTCCGGCCGCTGCCGCGCATCACCGGCGAGCTGCTGCGCCTTGGCGAGCGGCACACCGGACTTCAGATACACCGACATGTCGACCGCGTGACTGAATCCGCCCGTAGCCGACTGCGCGTTGGTAACGAAGAGTCCGAGCGCCGCCGGCAGTGCGAGCGCGAGCCCAATGACGAGCAAGGTGAGCACTGTGGCGAGCGGATTGCGCTGCAGTCTGCCGAGCGAGCCGAGCAGGGCCTGCACGTGCCGTGTGCCCAATATCGCGGGGCTCATCGCTTGGCGACCACGTGCGGCAGTGCATCGGCGCCGGGGCTCTGGAGCTCGCCGCTCGCGAGCACGATCTCGCGCTTGGCAAGCTCCCGCACGATGTGTTGGTCGTGAGTCGCGACGAGCACCGTGACCCCGACGTCGCTGAAGCGTCGGAAAAGCCGCATTACCTCGAGCGAGAGATCCGGATCGAGATTGCCCGTTGGCTCATCGGCGATGATGAGCGGCGGCTTGCTGACCACGGCGCGGGCGATACCGACCCGCTGCTGCTCGCCGACGGAGAGCTCCGCGGGGAGCATCCGCTCTTTGCCGAGAAGGCCCACCTGATCGAGGGCGGCGCGCACGCGCTTGTCGATCTCCTTGAGCGGCGAGCCGGCGACGACCAGAGGCAGGGCGACATTGTCGAACACCGGCCGGTCAGCGAGCAGCTTGTGATCCTGGAACACGACGCCGAGGTGGCGGCGGAAGGCAGGAATGTGGCGCGCCTTGAGGGTGCCGGTACTCCTGCCGTTCACCGTAACCGTCCCGCGCGTCGGCCGCTCGAGCAACGCAACCAGCTTGAGCACGGTACTCTTGCCGGCACCGGAGCGGCCGGTGAGAAAGACCATCTCGCCGCTCTCTATCTGGAAGCTGACGTTGGTCAGGGCTTCCCGTCCGTTGGGATAACGCTTGCTGACGCGCTCGAAGAGGATCATCGCGTTACCGGCCCATTCTCTCGCGCTCAGGGCTGCGGCTGGACCGCCGGCTCCCGCGGCCCCTCGACGAGCGCGGTCGCGAAAGCCCGAGCATCGAACTCCCCGAAGTCCTGTGGCTGCTCCCCGATACCGATGAAGCGGATGGGCAGGCCCAGGCGACGTGCAATCGCGATGACGATGCCGCCCTTGGCGGTGCCGTCGAGCTTGGTGAGCGCAATGCCGGTCACACCGATCGCCTCGTGAAACTGGATCGCCTGCGAGAGCGCATTCTGACCCTGGTTGGCGTCGAGGACCAGCAGGACTTCGTGCGGGGCGGAAGGCTCGACACGCTGCACGACGCGCTTCACCTTCTTCAGCTCCTCCATCAGATGCGACTGGCTGTGCAGCCGTCCGGCTGTGTCCGCCAACAGCACGTCGGTCGCCCGTGAGCGCGCCGACTGGAGCGCATCGAAGACGACCGCACCCGGATCGGCGCCGGCGCGCTGGGCAACGAACGCAGCGCCCGCCCGTTCGGCCCACACCTGTAGCTGCTCTATGGCGGCGGCGCGGAAGGTATCACCGGCGGCGAGCGAGACGCTGTATCCCTCACCGACGAGCCGCCGGGCGAGCTTGCCGATGGTCGTGGTCTTGCCCGAGCCATTGACCCCGACCACCAGTATCACGAACGGCTTGCGGCTCTCGTCCAGACTCAACGGCGTGGCGCAAGGCTGCAGAATCTCGACGATCGTCTCGCGCAGCGCATCGATCAGCGCCCCGACGTCAGCGAGCTCCTTGCGGGCGACGCGCTTCCGAAGGTCCGCGAGGATATCCTCAGTGGCCTCGACGCCGACATCAGCGGTGAGTAGCCGCGTCTCCAGCTCCTCCAGGATTTGCGCATCGATCTGCCGTCCCCTGAAGAGGTCGGCCAGATCGTAGGTGAGCCAGGAGTTGCCGCGATTCAGGCGACTGCGCAGCCGCCTGAAAAAGCCCTGGCGCTCCTCGGCCTCGGCTGTGCCATCTTTGGGTTTGCGTCCGAACATGGGTATTTGCCCCGTAGTGTATCGTAGCGGCGAGTGAGAGCAGTCCTTTGAGCCGCCCCCCTCCCACAGCCCGCCGCGGTACCTCCGCCCGGACCCTACGGATCATTGGCGGTACCTGGCGCGGCCGGCGGCTGCGCTTTCCGCATGCACCGGAGATCCGCCCTACGCCTGACCGCGTCCGCGAAACGCTCTTCAACTGGCTCGCACCCCGCGTGCCGGGCGCCCGCTGCCTCGATCTTTTTGCCGGAAGTGGCGCGCTCGGCCTCGAAGCGCTGTCGCGGGGCGCGGCTCATGTGACCTTCATCGAGCATTCCCCCGCCGCGGCACGCGAGATTGCGGCCCGGCTCGCGGAATGGGGCGCTCATGCGGGCTGCGTGGTGCAGGCGGATGCGCGGAGATTTCTCGAGAGGACGCCTGCCGTGCCTTTCGACATCGTGTTCCTTGATCCGCCCTTCGCCTCGAAGCTGCTCACAGAGTCCGCAGCGCTCCTCGAGCAGGGCGGCTGGATGTCCGGCGGTGCGCTGATCTACGTCGAGCGTAGCGCCGAGGGCGGGGCGGGGGCTTCCGCCACTCCTGGACCCGAGCTGCCGTCCGTCTGGACGCCCCTCAAGGCGAAGCAGGCCGGTGCGGTCGGGTATCATCTCTACACGAGAGCCGCGAGGGGGGCCGACACTGCATGAGCCGCAATGCCATTTATCCGGGTACCTTCGACCCGATCACCAACGGCCACCAGGACCTGGTGCGACGCGCGGCCAAGCTCTTCAACCGAGTGATCGTGGCGATCGCCTCCAATACCAACAAGGCGCCCATGTTCCCGCTGGACGTGCGCATCGACCTCGCCCGGCGCGTGCTCGATGATCTGCCGAACGTCGAGGTTGTGGGTTATTCCGAGCTGACCGTCGCGTTCGCGAGCAAGCATGGCGCCACGGTGATCATCCGCGGCCTGCGCGCCATCTCCGATTTCGAGTTCGAGTTCCAGCTTGCCAACATGAACCGCCACCTCGACCGCGACATCGAGACAGTCTTCCTGACCCCTCAGGAGCAGTTCACGTTCATCTCCTCCTCGCTGGTGAGAGAGATCGCCGTGTTGGGGGGCGACGTGGGGGAGTTCGTACACCCCATCGTCGAGGCCGAGCTGAAGAAGCACCGCAAAGTGAAATGACTCACTTCTGACAGGCGGGACAGTAGTACGTCGATCTTCCCTGCTGGGTCAGCTGGCGGATGTGCGTGCGGCAGACTCGGCAAGCCTTCCCCATCCGCTCATAGACGTACAGCTTCTGGCGGAAGTAGCCCGGCTCACCGTCCGCGCCCACATAGTCCCTGAGCGTCGTCCCACCGACCTTGATTGCCATCGAGAGCACGGCCCGCACCGCCTTCACCAGGCGCTTTGTCTCCTGCCGCGTCAGGCTCTGCGCACGCCGTCGGGGCCTGATCCTCGCCCGAAAGAGCGCCTCGCTCGCGTAGATATTTCCCACGCCCACGACCAGCCGGCTGTTCATCAACACCTGTTTGATCGACGCCTTCCTGCGCCGAGTGATGCGCCATAGGTAGTCCGCGTCAAACTCCTGGTCGAAAGGCTCAGGCGCGAGTCGTGCAAGCAGCGGATGCTGCCGCGGATCTTCGCTGGTGTAGTGGAGGCTGCCGAAGCGGCGGGGGTCGTTGAATCGCAGCGTGCGGCCTGAATCGAGCAGCAGATCGTAATGATCATGCGCGGTGCGCGGTGTATCCGCGGGCAGGACCCGCAGCGACCCCGACATGCCCAGGTGAACGAGCAGCGTACCTGACTCCACGGTGATCAGCAGGTACTTGGCGCGCCGCGCCGTGCCGGTGACCAGCTGATCGGCCACCTTCGCCGGCAGGTCATCCGGCACACGCCAGCGCAGCCGCGGCTCATGCACGGTGAGCGCCACGATCCGGCGGCCCGTGACGTGCGGGTGCAGCCCGCGCCGTGTCGTCTCGACCTCCGGCAGCTCAGGCATTGGGCCTCCATGACGGGAGCATTCGCCGCAGAACGGAGTCGCGCAGCAGGTAGTGATGAGCCAGCGCCGCGGCAGCGTGCAAGCCGGCGACGATGAGGACAACATCCGCAAAGTCGCCGTGCAGGTCCTCGATGGTTCGCTTGAAGGCGAGATCGCCGGGCACCAGCTTGGGTATCGTGTAGACGTTGAAGAGAATGTCGCCGCGCTGCCATGCGTTGAGGACGCCAAGCACGATAGTCGTGACAAGCAAAAGGTAGAGGCCGTAATGCGTGGCCCTCGCAGTCATGCCGATCCAATCTGCGCTGGCGAGGGGCAATTTCCGTCCGGCACTGGTACGCCAGAGCACACGAGCGATCAACACGCCGGCGAGCGTCGCGCCGAGCACGATATGCACGGAGCGTGCATCGATCCTGGGCGTGCCTTTGGCAAAGAAGTCGATCGTCTGCCCAAGCGTCCAGAGGCCCAAAACGAGTACAGCCGTAAGCCAGTGCAGGACAATGCTGAGACCATCATAGCGAGCGGCTGGCTCCCCAATCGCCGCCGTGACCTGCTCAATCGTCTTGGAAATGTCTGTCTGCACGAGGTGACTCCGCAGCAACTGTACCGGGTCCTGCACCGTATGCAATTTCGCTGACGGGGTCCTGACGGGTCAGGCAAAGACGCGGGGAACCGCGCGCGTATGACGGGATTGTTCTGCATCGCGAAGGTATCGACCGGAGGATCCCATGACGACCATGAAAGCCGTGCACATCCGCTCCTTCGGCGGACCCGAGGTCCTCGAGCTCGTCGACCTCGAGAAGCCGGAGCCGGGCGACGAGGAGGTGCTGATCCGGGTACGCGCCGCAAGCGTCAACCCGGTGGACTACAAGATCCGCTCCGGCACCTATCCGGTCGTGAAGCAGGATCAACTGCCGAAGGTGCTGGGGCGCGACGTCGCGGGGGAAATCGAGCGCTGCGGGCGCGCGGTACGCAACCTGAAGGCTGGAGACACCGTCTATGCCATGCTCGACGGCGGACCTGGCGGCTACGCCGAGTATGTCACGGTGAAGGCGGACCTCGTCGCGCCGAAGCCAGGGCAGCTCGACTATCGTTCGGCGGCGGCGGTGCCGCTCGCGGGATTGACGGCATGGCAGGGGCTGTTCGACCACGGTCATCTGCAGGCCGGCCAGAGCGTTCTGATCCACGGCGGTGGCGGCGGTGTGGGTCACCTTGCCGTGCAGTTCGCCAAGGCCAGGGGCGCGACCGTCGCTACGACCGTGGCCGCGGAAGACATGGAGTTCGTCAGGAATCTCGGCGCCGATCAGGTGATCGACTACCAGGGTGAGCGGTTCGAGGAGCAGGTGCACGATGTCGACTTGGTGCTCGACCTGGTGGCGGGCGAGACCCAGGAGCGCTCCTGGGCAGTGCTGCGGGATGGGGGGACGATGATTTCGTCGCTTGCGCGGCCGTCCGCGGAGCGGGCTCGTGAGCATCACGCACAGGCGGGTCACTTCATCTCGCACCCGGATCGCGAGCAGCTCATCGAGATCGGGCGGCTGATCGACGAGGGGCGGGTTCATCCGCACGTTGCCGCCGTGTTCCAGCTCGAGGATGTCCGTGATGCTCAGGCTCAGCTCGAGGGACGGCACATCCAGGGGAAGGTGGTACTCCAGATGGGCTGAAGGACCCCTCATATGGGGGATTCCGGAAGCCCGAGGGATGGCGCAAGCTCCTGGGGCACAAAGGGAAAAGCCTATTACCGGGAACTTTCCGGGCCGTTTAGCACTCCAATCCGACGAGTGCTAAAATGCCCGCTCAACGAATCGGAGACTGCATGACCGCCAATACCGCATTGATTACCCGTCCCGGTGATCTGGCGCTCGCCGGTCCGGTCGGGAGCCTGGATGCGTACCTCGATCGCGTCGGCCGAATCCCGGTACTGACCCGGGAGGAGGAACGCGATTTGGCCGAGCGCTTCCGCTCCGACGACGACCTCGACGCCGCCCGCAAGCTGGTGCTCTCGCACCTGCGCTTCGTGGTGCACATCGCGCGGGGGTATAGCGGGTACGGGCTGCCGGTCGGCGATCTCATCCAGGAGGGCAACGTGGGCCTGATGAAGGCCGTAAAGCGGTTCGATCCGGCGCTCAACGTGCGCCTGGTGTCCTTTGCCGTGCACTGGATCCGTGCGGAGATCCACGAGTACGTGCTGCGCAACTGGCGCCTGGTCAAGATTGCGACCACCAAGGCGCAGCGCAAGCTCTTCTTCAACCTGCGGCGGCTGAAGAAGAACCTGACATGGCTCTCCGCCGAGGAGACGGCGGCGGTTGCGCGCGACCTGGGCGTCACGCCGACCGAAGTGACGGAAATGGAGAAGCGCCTCTCGGCGCGAGACATGTCCTTCGATCCGACGCCGGAGTCGGACGAAGAGGAGATCTATAGCCCGGCGGCCTACCTGCCTGCACCGGGTGCTGACCCGGCAGAGCGGGTGGAGAGCGCGGAATGGGAAGACGACTCCTCGACTCGCCTTCACGATGCGCTCGGGCAGCTGGACGACCGCAGTCGCGACATCGTGCAGCGCCGGTGGATGACCGAGGACAAGGCGACCCTGCATGAGCTCGCCGACAAGTACGGCGTGTCCGCGGAGCGGATCCGTCAGATCGAGTCGAATGCGCTGGGCAAGCTGAAAGGCTTCATGGGATCGGAGGCCCTGCCGGCCTAGGCCTGTCTGTCTTCTGGCTGAAAGTCGTTTGCGCGGCCCGAGGGCGGCCTCGGGCCGCTTACTCATTTGCTTTCGTACGGCGCCCGGCTACATGCCTCGTAGACTGCGGCCGCAACGCGTTCGTGCATGGCTTTGTCGAGCGGGTCCGGCACCAGCGCATCGCCCTCGGCCTGCTCGGCGATCGTCCGCGCAGCCGCCATCAGCATGGAATCGGTGAAGCGCACCGCACGCGCGGCCAGGGCGCCCTTGAAGAGGCCGGGGAAGGCGAGCACGTTGTTGATCCCCTTGCCGTCGGCCGCGAACGCAGCGCTCGCGCGCCGCGAGCGGCTCGATCTCCGGGTCGGGGTTGGAGAGCGCCAGGATCACCTGACCCGGCCGCACCCACTCGGGCCTGATGAGGCCCCTGGCACCGGTGGTTGCGATCACGATATCGGCGCGCTGCATGATCGACTCCAGCGTTGCCCCCTCGCCGCCCAGCGCCACGAGGCGCGCCACCGCATCCGGATTGCGGTCTGCGCCGAGCACTCGCTTCGCACCGCCGGCGCGCAACAGGCGCACGATCCCGAGACCCGCGGCGCCGAGCCCAATCTGGCCTATCACGCTCTCCTCCCAGCGCCTGCCGGCGCGCCGTGCGGCGTTGGTCAGCGCTGCGAGCGCCACCACGGCAGTGCCATGTTGGTCATCGTGCAGCACGGGCTTCTGCAGCCGCTCCCGCAGCAGCCGCTCGACCTCGAAGCACTCGGGCGCGGCGAAATCCTCGAGCTGGATGGCACCGAACGAGAGATGAATGCTCGCGATGATGTCCGCCACCTGCTCGGGCTGCCGCTCCTCGAGCAGGATCGGCACGGCTGACAGACCGACGAGATCAGAGAAGAGCGCAGCCTTACCCTCCATGACCGGCAGCCCCGCGAGCGGGCCGACGTTGCCGAGACCGAGAACCGCGGTCCCGTTGGTGACCACGGCCACGGTGCTGTCGATGCTGGTGAACTCCCGCGCGGCCTGCGGGTCTTTCTGAATGGCCAGGCACACCCTCGCCACGCCGGGCGTGTAGATGTCGCGCAGCACCTGCAGCGTGTTGATCGGGAGGCTCGCGACCGTGCGGATCTTGCCACCACGGTGCCGGTTGAAGACGCGATCGGACTTGCCGATGAAGCGCGCAGTGGGGAGCTGGTCGATGCGCTCGTAGAGGCTTCGATCCGCCTCCTCGTCCATCTCGAGCGTGATCTCCCAGAGCGTGCGGCCCTGATCGCGCCGCAGGGCGATCAGATGCTCAATGGCGAGGCCGGCATCGGCGATCACCTGCAGCACCTTGGCGAGGCTCCCAGGCTGGTGGATGGTCTCGACGATCAGGATCTCGGGTATCTTCATAGCCGTCGGACGATACCAGTGCAGCGGTACCCCAGCCACATAGCCCTATAATCCCATCCAATGAAGCGTCTCATCGCGATCGTGGAAGACGAGCCGGCCATCCGCGACAACTACGCTGCGGCGTTCACGCGCGAAGGCTACGTCGTGCGTGCATACGGAAATCGGGCAGAGGCCATGGCGGCCTTCAACGCACGTCTGCCCGATCTCGCGGTCATCGACATCTCCCTCGAGGACGAGCCCGAAGGCGGTTTCGAGCTGTGCCGCCAACTGCGGGCACTCTCGGCGGAGCTGCCGATCATCTTTCTCACCGCGCGCGACTCGGAGCTCGATGCGGTGTCGGGACTGCGCCTCGGGGCAGATGATTTCCTCACCAAGGATCTCAGCCTCGCGCACCTGATCGCACGGGTGAACGCCCTGTTCCGCCGGGTCGATGCGCTGCGCAAGCCGCCGGGCGAAGAAACCCAGATGGTCCGCCGCGGACCCCTCGTGCTCGATGGCGAGCGCATGCGCGTGGAGTGGGACGGCACGGTCGTGCTGCTGTCCCTGACGGAATTCTGGATCGTTCACGCCCTGGCACGTCATCCAGGTCACGTGAAGAACCGGCAGCAGCTCATGGACGCAGCCAATGTCGTGCTCGATGACAACACCATCACCTCACACATCAAGCGCATCCGGCGCAAGTTCCAGAGCATCGATCCGGCGTTCGACGCCTTGCAGACCGTATACGGGATGGGCTACCGCTGGGTTGAGTGAGAGGACGATCGATGTCGTTGCGCCTGAAGCTCCTGCTGCTCGGCCTCGCGACGCTCGTGCTTCCCTGGGACGGAATCCGCTACGCACGGGAGATGGAAGCAGCCCTGCGCGAAAGCGAACGCCACGCCCTGCAGGCGGTGTCCGAGACCATCGCCGCCTCGCTGCAGGGCCGGATGGATCTGCTCTACCGCTACGCCGATGAGTCCGGACCCGCGGGCACGGGTGCCGATGATCTCACGCCGCTCGTGCTGACGGCGTCGCCGTACATCGACGGATATCCTGACGATTGGCCCCGGGACCGCCGGGCGTGGCGCTACTTCGGCGCGCCACCGCATCGGTTCGGAATCCTGACGGGCATTCATGACCGGATGCTCTACGTGCTGCTCGAGGCGGACGATCCCAACCCGGTATTCGATGCGCCTGGCGCGAACCCGCTCGACTCCTCCGCACTCGGCGATCGGATCTGGATCGGCTACGAGGACCCGCAGGGCATACAGCAGCAGGTGTTTCTCGCGCTGACCGGCGCGGGGCCCATCATTGCGCGACGCATCGAGGCGGGAGAGTACGGAGAGGAGACCGCCATCGAGGATCCGCGGGTGGTCGGTGCACTGCAGCCTCAGCCCGGCGGATATGACGTCGAGATTGCGATGCCGCTCTCGATGGTGGGCCGGCAGTTCGGAGTACTCGTGGACAATCGCGATCAGCGCGGTGCCAATCCGCTGAGCTACGGCACGTTGCGCAGCACTGACCTGCACACGCTGGGACGTCTGATCGTCGCCTCGCCATCGCTCACGCCGTACCTCGCCCAATTCATGCAGCCTGGGATGCGGCTGTCAGTGAGCACCCCCGGCGGCGCGGTTCTGGCCCAGTCCGACGAGCTGGCGGTGCCGGGCCTGCTGGCGGCACAGCCTGGCGTCCTGACACAGTTCTACCGGCGGTTCGTCGACCGGCGCGGCGAGCCGCAATTCATCGCCTCCGGCGCTCCCATCTTCGACGCCGGCCACCACGCGCTCATCGGCAAGCTCGAGGTCACACAGGCCGCGAACCGCTTCGAGGGCCTGAGGGACCGGGCGCTGACCCGGATGCTGGACCTGACACTGGTGACCAGCGCGATCGCGGTTATTGTCACATTCGCATTTGCCGCCCGCCTGGCGGTCCGCCTGTCGCGTCTGCGGCGGGCGAGCGAATCGGCGTTGACCCGGGAGGGGCTCGTGACGCAGTTCCCGGAAACTGCGGTGCCCGACGAGCTCGGGGACGTCGCGCGCAGCTTCTCTCGCCTCCTCGGACGCCTCAACGAGTACACGGGCTATCTGCGCTCGCTCGCCGGCAAGCTCGCGCACGAGATCCGCACTCCGCTGACGATCGTGCGCTCCTCGCTCGAGAATCTGGAGTCGGAGGAGGTGCCGTCGGCCGCGCGACAGTATCTCGAGCGGGCGCGCCAGGGAAGCGAGCGCCTGAATGCGATTCTGGTGGCCATGGGGGCTGCCACGCGAGTGGAGGAAGCGATCGGCAACGCCGAACGTGCGCGCTTCGACCTGACGCCGGTAGTCGCATCCGCCGTAAGTGCGTATGGAGTCGCATTTCCGGAACGCCGCTTCGCGACCGAGCTGCCGCCGGAGCCGCTCGAGATCGATGGCGCGCCGGACTTGATCGTGCAGCTTCTCGACAAGCTCATCGACAATGCCGTCGACTTCAGTCCGCCCGGAGCTACGATCACCGTTCGCTTGCGGCGCGAGCCGACTGCCGCCGTGCTCGAAGTCGACAACCCAGGCCCTCCTCTCGTGCCGGAAGCGCGCGGACGGCTATTCGAGTCGCTCTGGCAGTCGCGCAGCGGCAGCGACAGTCGGCCGCATTTCGGGCTGGGCCTCTACATCGTGCGCCTGATCGCGGAATACCATCGCGGGGCTGTCGCGGCGGCCGATCTTCCCACTGGGGAAGGGGCGCGTTTCGGGGTGTGGCTGCCGCTCGCGGATCTGCCGCTGTTGCCCAATTACAACGAAAAAGTCAAGCTGGAATCGGTATGATTTCTGCCGAGAGAGCAGCTGTTGATGCGTACGCGCAAAAATACTTGCGGAGGATAATGAAGCAGAAATCCGGAGGTCGACGCGGGCACGGGTGACGGCAGTCGCAACTTTTGCAGCGACTGTCAGGAACGATCCAACGCGTGGAGTGACACGCGGGCCTTTTGAGATTGGGCCGGGGCAAGGTCCCAGCGTTTCAGCCGAGTAAATAGATGTCCGTGACGCAAGCTGACAGCGATCTATCGGAACACGTTCAATCAAAAAATTAGCCTGCCGGGGAAACTCGGCAGGCTATTTTTTTGCTTGCATTAGGCGAGGCACTAGATCAACATCCGCGCGCGTCGCGGGCCCGGGGAGGTGTGACGAACGACATGAAGAGCAAAGCGTCGACCGACAGCGACCCTGGGCCCTCTCTTCGCAGCGTCAACTCGTATCTCGAGAAGAATTTTCCCGACTTTTTCGCCGAGGCACGCTTCCAGGTCGGGGACGACGACTATTTCCTCTACGCGCGCTTCGGCCAGTACCTGGCCCGCACCATCGAGCAGAACCAGGCCTCCCGAGAGAAGATCAATCGTGGCTTTACCGTGCTCAACAAAATGGCGCGGGCATCGGCGCGGCATCCGCGCATCCGCCACATGCTGGTCTCCGGACCGCTCGAGTACATCGTCGATGCGCCGAAAGCGCGTGCTCTGGCGCTGAAGCGCCTGTCGCCGGTAGCGCAGGGATACCTTGAAAGCCTCTGCGAATAACCCCGTAAGATATAGCCGATGGACGAGGCTCTCGAAGTACGCCAGTTCTGGTTCGGAAGGCAGCCGCTCAAGCCTGACGGCACGAGCGAACGTCTCGCGCTGTGGTTCGGCTCGGACGCCGAGGAACAGCAGCAGACCGATGAGCTGGTGCGCTCCCGCTTTGGCGCGCTCATCGAGCGCGCAGCGGCCGGGGACCTCATCGCGTGGGCGGACAGCCCGCGACGCTGCCTCTCTCTCATCCTGCTGTTGGATCAATTTCCGCGTCATGTCTACCGGGGCACGGCACGCGCCTTCGCCACGGATCGGGACGCGCTGGCGCTGACGCTTTCAGGCATGCAAGCCGCGGCGGACGCGGCACTGAGCCCGGTGGAGAGGATTTTCTTCTACATGCCGCTGCAGCACGCGGAGTTGCCCGATGCCCAGGAGGAGTCGGTGGCGGCATACCGCAGGCTCCTCAACGAGGCGCCGCGGGAGCTCCACTCGATGTTCGTGAGCTCGCTCGAGTCCGCCGAGCTCCATTATTCCATCATCGCGCGGTTCGGCCGCTTTCCACATCGCAACCACGTACTGCGGCGCGCCAACACCGCCGAGGAAGCCGCCTTCCTGCGCGAGGGCGGCGAGGCCTTCGGCCAGGCAAAAGCCGGTAATTGAGCGTCCGACGACCGCTTCCTATCAACCCATATCGGCGCGCGGATCGAATTCCGCGAGCTTGGCGCGCATGTCCTCGTACACCGTGCGTGCCTCGGGCGAGTTTGCCGGCGGCAGAACGACTTTGAGCTGCACATACGCATCGCCCGGCGGCTGACCGGGCAGGCCGCGACCCCGCAGCCGGAGTTTCTGTCCCGACTGCGCCCCGGCCGGCACGTGCATGTCGACAGCGCCTCCGAGCGTCGGCACGGTAACCGTCGCCCCGAGCGCTGCTTCCCACGGGGCGACCGGAAGCGTCAGAGTGACGTCACGCCCCTCGAGCTGATACCGCCGGTTCGGGCGAACGTGCACCTCGAGGTAGAGGTCGCCCGCGCGCCCACCGCCTGGGGCCGCTTCACCTTGGCCGGCGAGCCGAATCATCTGGCCATCGGTAACGCCCGCGGGAATGGTGACCCGCACGGTGTGGGAGCGCACCTCCAGCGTGCCGTCCGTCTTGAGCTCCGGCCGCTTCAGGTCGAGTGTGCGAATACCGCCGGCGAAGGCCTCCTCGAGGTCGATGTCGATGCGGGCATGGTGGTCACGCCCGGCCTGTGGCTGCCGTCGCGCAGCCCCGCCGAACGGGCTGGCGCCCCCGAATAATGAGGAGAAGAAGTCGCTGAAGCCTTCCTCCTCGAAGACCGGTCCGCGGCCGGCCCCGCGCGAGCGGGAGCCGCCGCTGAACTCGAAGCCGCTCGCCCAATCCGGCGGCGGCCGGAACTGCTGCCCGGACTTCCAGTCGCTGCCGAGCTGATC
>Ga0134125_10004087_pt1 | contig 16712 bp, 12 predicted proteins | sample KB31751_FD_96464 | JGI IMG/M metagenome (GOLD analysis project Ga0134125, IMG submission 96464) | Terrestrial soil microbial communities with excess Nitrogen fertilizer from Kellogg Biological Station, Michigan, USA - KB3-175-1 | ecosystem: Environmental > Terrestrial > Soil > Unclassified ...
AATTTTGTTAAGAGCTTTTAGCAGCCAGCAGCCCTGAGCCATTAGCACTTAGCCTTTAGCGGAGGCGCGTTGAGAAACCATCGAGATTTGAAAGTCTGGTGCAAGGCGTACTCCCTGTCACTCGACTTGTACCGCCTTTCACGTAGCTTTCCGAAAGAAGAGCTTTATGGGTTGACTTCGCAGCTACGCAGAGCCGCGATTTCGATTGGTGCAAACTTGGCAGAAGGGTGCGGTCGCCGCACGAATGCTGAAATGGCGCGATTCATCCGAATAGCCATGGGCTCTGCCAGCGAGCTCGATCACCATCTGCTACTTTGCAAAGATCTCGGATTCCTGCAAGATCAACAGTACAAGCGTATTGGTGGCGATCTCAACGAAGTCCGGAAAATGTTGGCTGGATTGCTCGTAAGTGTTGAGGGTGAATTGGAACTTTCGAAGGCCGCTGCTAAGGTCTAACGGCTAAGGGCTAACGGCTTAGCCATGTACGACCGGATTTGTGGAGTCATGCAAATCCGTGTTAGCTTCAAAATCATTTAAACGGTAAAAGCAATTGTCCAAATCACTCGTCATCGTCGAATCGCCCGCCAAGGCGAAAACCATCAATAAGTACCTGGGACGGGACTATTCCGTCGAAGCCTCGCTCGGACACATCAAGGATTTGCCCAAAAGCAAACTGGGAGTCGACATTGAAGGCGACTTCTCCACCGAGTACGACGTCATTCCGGGTAAAGAGAAGGTTGTCGCCAGGCTGAAGAAACTGGCCAAAGATGCGGCTGCCATTTACCTGGCGCCTGACCCGGACCGTGAAGGCGAAGCCATTGCGGCGCACCTTGCCGAAGAGCTGATCGATGGCGGCGGCAAGAAGAAGAAAAAGGGCGGAATACCGGTCCACCGCGTCACCTTCAACGAAATTACCAAGAAAGCTGTACAGGAAGCTTTCCGGCATCCGCGCGAAATTGACCGCAATCTCGTCGATGCGCAGCAGACACGGCGCGTGCTGGACCGCATTGTCGGCTACCAGGTTTCACCCCTTTTGTGGGATAAAGTTCGTCGGGGATTGTCTGCTGGGCGCGTCCAGACAGTTGCTCTGCGCTTGATTGTAGAACGCGAGCGCGAGGTCAAAGCGTTCGAAACGAAAGAATACTGGACGATTGATGCGCACCTGGCCGGAGGCAAGCCGCCGGCTTTCGATGCGCGCTTCATCGGGCGGGGCGACGAAAAAACTGAAGTCCCCAACGAGGAAGAATCCAAAAAGATTGTTGCGGCGCTGGAAAAAGCGGATTGGGCGGTCCGCAACATTGAGAAGAAAGAGCGCCGTCGCAGCCCGGCTCCGCCGTTCACCACCAGCAAGCTGCAGCAGGACGGCTCACGCAAACTTCGTTTCAGCGTGAAGCGCATGATGATGATCGCTCAACGGCTCTATGAGGGCGTAGAACTCGGTGACGAGGGCTCGGTTGGTTTGATCACCTACATGCGCACCGATTCCGTGCGCGTCTCCAATGATGCTGTGGCTGAGGTACGCGAGTTCATCAACGGCACGTACGGCAAGGAATTTCTGCCCGAAGCACCCAACGTTTACAAATCGAAGAAGGAAGCGCAGGAAGCGCACGAAGCGATTCGCCCGACGTCTGTCGCGCGCCATCCGGATGAAATCAAAAAATATCTCGGGGAAGACGAGTACAAGGTTTACAAACTGATCTGGCAGCGCTTTGTAGCTTCACAAATGATGCCTGCCGTATTTGATCAGACCAGCGTAGACATCGAAGCAAAATCCAGCAACGAGTCGTTCACGTTCCGCGTGACTGGCTCCGTCCTCAAATTCGAAGGCTTCCTGAAGGTTTACGTCGAATCCAAAGAGGGAAAGGACGAGGAAGACGAGGAACTCAAACACAAGCTACCCGCCCTCGAAATCGGTCAGAAGCTTACGTTGCGCGAGTTGAAGCCAGAACAGCACTTCACCGAGCCGCCTCCGCGATACAACGAAGCCTCGCTGGTCAAGGAACTGGAGGAGCGCGGCATTGGGCGGCCCTCCACGTATGCCACCATTCTCTCGACCATTCAGGAGCGGCAGTACGTCACCAAGACCGGAGGCAAATTCATTCCCACGGAAATCGGCCTGGTGGTTACGGATCTGCTGGTAGCGAATTTTGCCGATATCTTCGATCCGCAATATACGGCGCGGCTGGAAGAAGAGCTGGACGAGATCGAAGAAGGCAAGGAAACCTGGACGCAGGCTCTCGCTGATTTTTACAAAAAATTCGAGAAAGACCTCCGCTATGCCCAGAAACACATGGAGAACATCAAGCGGATGGAGAAGCCGACCGAAGAAAAGTGTGAGCGGTGCGGCTCTCCTCTGGTTCTCAAATGGGGCAAGCACGGTTCATTTTTCGCCTGCAGCTCTTATAAGAAAGACGATCCTGAGAGCTGCACCTTCACCAAAGAAAATCCGATTAATCTGCCTGAACTCGATACGGCCGAAATGCCGGAAACCGGGCAGGACGAGTATTGTGAGAATTGCGGCCGGGTCATGGTGCTGAAACGAGGCCGTTTCGGACAGTTCATGGCGTGCACCGGATATCCGGACTGCAAAACCACTCGGCGCCTTGACCAGGGCAAGCGCGTTCCGGATGTGCCGCTTGAGGAAACCTGCCCGCAGTGCAACCGCAACCTGGTGTTGCGCCACGGCCGGTATGGCGAGTTTATTTCCTGTAGCGGCTATCCTGAGTGCAAGTACATCAAGCAGAATTTTATTGGCGTGAAGTGTCCCAAGTGCAAGGATGGAGAACTGGTGGAAAAGAAGGCCCGCCGCCGGGGCAACACCTTCTATGGTTGTTCCAACTATCCCAAGTGCGATTTCACGTCCGCGTATAAACCAGTCGCTGAGACTTGCCCGGAATGCGGCAGTCCATATCTGCTGGAAAAGCACCTGAAGTCCGGGTCAATGCTGGTCTGTCCCAACAACTCGAAAAAGGCAGCCGAGGAAGAAGAAGCGCCTAAGCCCAAGCGCGGCAAGAAAGGCAAAGCCGCCGAGGCGGAAGCGGTGCCCGCAACTGTGAAGTGCGACTATTCGCGGCCGATTCCCACGCCGGAAGCAGTGGCTTAAGCAGCGGTTAGCTTTGGCATCCAGACGAGTTGAGATTCTCAACGAAGTTTCATCTTGAAAGTGGAGTGATATGGCAAAGAAACCCACAGCTCAGGACGCGCAACTCATCATGCAGCTCTACGAACTTCGCCGCGAACCGGTGATGCGCGCGGCGCGCAAATTCATGGTCAGTGAGTTCTGGCCGCAGAATTACGAGGAATTCAAGGCCGTCCTCACCGGGTACGGAACGGAGCACAATGCCTATATGCGTCAGGTGCTGACATACTGGGACATGGCTGCGGCGATGGTTCTGAACGGCGCCGTGAATGAACAGCTTTTCTTTGACGCCAACACCGAACCGTATTTTCTGTTTACCAAATTCGGCGTATTCCTCCCACAGGCGCGGAAAGATTTTGTAAATCCAGAATTCGCTACTCACCTGGAAAGGCTGGTCACGCGTCCCGCGGGCAAGCAACGAGTTAAGTCGCTGGCAGCACGGTTGGCCGCGCGTCGAGCACAACAGGCGGCCGCCAAAGCGGGTGATTAGCAATGAGGGTCATTCATCATCGGAAACTGATCTGCTCTTGAAGCCTCTCATCAGGCGATGAATATAAGTCACGTGAACGCCAAGCCGGCGCGCAGCTTCTGTGTAGTTCCCTCCCGATGATTCCAGAGCCTCGGTCACAATCTTGCGCTTGGCTTCGCGCAAGGCTGCATGGTAGCTGAGATTGCCCGCGGCGGCCGGTTCCTCGACAGCCGCTTCCCAGATGGTTTCCGGAAGATCGTTCACCTGGATTTCGGGCTCTGATCCCAGGACTACCGCCCGTTCAATGGCATTTTCGAGCTCACGTACATTACCCGGCCACTCATAGTGCCGCATTGCCGACCGCGCCTCGCCTGAAATACCAAGAACACGACGACCACAGCGCTTGCTGGATTGGGCAAGAAAGAAGTTCGAGAGCGCTGTAAGGTCCTCCATGTGCTCGCGCAAGGGAGGAAGTTTGAATGAAACTACGTTCAGGCGATGCCAAAGATCCTCACGAAATGCTCCACCAGCCACTGCTGCCTTTAGGTCTTTATTGGTAGCGGCCAGCAGCCGGATATTAACGCGGGTCGTTCGAGTGCTGCCCAGCCGGGCGAATTCGCGCTCCTGCAGGACCCGTAGAAGCTTTGCCTGTACGGTGAGCGGCAGTTCGGCCACCTCGTCCAGGAAAACAGTGCCGCCCTCAGCAACTTCAAGCCATCCCTTCTTTACGCCAACCGCTCCGGTGAAGGCGCCTTTTTCGTGGCCAAAGAGCTCGCTCTCCAGCAGGTTGTCGCCCAGCGTGGCGCAATTGACGGCGGCAAACATTTTGTCGGAACGTCGGCTGCTGCGGTGAATCGCTCGAGCGGCGACCTCCTTTCCGGTGCCGCTTTCTCCCAGGATCAACACGGTAGCTTCCGAAGGCGCGACCCTGGCAATGGTGTCGTAGATGCGTTTCATGGCTGGTGAATCGCCCACCATCGCGCGGTCCTGCTGCAGGGCTGCCTGAAGCAGTTCGGCCTGTGCGCGCATCCGCTGCAGGTCCAGTGCTTTTTCCAGAGATAGCCCTACCACTGCGGCCACTCCGGTCATGGTCTCCAGATGTGTGTCATTGAAATGTACGCCGGAATGGTGCAGGTCAAGATAAAGGACCCCCAGGCAGCGTTCTCGCGAGAGCAAGGGAACGGAAAGAATCGATCTGCTGCCCAGGGCGAGAATGCTATGAATGTTCTTGAAGGCCTCTTCTGAGCCCACATCGCGGGCCAGAACTGCCACCTTCTCACCCAAAACACGTTTTACTACGGTGCGGCTGATTTGTACGGCTGATCGAGTCGAAGCAGATCGATGTTGGCCAAGGACCGAAGAAGCCGGTGCATCCGGCTGTTCATACAGAAGAACAGCCGCACTATCAGCCGGTGTGAGCTGAAAAGCCGCTTCCAGAAGCGCCTGCTGAAGTTCCGCGGGATCGCGGAGTGTGGCAGCTTTGCGGTTGATCTCCAGAATGGCATTCAGCTCTTTCCCGAGCTTCTGGGATTGTGCTTCAGCCAGCAGTTTCTCAGGATTGCGGTACAGGTTCTCGGCGTTTTCCACGGTTGCAAACTGCAAACCGTCGGTACCCGCAGATTCGGTCACTTCCGCGTGCATGGCTACACTGGAGTCGTCGGCTGAGAAGACGAAGGCCGAGTCAGCTACGGAGATTTTGTCGCCGTCCTCGAGCACTCGCTCGGTGATTGAAATGTCATTGACCAGGGTGCCGTTGTGGCTGCCAAGATCCCGGATAAGGTAGTTCTCACCCTGGTGCCGGATGATGCAATGGCGACGGGAGACGGACAGGTTATTAATACAGATAGTGGCTGAAGGATCCCGTCCGATGAGGGCTTCGTCCTCAGAAAGAGCGATTTCCCTATTCTTCAGCGGTCCAGCTACGGCGATCAACCGGGCACCCATATCGGCGGCGCTAGTTTACCACCGCGACTCGCGTGCAGGCTGGAGACGACTGTCTCGTTAGATAGACAATCGTCTCTATTTGGCCTTGGGAAGTGGGCGCTGTCGCACTCCGCAATTTTTTCGTTGCGCTATATCTGACTGAACAAGAAAGACATATCTCGTTTCGGTCGCAGGGCGATGGATTGGCGCGACAGGTGCAATTAGTAAAAGGCGTTCGGCGAAAGACAAAAACTCAACCGCCGCAAAGGAGAAAACGCCATGAAAAACATGATTCAGAAATTCGCAACCGTTTCATTGATGCTGCTTGCGGCGGTCCTGACGGCCGGCGCTCAGAGCGAAGTTTCGCCGGATCACTTCAGTGACCAGCCGAGCGCAGCGACTGCCCAGGCAAATACCACGCATCCTTCTGAGGCAGTAAAAGCCCAGATCGCCGCCGAGGAGGCCCGGTTGAAGGGTTACGAAGCGCAGATCAGCGAAAAAGAGAGCCAGGTGGAATCTGATTGGCAAGCGGCCACTTCGACGGCGCCGGGAGATGAAGCCGGCCAGATGATCGCCTACACGATCCATCAAAAGGAATGTGAGCAGCTGAAAGCGGCTCTGGCTCCTCAGATCAATGAAGCCCGCGCGACGCTGGCCAACCTGAAGAATGGTTCCACCACGATGGCCAAAGCCGCTCCGGCAGGCAAGCGAGACCCGATGCTGGTCGCCACCGTCCATGGGACCCGCTGACTCATCATTACAAGGGAGAAGTCAAGAGACGCAGGCCGCTGCGTCTCTTTTTTTGCTTAGGCTTTTTGCTCAGGAAATGTATTCGTGGATGTAAGGGTCATCCACTCTTGCCAGCTGTTGGGCCGTGCCGTCAAAGATAATCTTGCCATCGCGCAGTACAAGAAAACTGGTGTGAACATCCCGCATGGCGCGTCCGTTGACCGGCTGCATGGAGTTTGTTACAGGATCATAGAAATGGCTGGCCAGCATAAAGCCGTCCTGCAGACGGTGGCTTACGAGTAGCGCACTGGTCTTGGCGACATCTCGCTGCTTCATAATCAATTCGATGATCGTGGTTGAAGTGATGGGATCCAGGCCTCCGGTGGGTGAATCGTACAGAAGAATCTCCGGGTGAGTAATAATTGCGCGCGCGATGCCGACGCGTCGTCGCATACCTCCGGACAATGAGGCAGGAAACATGTCGAGCGTGTGTTCCAGTTCAACAAAGCGCAGGGCCTCGCGAACACGAGTCTCAATTTCCTTTGCGGGCAGTTTTTCTTCCATCAGCCGGAAAGCGACATTTTCACGTACCGTGAGCGAATCAAACAGAGCGCTCTCCTGAAACACGATTCCGACCTGGCTGCGCAAATCAAACAGTTCTTCCTCGGGCATTGCTGTTACATCGTGTCCAAGAACATAGATATGGCCGGCGTCAGGTTTGATGAGCCCCAGGCAAAGCTTGAGCATGGTGCTCTTCCCGGACCCCGCAACTCCTAAAATCGTCTTGGTTTCGCCACGCTTGAGCTCAAAAGAAATGCCATTGAGAACAGAAATATCTTCAAAACTCAGATGAACGTCTTCAAAAATGATGGCCTTATGGATGGTATCGGGAGATCGGCCAGGCTGAAGATCAAAAAGAGTCGACATAACGGGGGATCACCCTGCCGGCCGCGCGGCGCGGATATCACAAAGGCGGCGGCGAAGGTCTCTCTGCATGACAAGGTCAATATAGCAGAGCGAATGCCGTCGCCCAATGATGATGTGAGGTAAGTTCCGCATTGCGATGCGTCGAAAGCTGGCATAAAATCCCACTCCTTATGACGGCCCAGCCAAAGTCCGTTCGGCAGCTCATTCATAATGTTGTGCTCTCCAAAGCGCGCATGGAAGCGCTGACCGACGGCATCTTTGCAATCGCAATGACGTTGCTGGTACTGGAACTTAAGGTTCCAGAACTGCCTAGATCCGTCCCGGCGCACGAACTACTGCGGAGCCTCGCCGCAGAGAAGCCGGTTTTTTTGAGCTTTTTTTTCTCTTTTCTCTACTGCGGGTTGTTGTGGTTCTTTCATCATCTGGCAATGCATTTCTTCCGGCACCTGCAGGTCGCGCTGGTATGGCTGAATCTGCTTTTCCTGATGTCGATTTCACTCTTGCCGTTTTCATGCGCTCTGCTTGGACATTTCGGCGAGAATCGTGCGGTGCTGGAGATTTATTTCGGGCACTTATTCGCGTCCGCCATGCTGTTATGGGCGCAATGGTTGTTAGCGTCCAGGCGAAACCTGATCAACGAGGACGATCCACGCGCAGCCAAGGCCATGGGACAACAATTATTCATTTTTCCGGCGGCTGTGGGCGCAGGTCTCTTAGCGTCAGCATTTAAACCTATCGCCGGAGTTTATGCAGTGATCGCAGTGACGCTCGCGCTTCGCATATGGCAGAGGCAGGCCTTCCGGAAAGAACTCCGGGTTATTGATCCTTCGCAGAGCGCTTCCTGACCTCGATGTTGAGGCGTTTGATCTTCTGATTCAGCGTTGAAAGCGGAATATGGAAGCGGTCGGCGGCTTCAGTCTGGTTCCATGCGCATTTTTCCAGCATGTCGACGATCAGGCGCCGCTCGCAATCTTCGACGATTTCAAACAAAGAAGCATCCGGCCGGTGTTCGAACATTTTGCCGGGTGAGCCGCGGCCCACGATATGATCGGGTAGAAGCTCGATTCCAATCACTGGGCTATTGGACAACACCACCGCCCGCTCGATCACATTTTCCAATTCGCGCACGTTCCCGGGCCAGCCATAGTCCATTAAGGGCCGTAAGGCCTCAGGAGAAATCTGCCGCGGCGTCTTGCCGTTTTCAGAGGAAAACTTTGCCAGAAAATGGTTCACCAGCAGCGGCACGTCAACGGCCCGGCTGCGTAAAGGCGGCAGATCTACAGTGATCACGTTGAGCCGATAAAACAGATCTTCGCGGAACTTACCTTCGCGGACCAGAACCTTCAAGTCGATGTTGGTGGCTGCAATCACCCTCACGTCCACCTGAATTTCATGAACCCCGCCCAGGTGCATGAACTTGCGGTCCTGCAGGACGCGCAGGATCTTGGATTGGGTTTCAAGGCTCATGGTGCCGATCTCATCCAGGAAAATAGTGCCGCCGTCGGCTACCTCAAATAGCCCCTTCTTGGACGATATTGCACTGGTGAAGGCGCCTTTCACGTGGCCGAACAGCGTTGATTCGAGCAGGTCCGTAGGCATGGACCCGGTGTTTACCGGAACGAAAGGCTGGTTCTTGCGCGGCGAATTTGCATGAATGGCCTTGGCAATCAGTTCCTTGCCGGTGCCGCTCTCCCCCTGGATCAGCACTGTGGAGCGGCTGGAAGCGACCTGGCTCACCAGATCAAAGATCCGCAGCATGGGATCGCTCTTTCCGACGATATTTTCGAAGGAATAGCGCTGCCGCAGAGCACGCTTGAGCTGCTCGTTTTCTTCTTCAGCACGACGGCGAGCGACAGCGGCGCGAACATCGGCGAGCAGTTTTTCGTTGTCCCAGGGCTTCTGGATGAAATTGGTGGCGCCGCTCTGCATCGCCCGAACCGCGTTGTCCACCGTTCCATAAGCGGTGATCATGATGACCGCCAGCTGCGGGTCGCGGCTGCGGATATCTGCGAGAATCTCCAGTCCATTGCGGTCCGGCAGGGCAAAATCAAGCAGGACCAGGTCAAACGGGGTTTCCGCCATTTTGGCCAGGCCTTCTTCACCGGTCTCAGCCGACTGCACCGTATAACCTTCAAATTCGAGTAGAGTTTCCAGAGATTCGCGGATCGCGGTCTCATCGTCGATGATGAGGATGGTACCGCCTACTGTATTTACAATCGGTGGTCTGCTCAACACAGCGACTTCAGACATTGACTGCCTTCCTGATCAGGGGAAATTCAAGATGGAAAGTCGTGCCTCGGCCCGGCGCGCTCTCAACCTTGATTTTGCCCGCATGTTCTTGAATGATCCCGTAAGTCACTGAAAGCCCAAGGCCCGTGCCCCGTGACTGGCCTTCCCGCGGTGCTGTTTTGGTAGTAAAGAACGGGTCATAAATTTTATGGATGTGTTCGGGCGCGATTCCTGCTCCGGTATCCTGGATGCTGACTTCTACGCTGCTTCCATTAGACGTGTGAACATGCAATACGCCACCGCTTCCTGCCATTGCATCTTTGGCGTTTAGAAACAGGTTCAGGAATACCTGCTGCAGCTTTCCCGGATTGCCGTGAATCAGAGGCAGCTTTTCGTAATATTCCGTTTCAACTTTGATACGTGAAGTTTTGAGCTGGTGCTGCAGAAGAGTCAGAGTTTCAGAAATTACTTTGTTGAGATCAACGTCGCTGAATTCGGTGGCGCTGGTGCGGGAGAAGTTCAGCAGATTGTTCACAATTTCAGAGGCTCGGAAGGTCTGCCGCGTGATCTTGTCAAGAAGCGCGCCAAGCTTGTCATCGCCATTGATCTGCTTGGTGAGCATTTGTGCATAGCTTGAGATCACAGCAAGGGGCGTATTGACTTCATGCGCTACGCCCGCTGCCAGCAAGCCGATGGATGACAACTTTTCCGCCTGCGAAAGCTGCGACTCCAACTCCATGCGCTCCGTGATGTCATCGACGATGATGAGGCGTCCGATTACGCTGAATTTTCTCGTGACCAGCGGTGCGATGGCCACGTTCGCGATACGCGTGTCCCCGGCGCGAGTGTGCAGGCGGAATTTGTAGAGATTATGGATACCGGGGTTCTGCCGGACGCGATAAAACTCCTCCATGAACGACGCAGGGAATACCTCGCTGAGTTTCTGGCTCAGCACCTGCGACCGCGGCATGGCATACATCACTTCCATCTGCGAGTTCCAGGATTCAATCCGGTCTTCCAGATCCACAGCCAGCACGCCCACGCTGATGGATTCCACGATATTTTCGTTGAAGTCCTTTAAGCGCTCATACGCGGCAGCCTTCTGTTCCAGCGATGCGTACAGGCGGGCATTCTGAATGGCGATGCCAATGTATCCCGCCAGGGTCTCCAGCAGTTCAACATCTTCACTGGAAAGGAAGTCGCCGGAGACGGTTTTGCCCAGGCCCAGCACCGCGATGGTTCGGTTCTGCACTGTGCAGGGAATGTAATAGTTGAAATTCAGCCGCGCGATAGTTTCGCGCGCGGTCGAACTTTCGCGAAGAGCTTTACGCGTATTGTCGAAGAAAACGTGACCCGAGTAGTGCTCGGGACGTTCCACCACCAGGAAACTCAGGTCGAGCGGATCTGTGCTGCTGTAGGAGACACCGAAAGACTTTGCCAGCTCGAACGGACGCTCCTCATCTCCGGTGGCCAGAAAGATCGCCAGTCTCTCTACGCCCAGAGTGCGGGAGAGACGGTCGATAACTGAGAGGAGCATGGTGCTGAGATCGGTTTCTGAACTCAGCTCGCGCCCGAACTCAATCAGCGTTCGACGATAGTCATAACGCGTGCGGTAGAAGAACTTGTCCACGCGTTGCTGGATCCAGTTCTTGAGAGGTTCGAAGACGAGCGCCGTGATGATGATTGCGGCAATCAGACCAGCAGTTCCAGTGCTGGGCAACTTGGCGCGGACAGCTTCCGCCATGCTTCCGATCACCACAAAGTACGCCCCTACAAGCGCGGCGGTGGCCAGTGTGTATGAAACACCGCGCTTGAAGATCAGGTCCACGTCCATCAGGCGATAGCGGACGATTGCGTAGCCGAACGTCAAAGGCAAAAAGACCAGGGATAGGACTGACGCCTTCATCCATGGAGTCGCCAGGAATCCCAGCAGGTAAGGAATTACGTACAAAATCGTGAAGGGCGCGATCGCCAGCAGGGTACCGCGAGAAATCCACTTCATCTGCTCGCGCTGCAGCGGCGTGTTGGAGTTACGGTAGCTGTTCCAAAGCACGACGGCAGCCGCAATGAAGTACAAGGTCAGATAGGACCAGTGCAGGCGGTCGAGGTTCCAGCGGAAGCGTTCGCTGGCTTCAAAACTGACCAGAGCAAGGATCTGAACAGCCAACAGAACCAGACCGGGCAGATAAACCAGGAATGCCGACCATGAATGCCTTTGAAGCCAGCGGCGCTTCTCCGGAAAGGTGAGCGCGAAATGCAGAAATAATGCCGGCTGGAGCATCCAGGCCACAATGTTGGACCAATAAATGATCCAGTCAAACGTGTTCAGTTTGCCCGTGTAGTGGAACGAGTAGAGGACAAATGAAACCAGGCAGAAAATGTAAAAATGCGTCGATTTTGGGGCAGTCCACCGGCGGAATAAAACGTAAACTCCGATGCCCAGATAGATCAGAGCGATCAGTCGCAATCCGGTAAAGAGCGACCGGTCGGTCGGCATGAGGATAAGTCGCGCGTCAAATCGGGCCCCATTCCTTTCGAGGCCATAGACCGCTTTCTGCAACACGCCTACACGGTAGAGCTGCTTTTGCAATCCGGCCAGATTTCTGATGGGATGCTCTTCCAGAGCCGATGCCGGGCGTGCACTGATCAGACGGTCGCCCGCTTTAATTCCGGCATTTTCAGCCGGACCACCAGGAACAACACGCTGTGCTACGAGAGCGCCATTCTGCTCCAGCCACCATGCGCCGTCATCCGGTGTGACAAACTGGCCTTCTTTCTGGAAGTTAATAGCTGCAAAGACAATTGTGGCGACCGTGAGAATTGCCAGAATAAGAGCAGAAAACCGAATTAGTGAGTCTTTGCGCATCCGCTGGCTTCGAGATCCGGAGATCTTTCCTTTGTCCTGTTGGACGACCTTTCGCGGTATCGTTCTAAGCAAGTCGGATGCCATGAGCTACAATCAAGATTGACTGGTAAGCTTTTTATTTCCAAAAGCTTACATGATTATAGCCGACACGTTGCCAGAAAGATACAATTAATGGAAAACTGGATGTGGTTTTTTGTATCTCCTTATTTTCTTGCAAATCACCCTGCTGCGTTGGCAGGAAAACAAAAAATGCGGGGCGCTCGTTCAACGCAGCGTCCCGCAGTAAATAGAAGCGACAGAGGCGATATCAGTACTTTGGAACCGCCGGAGCAATTAGATGGTTGCCCCCACCATTCACGAAAGTAGCGCTTCCTGGACCGAAATAGGCGGTCAGCAAGCCCATCTCGAACGCGCGGGGTCGGGGGCGCCACTTCTGATGCTGCATGGGCTGCTCGGCGGCTCCTTCTGCTGGCGATTCAACATCCCAGTTCTGGCCACCAAGCGGTCCATTTACGCGCCTGATCTGCCAGGAATGGGCCTCTCTCCTGCATCACGCGGTACAGACTGCGGCATGCGTGCACAAGCCGAGAGGCTGAAGCGTTTCATCGAATCCAGAGATCTGGATCAGATCGATGTTGTCGCCAGTTCGTGGGGTGGCGGCCTTGCCATGCTGCTGGCTTCCGGCAATGAGCGAGTACGTTCGCTGGTTCTTGTTGCTCCTGTCAACCCATGGTCCGAATTCGGCAGGAGCAGAGTCCGTTTCTGCGCCAGCCGGCTTGGCAGTCTGCTTGTTCATGCCGGTTTGCCTCTCTCGCGCAAGATTCATGACGTGGGGGTCAAAAGAATGTACGGGGATCCGCTATGCATCGCTTCCGGCACCCTGGAAGGGTACTCGGAGAGGCTGAAGCGGCGCGGGCTGGCTTCCAATCTGATCAATACATTGCGCAACTGGCAAGCGGATATGGCAGTTCTGCGCGAGGCAATTCCCCGCGTGCAGGCGCCTACGTTGCTTGTCTGGGGATCGCTAGACGGGGCTGTTGATCCACGCTCTGCGGACTCGCTGATGATGTCGCTCCGGAACTGTCAGGTTAAGTTCCTGCCCGGCATTGGGCATCTCCCGTTTGAAGAGTCCCCGGAAGTGTTCAACCGTTTGGTACTGGATTTTATTGACCATCCGGGCTGAACCTGTGCCAAACTGATGCCATTAGCTTCTCTGCATGATCGGCATCCTCAAATCTTTTTGGGCCAATCTGGATGGCGAAGCCTGGCTGCGTTTCCTTTTGGCGATTGCCGGGCTGGTCCTGGCGTTTGCGGCGGCCGTTTTTTCCTCCGCCGCGCGCGAATCCGGCAACATGCTTGCCACCGCAATCTTCGCGTCTTCCGCGTTATTCCTGGCTGCTGTGGTTGGCGTGGCTACTGTTCCTTTTTTGGCGAGGCGCGTGGCAGCTACCCGGGTGCGTGAAGCTCTGCATTACGAGCTGACCCGGGAAGGCATGGCTTATCTCGGTACGGCCATGATTATTGGCATTGCAGCGCTGAACACAGCCAACAACCTGCTGTTCATCGTGCTTGCAGCAATGCTTGCCGCGGTAGTGGTCTCCGGGCTGGGATCGGCGGCAGTTTTGCGCCGGTTGGAACTGGACATTGCCATGCCGCAAAATGCCTTTGCCGGCAAGCCTGTGGCGGTGCGAGTGGTGTTGTCAAACCCCAGGCTGTGGATGCCTGCGTTTTCGGTCAAGGTATTTACTCCTGTCGATAAAAAGAAACGAATACCCGAATGGGAATGGCAGAAAACAGAGTTCATTTTTCCGCGAAAACGACAGTGGTTCAGGCTTCCTGATTACACTCTGCGACGTAAGACCCCACCGCAACGTACAGCCAATGTCCTCACCCGTCCGGTCTATTTCACGTTTCTGGCTCCGCGCAATACCGCGGAGGCACAAGTGGAGCTCATCTTCCCGAGACGTGGCCTCTATAGTCAGGATTCGTTCAGTGTAGCAACACGCTTTCCGTTTTCATTTTTGATCAAAAGCCGCAAGATTCAACTACAGCGCGACATGCTGGTTTACCCCAACCTGCTCGAGTCTGATGACGTGTTGGATCTTTTGCCCATGATCACTGGCGAGTTCGTTTCCTACGCGCGCGGGCGAGGCAGCGAGCTTTATCTGATCCGCGAATATACGCCGCACGATTCAGCACGCTATCTCGACTGGAAGGCGACCGCCAAGACGGGCTCCTTGAAGGTACGTGAATACAGCCGCGAAGATGAGCGCCGTCTGCGCCTGGTGTTTGACAATCCTGAGCCCGGCCGCGTGCCCTCTGCGGCATACGAGCGCGCAGTGTCTCTCGCCGCCACACTGGCATGCCACTTCAATACTGAAAATGTCGAGCTGTCATTCGCCGGATCGGGATACACAGGCGGCATGCAGCTTGAGGATTTTCTCCGCTATCTGGCGGTGGTTCAGCCTGCTGCCAATCAGGAGTCGGTTCTCGAGACTCTGCCAGTTTCGTCGGACTTCAACGTCATTCTGACCGCACGCACTCCCGGCACGCTGCCAAACGCGCTCTGGTTTACCTCTTACGTGATTTATATGTAATCGTTGAGTTTCCCGCGCAGGCGCGGTCTTTGACTTCGTTATAAACTGTTAACGTCGCATGGCCAGCAAAACCAAAACAGCAAAGACCACCAGCAAGAAAATTGAAAAAGCAGCGGCGAGCCCGAACGGCCGTTCCTCAGGAAACGGCGCGCGGTCCTCTGCTCCGGCAGCGCGTGTGAATCAGTACGGGATCCCCGATTGGCGCCTGGAGCAGCCGGAATTTGAGATTCTCGAAGTTTCTGATGGTCCTGACGTTCACTACGAAATCAAAGGCAAGCTCAACACCGCGGTTCCGCCGATTCGGGATTCGAAGTACCTGAATAAGGAACAGTGTGTTGAGCTCTATCGCTGGATGGTGATGAACCGGCGCATGGAAGTAGCTCTGGAAAATTTATACAAGCAGAGCAAGGTGGTGGGCGGCGTATATTTCGGGTTGGGACAGGAAGCTTGTTCCTGCGCTTCCGCTTACGCCCTTGGCCCCCATGACTGGTTTGCTCCGATGATTCGCAACCAGGGCGCGCAACTGGTCCGCGGCTTTCATGCCCGCGACATCATGATGCAGTACATGGCCAAGTCCGGCTCGCCCACGCATGGAAAAGATGGCACGTCACACTACGGCGACATCGAAAAGCGACACATGGTCTCTCCCATTTCTATGCTCGGAGATCTTTTGCCCGTGATGGCCGGCGTTTCCCTCGGCGCGCGTCTGCAAGGCAAAGAGCTCGCCTGCCTCACGTGGATCGGCGACGGCGGGCAGTCCACCGGCGTGAGCTATGAAGGCATCAACTTTGCCGCCGTCCGCAAGCTCGGTCTGGTGCTGATCATCGAAAGCAATCTCTGGGCGTACTCCACGCCAACGGAGTATCAAGTAGGGGTCAAGGACCTTGCAAATCGCGCGATTGGTTACGGCATGCCTGGCGTGATCATTGACGGCACAGACGCCTGCCAGGTTTACGACGCGACCTATGAAGCTGTTGAGCGAGCTCATCGCGGTGAAGGGCCAACACTGATTGAAGCCAAACTCATGCGAATGAAAGGCCACGCCATTCATGATGCCGCTGCCTATGTTCCCAAAGAAATGCTTGAGTACTGGCGCAAACGCGACTGCATCGACCGCTTCCGCAAATATCTGTTTGATAAGAAATGGATCACTCAGGAGCAGGACGCGGAATTGATCGCCGGCGTGGAAAAGGAAATTGACGCAGAACGTGAGTTTGCTGAGAACTCGCCCATGCCCGAGCCGCACACCGCCGCTGAGGGCGTTTATTGTGAAGACGGCTGCCACACAATCAAGCCGAAGTACGGCACGCCGCAAAAGGCAAGGCGCAGCGAGGGCAAGCTGAAGGAAAGCGAGGCGGCGATACATTTCAAGTAGCTTTTTTCCGAAAGTCTCGAGCGAAGCGAGAGATCACTACGGTATAAGAAATGTTTGCACTCGAAATTTTGAACCATATGCGTAGCGAACAGTGTTTTAGGGGTAGGGATCCCTCGCTTCGCTCGGATTTCGGAAAAGGTTAGCGTTCATTCGCGGCTAAAAAATCATGGCACAGGCAACATACCTCGAAGCAATCCGGCAGGGACTCTGGGAAGAGATGGAGTCCGATCCTAGCGTCTTCTGCATTGGCGAAGACATCGGCATCTATGGCGGCGCGTTCAAGGTCACGGACGGGTTTGTCCATCATTTTGGTCCGCAGCGCGTGATTGACACTCCGATCGCGGAGTCAGCCATTGTGGGTGCGGCCTTTGGCGCGGCGCTCACGGGAATGCGTCCCGTCGCGGAGTTCCAGTTTATGGACTTCATCGGCTGCGCCTTCAACCAGATCGTAAACATGG
>Ga0134125_10004089_pt1 | contig 16709 bp, 15 predicted proteins | sample KB31751_FD_96464 | JGI IMG/M metagenome (GOLD analysis project Ga0134125, IMG submission 96464) | Terrestrial soil microbial communities with excess Nitrogen fertilizer from Kellogg Biological Station, Michigan, USA - KB3-175-1 | ecosystem: Environmental > Terrestrial > Soil > Unclassified ...
CGTTCGGGCGGGACGCCTATCTCGCAGCGGGAGCGGTGCTCGATCGCACAGGTAGGTCCGCATGCGCATTGCCGCCTCAGCGGGCGCATCAAATCACGACGCCGATGCTCACGGCATCGGATCCGGAAACACTGAATCAGCGTCTGGCTTTTCAAGCAATGCATGGAAAAAGACGAGGCCCAGACGCTTCGAAACAAGCCTCTGAGCCTCGCCAGACAAGCAGTCGGCAGTTGATCGAACCCCGCGTTAGGGCAGCGCCCTCTCGACCGATCGGGCCTGCTCCTTTTCGTAATGGTGGTGCGCGCCGAGATTCGCCGTAAGCCACGCATAGATTGGGCCAAGGGCGTTCATCGCCACACAGGCTACGAGCGCCGCAAACGGATGACCGGGTGCCGGGCCAAATCCGCCGAACATCGTTGCGAAGTACGTGGCGAAGCCAAAGAACATCCCTGGCACGAACCCGATTGCCGGAACGCGCCCCAGCGACATCATCAGGCCGTTCAGACAGAACAGAATGACGCATTGGGCCAGGATGGCAGCGTTGCCCGAGACAATATGGCTCGACCACTGGAAGCCGAGCACGATGACGCAGGCCGTCACCGAACCAATGGGCATGGTGATCCACAGCTTTCGCATATTAGCTGCGCTTGGTCCGCCCGCCGCGAACGTGGCCGCCCACGCGATGAAGATTGCCCAGGGCGGCAGGTTCCACGGCGGCATACCGACGAAAATCGTGGTCACGGCGAGAAGTGAGGCGACAATTTCAGCAGGCGGCTTTCTCATCGTCGTTTCTCCATGGTTCGTGTCCTCAAAAGCGCCGCTCTCCGGCGGCTTTGGATTTGGTCAAGCATGACTGTGGGCAGGCTCATGAGCGTGCCCGCAGGTTCGGCAGATCGTCGTCTCGCGGCGCGTCATCGCCGCGATGCGTCCACGTTTGAACACCCACGACCGCGCCGGCAGATCGAGCAGCGCGTCGGCGACGACGAGCGTGTCGAGGATCATGAAATCGGCCGGCTTGCCGACAGCGAGCCCGTAGTCGCTGTTGATACCAACCGCCCGCGCCGCGTTCTCGGTGCCCATCTTCAGGATATCGGCCTGATGCTCCGGCGTGCCGAACTGGATCAAATGCGCCAGCAGATTGCCGATCTGCAGCGGATCGGCCTTGCCGAACGGCGTGAAGGCATTACGAACATTGTTCGACGAATAGGCGACGTTGACCCCGCCTATCGTCAAGGCTCTCACCGGCGTGATGCCTCGACGCGGGTTGACGGTGTCGCGCCGGCCGCCAAGGTAGGTGTCCGTCGCAGGCAGAGTGACGATCGTAATGTCCGCCTCGCGCAAGAGCGCGATCAGGGGCTCGAGGCGATCAGGGGTCAAGGACGCCAGGCTGGTGACGTGTCCGAGCGCCACCCGTCCCTGGTAGCCGAGCTCGATCGTCTTTCGCGCGATGTACTCGGTCGAGGCGAAGCGCTGGTCGGATGCGTCGTCGGCGAAATCGACGTGCATATCGACAGGATGACCATGCTCGACCGCCAGCTCGAACACGCGGTCGATATGCGTGCGCGTGTCGTCCCAGGACAGCTCATTGTAAGGACAGCCGCCGACCACGTCGGCGCCGAGGTCGAGCGCCTCCTGCATCAATTCCAGAACCCCGGCCGTCTTGAGCAGGCCTTCTTGCGGAAAAGCGACAATCTGCAGATCGATCAGGTCACGATATTCGTCACGCAGTTCGAGCGCGGTCTCGACGCCGATCAGACCCTGGATCGGGTCGACGTCAGGATGCGCCCTGATCAGCGTCGTGCCGTTCGCGATCGCCATGTCGAGAACGCGTCGCGACCGCTCCAGGACGTCGTCGCGCTCCTGCTTCGCCTTGAGGATGCCCGTGACGCGGATCGCCTCGTCCAACGTGCCGAGCCGCGCCGGCATCCGGCGGTGCAGGAAGGCCTTGTCGAGATGCAGGTGTGGTTCGACGAAGCCTGGCAGCGCGACCCGACCTTCGGCGTCGAGCTCCTCGTCGCCCTTGCGATCGAGTGATTCCTCGATCGCGGCGATCCGGCCATTTTTGACTCCCACATCGACGAGCGACTTTTCGTCATCGAGGCGCACGCGGCGGATAACCAATTCCATGATGTCCTCCCCTTCGTGTCCGTGTTTTCAATAACCCAGCGCGATCCCCTCGCCGCGGACGTCGGCGCCGCCTTCGTAGAATTCCGACCAGGGACCCTTGAGCCGAATCGCCTGCGCCGTGCCCATCCGGGCGTGCGGCCAGACGACCGACTCGACCGGATGGCCGAGCGCCCGCAGGCCTTCGAAGATCTTCGGCTGCGCGCTCGATTCCAGAAGCAGCTTGTTGCCGTCGTCGCCCCACGAGCGGCCGTAAAGCAACCGCGGCGCATCGAGCGCCTGCTGCACGTTGAAACCGAAGTCGATAAGTCGCGTCACCAGCGCGGTCTGCGCCTGCGGCTGCACTTCGCCGCCCTGGCTGCCGTAGACCAGGTACGGCCGCTCGTCTTTGAGCAGCATGCCGGACATGAGTGTCGAGGCGGATTGTTTGCCCGGCTGCAACGCGTTCGGATGCTCCGGATCGAGCGAGAAGAAGCTGCCACGGTTCTGCAGCATGACGCCCGTTTCCGGATCGGCAACGCAGGCGCCGAAATCGAAGTAGAGGCTCTGCACCAGACCCACCGCATTACCCTCGCTATCGGCGGTGCAGATGAAAGTCGTATCGCTGCCGGACGCCGGACTCGTCGTTGCGCGCTGTGACGCGTCGAGCCAATCGGCGCGTTCGGCCGCGGCGAGCGACGGCGCAAGCAATTCGCGCAACGGCACATCGCCGAAGCGGGGATCGCACAAATAGCGGTCCCGCTTCCCGAACGCCCATTTCGTCGCCTGGATGAGTGCGTTGTAGTACGCTGGCGAGTCGGGACCAAATCGGCCCAGATCGATGCCGTCGAGGAAATTCAGGATCAGTAGCCCCGCCATGCCTTGCGACGGCGGCGGCAACTGGCAGGCTTCGAAGCCACGATACCGCGTGGTGACGGGTTCCACCCATTGGGCGCGATAGCTGGCGAAGTCTTCGGCGATCAACAGCCCACCAAGCGACTGAAGGTAACCCGCAATCCCTCGCCCCGCATCATCATAGAAAGCGCGCGGCCCGTTGGCGACCATGCGTTCGAGCGTCGCCGCGAGCGCCGGCTGACGCAATCGCTCGCCGGCGCCTGGAACCTTGCCGCCCGGCAGGAAGATCGCCGACGCGCCCGGATCGGCGGACAGATGATCGTGATCGGCGCGGATCCACGCGGACAGGTCGGCGCTGACCGGCGCGCCGCCACGGGCGCAGCCGATGGCGCGGTCGAACAGGCGCATCAACGGCAGGCGGCCAAACCGTTCATGCGCGAGGCGCCAGCTGTCGACGGCGCCCGGCACGGTGATTGCCGAGAGCGGGCCACGGTGCGGAATTGCGGAACGTCCGGAGAAACTGGCTATGCTCGCGCCACAGCCCGCCGGACCGCTGCCGTTGATTGCATGGACCGCACGCGTGCTTGCATCGTAGATAAGCCAGAATGCGTCGCCGCCGAGCCCGATCATGTGTGGCAGCACGACACTCATCGTCGCCGCCGCGGCAAGTGCCGCATCGACCGCGGTGCCACCCTGCTTGAGTACGTCGAGAGCGGCGTCAGTGCCCAGATAATGAGCGGTCGCCACCATGCCGTTTTCAGCCTGGCACGTCGCGCGCGATGGTCTCATGATGCGGGCCCTGCGAGAGTTCCAAGGCCTCAAGCCTAGAAGCCGCTTGCAGGGGACATAATCGGCCGTTTCTCAGAACCCCCTCGGAATATTCCGAGGCGCTTTCTTGCTAGCCGAGCTGGTGAAGCATGGCGTAGCGCACGAGATCGGCTGTGCTCGATGCGTCCATCTTGGATAGCAGATTGGTCTTGTGGGTGCTGACCGTCTTGATGCTGAGCCCGAGATCGCGGGCGATGTGGGACATCTTCCGCCCGGCGACAAGCAGATCGAACACTTCGCGTTCGCGCGGCGTCAGACGTGTATGCGGCAGGCCCGACTGTCGCGCGCGGGCTGCCTGAACGGCGGCCTGCGACGCGGCCGCGCTAACGAACACCTCGCCGCGCGACACCTTGCGAATTGCCTCAATCAATTGCTCGGACGCGCTGGCCTTGGTCACGTAGCCAACGGCACCGGCCTTCAGCGCCTCGACGATGTATTGATGCTCTTCGTGCATGCTGAGAACGATGACCTTCTGGCCCCCGTTCGTCTCTTGCACGTCGCGCACCAGACCGATGCCGCTTCGTCCCGGCATCGAGAGGTCGAGAAGGACAACGTCGCACGGAATGGCGCGAAGCCGCGCCAGAAGGTCGTCGCCGTTCGTCGCCTCGCCGACAAGACGACACTCAGGCTCATCGGCCAGGATCTGCTTCAGTCCTTGTCGAAAGATTGCGTGGTCGTCGGCAATCAGTATGCGGATCACGGCATGCTCATTGCGATGTCGCCTTCAAAGGTAGCGTCGCCAGGACGCGAGTGCCGCCATCCCGGCAATTGTCGATAACCACAGACCCGCCAAGCATGTATGCGCGCTCGCGCATGCCGAGAAGACCATGCCGCGCCGGTGCCGCTTCCGCCGAAGCACCCGCGATACCGCATCCGTTGTCCACGATCTCGATCGACAACGCGCCCGCCTCATGGTGGAACGACACGGCCACACGATTGGCGCCGCTGTGTCGCGTGACGTTCGTGAGCGCTTCCTGCACGATGCGAAAAGCCGCCGTACTCACATCGGCTCGATAAGCGACATCTTCCCGGTCGAAGGCAAGTTCGATCGCCAGTTGCCCACGGGATGCGACCGCGTCGGTCAGCCATCGAACGGCGGAGACCAAGCCCAGCTCGTCGAGCATCAGCGGACGCAAATCCGATGCGATCCGCCGCAGATCGGCAACGGAGCCATTAACGAGCCCAATCAGACGCTGCACGCGCTCCTGCAGGGCGTCTTTCCCCGAGGGAAGCCGCTCCAGCAGCAAGCTCAATTCCAGCTTCATTGCGGTAAGGGTCTGGCCGAGCTCATCGTGCAACTCGCGCGAAATCCTGGCGCGCTCTTCCTCGCGCACCGTTTGCAGGTAATGCGACAGCTCGCGCAGCTGCGCGCGGGAGCTCGCAACCTCGTCCTCGGCCGCCTTGCGTTCCGAAATATCGCGTGAAATCCCGACCGTGCCGATAATGCGGCCTCGCTCGTCGCGAATCGGAGACTTGATCGTTTCGAACCACCGCAACGCGCCGTCGGGACCGAACCGTGATTCTTCGTAACGACGGCGTCGCCCGCTCCGCAAGACGGCATGGTCGGTCCGAAGATAGACTTCGGCAATTTCGGTCGGCCAGATATCCGCCGGGCTCCGGCCCAGCACCTCGTCTTCAGAGAGACCCAAGGCCTGCAGGTAAGCGGGGTTCACCGCAAGATAGCGGCTCTCGCGGTCTTTCAACCACGCCATGTCCGGGATGTTGTCCAGCAGGGCCCGCTGCTGCTGTTGGCTATCGAGCACGACCATTTTGATACACTAGCCAATGCGGGCATACGTCGCAAACCAACCGATCGCGCGCCGCGACGAGGCGCTACGAAAGCACGCAGGCCGATGCGTCGGCGGATCGGGGTGGCCGAGCAGGCCCACGGTTTGTGATGCTCTCATTTGCTGCCAACGCGACAGCGCATGCCTCAAGGGCCTGCGTTTGGCTCTCAGACCGCCATGCTGAGGAATTCCTGGCGAGTGAGTGGATTATCGCGGAAACAGCCAAGCATACGGCTGGTGACCAAATCGGACTCTGGCTTATGCACCCCGCGGGTGGTCATGCAGTGATGCGATGCCTTTATGATGACCCCAACTCCCTGTGGCCTAAGGACATCGTTGATCGTATTCGCGATTTGAGCGGTCATCTTCTCCTGGATCTGGAGACGTTTGGCGTAGACCTCAACCACGCGAGCGAGCTTGCTGATTCCAACGACGCGGCCGTTGGGGACGTAAGCCACCCAGGCCTGGCCGATAATAGGCGCCATGTGATGCTCGCAATGGCTCTCGAATCGAATGCCACGCAGCGCAATCATCTCGTCATAACCCTCGATTTCCTCGAAAGTCTTTTGCAGAATCTCGACAGGATCCTGGGCGTAACCGGCAAAATACTCTTCGAATGCGCGGGCGACGCGAGCCGGCGTTTCGATCAAACCATCGCGTTCCGGATCGTCGCCGGTCCATCGGATAATGGTTCGCAAAGCAGCCTCCACCTCGGCTCGGTCCGGCCGGCCGAGCGGTGAGGGCGATGCCCGAAGCCGTTCTAGAGCGCGTATATTTGAACTCATTGGGTTGTCTTCTCTCACGCCGAATGGGGTTCACTTTGTAGACGCTCCATTAGATGCTCGGAGAGAAGAACGGTTCCCGGAGGCAGTCTGGAAAATGGAGCCGCCGGATCGCGGGTCGTCCGTTCCCTTCCCTAATAGCGACGGGAGCCGCGATATTCGGGAGCGCGCGGTATTCGGCCTCGACGGGGATGGCCGGCTTGAGCCATCGCGGCTTGGGGTTCTCGCCTTCGTCGTCAATTGCGATGTTCGGATCGCAAGTCCCTGGGGCTGCCTTCTGACGGTCACAAAACCTGGCTCAGGAACTCCCGTGTTCGCGGATCTTTTGCCTTGCCAAAGAACTCCGCCGGCGGCGCGTGCTCGACGATCACGCCGCCTTCGGTGAAATAGACGTGGTCCGCGACTTCGCGGGCAAATCCCATCTCGTGGGTGACGACGATGCAGGTCATGCCTTCCTTGGCGAGGTCCTGGATCGTGTACAGCACCTCCTTCTTCGTCTCCGGATCGAGCGCGGCCGTGACCTCGTCGAACAACATGATGTCCGGCCGCATGGCGAGCGCTCGGGCAATCGCCACGCGCTGCTGCTGGCCGCCCGACAGTTCACCGGGATAGGCCTGCTCCTTGCCGCTCAGCCGAACCTTCTTCAACAGCGCATGGGCGCGCGCTTCGACTTCGACCTTGTCCTGCTTCAGCACCGTCACCGGCGCCATCATGATGTTCTGCAGCGCGGTCTTGTGCGGAAACAGATTGTATTGCTGGAAGACGATGCCGACCTTGCGCCGCAGCGCCAGCTTGTCGAGCTTCGGATCGTTGACCTCGATGCCGTCGACCTTGATCGAGCCGCTGTTGATCGGCACCAGCGCATTGATGCAGCGGATCAAGGTGGACTTGCCCGAACCCGACGGACCGATGATGCAGATGGTCTGGCCGCGCGCCACGTCCAGCGAGACGCCGTTGATGACCTGAACGCTGCCGAACGACTTGTGCACGTCGCGCAGCGAAATGAGCGGGCGCCCGGATGGGCCCGCCGCGGACGGCTCAGGTTTAGGCAGGACGATCTCGGTCATTCCTTCACCTGGTATTTGCGTTCGAGATATTCGGTCCACCGGCCGATCGGGTATGAATAAATGAAGAAGCAGACGAGCGCGAACGAATAAAGCGGCGCCAGCAGTTCGGGGCGCGAGCCCTCCGCCGCGTGCACCTGGGTGGTGATGGTCAGCATCTCGTTGACCCCGACCACGGAGGCGTTGACGCTCGACATCGTGATCAGCGAGTAGAGGTTCATCCAGGGCGGCAGCATGCGCTTGACGCACTGCGGCAGGATGATCTGCATCATCGTCTGCCGGCGCGAAAAGCACAGGCTCTCCGCGCTTTCCCACTGCCCGCTCGGCACCGACTGCACGGCGCCGCGGACGATCTCCGCCACATTGGCCATGGCTGGCAGCGCAAAGCCGATCACGGCCTTGGCCCAGTCCGGAAACGGGATGCGCAGGCCGAACACGCGGAATTCGAACGGCAGCAGCAGCACGCAGATGAACAGCAGCACCAGCCACGGCGCATTGCGGAAGAACTGCGTGACGAGCCGCGCTGGCCGCGACACCAGCGGATTCGGCGACATCTGCATGATGCCGAGCGGCAGGCCGGCCGCGGTGCCGACCGCCATCGACAGCGCCGAGATGATAAGATTGAAGAGGAAGCCCCACAGCAGCAGCGGCGCCCAACGCCACAGCACGACCGGAATTGGGTCGTGGCCGCTGACCACCGTGGCCGCATAGGCGCTCGAGCAGACGAAGATCATCAGTAGCACGGCGAGCCCGGCCCGCTCGGTGCGGCGCCAGTTGCGCAGCGCCCCTTCCGAGGCGGACACCAGCGGCAGCGAGAAGGCGTCGCGCAGCCGCAGCATCAGTGTCCCCCTGCGTGGATGTAGCCGGGGACGCGCAGCGCGCGCTCGATCCGGTTCAGAATGGCGACGAGCACCGCGACCAGAAGGATATAGACGATGAGCAGCGTGATCATCATCTCGCGCACATTGGTGGCGTCGGACCAGATCTCCTTCGACACATACATCAGCTCCGGCACGGCGATGGCATAGGCAAGGTTCGTCGTCTTGACGAGATTGACGAGATTGTTGCCGAGCGCCGGCAGGCAATTGCGCACGGCCAGCGGCAGCACGACGTACCAGTAGATCTGGCTGCGCGTGTAGCCGAGGCTTTCCGCCGCCTCGAGCATCGATTTCGGCACGGCTTCGATGCCGGAGCGGAAGATCTCGATGTTGAAGGCGCCGGCGAACAGCGACAGCGACAGGATCGCCCACTGTACGTTCGTCACCAGCGGCGCCATGGTGCCGGTCGAGGGGTCCATCACGCGCGGCAAGAGATAGCCGAGTCCGAAATAGAAGAAATAGATCTGCACCAAAGGCGGCGTGTTGCGGAAGGCACTGATGAAGCCGTCGACGCCTCGGCGCACCAGCGTGAAGCGCGATCCGCGCAGCCAGGCGCCGAACACGCCGATGGCGATGCTGATGACGATCGTCACCACCGACAGTTCTATCGTCAGCCAGAAGCCCTTGATCATCCGGGCCCGGTCGAAACTGTCGTAGATAAACGTCAGATTGATGCCGGTTCGTTCATAGAACAACCGGAACCAATCATAGATCGGCTGCATGCGGCCCGCTCCGTCCCCTCGTCACGAAACGGTCCGGCGGCACCACCGGCCGGCACTCAGCCGGCCGAGGCGCCGCCGCGCCCGGTTCGCGAGCTCAGCCGCGAGTCACTTGTACTTTTCGTGCATGCGCTTGGCGTAGCTCGTCGGTGGCACGCCCCACTTCTTCTCGAGGTCGACGATGCGACCGGACTTCATCCATTCGATGGAGATGTCCTCCATGAACTTCTGCAATTTCGCCTCGCCGGGCTTGACGGCGATCGCCCACGGCGCCTCCATGATGCCCGGCAACGTCATCTCGTAGCCGCTCTTCCAGTCGTTATCGAGCAGCTTGCCGGCGATGAAGGTCTGATCGTAGAGATAGCCCATGCAATCGCCGTTCTTGAGCGACAGCAGCGGTTTGTCCGAACCGTCGAACGAGATCACCTCCGGTCCGTATTTCTCGGCGACCGGCTTGTTGTACCAGGCGCCGGTGGTGCCGCAGATCTTCTTGCCCTTCAGGTCTTCCCAGCTCTTCACCGGGGCGCCCTTGCGCAACAAGACGTTGACGAAGTCCGCATAATAGAGCGGCTCGATCACCTGCACGATCTTGCGGCGCTCCGGCGTGTCAGACATCGTCGCGATCATCAGGTCGATCTTGCCCTGCTTCAGGAACTCCATGCGGTTGGCCGAGACCACCGGCACCAACTCGAGCTTGACGCCGAGCTTCTTGGCGACATCGGCGGCGAGATCGGGCTCGAGCCCGATGATCGCACCCGAGGGGTCGCGGAAACCGAACGGCCGATAATCGGCCTTGACGCCGACGACGAGCGTTCCACGGGCCTTGACGTCGTCGAGAACGTCCGCGTGCGCAACCGACATGCCGACCAGAATGCCGGCCATCAGACCGGCGACTGCCAACTTGCTAGACATCTTGATCCCCCTTTTTCGTTGACTCGCTTCTTCGAACCTCTGGAGACGGGCCCGCCCGATCATTCGGCACGAGCTGCGCTCCGCCGGCATTCGTCACGCAATCCCCGTGCCAGCCGGTCGGACACAGGTATCGGATCATCTTTCCGTGCGCTTGACCAGATTTCTGCGAGGCTTTCGGAAAGGTGTTTGCCGCCGGGCTCGCCCAGGGACAGCAGGCGGCGGCGAGGCGCCGCAGTCTCGGTCGCGCGGCCCTGCGCAAACGCCACGCAGGCGTCAAATTTCGCCGCCAACTCGGCATCCGACAGCGGTCGTGACGGCATGCCGGAGGCGACCGGACAGAAGCCCTCGCGGGTGCGCCCATCCTTGAGACGGACGACGACGCGCGCGCTCTCGGGCGCGGCCATCCGCATCGCGTCGGACGACAAGCCGGCGTCGACGATCTTGCGCACCCTACGCATCAGTGCGCGCATCGCCGGGTCGGCGAGTGACTCCGTTGTCAGGTCGTCGAGACCGAGGGCGCCGCCTCGGGCGGCGCAGGCCACCGCATAAGGCAGCGAGAACTGCGCCTCCTGTACGGTCAGAGGCTCGTCATGCATGAGGCTGACATCGACCAACGTTGGAACGTGGCATTCGATCGATTCGATGCTGTCGGCATCGATAGCGCGGCACAGCAGTGCGGTTTGCTCGATCAGCGCCTGCGCCGCCGAGCAGACCGGATAGCGCTTCACCAGCAGACCCGGGTCGACGAGCCGCCAGCGTCGGCCGAGCGTTGCGGCTTCCGCGAGCGCCGACGCGCCGCCATTCAACAGCGCGAAGAAGCCGCGCGCATCCTCGAAGCCGCGTGCGGGACCGGCAACGCCGGCACGCGCCGCCCTGGCGATATCGATCGCGGTCCGCGCCGCCAGCCCGACCAGAAATGGCTTGCCGTCGGTGCCGAACACGGCCATCGCGCCGCCGGCATTGGCCGCGGCAAGGCCGACCGCGTCCGTCACGCCATCGGCATCGAGGCGGTAGATTTTTGCGACCGCAGCAGCGGCGCCGATCGTGCCGAGTGTGACGGTGCTCCACCAGCCGCGGAAATAGTGCGTGTGCGTGAGCACGTCGCCGAGCACATAGGCGACCTCCGAGCCGGCGACGAAAGCGGCGACCACCTCGGCGTCGTCCGCGCCGGTCTCCTCGGCCGCGGCAATGACCGCCGGCAGGATCACCGCCGAGCCGTGCATGATGCCGGTGTAGCTGACGTCGTCGAAATCGTAGGCATGCGCCGCCGTGCCGTTGATCAGCGCGGCGGACGCCGGCGACGCAACTATGCCGTCGACGCGCCGGCAGCCGCCCGGCTCGTGACCAAAGGCGGCAGCGACGCGACCCGTCGCCGAATGCACGGCGCCGGCTGCCATCACGCCGACCGTATCGAGAATCGCCCGGCGTGCAGCCGTGACGACGTCAGCGGGAATGTCGACGCTTTTCAGCGATGCGGCCCAGGTGCCGAACGTCCGCGCCAGCGTGATGTCCGACGCGCCGCCCATGTCATCCACCCGCGTCGACGCGATAGCCGAGCGGCATCGCGGTTTGCGCGATGAAATCCCAGAGCGACGCGGTAAAGGACCGCGGCAGATAGATGTCGAAGGCCGGCGCGCCGTCCGCGTCGGCTGCCCGGTGCACGAGCACGGCGACGGTGTGGATGCCGGACTGCACGAAGCGGCCGGCGCCGAAGGCCTGCTCGTCGAAATCGATCGGCATCAGCCGCGCCAGGAGCGCGGCCGCATGTGCACCGCCGATGCGGATGAGCGTGCGCGAATGGCTGAGGTCGAGGAACGGCGTCTGCGCCGGATCGATGCCGGGGTCGATTTCCGCCCAGACAGCGGCCGACGGCAGCCGCAGCAGCAGCCGTTCCGGGGCGATGCGGAAAGCGAGCGCTTTTTCGGATATTTGCGCGCGGTCGAACATGCCAATGCCTTCGAGGCCGAGCCGCGCCAGCAGTGGCCGCGCCGCATTCTCGAAACTGTCGCGCCAGCCCGACAACTGGATCAGGGTGCCGAGCGGCCGCTCGGACAGCACGAGCGGCGATTCGCCAGCGGCGCCGAAGCGGCCGGGCTGGAGGTGGGATGTCAATGCGGAGCGGACCTCAGGCATTCTGACGCGCTCCTTCCGGGTCGACGAAGCAGGGCGAGACGACGCGGCATTTCACCTCACTGCCGCCGAGCAGATCGACGCAGCGGATCACCTCGCCGACCCGCGCCTGCCCGCGCGCCAGCAGCGCCAGGCCGATGTGCCCGCCGAGGGTCGGCGAAAAAGTCGTCGACGTGACATGTCCCTCGCCGTGGCCGGCGACGGGCACGCCTTCCGGGAACAACAGCGAGCCCGATTTGATCGAGGCCGCGCGGTCGATCGCTGCGAGGCCGACGAGGCTCGGGCGCGCCGCATCCTCGAGCACCGGCCGCTTACGCAGCACGTTGCCAATGAACGGCTTCTTGCTCGAGGCGAAGCGCTCGAGCGCCAGGTCCTTCATGGTGGTGCGGCCGTCGAGCTCGCCTCCGGCGACGTGGCCTTTTTCAATGCGCAGCGCGCCCATCGCCTCGGTGCCGTAAGGCAGCACGTCGAATTCCGCGCCGGCGCGCATCAGCGCCTCCCACACCGCCTGGCCGAAGCCCGCCGGCGTGTAGAGTTCGTAGGCGAGTTCGCCGGAATAGCTCATGCGATGGATGCGCACCGGCGCGCCGGCGATCTGCGCATGCGCCAGCGCCATGTTCGGCAGCGCCGCGGACGACACGTCGCAGCTGTTGCCGCAGCCCGTCTCTAGCAACGCGCGCGATCTCGGCCCGGCGACGGCGATGGCGGCCCATTGGTCGGAAACGGAGGTGAGCTGAACCCTGAGCGAGCGCCACGCCGTCTGCAACAGGCGCTCGAGGTCCGCCAACACCTTGCCGGCGTTGGCGGTGGTCGTCGACATGACGAATTCGGTCTCGGAGAGACGCGCGGTGGTGCCGTCGTCGAGCACGAAACCATCGTCGCGTAGCATCACGCCGTAGCGCAGCCGGCCGACTTTCAGCGCCTTGAAGGCATTTGTGTACACGCGGTCGAGGAACTCCGCCGCGTCCGGCCCCTGCACCGCGATCTTGCCCAGCGACGACACGTCGACGATGCCGACGGCGCTGCGCACATGCGCCGCCTCGCGGATATAGGCCTCGCGCTGGCCCTCGCCCGCCTTCGGATAGTACCAGGCGCGCGACCACAGGCCGGCGTCGATGAATTCGGCGCCATGCGCCGCGTGCCAGTCGTGCATCGGCGATAATCGCGTCGGCCGGAAATGGCGGCCGGTCTCGTTGCCGACGATGGCGCCGAAGGCGATCGGCGTGAACGGCGGCCGGAACGTCGTGGTACCGACTTGCGGGATCGACCGCTTGCGCAATTGCGCCATGCCGGCGAGCGCGTTCAAGTTCGACGTCTTGCCCTGGTCGGTGGCCATCCCCGTCGTGGTGTAGCGCTTCATGTGCTCGACGGAGACGTAGCCCTCGCGATGTGCAAGCGCGATATCGCTCGTCTTGACGTCGTGCTGCAGGTCGACGAAGGCCATCGGCGCCGCCTTGCCGTCGGCGGCCGTCAGCGCCGCGACATTTGCCGCGTCGCGCAGCCACCCGCCGTCGGCCAACTCCGGGCCGGCGAGCGCACCGGCGTCGCGCGCATGGCCGGCGAGTCGCGCCGCCGCGACGCCCTTGGCGAATCCAAGCGCGACGCTCGCCGAGAGTTTGTCCTCGCCGGCGCAGGCGCCCGCGCACAGCAATAGCGGCGTCATCGCCTCGTCCGGCACGAAGGCGAGCTTCGCGGCATCGTAAACGGGCTTGCGTCCCGGATGGCTCCACAGATGCAGCGTCGGCGCGAATCCACCGGACACCGCCAGCAGGTCGCAGTCGACCCGTCGCGTCTGCGGCCCGACGACTCCGCTGCGCGCATCCACCGCACCAACGGTAACGGCGCCGACCGCCTTGCCGCCGTGCGCCTGCACGAGCGCATGCCCGGTCAGCACCTCGACGCCGGCGGCGCGCGCGTCCGCCATGAGCGTTGCGGCCAGGTCCTCGCGCATGTCTAGCACAGTCACAGCCGCACCGGCGGCGGCGAGCTCGCGCGCGAGCGGGTAGACGCTGTCGTTCGTCGTGCACAACACCACCTTGCGGCCGCACAGCACACCGAAACGGTTGAGATAGCGTCGCACGCTCGCGGCCAGCATGACGCCGGGCAGATCGTTGCCGCCGAACACCAGCGGCCGCTCGATGGCGCCGGTCGCCATCACCGCGGCCTTGGTGCGCACGAGATGGTAGCGCTGGCGCGGCTGGTGCTCCGCCGGCACGGCGACGTGATCCGACACGCGCTCGATCAGGCCGTAGACCTCGCCGTCATAGGCACCGAAGGCGGTGGTGCGCGTCATGACGTGCACGTTCGCCATCGCCTTCAACTCGGCGAGGGTCGAATCGAGCCAGCGATCCCCTGCCCCGCCCGCCGGCGCATCGAGCAATGAGCCGCCAAGCGCGAAGTCCTGCTCGACCAGCACCACGCGCGCGCCGGTGCGGCCGGCGGCGAGCGCCGCAGCGAGTCCCGCCGGACCGGCGCCAATGACCAGCACATCGCAGAAGGCGTTGACCTTCTCGTAGCTGTCGGGATCCGGCGCCTCGGGCGCGCGGCCCATGCCGGCGGCGTTGCGGATAAAGCGTTCGCAGAACATCCAGAACGCCGTGCCGCGCCCGGGGCCGATGAAGGTCTTGTAGTAGAAACCCGCCGGCAACAGGTGCGAGAAGCGGCCGAACACCGCGCCCATGTCGAACGCGACCGACGGCCAGCCGTTCTGGCCGAAGGCTTCGAGGCCGTCGAAAGCCTCGGTCGTCGTCGCCAAGGTGTTCGGCTCGCTGCGGGCGCCGCGGCGCACCTGCACCAGCGCGTTCGGCTCCTCGACGCCGGCGGAGTAGACGCCGCGCGGCCGGTGATACTTGAAGCTGCGGCCCACGACCTTGACGCCGTTGGCCAACAGCGCCGAAGCCAGCGTGTCACCGGAATAGGCGGCGATGTCGCGGCCGTCGAAGCGCAGCAACAGCGTTGCGCTACGGTCGATGCGTCCGCCCGAAGCGAGACGGTTCGGCTGCGACGTCATGACGCCGCCTCCGTCGCCGCATCGCGCGCCAGCACCGCGCCGCCGATCTTGTGCGTGAGTGTGTCGCGCTCGACCACCAGCCATTGCCGGCAGCCCTGGGCGTGATGCCAGTATTCGCGATGCGGGCCGCGCGGATTGTCGCGCAGGAACACGAAGTCGAACCAGACGTCCGCATTCGTCTCGTCGGGCGCGGGCCGCACCACGGTAGCGTCGCCGCCGTAGGAGAACTCGGTTTCGTCGCGCAGGCCGCAGATGGGGCAGTTGATCCTCAGCATCGCTGACCCTCAATGCGCATGCGGCGTCGGTCCGGCGCCCTTTTCGTCGATCTGGCCGCCGGCACGGAAGCGATCGAGCGTGAACCGCGCGTTGTCCGCGTGCGGTTCGTCCTTCGCCAAAGTCCAGGCGAAACACCAGCCTGAGGCCGGCGTCGCCTTGAAGCCGCCGTAGCACCAGCCGCCGTTGATGTAGAGGCCGTCGATCGGCGATTTGCAGATGATCGGCGAGCCGTCCATCGTCATGTCCATGACGCCGGCCCATTGTCGCAGGATGCGCAGGCGCGAGATCGACGGGATCAGTGCTTTTGCGCTGGCCAATGTGTGCTCCATCATCGGCAGGCCGCCGCGCTGTGCATACGAATTGTAGCCGTCGAGATCGCCGCCGAGCACGAGCCCGCCTTTATCGGACTGGCTGATATAGAAATGCGCGGCCGCATAGGAGATCACCGTGTCGATCATCGGCTTCAGCGGCTCGGACACGAAGGCCTGCAGCACGTGCGTCTCGATCGGCAGCCGCAGTCCGGCCTTGGCGGCGAGATGGCCGGTGTGGCCGGCGACCGCGAGACCAACCTTGCCGGCGCTGATCGGGCCCCGCGTCGTCTCGACACCGACGATCCGGTTGCCCTCCCGAAGAAAGCCGGCGACCTCGCATTGCTGGATGATGTCGACGCCATGGCTATCGGCGCCGCGGGCGAAACCCCATGCCACCGCATCGTGCCGCGCCGTGCCGGCGCGGCCTTGGAACAGCGCGCCGATGATCGGGAAGCGGGCGTTCGGTGAATAATCCAGATACGGCAGACGACGCATCACCTCGTCGCGGTCGAACAATTCGGCGTCGATCCCGTTGGCGCGCATGATGTTGCCGCGCAGCCGCGCAGCGTCGAGGCTCGCCGGCGAATGGCAGAGATTGTACTGCCCGCGCTGCGAGAACATGACGTTGTAGTTGAGATCATGGCTCAACTGCTCCCACAGGCGCACCGAGCGCTCGTAGAACATCGTGTTGCCTGGGATCATGTAGTTGGAGCGGACGATGGTGGTGTTGCGCCCGGTATTGCCGCCGCCGAGCCAGCCCTTCTCGATCACCGCGACGTTGCGGATGCCGTGCTCCTTGGCGAGGTAATAGGCCGTCGCCAGGCCGTGCCCGCCGCCGCCGACGATGACCACGTCGTAACGCGGCTTCGGCTCGGGGTCGCGCCAGGCCCGCGGCCAGGAGCGGTGGCCGCTCAACGCATTGGCGACAAGGGAGAAGACCGAATAACGCGACATCAAGGAACGCCGGACCGGCTGGATGTAACATATAGATGCAATTGCATTAGGCGGTAACGTTTGTTACCTGTCAAGCCCGAACGGCGCAACGGGTTCAACG
>Ga0134125_10004090_pt1 | contig 16708 bp, 11 predicted proteins | sample KB31751_FD_96464 | JGI IMG/M metagenome (GOLD analysis project Ga0134125, IMG submission 96464) | Terrestrial soil microbial communities with excess Nitrogen fertilizer from Kellogg Biological Station, Michigan, USA - KB3-175-1 | ecosystem: Environmental > Terrestrial > Soil > Unclassified ...
CGCCGCTACCTGGCAAATGCAGAAGCGACGTATCGTCGCCTTTCTCCTACACCCGACGGATTCCATGAATTACTTAACGCGTTGGCAGCAGACAGTACGGAGCCAGAATTGAAGCCGGCAGATCTTGCGAAAATTAAAATACCTGTCGTGATTGCAGATGGGCAATACGAACAGTTCATTACGCAAAAAGAAACAGCAACGCTGGCACATCTGATCCCCGGTTCAAAACTGGTGATCATTCCGAATGTGAGCCATGGCGGCCCCCTTCAGGACCCCGTTGGTTTTCATAAGGTTGTAGTTAAGCTGCTCGATTCTGATTGATTGGTCGTCCCTGGCGATTTTGTATTGCGGCAAAAGTGCTTTAAGTTTCAGCGCACAATTCACCTTTAATTGAGTTTCGTGATTTTACGGGTGATAACCATTCTACCCTTACGCATTATGGAAATAAGGTAAACACCGTTCGCCATTAAGCTTAAATTCAATATTTGCGTTTCGTTGCTTGCTGATTGACTGAACAACTTTTGCCCAAGTACCTCTGTCAACAATATCACATCGCCAATTTGGATCTGGCTTATTTTTACCAGGCCGGTGGTAGGATTGGGAAATACCTTTGGCATAAGGTCGGATGGTAAAGCACAAGATAACGAGTCAGCGATTATTCTCCAGTTATAAGTGGATATCAATTTACTTCTCGCATCTGCACCTTTACAATATTTAAGACCCTCTGCACCAAAAACCAAATTAGCTGAAGGAGCCTGGCGTGCCCAACCAATCAGCGTATTATCGTAGTTGGTGATACTAAGACCTGAATTATCCAGCATGCTGAGCATATTTGGTGAGTTAGAGATCTTCCAGTTTCCGAGATCCTGGTTAAACGCTGTCGCTCCCCAAAACATGCCATACATATCCGTTACCTTCGCTGTGTTCCAATGGCCTATATCCTGATTAAAGGCTGTTGCTCCAAAAAACATATTGCCCATCTGTGTTACGTTTGCCGTGTTCCAACGGGTAATATCCTGGTTAAAGGACGTTGCTTCGTAAAACATGTATCCCATGTCTGTTACTTTAGCTGTGTTCCAATTTCCTATATCCTGGTTAAATGCCGCTGCTCCTAAAAACATATTTCTCATAATAGTTACGTTGGAAGTGTTCCAATGGCCTATATCCTGGTTAAAGGCTGCGGCTAGTTCAAACATAGCATACATGTCCCTTACACTAGCTGTGTTCCAATTGCCTATATTTTGGTTAAACGCTGCTGCTTCATAAAACATTGCTGTCATATTCGTTACTGACTCTGTATTCCAGCTATTCATAGCGGTAGCTGCAGCTCCGGTTGGGTTTAATTTCTTACAATCATAGAACATGTTTGACATATCAGTGACATCAGAAAGAACCGGTTCATCGGTCGCCGTTATGTTCAAGTTAGTACACCCCATAAAGGCGCGGTTCATGCTTTTCCAAGCATTTGTGCCCCACTGGCTTATGTCAATAATTTTATCTCTACCCCCAGCGGTATCATTAAAGTAAATTCGGGGAAAGGTACCTGTTATACTTACAGTATAAGTGCCTTGTTTTGTATAGGTATGCGAAACATCTCCTGTTGCAGTACTTGTGCTACCATCACCCCAATTAATTGTATAGTCATAACCTGAGCCACTGGTCGGAATCGTAATAAGTTCATTGCTACCAGTCACTTGCCATTTGGTAATAAATTGTGCGTCGCTTACCAACGTCAGCAATACACCAATTAATATCAGCGTATTAGCAAAAAGCAATTTTCTGTAACTTCTTTTCATATATAGTGAAGAACGGCTTGCTTCGAGAGATAAGAATCAACATCCGCTCTTAGAAACTTTAAAGGCTTATGTCATGACATATTTGAACAGGATATTAGAGGAGGGATAAAGTTAATGAAACGGGATCAGAAATCCACAATTACTGTTGTGTTCTTATGTGCGAATAGATCTGAAGCAGCTACCTTTTTTCTTTTATGGGACGGACTAAGAAGTTTTTCAGCATAGCAACAAATACCAAAGATTCTTATTTGCATCCTTTATTCATTTCAATTTCCTTCAGCCGGTTTCTTCAATTCATTTAATTTTACCGATTGTATCATTATTGCAATTTCTATTTTTATAGATGAAACACATTAATATGTCTAATCGCAAAGCCGCTTCGATAGCCGCTTTTGCATTGGTACCCTTGTCCGGCTTTGCTACTGATTTATACCTACCTTCTTTTCCCGAAATGGTTCGGGTTTTCCACGCGACAGCTGCCCAGATCCAGTTAACCTTATCGGTTTTCCTCGTCAGCTATGGAGTAGGCCAGTTTTTTGCAGGAAGCCTGATGGATAGTTTCGGTCGCTACAAGGCTGTTATCATCGCTTTGACATTATTCATTCTTTCCAATATTCTGATCATACTCACCCGCAATTTATTCTTGTTAGATACCTGTCGCGTTCTCCAGGGTCTTTGTGTTTCTTTTATTGCTGTTGGAAAAAGAACTTTTTTCGTAGATGTTTATTCAGGTAAGCAACAGCAAAGCTATACGGCATTATTAACAATTGTATGGGGCACAGCACCTATTGTTGCTCCGTACCTGGGCGGTTTTCTTCAAGTCCATTTCGGATGGACTTCCAGTTTCTATTTTCTCGCTGTTTATGCCGCCATCCTGCTGTTTGCAGAACTGAAATACAGCGGCGAATCGTTGAGATATCATACTCACTTTCATTTAAAGGCCATCACAAACGTTTATTTAAAACTGATAAAAACAAGGGATTTTAGTGTCGGCTTAGTGATTCTCGGATTTAGTTTTTGCCTTGTTATGTCGTTCAACATGGCCATTCCATTTATTGTTGATAAAGTATTTCATCTGTCACCCGTTGCCACCGGGTATTGTGCACTGTTTTCGGGGATGGCACTTTTTTCAGGAGGAATTATCGGAAAGGCAATGGGCATTCGTAATTTATTAAAAAAGGCGATCATCTTCTCTTTTATTCAAGCTACGATCATCCTTTTAATGCTCATCTTTTTGGATTCTCTGACTACCATATTTCTCTTAATGATTTTTGTGGTTGTTATTCATTTGATAGAAGGTGTTCTGTATAACCTTTTCTTTACCCACTGCCTGATCAGATTTCCCAAAAACGCTGCTACTGCCGGCGGCATCACCAGCGGCGGGTCGTATATTGTACTTTCTGTTGCCCTATCCCTTTTATTGACTTTTCTTCCCAACCCGGGACAAAGAACGCTCGCTTATAGCTATTTGATACTTTGTGGTTCCATCATTATCTTATTATTGATTTTTAGAAAATCAATTGTCAAAGGAAATGAGATTGAATTAAGTGAAAAACGGGCTGAGAAACTTACATGAATATTCCCTTCTGTAGCTCAAGTGGTTTGTGGTGAAGCGCCGCACTTTTCCTTTGCACAGGCTGAGGGTTTCGGATTGTTACCGAATCTGATTCCCATATTTTTTCTAAAGCCAGTTGTGCATATAAAGTAGGATATGCAAGTATTAAAGCTGATAATAACAGATGTTTCATAATAATAATTATTTTTGTGATTTGAAACACCGATAGTTTCACCTTTTACCGCTCGCTGTTAACCTACAATATATTGTGATACTACTCGGTGGTACTTTTCATTTTTACCGGCCGCATCAAATGCGAAAAAGTTAGTTGGGCCATTTTCCATTTGCCGTTTTCTTTGGTATAAACTTCCGTTACCATAAAAGGATTGGTAACGGTATTGCCACCTACTACCGCTTCCAAATCAATATCGTTTAACAGGATCGCTGTGTTGCCAAACATGTTCACTATAACATTATACACCTCTGCTTTCTTATACCAGATACCGCCGGTTTTAATGACTGCAAGTTCCTGGGTTTTTCCCCAGCTTCCACCCATGTGAACAAACATCGCTTTATCATCAAACAGTTCATTTAAAGAATCTACATTTTTGTTTGCCATCCAATCCCATTTCTGTTTTGAAAGATTAATGACCTCCTGTTGTTCGGGAGTGTTGTTCGTCGAAGTTTTAATTGTTTCGGTCGGTGGCTGTTGTGCAAAGGACATTTGAACAGTCATCACCATAATGCATAATGCAAGGATTAATTTTTTCATTTTTGTTTTTTTAAATGTGAAAAGTTTTATTTAACGCTATGATATTCTTCCGTTACTTTTTCTGATAAAAATAAAAAACCTTTATTTGTTTGTTTACTACCAAACAAAGTAAAGAATTTCGGTTTGTTGATGCATTAGCGGTTAATCATCTTCTGTGCCTGTTCGCTATATCGTGCACCCTGCACTTCAATCTTTGAAAGAGCTTCATTAATTTCTTTAAGATCATCTGCGCTTAATGAAACGGTTGCTGCACCTACATTTTCTTGTAAACGATGGACTTTTGTGGTACCCGGAATCGGAACAATCCAGGGCTTCTGTGCAAGCAACCATGCCAATGCTATTTGGGCATTTGTGGCGTGTTTTTCTTTGGCGATCCTACCCAACAAATCCACCAAAGCCTGGTTTGATTTCCGGTTTTCTTCAGAAAAACGCGGCACAGTGTTTCGAAAATCAGTCTTGTCAAATGTGGTATGCTCATCAATCTTTCCTGTCAAAAATCCTTTGCCCAATGGGCTGAAAGGAACAAAGCCGATTCCTAATTGCTGCAATGTTGGTATGATTTCCTGTTCAGGTTCGCGCCACCAGAGCGAGTATTCACTTTGCAGCGCTGTTACCGCCTGAACGGCATGCGCTCTGCGAATAGTTTGTACACCCGCTTCTGATAAACCAAAGTGTTTTACTTTTCCCTCTTTGATTAAATCTTTTACAGCTCCTGCCACATCTTCAATAGGAACATTCGGGTCAACGCGGTGTTGATAAAGCAAGTCAATTACGTCTGTTCTTAAACGTTTAAGCGACGCTTCTGCCACTGCCCTGATGTTTGCGGGGCTGCTATCTAATCCGGAGGATGTCTTCCCTGTAATAAATCCAAATTTTGTTGCTATCACCACATCTCTGCGAAAGGGTTGTAATGCTTCACCCAACAACTCCTCGTTTGTGTATGGGCCATACACTTCTGCTGTATCAAAAAAAGTAACGCCAAGCTCAAAGGCTTTCCTGATTAATTTAATCGCGTCTTTTTTATCTGTAGCGGGACCAAGACCAAAACTCAATCCCATACAACCGAAACCAAGAGCGGATACTTCAAGGCTTTTGCCTAATATTCTTTTTTGCATTTTTATTATTTTTAGTTTTAACGGATGTTCTTTTAAAACGCAAAGTTCTTTCCATCTTTTTTTGCCAATGGTACACAGATTGCTGTTTTATCTACCATTATTGCTGTTAAAGATTGTTTCTTGAAAAAAAATGCACAGTAAGATGGTAATTTTGAATCAGGCAAAATCAATATCATGGATAACATCAAAAGATTTGAAACGATCAACGATTACAATACATTCAATAATAATGAAACATTGCATCCATTGGTGAGCGTTGTTGATTTATCAAAAGCAAATCCGCGGCAAGGTTCCAAAATGTATTTTGGATTCTACACCATTTTTTTAAAAGAGGTGAAATGTGGCGATTTGGTTTATGGCCGTCATACTTATGATTACCAGGAAGGCACATTGGTTTTTCTTGCCCCGGGACAAGTTGCCGGAGTCAACAGTAATGGCGAAACCTATCAGCCAAAGGGTTATGCGCTTATTTTTCATCCCGATTTAATTCATGGCACTTCACTTGGACAACACATCCAGGACTATACGTTTTTCAGTTATCAATCAAATGAGGCGCTACATTTATCAGAACGCGAAAGGAAAGTTGTTTTGGATTGTTTTTCAAAAATTGAATATGAATTGGAACATGCGATTGACAAGCATAGTAAAACGCTTATCGTAGATAATATTGAGCTTTTTTTAAACTATTGCTTTCGTTTTTATGACCGGCAGTTTATCACACGCGATAAAGTGCACAAAGGAATTTTAGAAAGGTTTGAAGGTTTATTGAATGAATATTTTAAAACAGATAAACCGCAAACAATTGGCATCCCTTCCGTTGCTTATTGCGCAAGTGAATTGAATTTATCCCCTGGTTATTTTGGCGACCTGATAAAAAAAGAAACAGGCAAAACAGCGCAGGAATACATACAAGCGAAAGTCATTGATGTTGCTAAAGAAAAAATCTTTGACCAAAGCAAATCAGTTAGTGAAATCGCTTATGAATTGGGTTTTAAATATCCACAACATTTTACCCGCTTATTTAAGCAAAAAGTAGGGCAATCTCCGAATCAATATAGAATGTTGAATGAAAACAAACTTCCTTTTGCCTTCCGCTTTCTGCCTTCTCCCTTGAATATTGAAAATTGAAAATTGAATATTGAATTGCCTTAGCTTTTTTCTCCGCGGTCCGGTGTCCACAGCGAACATTTTTTACTATATCAGTCGCTGACGACAGCGACCAAGGCTTTTAATTAAATGAATATTTAAATATATTTCTACCGCAGTTTAAATATAATATCAACGGGCCCGTAAATGTGAACGTCTCATCTAAAAATACATGGGCTTACCACCCACAGGGAAGACAACAAGGAAGCAAAAGAGGAAACGTGTACTAAGGCTGCAACATACCGTTGGTTCTGTAAACCGTATGTGTGTCGTCACCAAATTTTATCCTCTTTTCTAACCAAATATTTTTTTCTCCTGTTTCCCGCGCTATGTCTGCGAGCCTTGTAAAACAAGCTCGGGATGTATAAACGGAATACGGATATTTTCCGATGCGGGAGAGTTGAGCCGCGAATTCAGGCGCTCTGCCAATCCAGCTTATATCGTTAATATTACCTATTCCGGAGTGGACAGCCCAGGCATCACTTGTGTCAATTCCTATACAGTGCCTGATCGACAGTTTATTATTTCGAATAGACTGAAATGCTATATGTGCTTTAGGATTCAGCACCTTCTCCACTATATAGTCGATTTTTCGCGCGCAATTTACCGCGGATGTATTGGGCGCTTCGCCCCTGAAAATTCCCATGACGCTGTGGCTCCCGGCTCTTCTGACAGTTCCTCCATCAGCCAGTATCATGCGTGCAGATATATCCAAATATGCACGAATTATCTTGGCAGTAGTTTCCCAGGAACATTTTTCGGCCAGCACAATGACATCTGCTAAATCCGCATAAAGAAATGTTGCTTCAATTTTAAAAGCTCCATTTGCGAGCGCTATTTCTTCAGCTTCCGGTATTACGTTTGCATCCGTGAGTTGCCAGTCTATTCGGAGGATTCTGTCAACTTCTGATTGTAATGTGTCAAGTAATGTCATTATTATTGAAATATAAAGAAAATTCTCTTTTCCCTGGTCGGTGTTTGTTGCACAGCAGTTAATTTTTCACAATATTATTTATTTTTTCTTTAGATAATAAGTTTATAGCTGCTCTTTTAATGTCTTAAGCATTATATAGTGGCCCAACATGAATAAGAATATAAGTCAACAATCTACACGAAACCACCGTCGCGTGCGCAAATCCAGAATCTTCTCATAGCTCGGTGCCGCAACGAACATTTTTTTCCCCTGTCGGTTAGTACAGCTACCAGGCACCAACCGGAAGGTCACCGAACAAATTATCCAGGTCGGTAACCTCTCCACAGTTCGTATCTCACTGCCACCATTAACCTTTACAAATCGCTCCAAAATGCTTAGAAATTTAAAACTATTATTTCTTTTCAATCGCGTTGATTTTGCTATTCAACCATAGCGAGTTTGCTTTCATCGATCTTTATAAAGTAAATAATTGTGGCAAATATGATTGTGGCAATAGCATAACTTAAAAATATCCACATCAGGCGATGGCCTGTTCTTGTCGCATAATTACCGTTTGCGCCTTCAAGAATTATAGCATGATCTGTTTTTAAAATAGCTGCTGACTTCATTACAGCATGTCGGTAATGATCGCGGTCATCATTATTTGGAATACGCCGGAGATAGGTAAAATGATTCAAATCAGAATCATCATATTTTTGCAGACACTCCCGGTAAAACATATGCTCCCTTTCTTTTTTCTTCGCATCACTTGCTAAATTTCCCATTGAGGTATAATAATGAACTCCTATCCAGGCTGAAGGCCTCACATTTGGATCTATACTTTCAAGAGGATAGCCATCATCAGTGTCTGCTGTTATTAGCGGAGCCGTGAGCAAAATACTGTCCGCTTTATTGCTTTCGGCGTTGGTGGAGACCTGCAACGGTGCAACAATTGCTAACGATGTGTCGTCTGTATTCTGGCTAAATTTTCTATCATACATTGGCGAAACGATATGTATTTCCAAATTAAACCTTGAATTAAACCTTCCACTCGTATATGATGAATAATACACGCCAGCATGTTCTTTATCAATATAAAAACTATCTGTAAGGTAATATTCTGTTGCTGCACGAATATTGATATCACTTATCCTATCCAATTGGGTCAGATTACCACAATATTCTTCAAGGTAAGTTGATATTTCCATCATTGGAATTGTCATACAAAAAGCTACGATAAACATTATTCCAAGATCAGGCGATCTTCTGCCATCCCTCTTCATTTTCAGTAATTTTATTCCTGGCCGTAACCAAATCAGCACAGGTATCCACGGCAAAGCCATAGGAACCCAAAACCCGAGAATTTCTTCTGGTATTTCTATTGCGCCTTGCTTGTTATAAAAATACAGGCAGCATATGGTATAAAGGCCAATAGTGGCAATAGAAATTATAAAATAAGGAATAAGCAGCAGCTTGAATTTTTTTAAAAACACTAAGACTTATTTTTGGTACTAATTGCATGAAGTCTTCATAACACAAATATGCGATAAAAATAAGAAACCAATTTTAAATGGGTTACAATTCCCGCTCTCTCCGCATTTAAGAAAAAAAAGCATCGTGGCACTTGTGCCAGTCAACAAACAAATAACCCATCTTCCCTATCCATAATTCCATTTTCCGCCATGAGAAACTTTTCTCCGCGGTCGGTGTCGACACCGAACATTTTTTACTATATCAGTCGCTGACGACCGACCAAGGGACGGCTCCGTAACTCCCAACATCCGATCTAAAAGTACATCACACTTACCACATTCGCCGGCATAAATGCGCGGTTCACGGATCTTTGCAGGTGGCCGTTTTTATTAAAATAATATTCAAGGGAAACAGCAGTCACAATAAGGCTTTCGGAGGCTGTAGGTGTCGGCAATGAGATCGTTTGCTCTGCCACCGTTTCGTCATCATAATTAAAGGTCAAAGAAGTGGAGAAACCACCGGTTGGGCCTTCATGCTTCATATGGCAACCAGCCGTTGAGATATTGCATTTCACTAAAACAGTACCGGCAGGTGCGACAATATTTTTTGCCGGCACAAAGGCTGGTATCTTTATTTGCAGCATATCTCCTTCCGTTTTTGTTACCTCCAAACCAACCCTCCATCTTTCTTTGACGGTGCCGCTTTCGGTGAAGGAAAAGTCATCCAGGAAGGGCGCCGGATCAGGGTGCTCAACCTCATTAAACCGTGTGCGCAACCACTTGAACAGATGAGATACCAGCCTTGTTTGCATTTTATTATCTGCCGGAAACGGAATAACCGGGAGAAGTTGCTGCCGCAGTATTTTTCCTGCCCGCGACGCTTTACCAAATTCAGTAGCCCGTTTTTTGGTGGCTTTGGTTTGGCGAATATTGCCGGAAACAGAACGCGCGTAATATTTATCCCCGCGTTTATAAAACACAATGTTCTGGATCCTTCCGGTAATCTGCAAATTAATTTGTGATGGCATAATAATATAGTTTATAATGATAATTAAAGCATCTTTTCCTCCCCAATACTCCAGCTCTTCCCTATATCATCTCTATGACATATCCGTACCATCGACCACTCAAGTCCGGCATAAGTCCGGCATATCCCGGACTTAACACGGTATTGTATACAAGGAGACCCCTATGAAAACGTACGGAGATAGCACTTTAGTGTGCGTAGAAGATTCTTCTGATACAGTCCTTTAAATAATGTATTTAGTGTGAAAGCGGGACAAGAGCGGGTAGAAGTATTTAGCTTTTTACAATCAGACCTGGGGCTAACGACATATTACATCATTTCAAAAGCGGACTGACAAAGTTAACAGCCAACAATCATAGTACCTAAAGAGAGACGGGAAAGAATAATATCGTAATTAATAATTTTCTTTGAAAGAGAAAGAAATCGCCGCAATCTATTATCTCATTTACTGAATGTCTCAATAGATGAAGTAATCTCCTGCTTAGAAATTGTGATCGTTTTACTTCCTTTATTTCTAAAATAAGCCACAAAGGATAAAAGGGTCATTCCCGCAGCAGTAATATAAATCCATCCGGGAACCGGCATGGGGTCGCCGGCGGCGTACGAGTGTAATCCTGTTAAATAGTAATTGACGCCGAAATAAGTAAATATAATAGACCATATCGCCCAAAGGCTTGCAATATTAAAGGTTAGTTTTCCCTTAAGTTTCGGAACCAATCTCAGGTGGAGCACCACCGCATAAAATATAACGGATATAAATGCCCAGGTCTCTTTGGGATCCCAGCTCCAATAACTTCCCCAGCTCTCGTTGGCCCACATTCCACCAAGGAAAGTGCCTGTGGCAAGGGCAAAGATCCCGACGGTTAAAGCCATTTCATTTACTATGGTCAATTCCCTGATGGAATGCGCTGTCTTAATAGTGTGTTTTGCGCTAAACAGTATTAATGAAATCATACTCAATACAGCCGACAATCCGAAGAATCCATAACTGGAAGTGATGATGCCCACATGTATCATAAGCCAATAGGATTTTAGAACAGGCTCCAAAGGCGTGATCTGTGGGTCAAGCATCGATCCCCCATGAGCAAATCCCATCATAATCATGGCAACCAAAGCCCCGGCGGCAGGAATGAAAGCATTTCGGTTCCGATAAAGAAGTAATCCTGAAAGGACACCAATTCCTGAAATAAATACAATAGCCTCATAACCGTTGCTCCAGGGAGCATGTCCCGAAAGATACCACCGAACGCCTAAAGCTACCCCTTGAATGGCCAATGCTACCACCATTATTCCCAACAATATTTTGGTCAGCAAACGAATGATGTGATGATACTTTAACCCTGATGAAAACACTTCTGCAAAACCAAGTATGATCATCAACATGCCCAAAAAGCTGTAAGCGATCATGAGCCAAAAGAAAACATTCAAATGATTATAAAGAATTTCAAGATTCACTTTTGACGCCGGTGGAACGATCTTTTTTCCCAAAACCTGCTGAAATTGACTGATCTCTTCAAGGCTTTTATCCGCTTTGTTCCAGTTTCCGGTTTTCAAGCCTTCTTTTACTCCGTTAAAATAATTGGTTAAAAGAGGGTAGGCTGTTTTGTCAATCTGCACAGCGTTGTCTTCAGAGCTATATATCCAGCTTCTCCATCTTTGTGCCGGATCGTTTTTTACGGGAATGACCTGAGTGTAATACCCAAAAGCGATACTGCTGAAAATATTGAATCGTTCACTAACCTCAATAATTCCTTTATCATAATTAGACTGATCTGCTTTTCGCTTGCTAAACGATTGATTATACTGTTTTTCCAGCTTGAATTCTCCCGTATTAGGATCTGTAAGATTGGCGTAAGAAGTATAACCTTCCGCATTGGCGCCGGTTTCTTTTATTAATTGGTCGCTTCCTTTTTGGCCGACTTTGATCAGCGGTTCGTTTGCCCAATAACCAGGGTCCACCTGCATGGAAATAAACCATTGTTCCGAAGAAAGGGTCAAAGCTCCTTTCCGGTATCTATCTTTCTTGTAGATCTTTCTGAGCAGCTCCAGCGTATGCGTATCCATCGGTTCAATCCGGCCCTGGAAGTCCTGAACCAGCAGATGTCCAAATTTTTCAGCATGGACCGGGTCGATCATCCTGCCGGAACCGAGCTCACCCGGTTTTGCAAACTGCGAGTTCGCTCCCGGTTCTTTCTGAAGTGAAGTTGGCATGGGTGTTACACTGGTGATACTTTGCTGACCGAAACAGTAGTTTCCGGATCCCATCAAAAGCAATAAAAAAGGAAAAAGAATCAACCTTTTGGTATGCAGTTGTTTTAATGAATTATTCAATTTCCAGAAATGAGTGTCTTTCCAGAATAAAGTGAAAAACATGCCGGTAAACAATAGAAAATATCCAAGATAAGTAACATCGGTCCCCCAACTGTCGGCATTTACAGAAAGGATCGTTCCGGTTTCATCCGGGAAATAACTGGACTGAAAGAACCGGTATCCCTGGTAATCCATAACATTATTCATATAAATTTGATGTTGTTTCTCCGTTCCTCTGTCAATGACTGTTATCATACTCTGGTAAGACGATGGGTTATTTGATCCGGGATAACGGTCAAGCAGAAAGTCATCACATCGCAAAGAAAAATCGGTGTAAAGTATTTTTGAACCGAATCCTAAAGAGACATTGAGGCCATTGATCATTACGGTCTTATCGAATGCGGTAACGCCTTTCCCACCTTTGATCAGAAGGGTATCTCTTTCATTTCCTGAGCTCAATTCCAGTTGAATGGCTGCCAACAGGTTTTTGTCAACCGGGTTACGTTTGTCTCCGCTGTAATACACTATTTTTCCTTTAAAACTATTTTTAGGAATGATAAAAGTGGTATTGTTGATGGTGTAAAGCGTCCGGTGATTCAGGGCGGCAGACTCATTCGCTTTAATTTTTCCCGATTGTTGGGCCAATAATGCGGAATCAGTTACTACCCCGATTTGCTGTCCTTCGATGGACAAATATTGCCCGTCAATTGGCGGGTTAATGGTAATGCTAGCATTCTTTTCCATTAGTTGAACCGTGCCGTGACGAGGATTGTTAAAAGTAAACACGGTCCCGTCAATGTTTTTGATTTCTCCTTCTGAAATATAATTATTCAATCTGCCTTCCTGTCCTACAGACACAATATTCAGCATCTTCTTTCCCAACTCTGTTGCTTCAACAGAATCTTTAGCTAACGGGAAGTAGTCAAGGGTTTTTAAAGAAATGACTTTATCCCCGAAATGATAATCTTGTTTAAAAGTTCTTTTGAATGGCCACCGGGTGTCTTTGGCATTAAAAAACGACATTACATAAGGATGCTTGTCATAACTGAGGGTTTGCTTTCCATCACTGACATTTAGTTTGAAATAGGTGAGGTCGCTGATAATTTCATTTGTGGTCTGCTTCTCTTTAATCGGCATTTGTCCTTCGAAACTGACGTAGCGGGTAATGGCGCCCCCGATAAACATAAAAATAAAAGCTAAGTGAAATAACAATAATGGCCATTTTTCTCTTTTTGTAAGATGGTAGGTTTTAATATTTGCAGCAAACAATACGATCAGCCAAAGCATCAGGATTTCAAACCATGTCGAATTATAAATGAGTGTTTTTGCTGTATCTGTATCATAAGCATTCTCCACAAAAGTTGCCGCGCCCATGGAAATGCCAAATAAAAGCAAAAGCGCCGTCATGGTCCGGGTGGAAAACAGCAATCTTTTTACAAGTGTCATTTACCAGTCTGTTTAATGCGTGTCGAAATTGTACTTAAAAAAACACCTCTCCAGGTTTGTAGTTTCCCTAAAGAGGTGAAAACAAAAATCTATAGATCTGACTAATTTTCTTACAGCGATTTCAAATATTCAGTAAGATCAGCCATCTCCGAAGCGCTTAATTTAAGTTTGTTCACCTGGTTATATCTCGATACCACCTCATCCAAAGTTTTTGCAGAACCGTCATGAAAATAAGGCGGATGTTGCCAGATACCTCTTAATGGTGAAACTCTCCAAAGCTTCGTAGCCGTCCGGTTGACATATTCTTTATCCAATGCTACAGAAGCGCTTTGCGGGTGTAATTTTCCACCATCAATCACATCCGTAAATAATGGTCCGGAATGGCAAGTTGCACAGTGCCCTTTTCCAATAAAAAGAATTTTTCCCCTCGCAGCGGATGCGAAATCAAAAGAATTAGCGGGTGGTGTTGGCGCTGAGATTGAATATTCATACGCCTGCAAAGCAGGAAGCTTATCTGATACCAGATCATCACCTTGTCTGTAGTCAACCACCCAATTATTGAGTCGTGGATCAGCAAAATAACCATGTCCATGCATTTGGGTAACCGCTACGTATCTGTTCCAGTAAGCGACAGGCCCAACCGGTTCATGTTGTATGTCTCCGTCGCCTGTAAAAGTTGATTTAGGAAGACCATACAAACCATAGGCAGGTGGAATAACAGTCGGGTCACTTAGTCCGTCATGGTTAAACCTGGGATCGTAAAAGCCCGGGCCCCAGGAAGCGTAAGTAGCTTTAGTAGCCGCGTCTAAGGCGGGGGATAATGAGATAATTAAACCCGGGTTCAGATCTCTGTTTGGCCACGCGTCCAAACGATTACCTATACCTTTGGCGAAAGAGTTGTCAACAGTTGAATGACACAATGCACACGTGATCCCAACTCTTTCCAACTTTAAACTGCCGTCCGCGTTTTTTCTTACCTGGCCTTTTACTCCAACCACAGCATTATTTTGGAGCAAAACAAGAGTGGTTTGCGGGTCATTTAAATCAACCGCTCCTCTTTTAATAGCGTCAACGACAGCAGCAGGTAAAGCGGCAGCATCTACCTTTAAACCCACAGCCAATGCCGTATTCGGACTTACAGCCGTTTGTATCACCTGGTTCATCTGTAGCTGATCGGTCCAGAATGTTTCATCACCAAAAGTCTCGTATCTGAATATTTGTTTTCCCTGTTCAACGAGTGCAGGATCCAATTTAGGTAAATTTAAGCTCGTCTTGCCCGGAAGGGTACTCAAGTCGCCCGGACCGGGAGGGACGTGTCCGAAATCACTTTTGTTACAGCTAAAAAAGCCAAACGCAGCAATTAATAGCAGCGTAGGAACCGGAGAAATCTGAAACTTTGTTTTCATGATTCTTTTTTTTATTTATTATGAATAAATACCAATTTTTCTTTTATGATATACTGCCTGCTTTGAATAGAGTTGATACACTCTGATTTTGTTACAAAAAACATAAAGTTTTTTTTGCACATAGCAGGGTTTGAAAAAAAGCGGTGGTTTTAGGCGTGCAGAGTCGCAGTCGGCATACAAGGGTTGAAAAACAAAGGTTCCAGGTATAAGTAATGCAAAATATTCTTGCCTTAAGTGAATATCTGCAGTTGAAATACACAGTCGAACAGAGTTTAAAAAGAGCAATTATTTCTTCCTTTACTGACGTGATATTTTTGTTTTCTTCTTCTACCATTTAATGATGCGAGTCCCTGTGCTTGCGTCTTTTATTAAAGTGTTGCAGAATACCGACATAAACAATTTGAGGCAACCGGATCGATGTCTTTTTCGTTTTTAAAGCACTCGCATCGAAAGGATAAAAATGAAAAAAAACGCGAAATGGAACAAGTGGCTTATACTCCCTTTTTCCATTATACTGGTTGTTTTAATTATCGTGGCCGGAAATAGGATTCTTACTTCCGTTATCCAAAACAAAATAGGGAAGGCCCTCCGGCATCTGTCATCCAAGGTACAAGTACATTATGCTTCGATTCATGCAAATTTATTTGAATCGTCCGCGAGCATCAATGATCTGAAGATAGATTTTATACCTTATAGCAATGCTCCGCGGTACCGGCATTCACTTCATTTTAATAACGTCACTCTTACGGGTATTAATTTTTATAAAGTGATTCTCGGCAACACGGTTTTCATTAGAAATGTAAGCTTTAATAAAGCTGACATAAAACTTGACCCGTTTTTATTGGCTAAAAAAGATTCAGGACAGGCAATTACGGACAGCATGCATGTTCCAATTAAACATGTTGCAATTGCTAACATGGCATTTGCGGAAATAAATGTTTGGCTGCATGCACCGCCTGCAGATCAACTGTTATTAAGAGAAAATATGAACTTGCATGAAGTAGAAATAAACAATGGTGCTGCAACAAATACTTTTACGTTTAAAAGCGTCGAAGGTTTGTTGACAGATATAAATTATGCCTTGCCTCATGATCATTATACTATATCGATAAAAAAACTGATGCTGAATAGCAACAAGCAAAAACTTGTTCTTGATTCATTGAAAATTATTGCGGAAAACCATAACACATCTACCGGCAACAAAACGAGCCGCATGAATATGGACGAAGCAACCGCCTCAAGTATAGAAGTTACAAAATTCAATCTGTATCATTTATTGCCTGGATTTGACGATGATAAGCATCTGCAAGAACAAGATCCCGTTGCTATTTTGGTAAACGATTTAGACGTACGTATAATGCAAAATGATCAAGGGCATCTCTCTCATCATTCCGTTTATTGCAAGCATCTTACCGCCAAAGACATTGATTTTGCAAAGACAATTTTACACGATAATCTTTTTGTAAATACTATTAAGGTTGAAGGATGTGACATAAGACTTGACCAGTCTCTCGTGAATAAAATCGGCACATCAAAAGGAAAAATGCCATCGCGATTGGAGATGCCTTTTAAAAATCTTTCGGTTCATCTCTTCCAGGTTTCGGGCGCCAATATCCGCCTGCATTCAGCGAAGGAAGAATTTTCTTTAGCAAAAGGGCAGATGACTGTTCGCGACGCAACTTTACACCAAACAGGAGCCGACGGAAATAAAGAATTTCGTTTCTCAGCAATTGCCTGTAATCTTTCGGAC
>Ga0134125_10004091_pt1 | contig 16704 bp, 12 predicted proteins | sample KB31751_FD_96464 | JGI IMG/M metagenome (GOLD analysis project Ga0134125, IMG submission 96464) | Terrestrial soil microbial communities with excess Nitrogen fertilizer from Kellogg Biological Station, Michigan, USA - KB3-175-1 | ecosystem: Environmental > Terrestrial > Soil > Unclassified ...
CAAGGAGTACGAAGATTGGATTTATGGCGCGCCGCCCAAGGACGTCACATTTGTCCGTTTTTACGGAGATGAAGTCGCGCGCGTGGAAACGGCCAAAGTCGGCGGCCAGATGATTGTGAAGGACAAGAAAGAAGTTGACGTGAAAGATGGCGTGGTATCGCTTGCGACATTGCAGGCCAGCAATTCTCCCGAAGACATAAAAGCTAATCAGGGTACCCAGGCCCAGCGGCCGATGCGGCGTCCCACTCTGCGTCGCCCTACGGATGCGCCAGATCCATCCGTACAGCAAGCCCCCGGCGGCGCATCGCAGCAACAGCGGTCTGATCATAGCGATGAACCGCAATGGGGCACAGACAAGAAGGACGGTTCTTCGCAGGGCCAGCAGCAGACTCCGCCACGGTAGCATTGGTTTTTTTGCGGGTGTCATGCACGCGAGTAACTGACGTAGCCTGCGCAATCGCGTTACACTGAAAAGGTGAAGATTGCTCTCGGGCAAATCAATCCTACTATTGGTGACTTCACCGGCAATTCCCAAAAGATCGTAGAATTTGCCCGGAAGGCGCACGCGGCCGGCGCCCACATGACCGTTTTTTCTGAACTGGCTGTTTGCGGATATCCTCCTCGCGATCTGCTGGAAAAGCCGGCCTTCGTGGCGCGAAGCCAGGAAGTGGTGCGGGAAATCGCGGCTGCCGCCCCTGAGACCACGATTATCACGGGCTTTGTATCTCCTGCAGCTGTGGAGACGGGCAAGTCCGTCATGAACTCGGCGGCGGTGTTGCGCGATGGCAAAGTGCAGTTCGTGCAGTCCAAGATGCTGTTGCCTACGTATGATGTATTCGATGAGGTCCGCTACTTCGATCCCGCTTCATCCCAGAAGGTTCTTCCTTATTGCGGGAAAAAACTCGCCCTGACAATCTGCGAGGACGCGTGGAATGACAAGCACTTCTGGCATCGCCGCCTTTACAGTGTGGATCCGGTGGATGATCTGCTGCACGCCGGCGCCAACCTGGTGCTGAACATTTCGGCGTCCCCGTTTCATATCGGTAAGCGTGAGCTGCGTTATAACATGCTGCGCACAGTAGCGTGTGATAACAAAGTCGCGGTGGTTTTCGTTAACCAGGTTGGCGGAAATGACAGCCTCGTCTTCGATGGTTCCAGCATGGTGATCGCGCCCGATGGCACAATTCCTGCTCAAGCCCGCTCGTTCGAAGAAGATCTGGCGCTCTTTGATACTGAGGCGATGGCAGGCGACTTTCATGTGCAGATCGCCGGAGATGACTCAACAGCGTATTCAGCGCTTGTTCTGGGCACGCGCGACTACGTGCGCAAGTGCGGATTCAAAAAGGCCGTCATCGGGTTGAGCGGTGGCATCGATTCGGCGCTCGCCGCGGCAATCGCAGTGGAAGCGCTCGGCCGCGAGAACGTGACCGGAATTGCCATGCCCAGCCAGTATTCTTCAGAGCACAGCGTCACGGACGCGCGCGATCTGGCCTGTAATCTCGGAATTCGTTTTGAAATTGTGCCCATTGGCGGGATCTTTGATTGTTATCGCGGCACATTGGCAAATTTGTTTAAAGGTATGCCGCAGGATGTTACGGAAGAGAATATCCAGTCCCGGATTCGCGGCAATATTTTGATGGCGTATTCCAATAAGTTTGGTCACCTCGTACTCACCACCGGAAACAAGTCAGAACTCGGCGTGGGCTACTGCACCCTGTACGGTGACATGGTGGGGGGGCTCGGCGTGATCTCTGATGTGCCGAAAACCATGGTGTACCGGCTGTGCCATTATGTGAATTCCCGGAGGGCTGTGATTCCTGAGTCCACTCTGACGAAGCCGCCTTCAGCCGAACTGCGGCCCGGACAGAAAGACAGTGATACACTTCCGCCATACGAGATTCTGGACAATATCCTTGAAGACTACGTAGAGGATTACCGCACAGCGGAGCAGATTGCCGCTGAGCGTGGCTACGAGGTAAAGCTTGTACGCGATGTCATTCGTATGATTGAGCGCAGCGAGTACAAGCGGCAGCAGGCTGCGCCTGGCATTAAGATCACGCCCAAGGCTTTTGGCGTTGGACGGCGTTTCCCTATCGCGCAGAAATCGGAGATTTGAAGTTATTTATCAACCCATGATTCATTCAGGAAAAATATCGCTTCTACTTGTGATTGCATTCACTGCGGCGGCCTTCGCACAGAACAGCGGGTCCAGAAAGCCTGTTGCCAATCCTGCCAAATCAACTTCCGCCAAGACTGCATCGGCCAGTACTGCTCCGCCGGTTCTGCTGCCCAGCCAGGCCGAAATTGATATCGCGCTGAAGCGCACATTCGGCTACGACCCCGCCGTTACCTGGACGATTTATCACATCAAGCCATCGGCCATTCCAGGGCTCGTCGACGTGCTGCTCTCAATGAACAAGCAGAATCCCATCCATGTTTATGTGTCGCCCGACACTCCTTATGCAGTCGTCGGCGAATTGCTCCCCTTCGGTCCTGACCCGTTTGCTCCCGCGCGGGAGAAGCTCAAGCCTGCGGATGGTCCGACCATGGGCTCGGCCAAACCTGCCATTGACATCATCGAGTTCAGTGACCTTGAATGCCCGCACTGCAGGAAGGCGGCGCCAATTCTTGACAAGCTGGTCACGGATTTCCCGCAGGTGCGGCTCAGGTTCCAACAATTCCCATTGCCCGCGAGCCTGCACCCGTGGGCGCTCAAAGCCGCCGAATATGCTGATTGTGCCTCCCAGCAGAAGCCGGATGCGTTCTGGAAGTACGTTGACACCATCTTTGAAAATCAGGGCAGCATCGCAGCAGCTACGGCCGATGACAAGTTGAAAGAGTATGCCACCACCGCAGGGCTGGACTCGACGAAACTCGCCGCCTGTGCCGTGGAGCCGGATACAGAGGCGCGAGTCAAGAAGTCCCTGCAGCTTGGGCAATCTCTGGATGTTAACGAGACGCCTACGGTGTTCATTAACGGTCGCCGCGTGCGCGGGATCGGAGACATACCGTACGAGCAGCTCAAGGCACTGGTGCAATTTGAGATTGATCACGCCGGCAAATGATGCTGCCGTTGGCTAGTTCAGGTTCCAGATCGCGGTTGCGCCACGATCATGAAATGGCTTGCGGATCACATAAGGAGTGACAACGAACAGGACTTCATTATGGGGACGATCGGTGGAATTTTTATTGAGCACAGCGCTGAGCCCCGGAATCTGGCCTAAGCCAGGATAGCCCTGGGTCGAGCGCAACTCCTGGTCGCTTATAAAGCCCCCGATTACGGAAGGCTCGCCTTCCCGAACGGTGATATTGCCTTTGAAGCTGCGGCTTGTGAGTTCCGGTACATTGTTGAAACTTTGTGCACCCAGTCCCGCAATCTCCAGTTCCAGGTCGAGCTTAACGTCGTCACCTGCCTGATAGTGCGGCGTGACTTTGAGAGTCAGTCCCAGGTCCACGTATTGGAATTCCGGCGTGATTCCCAGGTTCACCTGACCCCGGCTGTTCAGGGCGACAGCGTTGAAGCTGCTGGAGAGCACCGGGAACTTCGTTCCTACACGAAACGTGGTTGGTTCAGCATCCATGGCGCGCAAGTTTACGTGCTCCAGGTTGGCGGAAAATGATTTCGTTGTAGATAGTTGTCCGCTGATTGAGGGAACCACAAAACCGGTCAGGCCCAACCCTTTGCCGAAGAAAATAAAAGGGAGCAGCAGTGGCGAGCCGGCCAAATTGCCCAGGACCGTGGGCGAAATCTGGGTGGGATCAATGGTGCCGTTCTGGTTCAGCGCATTGATCACCGTCTGGGCATCACTCCCGAGAACGCGCCGGATTTCTGACGGGATGTTGAATATGGTGAAGTCAGTGGGCAGGTTCAGCCCATATTGGCGAAGCTTATCGGCATCGAATTCGTATTCATTCACCACCAGCATGATTTCCGGTTTTGCGTCCATGATGCTGTCGATGAAGGTGGTCATCGCCTCAATCTGCCTGGCCGGAGCCCGCACAGTAATGGTGTTCTGGCTGGCCTGGACGCTGATGAACTTCATGTCAAAGATCACGCGCATTACGTTAGCCAAATCATTCAGGTCAGTGGCGCTGGTGACGTTAGGCACGTAAAACGTACGCACTGCCATGCGCTCGTACGCGGTCCGCATATCCTGCGTGTCGTTGGCCACAATAGCTTCCCTGCTTGAGACTGGGGCCCAGAAAGTTTTGGTAACTTTTCCCAGGAACGACGTCACCGTATCAAAATCCACGTTGTCCAGATCGATGCGGATCTGCCGGTTTGTGACTGTCGGATCGAAGTCGAAGGTGATCCCGAACGACTTCCCAATCTGCGTGTACACGCTGCGCATGTCCGGCCCGGCGTGGATGCTTCGCTTGCCTGAATCGGGCTGCAACTCCACATTGTTCACTCCGGCCAGCAATTGCATCACTTTTTTATGGTCATCATTGTCGTCCCCGGAAACGTCGTGCAGCCGCTGCTGCGCATAGCTGTTTTCAGGATCGCGAGCCAGCGCTTCCTTGAACTGGACTGACGCCGCTTTGGGATCACCATTCTCCGCCAGCTTGTTACCCCGATTCACATAGCTGCTTACGATCTGCTGGCGAAGCATTTCTCGCGTCAGGAGGTATTCGGGATCTGCCGGCACCAGGCGCGAGGCATCCGTGGCCGCGAGCAGGGCCTCTTCTACTTTGCCCTCTTTGCGCAGATCCAGAGCTCGCTTGAACTCCGCCGCAGCCAGCTTTTGGTCCTGTTTTGACACAGGCTTAGGCTTGTCCTCGGCAAATGCGGCCAGAGACACCAAGACCAGCAGGATTGCGGTGATCCATTTCATCAGGAATTCACATTTTACCTTTATTTAGAACGATTTCGGCCGCTTTGTTTGCGCCCATTACCGAAGTTTATTGACGGTTCACCATCGAAGAGCTGCGTCTTCATTTGGCGCATCGCAAATTCTGTTCCTATTACGCACGCGATTGCGTGCGATTACGGCGATTACGGCGATTTCGGCGATTTCCCGACCCTTTCTTCCAGCTCTTCCTGCGTCTTCGGCCAATCCTCTCGCAGCAACCGGCTGAGGGAGCGGTCGGCCAGAAGCCGTCCTCCGGTCTGGCATTGAGGGCAGTAATTGGTTTCGTTGGCGGCGTAGCGGATTCGTTGCACCTTAGCACCGCAGCGCGGGCATGGCTGGCCATAGCGCCCATGGACCGCCATCTCCGGACGGAAGGCGGTGACTTTTTCCGGGAACTTGCCCTGCTTTGCGGCTACCCCATTCCCCCGCGGCGCGATGCCGGCTTCATCGCGCAGTCTTTGCGTCCACTCCAGCAAAGTTTTCTGGGTTGCGTGAAGGAGTCGCTGAATCTCCTCCGGCTTCAGCTTTTGCGTCAGCGCCACAGGTGAAAGCTGCGCCGCGTGCAGGATCTCATCCGAATACGCGTTGCCGATGCCGCTGAAGAAGTGCGGATCCGTCAGTGCTCGTTTCAAGGTATGGTTTTCAGATGTAAGCACTTTGCTGAACTCGCCGAGATCAGCCTGCAGAACGTCAATACCGCCGGGATCAAGCTTCGAGAGCTCCGCATCTCCCTTAACCAGATGGAGCGATGCCCGTTTTCGTGTCCCAGCTTCGGTCAGGGTGAGCGTGCCGTTATCCAAATCGAATGCAGCCAGTATGCGCCGCCCATCTGGAGTTTTGCGCTTCTCGCTCCAATGCAGCCGTCCGGCAATCATCAAGTGAAGCACAAGCCAGAGCCGTTCGCCGGCAGAGCCTTCATCTTCCAAGCCTATGGCGATCCGCTTGCCGATCCGGCGAAACTCCATTACTTTACGGTTCTCCACCGCGGTGATCGGCGGATTCGCCGTCCGCAAAAGCGACGGACCCGCAATCTGTACCCGCTCAAGTACATGTCCAAGTACGCGGTGTTCCAGCGCTTCAATGTAAACCGTGATGTCCGGTAATTCCGGCATGTTCTCTTTATCCCGAGCGGAGCGAGAATTCCCGATCCTGTTGTTGCGCCTTTCTACACAAATATGTTCGGTTTTCCAGGATTATGTGATCCCTATTGACTCGAGCGGCGGCGTCAGGAAATTAAAGCCCCAATCCTGTGCTTCCTCCGTTCCGCTGTGTTTCAAAGGTTTTGGGTTCCGTACTCCATCAAGTCCGTGGCGCACTCAAAACACGCATCCGGACCGCACGCCATCAGATCAGGGAACTTGTACATTCCAGTGGCAAAAGCGATGATCGGCACACCTAACGCGCGCGCCGCTTCAATGTCAGCCGGGGTATCGCCGACAACGATCACCGCGTTGTCGCGTCCAATAAGCTCGCCAGCCAGCGCCAGGCCCTGACGAAAGATATCAACCCGCAGTTCGCGCGGATGGGAGAACGACGCAAATGAAAACAGCGACTTCACGCCGGCCTTCTCCAGCTTGAGCCAGCCTATCGTCTCCAGATTGCCGGAAACCACGCCTAAGACTTTGCCGCTCCGGCGCAGATGAGTGAGCAGCGGCAGAATCGACGGGCAGAGCTCAGGGCTCAATTGCCCCTGATTGCGTTCCACCTCGGCGCACATGCGAGCGATGATCTCCGGCATGCTCGAGTTGATTGCCGCATCGTCCAGCCCTTCGCGCTGCAGCACCGCGCGGAGGATTCCGAGATCTGTGTTCCCGTGTACTGGGACGCCTTCAATGCTTGCTTCAATACCAAGCACATCGCGCATGGCGTTGCGGAAGGAAAAATAATGGACGGCATCGTGGCTGTTCAGCAGAGTTCCATCAATATCAAAGAGGTACGCTGCCGCAGATTGCCATTGAAAGCCCGGACGGACGAAGGCGCGTGGGGAAGCCTCAGCCATGTTCCCGGATCCTGGCTTGGTTTGTTGAGAAGAGAGCGAAGTCACTCTCAATTGGATTCAGAAATGTATGCAAATGCTGCGGCTTAGCGAACTGCTTTCTTCTCCAGCGCAATCGGCCTTTCGCTGCCCACCGGCCGCCGCCCGCCTTCGCGAAACTGGCGCACATCCAGCTTGAGCTCGGCAATGGTGCGGCTCAAGGTGTTGCGATGCATTCCCAGCTCGCGCGCCGCTTTGCACTGGTTTCCTTTGTTCTGCTGCAGTACGTTCATGATGAACCGCTTCTTGAACTCACGGACGGCTTCGGAGTAGAGAATGCCGCTGGAATACATCTGCGCCACAAGTGCTTCGAGCTGGTCCTTCACGAGTTCCTCGCTTTCCAGGCTGTCGTCCATCAGCTTCTTCGATGTTTTTATTTCTTCACTGCCGGTTCGGCCTTGCCACGCAGTTTGCTTAAGCCCTCACGAAACTTCTGCCGTATCTCTGATGGCGCCAGCCAACTGGCCCCACTCCCCGCCACCTGAAAATAAGGCGCCAGTTGCGAACCTTCCAGTTCCTGCGATCCGGGAGCAAACGCCGTGATCGCCAGCAGTCCCGCCGTCACAATCAGCATGCCGCGCAAAAAGCCAAACGCAGCCCCCAGCGCCCGGTCCACCCAGCGCAGTCCCGCCTCATGGATGATCCAGCGCGCCAGCCTGGCAATCACTCCCGCCAGAATAACCACCGACAAAAAAATCGTTAAAAAACCCGCAAGGTCGGCGAATGGCGCTGATTTCACGTAATCAAGAAACCATGGCGCCAGACGCTTGTAACCCCACGCCGCCAGCAGATAGCCAAGCACGGCCCCGGCCAGCGAAATCACCTCAAAGAAAAACCCCTGGGCCGCCGCCAGCAAGGCTGAAAACATCATGATCAGCAGGATCAGCCAGTCCAGGGCATTCATTCATTTTCCTGCAACTCAGCCCGCCGGCAGTTCACGCCCTGCCACAGTCGTATACGCCTGGATGTATTTCTCGCTGGTCTTGCGCGCTACATCGTCAGGCAGAGATGGAGCAGGCGGCTGCTTGTTCCACTTGATGTCTTCCAGGTAATCCCGTACGAACTGCTTGTCATACGATTCCTGCGCCCGTCCCGGTTGATACTTGTCCGCCGGCCAGAAGCGCGAGGAGTCGGGTGTAAGTACCTCATCGGCCAGCACCAAGCCGTCCTCCGTGCGGCCAAACTCAAATTTGGTATCGGCAATAATGATGCCGCGACCCGCGGCATAGTCTGCCGCAGTGGAATAAATTTTCAACGTGAGGTCCCGCAGCTGCTCAGCCAGCTCTTGACCCGTATGCTTCACCATCTCTTCAAACGAGATGTTCTCGTCATGGCCGGTCACGGCTTTGGTGGCCGGAGTAAAGATCGGCTCGGGAAGCTTGTCGGATTCTTTGAGGCCCGCCGGCAGCTTGATGCCGCATACGGCGCCAGTCTTCTGGTACTCCTTCCATCCCGAGCCGGAGAGATATCCGCGCGCCACACATTCGATATCGATCATTTGCGCTTTCTTCACCAGCATGGAGCGGCCCCGAAGCTGGTCGGCATATTTCCTGAGCGGCTGCGGATACTGATCCACATCCGCCGTAATGAGATGATTGCGAACAATGTTCTTCAGGAAATCGAACCAGAATAGTGAGAGCTGCGTCAGCACGCGCCCTTTTTCGGGAATGCCGGTGCCCAGTACGTAATCGAACGCGGAAATTCTGTCCGTCGCGACGAACAGCAGCTTGCCTTCGATGGCATACAGGTCGCGCACCTTGCCGCGGGCGAATAAGGTCAGGTCAGGAAACTCAGTTTGGAGGAGAATGCGATTTAATGTTGTTGGGCTCATGACTGATTTAGATGGGCGAGGCGTTATTCTAGCGTCTCAAGTTTTTTTGTCAACCACTTGAGCGGTGAGTCAACAGCCTTGATGCCGCTCATCTCACCGTGAAAGTTCTTCCAGAAAGATCAAAGCTGTGGAACCCGCATCAGCAGCGGATTTCACAGCATTGATTTTCGTCGTGACTTGTAGTACCCGTGACTGAAAGATTAACCGGGAGGCGAAAAAGATTTTTTTCAGGCAGTCGCTCGCGTCAGCGTTCCTTCCTGCCCGAACTTCACTGAGACAATTTTGGAAACGCCTGGCTCCTGCATGGTAACGCCGTACATAACAGGCGACACCGACATTGTTCTCTTGCTATGCGTGATGACGATGAACTGCGTCTGCGATGCCATTTCCTTCACCAACTCAGTGAAGCGGCCCACGTTTGTCTCGTCAAGAGGCGCGTCCACCTCGTCAAGGATGCAGAACGGGCTCGGCTGGTACTGGAAGATGCCCACCAGCAGTGACAGGGCCGTGAGCGCCTTTTCACCTCCGGAAAGCAGCAGCACGTTCTGCAGTTTCTTGCCCGGAGGCGACGCCACCACGTCGATGCCGCTTTCTGATGCGTTCGCATCGTCGGTCAGGCGCATGAACGCCTGACCGCCTCCAAACAGCTTGCGGAAGGTGAACTGGAAGTTCTCGTTGATGCGCTCGAACGCTTCCTGGAACTTCTGCCGCGAAAACTCGTCAATTTCCTTGATCGTCGCCATCGTGTTCTCGATGGAGTCGAGCAGGTCCGTGCGCTGCGTGGACAGGAACTGGTGGCGCTGCTCCGTTTCTTTAAACTCCTCCAGCGCCATCATATTTACCGGCCCCATGTTATCGAGCCTCGTGCGCATCTCGCGATACGCTGTTTCCTCTGCAAGCAGTTGCTCGCCTTCGACGCGCGCAATTTCCTGATTCTGGCGCAGTTCGTCGGCAACAATATTGAGTTCGTTCTGACAGGTCTCGCCCATGTGGGCCAGATCGGATTGCAGCTTGGCAAGTTGCGAACTGAGCTCACTTTTGCGCTCGCGCGCCGCGTCCAACTCCTGCCGCGCTGCCTTCAACTCTGTTTCGATTTCAGCGATTCGGGTCCGCACCTGTTCGGACTCGTGGTGCAATTGCACGCCGGTGGCCTCCGCCGCCGCTTTTTCGGCAGCCAGGGCCTCCAGGCGGTCAGCGATATGCAGGTTTTCCGCTTCGCGCTGCTGCTTCTCAGCCGCGGCGGAACGAATCTGGGACTCCAGCGACTGCACCTGCCGCGAAGCTTCTGTCGAGAGCGTTTCGATTCTCTCAAGCGCCGCCGCCGCTGATTTGCGCCGCTCCTCCAGTCCAGCGAGACGCGCCGCAGCGTCCGCCGCCGATTGCCCGGCGGTATCGCGGGCTGCTTTCATGGCAGCAAGCTGCTCCTGCGCGGATTTCAGTTCTTCTTCCAACCCCTGGCGCTTCTGCTCCAAAACTTCGAGCGCCTCGCGCTTGTGCGCTACCACGGTTTCTTTCTCGTTGCGTTCCGAGCGCGTGCGCTCAAGCTCCAGCCTGTATGTGTTCAGCCGCTGCTCCGTGCGCGCCAGCTCGGTTTCGAGTTGTTTGAGCGCGTGACCGGAGGTGAGTGCCTGTTTTTCCGCTTCGCGCCGCTCTTCTTCGAGATTGCCAAGAAGCGTTGTAAGTTCCTTGAGCTCGCGGGTCAGCGTCTGGATCTTCTGCTGCTCATTCTGGATGGCCGCTTCCAGATCCGTGCAGGCCTTCACTACATCGCGCAGCTCCCGCTTGAGTGACAGCGGACCTTCCTTGCGCTGCTTGCCGCCGGTAACGGTCACGTTGTGGAAAACCTCCCCATCGGAGGAGAGGAAGTACGCGTCTGGATTGCTCAACGCCAGGCCGCGCGCGGTATCGGCGTCTGGAGCAATGTATCCGTCACGCAGCTTGGGCAGGATCACTTCCAGCGAGCGCCCAAACCCATCCAGTACCCGTATGCAATCCTTCAAACGCACAATCGAAGACGGGGCCGGCGCGTGCTGCCGGTTTTCACTGATTGCAAAAGAGAACTTGGCCTGTGCGTCTTCGGGGTGAACGAGGAACGTGGCTCGGCCGTCTACATCCGTCTGCAGCAGGCGCATGCCTTCATTGGCAGAGTCCCACGACTTGACCACCACGTAGTTCAACTCGTCGCGCAGGAATTCTTCGACCACGCTCTCGTACCGCGTCTCCACTTCCAGGTAGTCCGCGAGAACACCTTTAGGGATAAAGCCCTGTCCCACGGCGCTCGACTGGAACAGCCGCTTCACTGACTCGGTGGAGTATCCGTGCTCGTTGATCACAGCTTCGAGCGAATTCTTTTTTCCCAGAGCAGTCGCGTATTCCGCACGCAGGCCGTCCAGTCGCCGCTTGCCGTCCTCCTCCTCTTTTCGCTTGCTGTCAATTTGGTTCCGAGTCTCGTGAATACGCTGGCCCAGGGCATTCACGGTTTGGCTGATGGATTCAAATTCAAACGCAATCTGGCCTCGCTTGCCGCCGAAGCCCTCCATGTCAAGCTGAGCTGCGGCCATTTCGCGTTCCAGTCGCGTCGCTTCACGGTCCAGAGCGATCATGTTCTCTTCCGCCTGGATGATTTGATTACGCACCTGCGCGCCGGACGACATCACTTCCAGCACGGTTTGCCGTCGGGCTTCCTGCTGGCGTTCAACGTCGGCCAGCGAGGTTGAGGCCGCATGAGCTTCCTGCTGCCGCATCTGCCATGCGTGCTGCGCGGCGGCAACTTCGGCTGCAGCCGACTCCGCAAATTGGCGGTTGGTCTCCAGTTCCGCAACCAGGGCAATCAATTGCGTTTGCGCCCGCTCCAGTTCGGCTTCTGCGGCTGCCGAGCGCACATCCAGTTCCGCACAACGCTCCTGGTTGGCGGCGCGGCGCCCGGTGGCACGCTCAGTCTCCAGCGCGATCGCGTTCAGCGTCTGGCTATTGTGGGCAATTTCAGTTTCGATGGCGTAACCGCGCTGCGTGCGCGCAGCATGCTCCGCCTCGCGGGCATTCACTGTTTCCGCACGGCCATGAATGTCTTCCGCAATGGCAGCCAGCCCGCCCTGCAGAGACTCCTCTTCACGGCCCATCTGGGCAAACTTGCTGGCCAGCACCACCCGCAGCTTCTCTCGCATCTCGTCGCGCAGGCGGGCGTAGCGTTCCGCTTTGGCGGCCTGACGCTTGAGCGAGTTCATCTGCCGCGTGACTTCTTCAAAAATGTCGTTGATGCGCGACAGGTTCTGCCGCGACGATTCCAGCCGCGCTTCCGCCAGCCGCTTCTTGGTCTTGAACTTGGTGATGCCTGCAGCTTCTTCGATGATGGCGCGGCGGTCGTGCGGTTTGCTGCTAAGAATCTGGCCGATGCGCCCCTGCTCGATAATGGCATAAGACTCAGGTCCAAGCCCTGTGCCCATAAAGATGTCCTGAATGTCGCGGAGCCGGCACAGCTTGCCGTTGAGAAGATACTCGCTTTCCCCTGTGCGGAACAGCCGCCGCGTGACCACGATTTCACCTTTGCCGAACTGCATCGGCTTGAACTTGCGCCGACGAATCTTAAGGACTACGGCATTGGGGGCGACGACTGCGGCTTGCGTGTCCGGTTCACTTGAAGCGGTGCTTGCGGCTTCGGGCGAGTCCTGAGTTCCTGTTCCGGAAGGTTCTTCCGCCGAAGTGCTTTCAGCGTTGGACACCTGAGCGCCTTCTCCTTCTGCTTCAGGACCTAGTTCGCCTGCCCCTGCTTCGTGTTGCTCGATTGCGTCCAGCGGTCCGGGCTGTACTTCGGCCGCATGCGCCTCGGTGGCCTCCGCTGCTGCGGCGCGGATACCCGCTTCATCCCAGTCGTCTTCCTCGAGCTCGTTCTGGATGTCGATCTCGGGCTCGCCGCTCACCGGGCCGTCATAGACCTGTGGATCGACCAGGGTGAGGGAAACCTCGGCCATGCCGGTCGGCTTGCGCTCGCGCGTGCCGGCGAAGATCACATCTTCCATGCGCACGCCGCGCAGGCTCTTGGCGGATTGCTCGCCCAAGACCCAGGAAATGGCGTCAGAGATGTTGGATTTTCCGCACCCGTTGGGGCCCACAACCGCGGCAATGCCTTCGCCCGGAAACTTGAGTTCCGTGCGGTCACAAAAGGATTTGAATCCGAGGATTTGCAGTTTCTTCAGCTTGAGCAACTTCCCACTCCTTCAGCGGCAATTCGGTCAAGGGTTGCGCGTGCGGCTTCGGGCGTCATCGGCTGGAAGAACAAACCCGCGTTGCAGCTAATGTACCCACAGAGTTACTGGGGGTCAAGAGCAATCGCCACAATACCTTGTGGATAAGATGCCGAATCCACCGTATGTCGCGCCGCATGTGCAAAACTCACACGAATTGAGGCTGTGCAGGTGAGATGAGGCCGGAAGAATACGCGAGAGCTGAGAGAACTGTAGCGCTTTTGGTGCAGAAAGCGCAAGGCTAGGGGAGGGTGATTTGAGGACAAGGGGCGGGGGTGGCCTTCAGTTCGCGCAGAATCGGGGATTCGCGATTGGGCCAGCACTAATGCCCCACATTCATGCTATCGCCAACCGCAGCCCAGACGCGAACTCTTTCGCCGCTGCGTATTCAATGTGCAATACACGCACGGGCGCCTGGGAACGAGATCTGGAAGAGGCATGGATGACCAGCGGACGCATTGCCACCACGCTGCCTCGTGCCGCCACGCAGTCAACCGGATTGTCATACGTCGCGTGGCGCTCGATCTCCGCCTCGCTCAGGATCCCCAAGCCGTGTGTGCCGGGGATGACGCGAAGAGGACCGTTCTGTTCCGTGCAATCATCCAGATGGAGCCGTAACGCCAGCACTTGCTCCAGCGCGGAAGCGGGAGCCTGGGCATAGAGCACGCCTTCTTTTTCCTGCCATGTGCTCCATCCTGGAGTTTCGGTTCGGTCCTGCACGGGCAACGCCGTATCCTGATGCCAGCTTAAGAGGCGATTGCCTTCGGGAGTTTTGTCAAAGAGAGTCGCGCGGAAGGGAAAAGCGCCACTGCCAAGCACGGCTTGGGCCATCTCCAGCAATCGCGGATTCTGCGCTACCACTTTGACTGTGGGATGGTTCACCACGTGCCGGATGCCGGCCTTGCCACGAGGCGGCTCAAGATCAGCCAGAGACACAAGAATTGGAATAAGTTCGCGCGTGCTCAGCACCTGAGGGACGACTGCGAAGCCGTGTTCCTCAATTGCCTCTTGCCAATCCTGCTGACCCGTTGACGTTACACTCACCGCATCTGATTATCCAGATATCCAGACGCGTGGCAAGCCCAATCTCTCAGACTGTGCTTTCCCGATGACGGCGATCCCGTTGCGATAACGGCGACGACGCGCGCGATTTCTTACTTCCCCAGCTTTTCAAAGAACCTGATGATCGACTCAATGCCGCGATAGAAGTTCGGGATATGGAATTTCTCGTTCGGTGCGTGCAGGTTGTCGTCCGGCAGACCGAAGCCCATCATCACGCTGGGTAGTTTCAGCACGTCCTGGAAATCGGTCACGATCGGAATCGAGCCGCCGGAGCGGATAAAGACCGTGTCTTTCTTGAACACGTCGTGCATGGCCTCGGTCGCGGCCTGGATGAAACGGTTGTCGGTACTCACCACGCAGGCCGGCCCTTTGCTGTAGCACTTGATGTTGACTTCAATTCCTTTGGGCGTGAGCTTCTTCACGTAATTCGTGTAGCGTTTGAGGACGTCATCGGGATCCTGGTTGGGCACCAGGCGCATCGAGATCTTTGCGGAGGCACGCGCCGGAATCACAGTCTTGGCCCCTGCGGCAACAAAACCTCCGGGCATCCCGTGTACTTCCAGTGTTGGACGCGCCCAGGTGCGATACAGGACTGAGTACCCCGGCTCGCCCGTCAGCACTTTCGATCCGACTTCTGCTTTGCGGTAGTGCTCTTCGTTAAACGGCAGCTTCTTCCAGGCTTTCAGTTCGGCATTGGTCGGAGCTTTCACCTTGCTGTAGAAGCCCGGAATCAGAATTCTGCCTCTCGAGTCTTTGAGCTTGCTGATGATCTCCACCAGCGCGAACAGCGGATTCGGCGCCGCTCCGCCGTACATACCGGAATGCAGGTCTGTCTTGGCGCCGCGGGCCTCAATCTCCGTGTACACAAGCCCGCGCAAGCCGACGCAGAGCGTGGGAAGGTCGGGAGCAAATAGCTCGGTGTCGCAAACCAGGGCGAAATCAGCCTTCAGCTTGTTCTTCTCTTTGCGCACGTATGCGGCAATGGACTCCCCTCCCACCTCTTCCTCGCCTTCGATGATGAACTTCACGTTCAGCGGAAGCTTGCCGCCATGGCCCTTCATCAGCGCTTCAATGGCTTTGATCTCCATCCATAGCTGTCCTTTGTCGTCCACGGCACCGCGCGCGTAAATGTTCTGGTTACGCTCCGTGGGCTCAAACGGCGGTGAGATCCACTCGTTCAGCGGCTCAGCCGGCTGCACGTCATAATGCGCGTAGCAGAGCACGGTGGGTTTCCCTGGCGCGTGCAGCCAGTCGGCGTAGATCAGTGGATGTCCCTTGGTCGGGATTACCTCAACGTTCTCCATGCCAATCCGGCGCAGGTCATTGGCGACGAACTCCGCCGCGCGGCGAACATCGTCCTTGTGCTCCGGAGCGGTGCTCACGCTGGGGATGCGGAGCAGATCCTTGAGCTCTCCGAGAAATCTTTCCTGATTTTGTTGCGCAAATCCAACTGCGGGCGAGGCCATACGGTGTCTCCTGGCTGGAAAATCAAACCCTAAAGTATATATTGCCTGTTGCGAGGCTCGGGTGAGCTCTGTGAGTTCAGGACATACCGGCAGAATTCCGGGCTGCTGCCCACTGCTCTGCGAGACCGAGATCCCTGACCCACTTCTCCACGTAGTTTAGATCCAGGAGTGCGGTTCGTTCTTTAAGTATGCCTGCGACATCTTCGATCTGCCGTGTGGAACCGCCCATCTGCGCCCATTCGAGTTTAGAAATGACCACGTCTTCGGCTGTCGCCGCAACGACCCGGACACCGTCGATGTCCGCAGACGTGCGACGCTCAAACGCACCGGAATGATAAGGGTTCTGTTTCACAAAAATCAGATCGACCTTCCATCCTCTTTTCATGTCGAGGATGTTGAACATGGACCGGTGTTTCCATGCGTCCAACGCGGATGGCAGATCGAAGTAGTAGTCGTCGGCGGGCAACGCGTGAAGGAACGCCCGGATCTGATCCGGTGTAGCGGATATAACAATATCTATGTCTAAAGTGCCACGCCCTGCGCCATACAGGTTACTGGCAAATGATCCAACCACCATGTACGGTATCTGCGCAGAGTTGAGAGCTGAAACGAGCTCCTGAAAGACTGGTCCTGAGTTCATCGCACCCATGCAGGAAGCGGCTGGGGAGAAAAAGCCTGACGAAAGAGTTCGATCATCACCTCACGCTCCGACCAGTCGGGATGATCTTTTCTGATGCCAGCTTTCCTGAATTCGCGCAGGAGATCGCTGAGTTCGACTGCGATTTGCAAGCGTTGACTAGGCGTCATCGATCGGCGAATTTGTATCTGCATCGCCTCGATTTCAGGAGATGTATCGCTGATCGCCATGTGCGAATGTTATCACGCAGCCTCTATAATGTTCATGTGAGTTCTAGCATCTCAGTCCGCAAACTTGCCGAAGCTGATTTTCCCACGCGGTGGGGGCATTTCCGCATTATGGGTTTTGAGGGCCAGTTTGCGGCCGAAGCGGCTGGTCAGAACAACAACGGAAATCGTAAAGAAGAAGCCGTTGCTCTCGTTATGGGCGACATTCATTCTGCACCGCCGCTGGTGCGCATTCATTCTCAGTGCCTCACCGGCGACGTGTTCGGGTCACTGCGCTGCGATTGCCGCCAGCAACTGGAGATGGCTCTTTCCATGATTGCCCAGTCTGGCGCCGGCATCCTCATCTACGAGC
>Ga0134125_10004092_pt1 | contig 16703 bp, 25 predicted proteins | sample KB31751_FD_96464 | JGI IMG/M metagenome (GOLD analysis project Ga0134125, IMG submission 96464) | Terrestrial soil microbial communities with excess Nitrogen fertilizer from Kellogg Biological Station, Michigan, USA - KB3-175-1 | ecosystem: Environmental > Terrestrial > Soil > Unclassified ...
GCTTCTGCACTGAGGATCCCCCTGACGTTTTCGAAGATGACGAGTTGCGGGCGTAGGGCTGCGATGGCGTCGGCCATGGCGGTCCACAGGCCGGAGCGGGTGCCGGGGGCCATGCCTCGGCGCTGACCGGCGGCGGAGATGTCCTGGCAGGGCGAGCCGCCGCAGATGACGTCGACGGGCTCGACGGTGTCCCAGTTGACGGCGGTGATGTCGCCGAGGTTGGGGACGTCGGGATAGTGGTGCGCGAGGACTTTGGTGGCGGCGGGATCGTTGTCGCAGACCCATGCGACCTCTGCGTCAAGGACGGCGGCGGTGGCCATGCCGAGGCCTTCGTAGCCACTGAAGAGGGAGCCGATGCGGAGTGTCATGAGGTCCCGCCGATCTGCCAGATGCGGATGACCGCGCCCGGCGTGTCGAGCGCGTCCCGATGTCCGCCCGGGTAGGTCTTGGCGGTGTCGCGGTACTCCACCACCTGCGCGTCATCGACCCACGCCAGCCCGGTAAGGGCGTCCTCAGTAGAGCGCAAAAGCTTGCTCAAGTCCGGGTAGCACGTTGGGTGCGTGCGGCCCTTTGGCATGCGCTGCGGCGGCTTCAGCGTGAACACCATGGACACCGCGAGCGGGCCGGCCAGGGGGTCGCCATCGAACTTGCGGGCCGCGTCGGCGACCGCAGCACGCCACGGCTTGACCTTCTTAGACGACTCCACCAGTACCGGGGTCTGCTTGCCGCTGGTCTTGCTGGCGCGCATGCCCTTGAACGCCTTCGAGCCCTGCGGTCCTGGCGTCCCGAACACGATGATCTGCAGGTCTGCGGCGAGCAGCGGAACCCAGGGTTCGCGGTCGAGGATGGCGGAGATGGGTGTGACGATCACAGTGCCGCCACCGCCCCGTGTCCGGCCCGCACCAGCGCCTCGTACAGTGCGATCTGCACCTGCTTGTAGGTCTCGCCGTGCACGGTTGCCACTTCCTGGTCGGTTCCGTCAGACAGCAGTTCGTGGGCAATGCCGACGCGGCGGTCCGGGCCGTCGGGCCCGAACATCACGTCGATCAGGCCGCCGGCGAGGATGGTGTCGATACCGGCAATGGCGTCAGTCAGGGTGTTCATCTAGAAACCTCCGAGGTAGATGGCTTTCGGGGGCGCCCCGAGCCCCAGCAGCAGCGCCGCGGTGTTCTTGGCGACAGCGGGCGTGGCGCAGGTGATACGCAGCCGCGCAGTCGGCAGCACGGTGATGCGCTGCCGGTCCAGGAACAGGCCGACACGATCACGGCTGCGGGCATCCTGAGACGGGATCCGGGCCAGGTTGACGTCCACGAATGGCCACGGGTGAGGCTTGGCGCACTCCGGGCAGATGTCGGCGTCGGCGAGGATCTGCCCGATCAGGTTGTCGATCTCGATGTTGAGTCCGGCAACGGTCGTGGAGTTGAACAGGCTCACGGTCCGATCTCCAGGCACCTGTCCCAGCCGTGCGCCTTGCGCAGGTTGCGGCAGACGATGCATGTCGGCTCGGTCGGCTTCGGGCGCACCGGCGACAGGCTGACGGCGTCGATGCCGCAGAACGTGACCTCGTTCAGGCACACCAGGCACGTGGCATGAATGAGGCGCGGCGGCAGGGTGCGGCCGGGGATCCGGACCGGCAGCTGCTCGGTTGTCGGGGCGGTCACTTCGCACCCACCCGGATTTCAGTGCGCGGGAACTGCCGCACCCGCAGCTCGGCCGGCCATTCGTCCGGGTCGCCGCCCTTGCGGCTCGCAGCCTTCACAGTCCGGCTCCATGCCGTGCCGAGCTGCTTCATGAACGCCGGAACGCCGGCCGCTTCACATTGCCCGAGCAGCGTCCGCACCCAGTCCAACTCCGTCGTTCTGGGCTTGGCGCCGCTCTCACCGCCGCAAATAATCCAGTGAAGGCCGCCAGCCGGCCCGACGCGCCCGTTCAAGGCGGCGAACATCTCCGGGATCCAGTCGTCGATGACCTCGCCGTACTCGACACCGAGCCAGCGCGACAGGTCTACAGGCCCCAACAGCGGCTCGCACGACAGGAAGCGCGTCCGCGCCGGCGCGGCCAACAGGTGCGGGATGCGGGTCTCGGCCCAGCGCTGGTTCTCGACACTGGTTCCGAGCCACACGTTTTCCGGCCAGTCCGTAACCCAGGGCGCCATCGCGGCGACGCTCTCGGGGCGCTTGGTCAGCAACTGCCAGTGCAACCACGGCGTGTTCTCGATCAGGTCCCACAGCCGCTTGCGCGGCTCGACAACGTCCGGGTGGTCCTCGAACACGTCGGCCATGGACGCGCAGAACACGCGCTTCGGCGTGCCGTCGCGCTCGGCGTCGCGGTTCCACTTCAGCGGCTGCTTCCAGTGGGTGTCGGACATCATCCGGCGCGGGCCTTTGCGGCGCCACAGCTGGTCGTGGCCGTACCGGGTGGCGAGCGTGTCCGCATAGCAGGATCTGCATGCGGGGGAGACCCGTGCACACCCCCACCAGGGGTTGAACGTATAGTCCGTCCATTCGATCTTTGAGATGCTCATCGGTGCCTCCGGTCGGAGTTGGAGGTGCTCGTGGTGTGGCGCCGGATCCGGCGCCCGGGGAACCGCCTGGGCCGGCGGTGAAGCTGGCGTGTGGGCAGCCGCGGCACGCCCGGCAGCCGCTCGGCGTCCGCAGGGTCATCGGTGCTGAACGAGCCGCACAGCTCCGCGTACTCACGGTCCAGCGCGTCACGCCGGACGTGCCGACCGATCCACGCCGCGCCATGCACGGCCAGCCGGTGCAGCAGCCACAGCGACACCGGCGCAGCTACGAGGCAGGCAATGTCCGCAACAAACGCCGGCAGGTCCTCGACGATCGCCAGAACGATGCGGGCGATGACTGCGACCATGCGGTGGGGAAACGAGGCGGTCACGATGCCTCCTCCTCGAACCCGAGGACAGCCTGGATCGGCTTGGACAGCCGCTTCACGCACAGGTCGGCATACGGCTGGTGCTGCTCAATTCCGATGCCGCGGAAGCCTTCGACGACGCAGGCCTCGAGCGTGGTTCCGCTCCCGACAAAGGGATCGAGGATGGTGCCGCCGGGAGGGCAAACGAGCCGAACGAGCCAGCGCATCAAGTCCAACGGCTTGACTGTGGTGTGCACGGTGCCGTCGTCCAGCCGGGGCCGTTCGCTGGCCGGAGCCTTCGACTCGTAGCGGAAGGCGGGAAAGAACCTGGAGGCGCCCCCTGAGTCGCCCAGACCTCCTGCGTTTGCTCTCGGCCCGTTGTGCTCAAATTTGCCCAAGACGCCGTTTGCACCAATGCGACCACCGCGCGTACCGCCGGACGACGCTGTGATGCCGCTCTGTTGGTTTACGTCGGCGACGGGACAGTCGTTGGCGCATTGCTCGGCGCAGTCGGGAGAGTGGGTAAGTAGGAGGTTGGTGGGCCAACGACCAGCCGGGTGCGCCGAGTCTTCTCGAACGCCCGTCCACTCACCGAGCGTTGCCCCGTTCCGGTTCGAGGCCAGGCCGACAACCGAGGCGCACTTCTCGCGATAGTCCTGACCCGCTTCGATGCGGCAGGCATCCACGTTGATGGCGCCGGTGCCGTGCTTCAGGACGTTCGCCACGGTGGTGTTGAAGCCGGTGGTCTTGCGGGCCACAACGATTGGCTCGTGCGCTGGCTTGAGAGCCGTGTTCCAGCCCTGCCACTGCTGGGCGGCCTCGGAAGCTGGCTCTGTCAGGTCATACCTGCCGCTACTTACCCCTGCTATTTGCACGTCCGAGTGGCGACGAACTCTGTAACCCTCGCCAACTACCTCGCGTTTTGCCCATGATTCGCCCAGCAGGCCCTTGCGGGCGTTCAGCTGATTGACAAGCGGCAGAATGTCGGCATCGTCAAAGCTGAGCGCATCTCGCAGTGCCGTCCATTGCTCCGGCGTTGGAACAGTTGCGGCCTTGCCCTGGGTTGTCCAGTGCCCGGCCATCCCGTCGAAGCCCCACAGGGCGTCGATTTGCCGGTTGCTCCAGCCCGCAGCGTCTCGGGCGTTGGCCAGCCATGCTGTGACGGCAAGGACGTCAGCACGGTCGTCGCGACGGCGATCGACGCTCTTGCTGATGTCCTGACCTTTGGGGAAGCCGGAGTTGCCGGTAATGAACACCATGCCGTTGCGGCGCGCGAGGAAGGCTCCATTTGGGACCTTTACGCACCAGACCTCGCCTGCGTAAGCCTCGGAGTCGTTGCGGAGATGCCTGGCTTGCAATTCGGTGGTCCCGTGCTGACGCAGCGACAACTGGCCACCAGGTCGATTGCGCCGCATTCCAACCTTGCCCGCGCGTCCAATCAGCGCCAACAGCGTCTGCAGCCATACCAGGTCACTTTCGTACCGCTGGTAAAAGATCTCGCACGAAGAGTTAAGCCCGCTGCCGTCGCCGAGCATGGCGGTGCGGAGGAAGGCCCGCTTTTCGCTGCCGGTCATCCGCCAGAGCAGGCTGTAACTTGGACGCTTGCGGGGTAGATCGGCGCGAACACGCTTGGCCAACTCGCCGGAGAAGTACCACATGGTTTCGGTGTAAGTGCGCACCTTGTAGGTGCGGTTACGGTCGTAACGCTTGTGGGTTCCGATGCGATCCATGAGGGCGGCTATTTCTGTGACCTTGTCCGCGTTCACGCTGGACTGATAAATCCGGACGCCAGTGCCCTCGGGGTCAAATCCGCCTTCAGTCCACACCCAACCAAGTAGTGCCGCGTAGTCGTCGCCACCGATGCCGGGACCGTTATGCTCGCCAGCCAGGGGTAGCTGCAGCGCGTTCCACGTGCTGAGGCTGCCGGCTTGTGCCACCTGCCATGTTTCGTCGAACCAGATTTTGCGTCGGCCGTTCACCATGCGACGTTGACGGGCTCGGTGGTAGACGCGGTGGTTGGGTGTGAGCAACTGGTCCGTATCGGCGTTGCGGAGAACCCGCATTGGGCCGTTCCAGGGCGCCCGGTAAGTCTGCTCGACGGCTGCAAGAGTGATTTGACCTGTGGCGTGATCCCACTGCGCCACGGATTCCCCGGCCTGGATGTCAATACCGCGCTTCCAGCCGTCTTCAGTCAGGACCTCTGCGTCGTCAGTAAGGCAGCCAAAAATCCAGTCAATGGAGTCGCGGATCTCGAAGCCCGCGATCCGGATGGACATACCCATCAGGTCCTGTGTGCGGGGCGCGGCGAACGCCAGCAGGTGGCCACCTGGCTTCAGCACTCGCAGGCACTCGTCCCAAGCGGCCGGCGGCGGCACGAACTCGTCCCACGAGGCGTTCATGAACCCGCCCCGACCGGACGGGACGTATGCATGGTCGCCGCCAAGCCACCTGGTGAGCGCGTCGATGACAACGTTCGGGTGCAGGTTGGTCAGCGCATACGGCGGATCGCACACGACAGCATCGATTGACGCGTCGGGAATCTGCGGCAGCACGTCCAGCGCCTTACCGAGATGCAGCGACACGGTGTCGTCGCTGTAGTAGATGCTCACGGCGCCACCGCCCTCGCTGCCGCGCCAGCGTCCTGAACCAGTAGCGCCGGCCCGGCCTTCCACGAGTGCACCAGCGACTTCGCGGTCCGCTTCCGCAGGGCGCGTGCGACCCCGGCCGGGATCAGCAACTGCTGCCGGCTGCACGAGTTCGCGAACTGGCCCCAGTCGTGCGCGGTGTCCGGGGGCTCTTCGACTTCTGCGATCAGAGCCGCCTCGTACACCTGGTAGGCGGTGTCGGGGTTGTTGAAGTAGACGGCGAGGATCCGGAACTTGTTGTCGGTTTCCCACTCGGCATAGGTGGTCGCCGTGGCCGGGTCCGGGGTCGTGACGGTCTCGCCGCCGGGCTGGCCGTGCTTGTCTATGAGTGCGGTGTCACCCTTGATCGGGCGTGAGGTGCGTGTTTTGGACATGGCTGGCGCCAACTTCCGTGCAAGCTTTGGTGTGGTTTGTGGTGACCGGCAGACGCCCCTGGATGGGAGGATCGGGGCGGGACGTCTGCCGGCCTGTGGTTCAATCCGCCGGGGGGAGTGCGGACTGAACCGGCTTAAGGCGCCGGACTACTCCGGCCGCGTATCCCGAGGCGGGATCTCTTTCAGGTCCTCGTCATCGAGCGGGCGCCACTGCGGCGGCATATAGGGCTTGGCGTCGAACATCCGCGGAGCAACAAGCGGCTTTGTCCAGGCCTCAGCCTCGCGCTCAGCCGCGGCGTTCGATGCCCACCGCTCCTTCAAGCCCAGGACTACGAGCCAGCCGAAGAACAGCAGGAACGCGGCGGCAAACGCGGCGAGGATGATAAGGAGCCCGGTCACAGCGCACCCGCCTTCAGTACCTCGTCGTACAGCGGCCAGCCCATGTCGGCGGTGAAGTCCCGGTCGCCCAGGTCTTCACGCCGGTACGTCTGATAGCTGACGTTCTGCTCGTGCTTCCACCGCACCTGCGCGTCGTGCAGCTCATCCAGCGACATCGCCGCGATCTTCGGGTACTTGCGAGCGATCGCCGCCGCAGCCATCGCGGAGGCCAGCGCGTCATAGCCGGAGTCGTGGGCGCCATGGTGCTTTACGCCGTAGAAGGCGCAGATGTCGCCGAGCTTCCGCGACCCTTTGCGGCGGCTGAACTGCTTGTCGAGGCAGTACACGTCCACGATCGGGCGGATCTGGTCGTGCCCGCCGAGCCGCTTCGACAGGGTGTCCACGCCGTTGCGCAGGCAGTCGAAGTGGAACAGAGACAGGTCGTAACAGAGGTTCATACCAATTACTGGGATGCCCTTGGACAGGACCGTGGCGAGCGTTCTGGCGGTCTCGTCCAGCGCGCCGCCCGGCGCGACTCCGTCTTCCCTGGCGATAGCGGTCGTTACCCCATGGATGCGGGCGGCGGCCTCGGGGATCTCCACGCCCGGATTGATGAGGAACGACTTGCGGGTCGGCTTGCCGGCGCCGAGGCTGACCATTGCGACGGTCACGACCCGGTCGGTCTGCACGTTCAGGCCGGTTGTCTCCGTGTCCCAGGCCAGTGCCTCGGACTCCCACCACGGCGCGCTCACGATGCTGCTGCCCGGTCATAAGCCGCTGACTCCGTGCGGCACTGGGCACACTCCGGGTCGTAGCCGCCGGAGTGGTCGTGGTCCTCCACGACCTCGCCGTCGACCACGTCTTCGTCGGCGCCGGACCAGCCGTCCGAGTTACCCTCGGCGTCGGGATGCCTCGTGTCGAAGACAGGCTCAGCCCCGATCTCGGTGGCGACGTCCCGGGCAGCGCGCAGCTGTTCGCGCAGGTACTCCGCCGACGTGGGCACCCACTTCTTGAGCTGCCGCACTGCCGACTTCAGCCACATGGCCTCTTCGTCGGTGTTCCACGGCGAGTACTCAGACCTGGATCCTTGCGCCTTCGCGCGGATCTTGGAGATCTTCGCGCGGTTCAGGACCACAACCTTGCTGGTCGCGCCGTCCTTCATCACCGCGTAGGCGTAGACCAGGCGCAGTGCGCCCCGGTCGTCGGCGTCCCAGTCGATCTTGTGGATCGGTCGCTCGTGCACGCCCGGCTCGTAGTCGAAGAAATCACCCTTGAACACGCACTCGGCAACCACCGAGGAGATTGCGCCGGCCCGGTACATCAGCTCGATGTAGCCCTGGTAGCCCGGGATCCCCAGGATCTCCAGCTGGCCTTTGTTCTTGTGTGGCGTCAGGTAGTACTGCTCGGTGCCCGGTTCCAGGCCGAGACGCGCCGCGTCCAGCAGGTAGCCGAGGAACACGGCCGGATTGTTGTTGGCCGCCACCTCCAGCTCGGTGGCGCTGCCGCCGTCGGGCAACCTGACCTTCTTGCCCTTCTTTAGGGCGCCCTGCGCCAGGCGAACCCAGGTCTCGGCCTTGACGTGCGACGGCAGGACTGCGGCGAAACTCGCGGAGTAGTTCTTGACCAGGCCGGAAGGGGAATTGTCCCGGGTCGCGACGGCCGTCGATGCGGTGGTGGTGTCGGTAGTCATGCGGCTGCTGCCTTTTCGATCGGAGTCAGGGGTTCGGCGCGCAGAAACGGGGCGCCACCGTTGCGTCCGGGAACGCGCATGGCGATCTGCTCGCCAAGGAAGTAGGCCCGCCGCGCCCGGCCCATCGCATCCAGGAGGACAGCGGCGGCCTGAGACTTGACGGCGTCGGCCGCACGGGCGGCGTCCACGGCGTTCACGTAGGGAATCGCAATGTGCGGCGGCACCTCGAAAACGTCGTCGTCGATGTCCGGGTGCAGGTCCCGTACCGCGGCGTAGGTTTCGCCGTGCTCGTCGATGTCCGGGCGCACCTGGTCGCGGATGGAGTCCATGAACTCCGACGCAACCCGCCGCATCGTCTCGGCCTGGGCCTGGTCGGCTTCGATGACGTACTCACGGAACTCGCCGGTGGAGCCGATGAACACTTCCGTGTGGCACCGCCTCAGGTCGAATACGTCCAAGTACCAGCGGTCCTGTACCTGGTAGTACGGCGGGATCTGGTCGGTGCCTTCCTCGCCCCACTCGTCCGGGAACAGCGCGAACTTGGCTTCCAGGATCCCGACCGGTGCCGGCGGAAGCGGGTGGTCACATCCGGCGGACCCGCAGTCGCAGGCGTCGAAGATGAGGCGGTCCGGGTTCGCCAGCTGGTAGGTGCGCTCGCGGTGCCGGTAGGTGCCGGCGCGCACGACCCGGAACTCCGGGTGCTCGTCGGCGAACTTCCGGCAGATCGCAGGCTCCAGGCGTCGGCCAGCTTCCATCTCGGAGTTGGACGCCTTGGGCCCGATCAGGCCCTGCTTGCGGTGCCATAGCGAGAACCGGGACTCCCACTTGGACATCTTCAGCAGCACTGCGACTTCGGACCCGCCGACGCCCTCGGTGCGGGCAGCGTGCCAGTCGGGGGAGCCGGGCTTGAAAAAGCCGATCAACTCTGGAGATGCGGTCATGACTGCACCTCTGCCGGAAAGTTGAGCCGAGCGAACTCGCCCCAAGCCGCCAGCGCTGCAGCATCGTAAGCGCGAGCCGCTTCCGCCTCAGAGTTGTAGCGCCCGAGGTTCCGGTGGCGCCCTGCGACCCCTATTTTTGCCTGCCATTGCTGTCGCGAACGATCCCAGCTCACGCCCTTGAAGACCGAGGTGCAGGGCTTGCCGTTTCGAAACTTGGGCTTTGACGTGTTCGCCTTGTTCTGCGATCGAGTGGCTACCCGCAAGTTCGAGCGCCGGTTGTCCAGGCCGTTGTCGTTGATGTGGTCGACATCGAGACCCACGCCCGGCCCAAGGAGTAGCCGGTGCATATAGACCGACTGCCCCTTAACGGTCGTTTGGGCGTAGACCTTGCCCGTGTAGTCGACCCGCGGACGCCAGCGGTATCCCTGAACGCGGACGTAGTCCTCTGCATTGACGATCGCAGAGTGGTCTGCGCCAACTGGCACGGAAGCTGTTCGGGGATCCACTTCGATCTCGGTGGCCAGACGGGGCGATGTCATTCGCCACCACCGATCGTCCACGGCAGCCCGGCAGCCTCACGCTCGCGCCCGATCTGCGAGTACGAACGCAGCCCGGCATCGGCGAGCCGCACGATCTGGCAGCCGGTGCACTTGCACTGCGCCACCTCGTCCTCGCCCGTGGCGGTGTACGCCCACGTCTGATGGCCCTTGAGGACCTCGGCGAAAGCCTTCTCAACCCTGCGCATCTCGTGGCGCAGTTCGCTGACGGTCTCGGCGTGCTCTGCCTCGCGACAATCGCAGGCGACTCGGTGGTGAATGCACGTCTCCCAGCGGACATCCATGGTGTCCTTCGGCGGCGAGTACACGACACGCGAGCCGTCGTGGAAGCCGACCGTCGGCAGCGGGCCGACGAGCGCGGCGCCCGGGACGCGGTGCGGCAAAGGGGTGCTCATGCTCACCGCCCCCTCGACCAGTCGCACGGGCCGGACTGCACCACGGCGTGACCGGCCACGCGCCGACGCCGGCCCACGTACTCGCTCGCCGCAGACTCGATCTCCTCAACGACGTCGCGTGGCAGGCTTCCGCGCCAGAACCACGAGCCGTCCAGCGCCCGCCAGGCTTCCTCCGCCTCGGCGTCCAAACGCTCAGCCTCGTCCTCAAGACCGTTCCAGCCACCCATGTCCGTCAGCCGGAACACGTCCCACGCCTCGCGTGCGGCACGGTGCGCGGCCAGGAACTCCTCCACCGCGGTCATCGGCCCGGGGTCGGCCAGTGCTGCGGCAGACTTGCGCATCACCTGCGCGCGGGTCGGGACGGCAGTCTCCACGATGGCGGTCACCGGGTCACCGCCAAACCGGCCGGCGCCTTGCACTTCGCATCCGACTTCAGCCTGTCCATCAGACCGTCGGCGATGGCGTCGCGCAGCAGAGCCCAGTCGGCCCAGCGCTCCTGAGCGTCGGCGGCGGTCTGCGCGTCGAAGGCCTCGTACTGGGAGACCTTGTACGCCTCGGCGCAGATCTGCACTTCGGTGACCGACAGCAGGTGCTCGTACCCATTGGTGGCGGTAAGCGGTTCGGCGTGCTCCACGATGGTCGTCATGCCGCCTCCCCTTTCTCCTTGGTTACAGTCGAGACCGCGGCCTTCTGTGACGTGATGGTCGGGACCGCGGACTTCTGCAACTCGGCCGTGACGTGCGCCCAGATCCGGACCGGCATCTTGTCCACGTCGGTGACGGCGGCGATGGTCACGTAGGGCTTGGACAGGAAGCTGCTGCGCTTCAGCAGGCTCTCCTCGAACTGCCAGCCCGGCTGCTGTGAGAGCCACACAATCCAGCCGATCGCGGTCTTGTCGTCCAGCGACACCACCTCGCCGGCGACCTCGCACGGCAGCAGCGTCCACGCCCTCAACGTCACGCCGCCGGGAAGCAGAGCGTGGACCTTCGCGGCGACGTCCAGCGCGTTCGACAGCGCGGCGTGGCCGATGGTGTGGGTGTCGAGCATGAACCGGTCGGTGAGGACGCTCATCGCTTCACCGCCGGGATCGTGCCGGTGCCGTCGCTGAACCGCTCGTAGTCGGCCGTGGAAAGCACCAGCGTCTTCGGGCCGTGGCTTGTGCCCAGGTTCACGCCGTGCGCGTCCGGCCACGCACTTGTCAGGTCCTGCATGCGGCGCAGACGCTCCAGGCGACGCTCGTCGTATTCGGCCCACGTCATGTCGTCGCCACTGAACAACGGCACGTTGTCCTTGAGGCGGAATTGACTGCCGAACGAACTCGTCAGACGGTTGGCGGCCTCGATCAGCTCCGGACTCGACGGGACCTGCGCATGTGCGGTGCGCGGAGGCGTCGGCGGACGCTGAGCCATCGAGCCGGGCTGAGGCAGCGGGGAAAGGATGTGGCCGCCTTCCGGGGCGCGGCACTGGCGGGGAACCACCCTTAAGTCACGGCGAGTGGTCTTGCGGGGGAAACGGGGCTTACGCTTTCCGAAGAAGCGCATTTCCTCACCTTCCTGAGTGCAGAGATCGAACTTGTGAGGGTGCGTTCTGGGCGGCTTCCTCGATTCCGGCGAGGGGGCCGCCCGTTGCACGTGGTGGAGCTAGGCCGCGCGTAACGCTTCGCGGCTGGACTTGCGGATCGCCTCGCAGGCCTGGATCTTGACGATCTGTTCGAGGTTTTCGTCGGAGAACTTCAGGAGCCCTGCGATATGGGTGCACGGCCAGGTGCCGTCACTGGTGCGCCGGTAGAGCTGGTTCGTGGACTCCAAGCCCAGGCGGACCATGGCTACTTCAGGCGAGTGCAGAAGCGGCCCGTCCGGCTTCGGTGTAGCGCCGTTGGTGGCCAAGTACAGGTTGAGTGCGTCACGCAGCACTCTGGCGATGTTGAGGTCAGCGGCAGAGGCCTGCTCGGCGGTCACGCCGCAGCCTCGAAGTTGTCGACCTCGACCGGGCCGAACAGCACGTCCTTGGCGCGCCGGTAGCCGATGCCGGTACTGACCGCGAGGTCACAGAGCAGGTCCTCTGTCTTCTGGCTGGGCGTGTAGTCCCCGCGAGCCATCCGGTGCAGAGTGACGCGGCTGATGCCGGCGTCGCGGGCGATCCGGGTGATGTGCGGCTTGCCGCTGTTGGGCCAGATCCACCGCTCCGGGTCGCGCTGAGCGAGCCAGGTCAGAGCAGTCGGCTTAAGGCGCGTTTGGGATGCCATGGGCTAGTTCCCCCTCTCAAAGAGTTTCGTCCCTGAAACGAAACTAGCCCATCGAGTACCGGCGACGCAACCACTTCGGCCGATCTGGTTCCGGTGGTGTAACCACGAAAACGCGCCTGTTCAAACAGGAAAACCCAGGTAAAGGGTGGACATCTCACCCGCCATGGCTATGTTGACTTGCGTAAAGGCCAGCGCGACGTGTTGCATGTGTGAAACACTTTTGGGTGAGGGGCGCGACCGATGACCGACGGTGATACCAACCTTGGCCAGCAGTTTTCCACCTGGCTCAAACGCCAGATCGAGATCCACGGCGTGAAGACCACGGAGATCATCAAGCGGGGAACGGAAGCCAAGGCGTTTTCAAAGGTGACGTTCTACCGCTGGCTCAACGGAGAACACACACCCAACTCGGACAACGCCAAGTTCCTCGCAGAGATCTTCGGCGTCGACCCGAGGGAGGCCTACGAAGCCGCTGGGCTCACACACCTGATGGACATGGAAGGCGGCATCGTCACCACCGCCGACCCCGTCGAAGCCTTCGTGGCCCGAGTCCGTGCCCGCAGGTTCCCCAAACCCGTTGAGGACCGCCTCATCGAATACGTCCGCACCGAGATCGAAGCGCGGAAACAAGCACTCGATGACCTCCTCGACACCTATGAGGACACCCAGCGCCTCGCAGCCGACCGCGACGACCCCGGAGCCCGCTAAACACGGCACCGAGGGGAACCATGGCCTATCCGGAAAAGCGCCCCGGCGGATGGACGGTACGCGTCAAGGTCGGCGTCAATCCCGACACCGGCAAAGACATCTACCGGCGCATCAGCAAAGACCCCGCCACCGGCAAGCCGTTCCCCACCAAGAACGCCGCCAAGACCTACGGCCAAGACCTTGAAGCCGAGATGCGCGCCGGCACCTGGGTGGACCCGCGCCGCGGGGAAACCACATGGGACCAGTGGTGGGACGCCTGGATCACCTCCCAGGACATCGACGACGGCACGGTGGCGTTCTACACGTCGCTGTACACCAACCACATCGGGCCGCGCTGGGGCTCCACAACTCTCGGGGAAACCCGCGGCATCGATGTCACCACCTGGCTGAAAGACCTACGCGACGGCGCCGTGGAAACCGGGCCGCCCGGCAAGCGCCGCAAACGCAAGTACGCGCCCCGCACCCCCGAGGGCATTCGCAAGCATATGCTGCTGATGGTCACTGACGCCGTCGCCGAAGGGATGCTCGTTCGCAACGTGCTGCAGATCGAGGCCAAGTCGAGGATGCGCGGCCGTCGTACCAACCGGGTCCGGCCGCAGACGCGCCCAAAGCTGCATGTCGAACCCGGCGACGTCGTGGCCATTGCCGTGCAGATGCACCACATTGTGGGGCCGGTCGGGTTCGTCCGGACGATGCTCGCCGGCTGGACAGGCCTACGCCCCGGCGAGCAGGCCGCGATCGAGCGCGCAAATTGCAAGTGCGCCGAGCGGAAGCCGCGAATCATCGTGGACGAGGACAAGGGCGCGATCCGCGAGTACGCCAAGGGCCCGGTGGAGTTCGGTCCGCCTAAAGGCGGTCTCGGGCGCGAGGTGCTGGCGTCGCCGTCGCTGGCGATGCTGCTTGATGACTGGCTCATCAGCCACCCGGGGCAGACGTATCTGATCCCGGGCATTAACGGGCCGGTATGGCGGCGGCGCGAGTGGAACGAACGGTGGCGGATCGGCTGCGACGGCAAGCACGAACTGAAGCGGGTCGGGCGCCGGTTCGAGACGTTGGAGACGTGGGAGTATCCGCCGATTATCACCGACCTGGAGTTCAAGGGGCTGCGCCGGGCGCACAACATCTGGCTGACCGAGGATGGCGTCCCGGAGGTGGTGCGGGCGCACCGGCTGGGGCATGCCATGTCCGATGAGATGCAGTCCGCGTACTCGTTGGTGTCGGCGGCGATGGAGAAGGCTCTGCTGGAGGCTCTGGAGCGGCGGTGGAACGAGGCGATGACCCCTGAGGCTTGGGAGATCATCTCCCAAATTTCTCCCAGGCTAGCCAAAAAGCGTCTCTAGAGTGGAACAGAAAAGCATCAAGGCCCTGTCTCCCGGTTGGGAAACAGGGCCTCTGATCTGGCCTGACGAAGACAGATCGTCTCCGCCGTGCGGTCGGGCTGACAGGATTTGAACCTGCGACCCCTTGACCCCCAGTCGTGCCGATTCAAGGTTCTGACCTGCGGGTCGGCCCCGTCGCGGGAGACCGCGTGTCCCGAAATGGACTTTGGGCGACCCTGGCCGACCCTCGTCGGCGCTGGCTGTAGGTGATCGTCTCCCAATTTTCTCCCGCCTTACCGCGGGCGTGGACTTCCAGATGGGGCGGCGTGGAAGGCGTCCGCCATATCCTCGCCGAGACGTATTGCCCACTCCACGGTTTCGGCTTGCTGGTCCAACAGCGCCTGCGGCAGGTGGTCCACGGACCACGTGAGGATCGCCCCGAGAGCACACAGGCCGGCTGTCGCACCGAAGGCGATGAGGAGCCCGATGGTGGCTGCGGTGTTCAGGGCTGTCGGCCGTAAGGTGGTGACCATGACCACCAGGTAGCCGATGCTGGCTGCAATCGCGCCGTTGGCGTACCGCCGCCGTAAGTGTGACAGCGGGGATTCGGATTCCGCAGCCCTTGACCGACGGCGTGCCCGGCCTTGTGGGCTCTTGGTCCGGGTCGGTTCGGGGGCTGGTTGAGCTGGGCTCATGAGGTCAGCGCTTCCGTCGCGGTGTTGATGGCCCGTGGCTAGGTCACCCTGAGACTCAGCACTTTACGAGCGTTTTACCTCGTGATCCAGACCGAAACCACGGACACTTTTAGAAGTGATCGTTTACCAATAGGGCCACGCTGGGGCGTCTGTGTCACCCATACGGGTGATGAATCAAAGCTTTGAGCAACTAGCGAGGGGTGTAGCTCGTCGTACAGCGCGCATAACGCTTTTCGGCCAGACTCGGGGGGAAGGGGAGCGAGGCGTTGCTGTGGGACTGTGAGCACTTTCGCGGCTGCGGCATGACTGTGGACTGGCTGCGGGACCGGTGGTTTTACGCCGCCCTGGTGTTACTGAGAGCGCAGCCGATGTCACCGAGCGAGATCGTTGGTGTTCTCAAAGCAACACGCTCAGTGAACGTACCCGTCTTCGGCCCGCACACGGTCTACCCCAAGTCCGTCACCCGGCACGTGGGGACCCTCACTCGCGGCGGACTGATCGAACCCGGGCCGCTGGTCGGCCGGCGCCGCGAGTACAGGTTGACCACGCTCGGCGAGGAGCTGCTGGACAGCCTTACCGATGCGACCGCCTACGGCCGGGAGCGCTACCGCTGGCTGGTGCGGTGTGCCCGGATGCAGCAGCACATGGACTTGTGTGCGCCGATCCCGATGCGCAGCCCCGGCGACAGCGACGAGGTGGCGGAGGAGAGGCTGCGCCGCCGTGCAACAGCAGTGCTGTTCGGGGTGGTGCTGCGCCCGAAGTGGACTTTCGCGACTCTGGCTGCGTTGACTCGCGGACCGCTGCGCCCGTACCGGATCATCGGGGTTGTCAATGCGGCTGTTGACGCCAGCCCTGATGTGGTGTCCAGTCACCTGGTGGATTCGATCCTCGCGGACCGTCTGGACATGCTGCAGCGCATGGGTCTGGTGGTCCAGATCCCTGCGGAGGTGGGCCGGCGCACCTCCTATGCGCTGACTGACTGCGGCCGGGCGTTGATGGAGGCGCTGGAGCCGGTGGCGGAGTTCGGGATCGCCCGGGACGCGGAGATGACCGCGGCGGTGCGGGCGATGTGAGCGCGCTTCCGGGCTCATCAGAGAATCGAGGCAGCCGCGCGCTTGGCCGGCACCGACAGGTCCGCCGGGGTCTCATCCGGCAGCGGGCAGTCGATCTCGGCGAGGATCGCGCCATCCCCGGGAAGCGTCCACTGCACCCCGGCAGCGTTCAGCGCGGCCAGCCCGTGCAGCGGCTCGCCGCGTTCGGAGCCGACAAGGCGCGGAGACCCGGTTGCGTGTCCGTCGTCGTCGATCCGCAGCTTCCAGTGTCCGCGCAGGGATGCGACCTGGACCCGGAACTGCCCGCCAAGGCGGGTATCGGAGTGGAGCACCGCGTTGCCGGCGAGAATCAGCAGCACATCGCCGACAAGTTCGGCGCCGGGTGTGTCCCCGATGGCGCTGCGCACGAAAGCGTAGGCGGCGTCGATTCCCGCACGATCACCGTTGAAGGCGCCTTCAACATGGCCGTATCTGGTCGTGATCTGCGTTGGCGTGTTCATTTCCGCACCGTAGAGCGCGGTTGACCTGCCGATATCAACCGGGCTGATGTCGTGCTCAGCCAAGGTTCAGCCGTGCGGCCAAACGCCGTACCTGTTCCTTGCTGCCGCGGCGCTCCAGCAGGGCCCGCATGACCTGCGGCACGTGCGGGCTGTTGCGGATCATTAGGGGTGCGAGACGTTCAGCTGTTTCGATCTCGGTGACGGCCCGCTCGTAGGCACCGTGGTAGACGCAGGCCCGTGCGACATCGAGGCGGTGCCGGGCGTGCCGCGACGGGGGCGCGGTCTGCGGTGCGCAGGTGGCGGCGTCCAGGGCGAGCGCGCGGGCGCTGTCGA
>Ga0134125_10004094_pt1 | contig 16701 bp, 10 predicted proteins | sample KB31751_FD_96464 | JGI IMG/M metagenome (GOLD analysis project Ga0134125, IMG submission 96464) | Terrestrial soil microbial communities with excess Nitrogen fertilizer from Kellogg Biological Station, Michigan, USA - KB3-175-1 | ecosystem: Environmental > Terrestrial > Soil > Unclassified ...
ATTATTAAATAATAAAAGCACGTTGAACGGACAGATGAAAAATTTAATTTTGGTATCTGAGAAAATTAGCGATAACACAATATTATACGAAATCACCTGCCCTTCAAAAAATATCTTGCTACTTCTTCCGAAAATATACATAATCAGATCATTGACATAAGGAGTTAAATTAGCTGTCAATCAAAACCAGGAACAACGAAAAAAATTGAGGCATAACCAATGTTTCCTTTCAGCCATTATTGCCGTACACGTATTCGCCTTTTGTATTTATCTTCATTTTTACATTTGGCTTTGGTTTCTGAAAATATATGAAGGCAATTCATCAAGAATGAAGGCGGCGCCTAATGGAACTTATTCTTATTCTTCTGGTCTTCGGGATGGCAAAGCCGATGTTTTTGTTCAAACCCTTTTAGGTAAAGATTATTATCTTTTCGATATTAAAACATTTGATCCATATATGCTTTCCGTTGATAATGATTTTGAAAATATTGTTTTTTCTATCAAAGATCCATATCATGTAACCAATGGTACCATATCAGGTGTTCCGCCTGATTCTCCTGATTCCTTTTCAGTTTCTGCAAGCTGGAAGTATCAATTAAACGGCGAAAATAATGTTACAAACATGACCTTCAAAGGCGCTTCGGAAACGCATGTATATACTTTAAAATAATAGTGATCGGGCTCATTTGCAGTGTATTTATCAATCAAATCATCGGCATCTTCCTGTAGTTTCTTTACTTTATTATATTGCTTTATCAAATCCTCATTTGTCCGGCCTTTTTTTAACTGGAACACTTCTGGAAAGGCGTTTTGCCAATTAAAAGGTTTTATTTTTCTGTCACTTCCAAAATCAAATTCTGTATCATAAAAATCCACATCAATCAAACTGTTGCCGCATTTAATATTGTCGTCCAGCGTGGGCAACACTCTTTCACCAAAATTCATTTGTGCATTAATGCTGCTTTTGGTTTCGCCTTCCATACATTTCAGCATCAGGCTTAGCTTCGTCACTTCCACTTCCTGCGTGTCTATGTCCACGCCAAAAATATTATTCAGCAATATTTGTTTCTTTACTGCCGTGGTCAGGTTTCCTTCCGGCGTCAAGGGTAATTTGTTGCGCTCTTTTTGTGCATCAGTCCGTTGTTTGGTGGTGTGTTCGTTGCTGGCGGCTATTTTAGTGAGTTCGTCAAACTGAGGCTGGTAATATTGCTGGTGATACTTCAATAAATATTCATACGCGCCAATTAAATAACTGCCGCTGCCACATGTCGGATCTACAATTTTCAGTTTGGCAATCTCTTCAGGCGTTTTGCCTTCGGCCAGTTTGCCAACCGTATGCTTTACAATGTATTCAACAATATACTGCGGCGTATAATAAACGCCACCAGCTTTGCGCACTTCAGGCTTTTCTTCTATCACGGCTTTGTGGCCGGCAGTAAGCCTGATCTGTTTTCCCAAAAACTGTTCGTAAGCGCTGCCCAAAATTTCCACACTCAGCACACTGAACTCATAAGGGCTTTGCGGATAATACAAATAATTAAAGTTTTTATTAATCCAGTTTTCAAAACCATCCGACTTTGGTTTTCTTATTTTAAAAGTATTCAAAAAAGATCTATAGGTTGTAAAAAGGATTTACAGCATTGTAAAAAGAATTTACAGCATTGTAAAAAGGATTTACAGTATTGCAAAAAGCATTTACAGCATTGTAAAAAGGATTTAGATCCTAACAAAAATATTTTTACAACCTTAATAAAAATCATTTTCCCGTATGTAAAAAGAGTTCTGTTTGCGTCAGTAAATGTTCAAATCCGCGCACTACTGAGGAGAATGCTTACTACCTCCTAATGATGGAAGCAAGAATGAGATTGCTTCGTGCCCCAAAGTTTTAGATTTAGAAGAAGCTTAAGGGGTTTTCGCTCCAATCTTTTAAAGCTTCAGTGGCTTCGCCTTACAATAACTATATCATCTGGGTAATTTCTCTTTATAATGATTTATTTTTTCCGCAAGGCTCATTCGTGCGAATCTGGGTGAGGGTGAAGGCAATGATTCGCCAACGGTAATTTCTCCAAACAATCTTAAAAAGACCTTTTCAACATATTTACTGGTAAAGAATATCGATTTAATATTTTGATTTCGCAGAATAATTTCAATCGCTTTATCATTAAATTCAACCACGTCAAGATTGCTGTCCATGTTGTTGTTTCCCTTTCTTTTTATTCTTAAAAAAATATCAACGATCCCAATCCCATGTTTTGCAAAAAGATCCTGTTTTTGTTTCCTCGTTATTAATTCAGTTTCATATGCTCCGGAAATGATCTTCCAGAACTGATTTCTTTTTGATCCATAAAACCATTCATCTTCCGCAAGAACTTTGTGGGTTACTTCTCTCCCAGGAAAGCTACCAACGATAATGGTAGTCACGTTTTCAGGGATAAAGGCTTTGAAGGGATGTGTTTCAATTTCTTCTGTCAATTCAGTAGGTTTAATCAAATCTTCAATTATTTTTTTCTTGTAAAATTCAAATCCTGGAAATCAAAACTAAAATCAGTCAATGGAGAAATTGGTTTCATTTTTATTCCATTTGGTCTTCCTTGATAATCAAGATCAAACATAACATAAGCATCAGCGTCCATGCTTCTGTCGTTCCATTTTACAATAAAAGTATTTCCTTTATAAGGAAACATCTGGCCCGTTAGCCGTGGAGAATTTTTGGAATCAAACCAAGGCTTTCCATTCTTTTCAGAAATGACCACATCGCCAAACCACCGATCTGTATAAGTTCCGCTGTACATTTTAAAATCGATATTAGACTTGTTTTTTTGCTGCTCAGCATTGATATCGTTCCAGATTTCATCAGTTATCTTTTTTGCTTCTGCTTCGTTTTGAACCACCTGGTCGTGATATTCTTTCACCCGGTCTTTTCCTTTTATTCCAAAATAACTGTCTTTAATAGTATTGGTAATAGCCCTGAAAGCCGCTCCTGACTGCTGATTCGTGAAAACAATAATTCCCAATTTTAGTTCAGGAATTAAAGTTACCTGTGTTACAATTCCTGCAAGCCCTCCGGTATGTGTTGGCACTTTATACCCGTTTTCATCACTCAAAAACCAGCCGAGACCATAAGAAGCGAAATGCGTATTGTATGCTCCTTTATTCCTCACGGGAATAATAGTTTGTGGCGTCCACATTTCCTCATGCGTTGCGGGTTTCAATAATTCATTTTTTAAATCATCGCCAAATTTTCCATCATTCATTTGCATAATGGTCCATTTGGTCATATCATGAACACTGCTGTAGATGCCGCCGGCGGCATCGGCTACAAATTTCCAATCGCGATGGATCACCTCCACTTTTCCATTTACCGGCGCATGCGGATCAATCACATTTTCTTTATTTTTCAACAGATCATAATTTGGTGCGCTCTCTGTCATTTGCAACGGATCCATAATTTTTGTTTGCACAAAATTTTCCCACGTCATGCCTGAAACCCTTGCCACGACTTGACCTGCTACTATATACAGTAAATTATCATAATCATATTTTGTTCTGAAATCAGACACCTGTTTCAAATAACGAAGATTGTGAATGATATCTTTTAAATTAAACGTGCTGCTGTCAGGCCAGATCATTAAATCACCGGCGCCAAGTCCTAAACCACTTCTGTGGGTCAGTAAATCACGAATGGTAAAATTCTCCGTAACATAAGGAGCGTATAATTTGAATTCAGGAATATAATCGGTGACTCTGTCGTTCCAATTGAGTTTTCCTTCATCCACCAATATTCCCAAAGATGCTACTGTAAAGGCTTTGCTGTTGGATGCAATTCCAAACCGTGTATGCTCATCCATCTTTTTCATACTGTTTAACGAGCTTACACCATAGCCTTTTTCATGAATGATTCTGCCATCTTTTACAACAGCCACGGCAATTCCGGGAACGTCAAAAGTCTTCAATGTCCTTTCAACCAAGGCGTCTATCTGTGAAGAAGTAATGGGCTGTGCAGAAATGGTAAAAGTAAATGCGCAGAAAAGTAATGGAAGTAAAAGAAGTTGAAGCTTTTTCATTTTCATATTTGAATAAATGGAAGTGACTTGATATTAAAAAGTTTTATAAAAATAAGTGGTTCTTCCTTATTTCGTTTGGAAAATAAGGTAATAAGGTGAATTAAAAATTTTTTGATTCTGTTACTAAGGTGATAAGATTGCCGGAATGCCTGCTGGTTTCTCGATTTTTCCACGAAGGTGATAACGTGGATTAAAATAAACCACCTTATTACCTTATATTCTTTTCGTTTCACTGCTTTTCAGCAGGCAAGAAATTAAGAACGAAAGAACAGCAAGCAATAAGCGAACAAATAAGCATAATTCTCCTTTTCTTTTTTGGAACAAAAAACCGGCACATGCCTGATTCTGCGCCGGTTTGCTCAATTTTTTTAACTCAGGAAATTACTCTTTCCATGTATTATCATCCGGCGTATAATCCATAAAAATACCTCCGTCCAATTCAACTGATTTGATAATTTTTTTTGCAGAAATCTTAAACACCTGTTCCCTTTGATTTTTTTGCCAGATAGCTGGAGTTTCGTGCATTGATGCCACCTGCCCGTCAGCATATACAATCTTTATATCAAATGGAATTGCAAAGCCTCCAACATTTTTCACACTTACGGTATAAGCATCACCTTCTTTTTTCACTGTATCTATTTTCAGATCAATATAGTTATTCGTGAAAAACCAGTTGTTGAAAAACCAGTTGAGATTCTGTCCTGAACCGGCATTCATTGCATTAAAATAATCCCACGGAATCGGATGTTTTCCATGCCAGGCGTCCATATAATGATGCAAAGCTTTTTTAAATGTGGCATCCCCCAGCAGGTCTTTTAATGCCAGGTAACTTAAGGATGCTTTTCCATAAGAATTATTACCATAGCCTGCACCACTTACCTGTGTTGACATCGAGATGATCGGCTGATCTTCTTCTGCAGATGGGTCATGAATGTAACGGCTGATTCGAAACATTTTATAAACTGAATCTGCATGCGCCTTTCCGTTTTCTTCCTGCCCGATTAAATACTCAAAAGTAGTAGCCCAACCTTCATCCATAAAAGCATATCTTGTTTCATTGATGCCCATGTAAAATGGAAAATAAGTGTGCGCAATTTCATGATCCTGCACCATCTGTGCGAACTTTAAATTCTTTGTGGTTCCATCATTTACCATCATCGGATATTCCATATCTGCATGTCCCTGGAAAGCGGTCATTTTTGGAAACGGATAAGAAACTCCCGGCCATTTTGTTGAAAAATATTTTAACGCATTTTGAGTCCATTTTACGGACTGATGAAAATCTTTGGCTGTATCGTTATAAGCCGCCTGTACACTTGTACGGCGATTATTTTTTGCATTAACTACAACACTTGCTGCATCCCAAACATAATTTTTACTAACAGCAAAACAAACATCTGTGATGTGATTAGCAGAAAATTTCCAAACATTCCAGTCATTTTGAGCAGTGATTTTATTTTGCTGCATTTCATTGAAATCTGCAATATGAATGACATTATCAGAAGTGTATGAATCTTTCAAACGCTTTGCTATTGCCGGTTGCAGCACTTCATCAGGATTTAATAAATCGCCGGTGGCCCATACCACATAATTTTTTGGAACCTTTACCGATAAATTATAATCATTAAAATCATTGTAAAATTCCTGCCTTCCGGTATGTGGTATAAAATCCCATCCGTTGTAATCATCATAAACAGAAATGCGCGGATAGCTGTATGCTACATAAAAAGTAGTACTGTCAATTTGCCCTTCGCGACCGTCTTGTTTTGATAAAGGATAACTCCAGCTAATATTTAATTCAACAGAAGAATGAGGCATTAACGGTTGCTTTAATCTAACGCCACCAACTGTTCCCCAGTTTTTACTATCCACTTTGTAATCTTCATTGTTGATGGAAAGAGATTGAATGTCTAATCCTGTGGTAAAAAAATCGTCGCTGGTGTAGTTGCCTCTCGGAGCTTCCGGTTTGTGTACATTATTTACAAAACGAATGGCGAGGAATTTTAAAGTATCGGGACTGTTGTTGCTATACACAATCTTTTCAACCCCTGATACCACCTTGGTTTCAGGAGTAACAGTTACATTGATATCATATTTCCCTTCATTCTGCCAGTAATTTTTGCCGGGATTTCCGTCCATCGAACGGGTGCCGTTTTTATAAGTGTCCGTAATGTTTCTCGGCACGTACAATTGTTGTGCAAATAAAAAATTAATACCTGTGAATAATAAGCAGGTCGTTGATAATAAAACTTTTTTCATAAAATCATCGTTACATTTTCGTTTAAAAAAAATAAAAGTAAGAAAGCGTTTTTTAAAAGAAAGAAATTGTTTGATGAAAGGTAGTGGATGAATAATTATCCGTGAATAGCTAATGGTGAATATTGAATTGTCAATTTTCAGCAAACGAAGGAATAAGTTGTTTTTTTGATTTTATATTTAAACCTTACAAATGAATGCTGTTGTCCAAAAGCATGCCGAAGATGGCCATGGCTAAAGCAAGAAGGAATGCAGGCCCCCACCCTTTTACGCTAAATCCTTTGAACAGATTTCCTGCCAGCTTTACCATGATGGTAGTAACAAGTAGCCTCACAAAAAATAATAACAATCCGAGGGTAATAATGTTTAACGGCAGTCGAAGAAGGAAACCAATCGTTGCATTCAAAATGCCAATGACCAATGTTACAAAAACAGCGGTCACATAATTTTTAATAGAAATGCCAGGCAATATCGCAGCAAGAATTAAAAGCAAACCCGCAGTCAAAAATAACTCAAGAATGAAATGCATCAGATGTTTTTTGCCTGCAAAGATTACAAAACTATTATTATTACAAATTTTTTTATTAGCCGTTATCTTTGCGAAAATTTTTTTTGAATGACTGTAAAGAAATCTTCTGATAGTTTGATCGTGATGACAGAACTGGTATTACCAAACGATACCAATTTATTTGAAAACCTGATGGGTGGAAGATTAATGTATTGGATGGACATCGCTGCTGCACTTGCCGGAAGCAAACATTGCAATGCGCCTGTGGTAACGGCTTCTGTAGATAATATTTCATTCACCAATCCGATCAAATTAGGAAATGTGGTGCATATTGAAGCCAAAGTTACGAGGGCATTTCACACAAGTATGGAAGTATATTTAAAAGTCTGGGGCGAAGATATTATTCAGCAATATCGATATACAAGCAACGAAGCTTATTATACATTTGTTGCCCTGGATCCAAATGGTAAACCAAGGTTAGTACCTCAATTAGAGCCGGAAACTCCCCAGGAAAAAGAATTATTTGACGGCGCATTGCGTCGCCGACAGCTTCGGTTAATTCTTGCCGGAAAGATGAAACCCGGTGATGCTTCTGAATTGAAAGCGCTTTTCATGAATGTGTAGTTTTCATGAATGGACTAAAGCAAACAGGTTGAATCATGGATTCATCTTGACGCGCGATTCCCTACCCTTTAATATTAGGCATGTCAGAATTGAAAGAGCCGGCAATTCAGCTCATTGGCACATTTCGGGTTTTTCACACTTACAAAATTATTCGCTTCTTAAACTCTTCACGGGATTCATCAAAGAAGCTTTGATAGAATGATAACTTACAGTACACAACGCGATGAGAGCGGTTAAGAGAGCTACTGCAATAAAAATATAAGATTGCACAGGAATGCGGTATGCAAAATCCTGCAACCATTTATTTCCTGCCCACCAAGCCAGTGGAATAGCGATCAGAATAGCAATTCCTATTAATTCTAAAAAGTTCTTTGCTATTAACAAAGTGATGCTGCTGATGTTTGCTCCAAGTACTCTTCTGATGCCGATTTCCTTTGTGCGTTGAACAGTGGTAAATGCGGCAAGCCCGAACAAACCGAGACAAGCTAGCACAATCGCAAGTGCGGCAGCAACGGCAAACAGCTCAGAAATTTTTTGTTCAGACAGATACAGCTTATTGTAATCATCATCTAAAAAATGATAACTGAAAGGGCGTTCTGGAATGCGTTGCTTCCACACAGTTTCCAATCCGGCAACAGTCTGTTTGGTACGATTTCCATTGATACGGATCATATAATCCCGCGATAAATCACGACTCAAAAAAACGAGCATTGGGCCAACAGGATCATGAAGGCTTCTGAAATTGAAATCTTTTACCACTCCTACAACGGGTCCGGTGGTTACACCCTTTTCAATTGTTTTTCCAATCGCTTGTTGTGGTTTCCAACCTATTTTTTTTGCAAGCGTTTCATTGATGATGAACGGTTGCTGATAGTTCGCATCATTATTTGATGTATCCATCATTCCAAAATCAGACTTTTGAAAATCACGCCCCGCAATCATTTCCATTTTCATTGTCTTGGTAAAATCAAGATCGACCGGCATTGCATTTAATGAAATATCTTGTTTTCCTTTTTTATCAATCGCAGTAATGCCATCGCCCCATTGCACATTTTCAGGAGTCTGATAAGAAGCTGTTACTGCCTCCACGCCCCGAACCTGTGAGAATGCGGATTTCAGGCTTTCAAAATTCTTCATCATATCACCACCAATCGGTAAAACAACTACGTGATCTTTGTCATAACCAAGGTCTTTTGTTTGCATAAAGTGCATCTGTTGTAAAATGATCACCGTATAGATGATCAGGAAAATGGATATGCCAAATTGAGCGACAATCAAAGTTTTGCGAAGCAAATTATTTCCACCAGTAAAAGAAAATCCTTTTTTTAATACGCCCATGATTTCAGTGCCTGATAAAACCAAAGCCGGATACATCCCTGCAAAAAAACTAACGGCGATGGTAAACAGGATCAAGGCAAGAATGGGAACAGGTTGAATCAAAATATCCGGAGTAAAATGCTTTCCGGTGACGCTATTAAAATAAGGAATGAGAAAAATGCTCAGTAAAAAAGCGAGGGCAGCCGCTAAAAAAGTAATGACAGACGATTCACTGATAAACTGAAAAAAAATTTGTTTTTTAGAAGCGCCCATTACTTTGCGCATTCCTATCTCGCCGCTTCTGCCTGCTGATTGTGCCGTTGCAAGGTTGGTGTAATTGGCACAGGCAATAATCAGAATTAACAATGCAATCAAGGCGAGCATGTAAATATAAGTGATGCTGCTGTTAGGTTCAAAGCCGGGAAGACTGGAGTATAAATGAACTTTGGTAAGCGGCTCTAAATGGTACGTCAGATAATCAGTTCCTTTCAAACCCGCTTCTGTTCTCACTTCCGCTGTACTCATATAACTGCTGATCTGTTGCTGCAACAGAGGAATATCATTTTTATTTTTCACTAAAAAATAAGTGATCCAATTGGCTGTCCACCACGTTTCATCTTTTACATTATAAAGATTTGAGAATTGAGTTGCAAAATCAAATTTTATTTGTGAGTTCTGTGGAACGTCTTCGCATATCGCGGACACCCTGAAATCTTTGTCCCCGATACTTAATGTTTTATTGATTGGATCATCGTTGCCAAAATATTTTTTTGCCATCGATTTTGTGACAACGATTTTATCCGGCGCATCAAGCGCTGTCGCTGCGTTTCCTTCTATAATTGGAAAAGAAAATATTTTAAAAAAAGGCTGATCCGCATACAACACAGCCGGTTCGTCAAAAAGCTTGTCGCCGTTTTTTATCACCCGGCTGGTGATATATGTTCGCGCATATTCTTCAATTGAAGGGAAAGTTCTTTTGAACTGTGGACCCGGCTTTGTTCCTGTTGTTGCTGTTTTATTTACCGTTTCCGAATTTTTGTATTCCATAGTAACCCGAACGATTCGATTTGCATTTGCATTAAACTTATCGTAGCTCAATTCATGATTGATGTACACACCAATCAAAAGGCAGGCAGCAAGGCCAACGGTTAATCCGAAGATATTGATAGCGGAATATAATTTGTTTTTTCTCAGATTCCGCAAGGCGGTTTTGAAATAGTTTTTAAACATATAGGATCACTTCTGGTGTTTGAATTATCACGAGTTTCTTTAAGTTGTTTTTCTCCGCTTCTTATTTTTTTGTTTCGTACAGATCATTCACTTCGCAAACTCTTTACGGGATTGGATATTGCTGCTTTTATTGCCTGGAAACTTATTGTGATCAATGCAATCAAAATCGCAACAAATGTGGTTATCGCAAAAACCATCCAGCCGATATTTATCTTGTATGCAAAGCCTTGCAACCACTTGTTCATTGCCCACCACGCTATTGGCGAGGCAATCACAATAGCAATGGCAACAAGCTTCAAAAAATCTTTTGACAATAAAGTAACAATGCTTGTCACGCTTGCTCCCAGCACCTTTCGCACACCGATTTCTTTGATGCGCTGCTCCGCACTAAAAGTTGCAAGTCCAAACAAACCGAGGCATGAAATTAAAATCGCAATCGCTGTAAAATATCCAACGATCGATGCAAGACGATTTTCGGCGTCATAATTTTTCTGAAAATCCTGGTCCAGAAAACTGTATTCAAAAGGCTCCGTTGGATTTAGCTGGTGCCACGTATTTTGAATGGATTTTAAAATAGAATTGATATTTCCCTCCCTTGCATGAACGATCATATAATTATATTGCGGCTGACTACTAAGCTGAAAACCATAAGGAGAAATCGGAACATGCAAATCCTCAAAATGAAAATCTTTTACCACTCCGACGATATTAAAATTGTAAGTGCTGTCGCGAAAATCGAAATGCAGTTTTTGGCCCACGGCATCCTGTGCAGATGGAAAACCAAATTGCTTTACTGCAGTCTCATTTAAAATAATACCTCCACTCGTATCAGAAGCATAAAAATCGCTTGAAAACACCCGGCCTGCAACTGCTTTTATACCCAATGTCTGAAGGAAACCAGTATCAACATAATTCATTTTTACATCCTTGCCCTGTTGCATGCTTTCTCCCTGCTTGCACAAAATATTATCGGCAAAATTTGGAATGCCCGGATAGTATAAAGACGCACCTGTGTTGCTTATTGACGATTCTTTTAGCAATTCACTTTTAAAAGAAGCATACATGTTCTTTGCATTTTTGCTTCGCAAGGGAATAACAATTTGTTGTGCTTTATTAAAACCCAAATTGGCAGACCGCAGATAATTCATTTGATTGGCGATTACGACAGAGGCGATGATCAACACAACCGAAATAACAAATTGAAAAATGACCAGCCCTTTTCTTAATGACACTGCTGCAAAAGAATTTGAAAACTTTCCTTTTAAAACCTTTACAGGTTTGAATGATGATAAATAAAAAGCGGGATAGCTGCCTGCAAGTAAACCGGTTAAAATTGCTAACAATAAAAAGACGAGAATAATTGTGAAATTATTTGAAAAAGAAAGTGAAAGATCCCTGCCGGAAACCGCATTAAAAGCAGGGATTAAAAGCTTGGTAAAAACGATGGCTAAAATGAAAGCGATCAAACTCATCAGAACAGATTCTCCTAAAAACTGCGCAACCAGATATCTTTTTTTGGCTCCCAATACTTTTCTGATCCCTACTTCAGATGAACGCCTGGAGGAGCGTGCAGTAGCAAGATTCATAAAATTGATACAGGCGATGAGCAAAGTGAAAATGGCAATAGACGCAAGAATATATAAGTACGTTTTACTGCCGCTTTCTGTTACATTGCCTTTTAAATCTTCGGATAAATGTATTTTTTTTAAAGGCACTAAAAATTGCCTTTTATTAAACCCGGTTGCTTTTAAATCTTTTGCAGCAAACTTGTCCATAAACGCAGGAAACTTATCCTCCAACCTTTTTGCATCAACTCCTGGTTTTAGCAATAAATAAGTGAAGTACATATTGTTGTTTACAAGGTTAGTACCCGCCGACTTAATATAATTGGCGATGTCACCGCCCATCATGCTCATAAAAAACCGGCCATCTATGTGAGAAGGTTTATCAATTGGCTTGAACACACCGGTTACCAAAAAATCATGATCGCCATTGGTGCTGCTGCTAACGTGGATTACCTTATTTAATCCCCGATCTTTGCCAAAAAGTTTTTCTGCAATTTGTTCACTTAGCACGATCGTATTCGGATTGTCGAGTGCGGTCATGGGATTGCCTTCCGTGAAATTGTAAGTGAACATTCTAAAGAAGGTAGAATCGGCCATAAAACCTTTTGTTTCATAGAAAGATTTTATTTCACCGCTTTTTGTGGTGTACTGCAACAGTGTTTTGTCTTCGGCAAATAATCTTGTCAGCCGCGTTGTTTGCTGGATCTCAGGAAAGCTTTGCTTCATCATTTCTCCCATCGCGGCCGGCGTGTTCGGAAGCTTTTTAAAATTACCAAGACCGATGAATTCTGTGCCGAGCTGGTAAATCTGATCACCCTTTTTTTGATATCTGTCGTAGCTTGTTTCGTTTAAAATGTATAAGGTAATTAACATGCAGCAGGTAAGTCCGACAGACAAACCGATGATATTGATAAAAGAAAAAACTTTATTCTTCATCAAATTACGCCAGGCGATTTTAAAATAATTTTTAAACATGAACTTTAGTATTTAGTTCGTAGTCAGTAAACACAGAAATAATTGCAAATTGTTATTTTCAATAAAATTTCGTTTTTTCAGAATCACGTTTCAAATTTTCAAATTAATCATTCACTTCTTAAGCTATTAACAGGATTGGTGGTAGCGGCCTTTATAGCCTGGAAGCTGATCGTTGCAAAAGCGATTAATAAAGCAATCACTGCTGCCAAAATAAAAACCCACCAGCCAATATGAATGCGATAGGCGAAATCCTGCAGCCAGTGCTCCATCACATACCATGCGACCGGAAATGCAATAACAGCTGCTATTACAACGAGTAGCAAAAAATCCTTTGATATCAATCTCACAATATTACCGGTGCTTGCACCCAGCACTTTCCGAACCCCGATTTCTTTTACACGTTGAGAAATAGTGAATGCAGATAATCCGAATAATCCAAGGCAGGCAATGAAAATAGCGATACAAGAAAAGATGGTAAAGATGCTGCTTTGACGGTCTTCAGCCTGGTAAAGCTTTGCATACCTGTCGTCTAAAAATTGGTATTCAAAAGGAATTTCCGGCAAATACTTTTTCCAGGTACTTTCGATCAGTGCAATTGCGGAAGAAACATTTCCGGAGGTTTTAATAGAAATATTGTTATAGTTAGAAGCGTTACTGCGTGATTCATATAAAACGAGCGGGATGATTCGCTGGTGTAAGGATTCGAAGTTAAAATCGTTGAACACTCCTGCTATCGCACCCTTTTGACCGCCATATTCAAATTGTTTACCAATAGCGTCTTCATCGGATTTTAAACCCAATGCCTTCACAGCAGTTTCATTGATCAAAAAAGATGAAGTATCCATGCCATAATCTTTTGAAAAATTTCTTCCGGCAACGATCTTGATTCCATAAGTGGGAATAAAGTTTTCATCGGCAACAACATATTTAATGTCCGCTTTGGTAGGTGACATCGAATTTCCGACATCCAGTTGTGAGCCTTGCGAATCAAGCAGCCTGCCTGAGGGAATCCGTGAAGAAAGTGCAACGTCTTTGATGTTTGAATTAGATAATAATTCGTCTTTGAAGGATTGAAATGAGTTGTTGAGACCGGCGTTATTCCTCAGGGTGACAATATGCTCTTTATCAAAACCAAGAGATTTGTTTTGAATATAACTCAGCTGCTGAAACACAACAACGGTAGCAATGATCAGGATAATAGAAATGGCAAATTGAAAAACCACCAATGCTTTTCTGAAAGAAATATTTCCTCCGCCTTTTTTTATAACTCCTTTTAAAACCATCACCGGTTGAAACGAAGAGAGATATAGCGCAGGATAAATGCCCGATAAAATACCTACTATGAACGGTAATAAGATGATACAAATCAAAACTTTCCATTGCAGCAAACTCGCCATCGACAATTGCTGTCCTGACAGTTCATTCAGCGAGTGCAATCCGAGCCTGGTAAGTAAGATGGCCAGGATGAATGCGATGCAGGTAATAAAAACAGACTCACATAAAAACTGTGCAATCAATTCTTTTTTGCTTGCTCCGGCAGTCTTACGAACCCCAATTTCTTTTGCACGCAAAACTGAACGGGCAGAAGATAGATTCATATAATTGATGCAGGCAATCAATAAGATAAACAATGCGATCGCTGAAAAGATGTACACACGTTTGATGTCGCCATTGATTTCCAATTCTTCATCTGTGTGAGAATAAAGATGAATGTTGGTGAGTTTACGAAGGGATAAAGTAGAATAATCTGAAGCTTTAAATTTTCCTGAAGCAGGAATATGCCTGTTTTGAAAAGCCGGAAATTGTGCTTCCAGTTTTTTCGGATTATAATGAGGAGGCAAAAGCAAATAAGTATAAAAAGCATTGTTTCCCCAGTTGGTCATTAAATTATCTTCACCGTAAATAGCGGAATCTTTTAGCGTATTGAAAGAAAGAAGCACCTGAGGATGCCAGTGTGAATTTTCCGGAAGAGCATCGTAAATGCCGGTTACTTTAAAATCAAGCTTGTTGTTGAGGCGTACTACTTTATTCATTGGATCTTCATTCCCAAAAAGTTTTTTCGCTGTCTCTTCTGTGAGCATTATGGTGTTTGGATTGGTCAAAGCCGTTGCAGGATTGCCTTTCAATACTTTAAAATCAAAAATCTTAAAAAGGTTTTCATCGGCAAAATATACACTCTTCTGATTAAAAATGTTCTCTTCATACTTTATCGGTGTCGTGCCAATGTCTAAAATGCGCGTAACTTTTTTGATGTCTTTAAAATCATTTTGAAGCAACGGCGCAAATGGCGGCGCAACTGCTCCGAGTTGCAATGAAAGTGCACCCGTTTCCGCATTCAAAAAAGTGCGTTCAATTCTGTAAATGTTATCCGCATTTTTATTGTAGCGATCATAGCTTAATTCATTCAGAATATAAATGCCAATCAGGAGGCAACAGCAGATTCCGACAGTTAATCCAAAGAGATTTACGAAAGAAATAAATTTATTTCTGTTCAGGTTTCGCCAGGCAATTTTGAAATAATTTTTAAACATAAAAGATGATTTATGATGAATGATTTTCCTATCTTGGAATTACTTTACAATTGACTCTTTATTTTTCAACAAACCGATAAATAATCAAAATTCACATTTCCCATTTTCTGCATTTTCACATTAGCACGTCAGCACATTAGTTAATCAGGGCATTAAAATTACTCACTTCTCAAACTCTCCACCGGATTAGCAATTGCCGCTTTTATTGCCTGGTAAAATATCGTTGCCAATGCGATCAAAACCGCCAGCAACGCAGCGACTACGAGGATCCACCAGCTGATGTTAATGCGGTAGGCGAACTCCTGCAACCATCTGTTCATTGCCAGCCACGCAAGTGGGATCGCAATGAATGAAGCGATAAGAACCAGCTTTAAAAAATCTTTTGACAGCATGGAAACGATATCGCCGGCATTGGCACCGAGTACTTTTCTAACCCCGATTTCTTTTGCGCGCTGTTCGGCAGCAAAGGTGATCAACCCAAGCAAACCCAGGCAGGCGATTAAAATAGCCAGGACAGAAAACGTGATTGAAATGCCGCCCATTCTTTGTTCGTTGCTGTAAATGTTATTAAAATCATCGTCCATAAAAGAATAAGAAAATGGCTGTTCCGGAGCGAGGGTTTTAAATTTATCCTGAATCATGGAAACGAGGTTTGGAATATTTGCGGTATGAATCCGGAAGGCTACACTGCTGTTTTGCGGCTGGTATAAAAAACAGAGCGGCGTTACCTCTTCACGAAGTGTATTAAAATTAAAATCCTTTACCACGCCTATAATATGATATTTGGTCAGATCTTTTTTGGGGAAATCGTTCATGTAATACAACGGCTTGTTCAAAGGATCTCTAAACCCTAAAAGTTTGGCTGCAGCCTGGTTAATAATGATGCCGGAAGAATCAGTTAGAAAGTGGGGGGAGAAATTTCTTCCTTCGATTATTTTCATTCCAAGTGTGGGAATATAATTTTCATCTACTCTCCAGATTTGAGTGCTCACTGCGGATTTAATATCAGCGGTTGCATCAGGGAAAAGAGGACTGTCGCTTCTCCATCCGGCGGTTGGAAGATAACCGGTCATGGTCGCATTTTCTACACCATTTAATTTTTTCACTTCATCTTCAAAAACTTTTGCCTGCTTACCAAGAGCGTCTGTGTTTTTAATGATTAACACATGGCTGCGGTTGAAACCGATATCTTTATTGCGGATATAATTCAGTTGCCGGTAAATAACCAAAGTGCCAATTACCAAAATGATGGAAATGCAAAACTGGAATACAACCAGCCCACTGCGAAGCCAGCTCGATTTAAAACCTTTTGCCAGCTTCCCTTTCAATACTTGTACCGGTTTAAAAGAACTCAGATAAAAGGCCGGATAGCTTCCGGCGATCAACCCCACGACAATCATCAATAAAACAGCGGCGGGCAAAAGCCATGGTTTCAAAAATAAATTTAGTGTCATATCTTTTCCTGAAAGCTGGTTGAAATAAGGCAGCAATAAAGCGGCGATAATAAGCGCCAGGATCAGTGAAATAAAACTGATCAAAATAGATTCAGAAAGAAATTGCGTAACCAGGTTTTTGCGCATCGAACCGAGCACCTTCCTCACTCCTACTTCTTTAGCACGGTTAGCAGAACG
>Ga0134125_10004095_pt1 | contig 16699 bp, 16 predicted proteins | sample KB31751_FD_96464 | JGI IMG/M metagenome (GOLD analysis project Ga0134125, IMG submission 96464) | Terrestrial soil microbial communities with excess Nitrogen fertilizer from Kellogg Biological Station, Michigan, USA - KB3-175-1 | ecosystem: Environmental > Terrestrial > Soil > Unclassified ...
CGTACATGTCTTCCGCCTGCGGGCGGAATCCGGCGAAGAAGTTGTAAACGACTTTGCGGGGTTCGCCGCGCTTGTGGGTCGTCATGGTGGGTCCTCGGAATGCTGGATTCGATGCGCGGATCATAGTGCCGGCCGATCGGAAATTAGGGTAAACCCATACTCGCCGTAAGCCTTAACGACGGAGTTACAATTCCCCGCTTGAGCTTTCACCCTGTGCTAATTTCCAGCATGTTCCTTCCCCTGACCTCCGGCTCCCTTGATTCACGCTAGCCACCAGCCTCGAGCACGCCGCGCGATCATGGCCACGGGTCTGTTGGCGGTCATGCTGCTCGCGTTCGTCGCTGCTCCAGCGACCACCGTCACGGGCGACATTCCGCTATTTCTGCCGCTGCATTCGGCACTGGAAATCTTCTCGGTCGTCATGGCCGCGTTGATTTTTGCGGTCGTCTGGGCGTCTCGCCACGAGCATCCCGGAGACAATCTCATCATCCTGGCGACCGCGTTCCTGGGGGTGGCGCTGCTGGACTTTTCCCATGCCATGTCCGTTCGAGGCATGCCCGTGATGGTGACGCCCAGCTCACCCGAAAAGGGCATCCTGTTCTGGCTGGCCGGACGCATGCTGAGCGCCGCGGCCATGCTGGCGGCGGTTTGGCTGCGCTGGGGCGCTCGCCATTTGCGCTGGCCAGCGGGCCTGCAACTGACCGGAGTACTCGCCGTCGTGGCAGGCGTGTATGTCATGGTCTTGGGGCACCCGGAGGTCCTGCCTCGGATGTACGTGCCCGGCGAGGGCGTGACGCGATTCAGGGTCCTGACGGGGTGCGGGCTGATTGCCGCCTATCTGCTGGTGGCCGTCAGACTCGTCTGGTATTGGCGCCGGCCGCGTGAATTCGGTGCGAGCAGTCTGTTTGCATCAGCCTGCATCATGGCCCAGAGCGAGGTCTTCTTCATGCTCGACATGGGCGTCTCCGACTTCTACAACCTGTTGGGACATGCCTACAAGATGATCGCCTACCTGTATTTATACAGGGCGGTATTCATGGACTCGGTCCAGCGCCCTTACCGCCTGCTGGACAGGTCCCAGCGCCGGCTCAGCGCGACGCTGGACGCCGTGCCGGATTTGCTGTTCGAAATGGACGCCAAGGGCCGCTATCTGGAGGTTCATAGCGGACTTCTGGGCGGCATGACGACGCCGCTTCTGCAGTTGCTGGGGCGCACCGTGCATGACGTGCTGCCGGCCAAGGACGCCGCCGTGGTGCTGTCCGCGCTAGAGGAGGCGCAAGCGCGAGGCTGGTCCAGGGGCAAAGTCATCGCCTTCGACCTCGCGGACAAGGGGCGGCGCTGGTTCGAGCTGTCCGTTGCGCCGAAACCCGTGGAGAAGGGGGCCGAACCACAGTTCGTCCTGGTTTCGCGCGATGTCACGGATCGTTTCGAAAGCGAGCAGGCGTTGTATGCGCTTTCAAATTTCGATCAGCTCACCGGGCTGCCCAACCGCATGTCTCTGCTCAATACTCTGGGGCGCATGACGGCGACGAATGACAGGGTGGCGATTTTCTGGGTGGACCTGGACCGCTTCAAGGACATCAATGACGTCATGGGGCACTTGGCGGGGGACCAGTTGCTGCTCGAGACCGCCCGCCGCTTGCGTTCCCAGCTTCGCAGCCAGGACGTGCTGTCGCGCCATTCCGGCGACAGTTTCGTGGCGGTCGCGCATGGCTTCGGCCGCGCCCAGGCTGCGGCGCTGGCGGGGAACCTGCTGGCCGCGGTCTCGGAACCCGTCTCGCTCTCCGGCCATGAATTGTCGATCACGGCCTCCATTGGAGTGGCCATGTGTCCCGAAGATGCTCAGGCCCCGACTGCGCTGCTGAAGAATGCCGAGGCGGCCATGTATCGTGTCAAGGACGAGGGCCGCAATCACTACGAGTTTTATGTGTCGGAGGTGCAGACGCGTGTCACGCACGCGGCGGAGCTGGGCGCGGCGCTCAAGCTGGCGTTCCAGCGCCATGAGTTTCGGTTGGTGTACCAGCCGCAGGTGTCACTGGACGATGGCCGGGTCATCGGTGCCGAGGCGCTGCTGCGCTGGGACTCGCCGCAGTTCGGGGAAGTATCCCCGGCGGAGTTCATTCCACTGGCCGAAGCCAACGGCCTCATTGTGCCGATTGGCGAATGGGTGATTCAACACGCGCTGGTGCAACTGCGGGACTGGCTGGCGGCAGGCATGCCGAAGATGGTTCTGGCGATCAACCTTTCGGCCACGCAATTCATGCAGGCGGGATTCATCGAGCAGGCCGGCCGGATCCTGGATGCAACGGGAGCGCCACCCGACTGCGTGGAGTTCGAGATTACCGAAGCTGTCGCCATGCGGGCGCCCGAGGCCGCGGTCGCGACCATGCAAAAGCTGAGCGAGCGCGGGATCCGTTTCGCGATCGACGACTTTGGCACGGGCTATTCGTCGCTCAGCTATCTGAAACGCTTCCGGATCAACAAGCTGAAGATCGACCAGTCTTTCGTGCGTGATATCTTCACGGACGCCGACGATCAGGCGATCGTGATGGCCGTCATCCAGGTCGCACAGAGCCTGGGCATCACCACGATAGCCGAAGGCGTGGAAACCGTGGAACAGATCCGGTTCCTGAAGGCGCAGGGCTGCCACGAGGCGCAAGGCTATTATTTCAGCCGACCGCTGACGGCCTATCGGTTCGAGCATTACATGCGGGACCAGCGGTATGATTTCCCCCAACCCCAATCTTAAAGGAGACCACCCATGTCCACTCGTTCGATACCGCCGTTTCGCGCCGACCATGTGGGAAGCCTGTTGCGGCCCAGATTCCTGCTGGACGCCCGCGACCGGCACGCCCGGGGCGAGATCGATGCAGCGGCGCTGCGTCGGGTCGAGGACCGCGCGATTGCCGAAGCCGTGCGCTTCCAGGAGGACATCGGTCTGAAGTCCATCACGGACGGAGAGTTCCGCCGAACCTATTTCCACCTGGACTTCCTGCGGCACCTGGGTGGCGTGGCGACCGACGACCCGAAGCTCGTCGTCGGCGAGGATGGCAAGGAGCACTTGTTGCCTCCCGGTATCCGGGTGGTGGACAAGGTCCGGCATGTGCGTGATATCCAGCGCGCCGATTTCGAATATCTTGCCAGCCAGGTCTCGGCTGGCCATACGCCCAAGGTCTCGATCCCGTCGCCCACCATGCTGCACTTCCGCGGCGGGCGTGCCGGCATCAATGCGCAGGCCTATCCGGAGCTCGAACCGGAATTCTACGAGGATGTGGCCAAGGCCTACGGGCAGGAGCTCCACAGCCTGTACGAGGCCGGCTGCCGCTACGTCCAGATGGACGACACCAATCTCGCGTATCTGTGCGACGAGCACATGCGGGAAGCGGCCCGTTCGCGGGGCGACGACCCGAATGAACTGCCGCATCGCTATGCCAAATTCATCAATCGCGTCGTGGCCTACAAGCCCAAGGACATGGTGTTGTCCATGCACCTGTGCCGGGGCAACTTCAAGAGCACCTATGCGGCGGAAGGCAACTACGAGCCGGTGGCTGAAGCGCTGTTGTCCGAAATGCATCTGGACGCGTATTTCATGGAATACGACGATGACCGCAGCGGAGACTTCCGCCCCCTGCGCTTCCTGCCGGCGAACAAGATCGTGGTGCTCGGCCTGGTGACGACGAAGTTCAGCCCGCTGGAATCCAAGGACGATCTGAAGCGCCGTATCGATGAAGCGTCCAAATATGCGCCGTTGGAGCAACTCGCGCTGTCTCCCCAGTGCGGCTTTTCCAGCACGGTCCATGGCAACAAGATTTCGGTGGACGATGAGCGGGCGAAACTGCGCCTTGTCGTCGAAGTCGCGCGCGACGTCTGGGGTGACGCTTGAAACCTGGCAAACGTAGCCTCTGACCGGAAACCAACGCGGCCTTCGTGCCGGGAGCAGCAGCCATGCAGATCGGATTTGCCAGGCGGCACGCGGGACTCGTGCCGGGGCTTTTGTTTGGACTCGCGGTACTGTGTTCCGGCCTGGTGCCGCGGACCGTCCAGGCGCAGGATGCGGCGAAATCTTCCCCTATGACGCTGCAGGTGGGGCAGATCAGCGATTCCATCGCCTTCTTTCCGATCTTCGTGGCCAAAAAGCAGGGCTTCTTTGCCCGGCAAGGTCTTCAGGTCGGAGACATCCCGTTGCTGGGGACGGGCGCCAAGCTGGCGGCCGCGCTGCAATCGGGCAGCATCGACGTCGCTGGTGGAAACGGTACGGATCCGCTGAATCTGTACCGCGTCAACAAGAGCACCCGGATGATTGCACAGTTGGTGAACACCTACTATGTGGACGTCATCACGGGGCCGTCCTTTGCGGGGCCTTCGGAGACCGCGCCGCTGGCCGATCGGATCAAGGCGCTGCGAGGCAAGAAGATCGGCGTTACCGGCCCTGGCAGCGGTACCCAGGCACTGGTCGATTTTCTCCTCGGCATGCAGGGGATGCGATCCGCCACCGACGTCACGCTCGTGTCGCTGGGGTCCAACATGACCGGTGCGCTGGGGGCGCTCAAGACAGGCCGCGTGGATGCGCTGTCCTTCCCGCAGCCGGTGGGTCAACAGGCCGAGGCTACACACTCCGGCAGCATCTATATTTCTCCCGCCCGGGGCGATATCCCGCAGCTCAAGCGGGTCGTCCACGGCGTGGTGTTCACCACCCAGCCGGTGCTGGACCACAAAGGTCCGGCCGTTATCGCTTTCGTGCGCGGGATCGCGGATGCGGAGCAATTCATCCACAGCGCGGATGCATCATCCGTCCGTGCGTTGTTCAAGGCCTACCGGCCCACGATGGGCGACGCGACCGTGGACAGGCTCCTCACCATCCTGCGGGCCGAGATTCCAGCCGATCCTGGCATCAGCCAGGCAGAATTCGAGGGCGAGGTGCAATTCAATCTCAAGTCGGGGTTGATCAAGGAAGCGCCCGATTACGCCACCATGGTGCCGTCCCAGTGGCTGAATACGGCGCTGGGCCGGCATTGATGGCGACGGTCTATAGCGTAAGGGATGTCCATAAACACTTTCGCAAGGGCGATCAGGAACTCGTCGCTTTGCGGGGCGCCAATCTGAGGGTCGAGGAGGGCAATTTCCTCGTGCTGTTGGGGCGCAGCGGCTGTGGGAAGTCGACGCTGCTCAACCTGCTGGCCGGCCTCGCGGCGGTGACATCGGGAGAAATCCGCTATCGGGGCGATCCCGTGACGGGCCCCCAGACTCGTGTGGGTTACCTCACACAGCAGGACACCGTGATGCCGTGGCGCACGGTCTTGAACAACGTGGAAATGCCCCTGGAAGTTCGCGGCGTGGACAAGCCTGCACGCACGGCTGAAGCCATGCGCTTGATCGAACAGGTAGGACTCGGCGGCTTCGAGCACCATTATCCGCGTGAGTTGTCCGGAGGCATGCGCCGGCGTGTGAGCATCGCCCGCATGCTGTGCAGCGGGCCCGAGACGCTGCTGCTGGATGAACCATTTGGCGCGCTGGACGCGCAGCTTCGTGGCGACCTCCAGCGCCAGCTCCTGGACCTCTGGGCCGGCAGCGGCCGTACGGTGGTGTTCGTGACCCACGACATCGAAGAGGCGCTCATTCTGGCCGATCGGGTGGTGGTGCTGGGGCCGCTGGGCGCCATCATGCTGGACCTGGCCGTTGATCTGCCAAGGCCTCGCGATGGCGACGAGATCCGCATTCAACCCGGCTATCTGCACCTTTACCGTGCATTGGCCGACGCCATCCGGCAGGCCAGTCGATGACCGCCGACAAATCGCTTTCATCAAGCCCGCCTTCTCCGGGCCCCGAAGGCCCAGGCCGTGGGCTGGCCGCGCATGGGCCGCTGCTCCTCCCGCTCGAACAGACGTGGTGGGAACGCCATCGGCGCATGGTGGGGATCCACGGGGCCAGACTCGCAGTCCTCGCCGCCTTGCTCGGAATCTGGGCGGCGCTTTCGGGGAACGTGCTCGATCCGCAGTTCTTCGGATCGCCTGAAGGCGTCGCCAAGTCCTTGATCGATTGGTCGGTGGACGGCACCTTGTGGCGCAATTCCTGGATCACGATCCAGGAGGTGGTGCTGGGCTTCGTGCTGGGAGCCACCTCGGGAGCGATCCTGGCTTATCTGATTGCGGCCATCAAGCCTCTTTGGGAGGTGCTGATTCCCTACATGCTGGCGCTGTATTCAGTCCCGAAGGTCGCCGTCGCGCCCTTGTTCATCATCTGGTTCGGCATCGGTCTGAGCATGAAAGTGCTGCTGGCGGCGATCTCGGTGTTTTTCCTGGTGTTCCTGAGCACCGCCGCGGGCGTGCAGAACGTCGATGAAGGCTTGAAGAATGCCGTGCGCATGATGGGGGGTTCGCGCCGCGATGTGGCGCTGAAAGTCACGCTGCCGGCCTCCATGGCCGGCCTGCTCACGGGTCTGCGGATGTCGATCCCCTATGCGCTGATCGGCGCGGTCATTGGCGAACTGGTGGCGTCGAACAGAGGGCTTGGATTCTTGATCAGCGACTCGTCCGCGCAGTTCAATACCAGCGGCGTGTTCGCGGCCCTGGTCGTGCTGGCGGTGATCGCCGGCGTGCTGAACATGCTGGTCAATGTATTCGACCGCTGGGCCAATCGCTGGAAACCGCTGGATTCGGGCGACTAGCGGCGAAATCTGGTGGGCCCCCCGAGAGTCGAACTCGGCACCAATGGATTATGAGTCCACTGCTCTAACCAGGCATGAGCTAGAGGCCCGTACCCGCTGCGGGACGAGGATGCCCTGCGTCGGGAGAGCTCGGATTATCGCATAGGTTGCCTGTTGCACGGGCTTGCACTGTCGCGCGGGCATGCGCACCGGCGATGGGCCGACCGTGATAAGGTTCCTGCACGGCACTCTTGGAGATCCAGGGATGGAAATCGTCGATCGACTGCGCTTCTGGGGCCTCGCCCTGGTCCTGATGACCCTGGCGGGCTGCCAATCGGGGAGCTTTCCGGGGGGGCCCTCGTCCGGCATGGTGACGGCGCCCGGTGGTCGCGTCGCCCACGCTGGCCCTCGTCAGACGGTAGACGCCAGCCGCGAAGCCGAAAACATTCGCGTGTTCCTGGCGGATACCCGGCCGCGCGCCGGATGGACGCCCGTGCACCTCAAGCCGTCCGGGGTCCTGTATGTGCGCACGGAGGCGATCATCGACCGTCGCGACCTGATCGGCATTCAGTCGGCCACGGATCAATCGGGGGGCGGCATCCTGGTGCTGATCTTGAGCGACGCGGGATTTCGGAAGATGCGTGAGGCGACGGCCGCAAATCCGGGCTTGCGGCTGGCGCTTGTAGTGGGACAGACGATGCTGGCGGCGCCGGCGTACGCAGCGCCGGTCCGGGAGCACCAGCTGGCCTTTGGGGTGGGTTCCGCACGCAACGCGGAACTCGCCGCGCATGCCGTGGCCGGCGTGCGATGATCGTCGACCCGCGCGGAGTTACTATAGGCGGTCAACAGAAAAGTCCGCCGCTCGCCCTCCGGCCATCCTGGCTTGCCGTGCGCAACAGACGGAGCACATCCCAAAGGAGCACCATTCATGTTGCCGTCATCCCCGCGCAGCTACGCAGACGCCTGCGAGCGGTTCCAATGGCAAATTCCGGAGCATTACAATATCGGCCACGATGTGTGTGGCAAGTGGGCCGACTCCGAGCCCGATCGCCTGGCACTGATCTTCGTCGATGATGAGGGCAGGGCGAAGCACTTCACGTTCGGTCAGATTTACGAGCGTTCCGGCCAGTTCGGGCGCCTGCTGCAGGCGCATGGCGTCCAGCCGGGCGACCGTGTCGGCATCCTGTTGCCGCAGGCACCCGAGACCGCGTTCGCGCATGTGGGAGCCTACCGCGCCGGCTGCATCGCATTGCCGCTGTTCACGCTGTTCGGTGCTGAGGCGCTTAAGTTCCGCCTGTCCGACAGCGGCACCCGGGTAGTCGTGACCAACGCAGAAGGGGCGGCGAAGATCGCCGGCATCCGCGAGGCGTTGCCGCAGCTGGAGGTGGTATTCACGATCGATGGTGCCCAAACCGGCACGCTGGATCTATACCGCGAGATGGACCGCCACAATTCTGATCTGAAGACGATCGACACGCGCGCAGACGATCCAGCCGTCATCATCTACACGTCGGGAACAACCGGCCAGCCAAAAGGCGCATTGCATGCGCACCGCGTACTGCTCGGACATCTTCCGGGGGTCGAGATCTCGCATAATCTGCTGCCCCAGGAAGGCGACCGCCTGTGGACGCCGGCCGACTGGGCCTGGATCGGCGGGCTGTTCGACGTGCTGATGCCGGCCTGGCATCACGGAATACCCGTGGTGGCGCACCGCTTCAAGAAATTCACGCCCGAAGCTGCCTTCCAGCTGCTTCAGGACTTCGAGGTTCGCAACACCTTCCTGCCTCCTACCGCGCTGAAAATGATGCGCACCGTCGACAGCCCCGAAAAGCGCTGGAATTTCCGGCTCAGATCCGTCGCCAGCGGAGGCGAGTCGCTGGGTCACGAGCTGTTGGAGTGGGGGCAGCGTACGTTCGGCCTGACCATCAATGAGTTCTATGGCCAGACGGAATGCAACATGACAGTCTCGTCGTGTGCGGATCTCATGCCCATTTGCCCCGGTGCAATCGGCAAGCCGGTTCCAGGCCACACGGTGGCCATCGTGGACGACGAGGGAAGCCGGCTGGCTCCAGGTGAGCAGGGCCATATCGCGGTCCGTGCCCCCGACCCAGTTCAGTTCCTGCGCTATTGGAATAACGAGGCGGCCACGCAACGCAAATACATTGGTGACTGGCTCATCACGGGTGACACCGGGACGGTGGACCCCGAGGGTTACGTGCATTTCGTGGGGCGCAGCGACGATGTCATCACCTCGGCCGGTTATCGCATCGGCCCGGGAGAAATCGAAGATTGCATTTTGCAGCACCCGGCCGTGAAAATGGTCGCGGTGGTCGGCGCGCCGGATGCGCAACGCACCGAGATCGTGGTGGCTGTCGTGGTGCTGAAGGATGGTGTGAAGGGAGACCCCGCCTTGCGTCGGGAGATCCAGGATCACGTGAGGACACGGCTCGCTGCCCACGAATACCCGCGCGAGGTCTATTTCGTGGAAGAACTTCCCATGACGACGACCGGGAAGGTCATTCGCAAGGAACTGCGCACTTTGGTGACCCGCTGGCGCGAGAATGCCTGAGGTGCCCGCCGCATCGCGTGGTGCGGTGCGGCATGGCGCGCAACGACGGCGCGGTCGCCGGTGTCAGAACGCCTCTTTTACGCCGCTTCCGTCCGCTGCGTGGGTCCGCAGCAGTAAATGCTCGACCAGCCAGGCACAGCCCAATAGCGTGATGTTGATCGCCAGATAGAGCAGGCCGGCGACGACGAAGGTTTCCACAATCAGGAAACTCTGGCTCATGAGCCGTCGCGCAAAGCCGGTCAGTTCCATGACGGCAATGGTGGAGGCCAGACTGGTCCCCTTGATCGCGAGCACCAGTTCGTTGCTATAGGCTGGGAAGGCCTGGCGGATGGCGAGCGGGAAGTGCACGCGGCGGAATGCCTGGAAACGGCTCATGCCAAAGGCCCGCGCCGCGTCCAGTTGCCCGTCCGGCACGGATTGCAGGCCGCCTCGGATGGCCTCGCTCATGTACGCGCCACTGTTCAGCGCAATCGCCAGGACGGCGCACCGCGCCCCGTCACTGAACAGCCACCACAGCGCCGCATGATGGCGCACGGCTTCCAGTGTGCCGATCCCGTAATACAGGAGGAATAGCTGAATCAGGAGAGGTGTTCCGCGGAATACCGTGCTGTAGGCGAAAGCCAGCCACGACACGCTGCGATGGGATGACAGACGCATCAGCGCCGCGCCCAGCCCCAGCAACGATCCGAACAGGATGGCGAAAAGGCCGATGCGCAGGGTCACCCAGAAGCCCTGGACCAGCACGGGGAGCGCCTGCTCGATGAGCGGAATCATCGCTCGGCTCTCCGCATTCCCGGCCCCAACCGGCGTTCGGCCAGCGCGAACAATGCCTGGCTGCAGGCCCCGATGATGAAGTACAAAGCCCCCGCCAACGCGTACAGGAGCAGGGGAGCGCGGGTCGCGGCCGCCCCCAGTACGGCTGCACGCATGAGCTCCACCAGGCCCACCAGCGAGATCAGGGCCGTGTCTTTCAGCGCAGCCTGCCAGACGTTGTTTGCGCCCGGCAGGGCATACCAGAAGAGCTGCGGCAGGGTGATTCGCCTCAGGCACTGGCTGCGGTTCATACCCACCGCGCGGGCGGCTTCGATCTGGCCGGGGTCGATCGCCTTGAAGGCCCCCCGAAAAACCTCAACGCTGTACGATCCCGAGATCAGGGCGATGGCGAGGATCCCGACCAGCACCGGAAAGACCGTGCTCGTCAGGTCGTCCCACTCCAGCCAGTCGGCAGCGCCGGAGGCCAGCCCCACGGTTCCGAAAAACAGCAGGTAGATGATCAATAGCTCCGGCACGCTGCGAACGATCAGGGTATAGACGGCGACCGAACCGCGAACCAGAATGTTGCCTCTGGTTTTCAGCGTGGCGCCCGCAACCCCGATCGCCATGCCCAGACTGATGCCGCACAGGCTGATGAACACCGTCATGCCGGCGCCGCGCAGCAGCATGCCGCCCCAGCCGGCGCCCAGGATGTCAATCAGGGATGGATGCATGGCGGGAAACAGGCTGGGACGTGCGGCCGCCAGCCCGGGGATACGGAGTTATTTGCAGGCCTGATAGTTCGACAGATCGACGCCGAACCATTTCTCGCTGGAGGCCTTGATCGTCCCGTCGGCGATCAGATCGCAAAGGATCTTGTCGACCTTCTGCTTGAGCGGGGCGTTCTTCTGGTTGATGCCCACCCCGATGCCCTGTCCCAGCACGGCCGGATCAGCGCTGCTCTTGATCACCACGTGGGTCATTGCGAACTTGCCCTTGCCGGCGGTGTCCAGGAACTGGCTTTGCGGAGTGACTTCGGAGAAGCTCGCGTCCAGCCGTCCCGCCGACAGGTCCATCTGCATCTGGTCCTGCGTTTCGTAAGTCTTGAGCTTCAGGTCGGGCGCGTGCTTCTGCAGAAAGGCACCCTGCGTGGTGCCGCCCTGGACGCCCACGGTCTTGCCGGCCAGACCTTTGAAGAGCGTCGCCTGATCCGCAACCGTGACGAGCGGGCTGCCGGCCGGCACGACGAATGCCGAGTCTTCCGTCGCATAAGGAATGCTGAAGGCAATCACCTTCGCTCGCTCGGCGGTGACCGACAGGCCGGAAATCACCAAATCGAAGCGATCGGCTTGTAGCGAAGGAATCAGGCTGTCGAACGCCTGCACCACGAATCGGCACTTCGTGGCAAGTTTTTGGCAGATCGCATGGCCCACGTCGGCATCGAATCCGGTCACCTTGCCGCTGGCGTCCACCATGCTCCAAGGCGGGTAGCCGCCCTCGGTGCCGATTTTCAGGGTTGCGGCGGTTGCGGCGGTGGCCGCGCCGGCAAGCGCCAGGGCAGCGCAGCAGGCCGCCTGACGTGCAATGGAAATCACCATGGACTGAATCCTTGTGAGAAACGAACCGGGAAGCGGCAATTATTGCACGAGGTCCCGAATTCCCAGCCGAGAGTAGGGAGAACGCTTGAGCCTGCACTCCGCCTGTGGCATAGTCATCCTGTTGAAAATCTGGTAAAAACCCTGATGGATTTTCTTTAATTTTCGATGTTGCGGTTGTGCGTTGCAACAAAATTTGCGCGGGCGTGCCGTTTCTTCCTTGTTTTCACCGCATGATATGACAAGTTTGCTTGACCCGTTGCAGATGGGCGATGTGAAGATGAGCAATCGCATCGTCATGGCACCGACGGCCTGTTCGCGAGCCGTCCGGCGCCGCGTCCCGGGCGATGAGGCGCGAGTGTATTACGCGAGGCGTGCCTCCGCCGGTCTGATCATCACCGATGCCACGTCGGTGTCGCCTTTGGGCATCGGATATCCGGATACCCCCGGAATCTGGAACTCCGCCCAGGTTCAGGGATGGCGCGCCGTCACTGATGCGGTCCACGACCATGGCGGCCGGATTTTTCTCAGGCTGTGGCATGCCGGACGGGTATCCGATCCGGAGTACCTGTGTGGCGAGATGCCGGTGGCCCCGAGCGCCATTGCCTGCTCAGGCCCAGGCGCCTTCGTAGTCCCTCGCAGCCTCCATCCGGCCGAGATCCACCGGGTCGTGGCCGATTTCGACCAGGCCGCCCGCCACGCCCGGCAGGCGGGCTTCGATGGCGTGCAGATTCATGCGGGAGATGGTTATCTGATCGACCAGTTTCTGCACGATGGTTCCAACCGGCGCCAGGACGAATATGGCGGGACGGTAGCCAATCGGTCTCGCTTCCTGCTGGAAATCGTGGACGCCTGCATTGGCGTCTGGGGCCCCGGCTGCGTGGGCCTGCACCTATCCCCGCGGGGGGACCGCCACGACATGCGCGACTCCGATCCGCAGGCGCTCTTCCGGCATGTCGCCCAGGAGCTGGGTCGCCGCCAGGTTGCATTCGTGTGCGTGCGCGAGCATAGCGGGCAGGACGCCCTGACGCCGGTGATTCGTGAGTCCTTTCGTGGACCGCTGGTGCTCAATGAAGGCTACGACGCGGATTCGGCCTTGCGAGCCATCGATGCGGGGCGCGGGGAGGCCGTCGCGTTTGGCAAGGCGTTTGTCAGCAACCCGGATCTGGTGGAGCGGCTGCGCATCGGAGAGCCGTTGCGCCCGAGCGAACTGCACGAGGCAGTTGCCGGGTAACATCAGGGGTCCTCGGTCGGTGCAGGATCACCTCGTGACCGGTGGCTCGTCCGAAAGGGCTCATTGAGCCAATCGCTTCTTCACCTGCGCGGACACGGCGGCCATATCCACGCGGCCGGCGAGCGCAGCCTTGAGCTGCCCCATGATGGCCCCCATGGCCGGGCCGCCCTGCAGCCCCTTGCCCCGCGCCTGTTCGATGGCGCCGTCGATGGCGAGGTCGATCTCTTCCGCACTGGCCGCTAGCGGCAGAAATTCCTTCAGGATCTCCAGTTCCGCCTGTTCCTGCGCCACATGATCGGGCCGCCCAGCTGCTTCATACGCGGCGATGGATTCGCGCCGCTGCTTGGCTTGCTTTTCGATGATGGCCAGAATGGCGGTATCGTCGGGATCAACCCGTTCGTCCACCGCTTTCTGTTTGATGGCCGCCTGGAGCAGCCGCAACGTACCCAGGCGGGTGCTGTCGTGTGCCCGCATGGCGGATTTGACGGCTTCGGTGATGCGGCTGGCAAGGCCTGCGCTCATGGCGATTTCCTAATGGTCAGTAAGAGTGCCATTCTAATCCGCTGGCGGATTCGGTCGGCGCACGGATCCGGTGTTTCAGGCCTGCAGGCGCCAGTCGTGGCGCTCGTGGGGACGGCCATCCGGGTCGTAGCTTTGTTCGCAAAGCAGCGTTTCGCCCGTCCTCGCCATCGCGACGATTGTCGAGCAGCGCGTGCCATAGTCTGGACTGATGATGAAAGGGCTGCTGAGCAGTCGCTCGAAGTCAGGCGCCAGGCCTGTCCGCGGCAGTTCATCTTCCGAGGCCTGGGTGGTATCTTGCAGTGCAGCAAAAACAGCATCCGGATCCGCGACCCATTGCCCCGGCGGCAGTGCATCCAGTCGGGCGCGCACGCGCCTGGCCTTGGGCCAGGGCGTGTTCAACAGATGGTTGGACAGCACATGCTGTCCCGCAGGCAAGCGGTGCGCGTCGCCGCTCGGATCGCGGTTGCTGAGATACCAGACGCCCTCGATGTCGCCCACGACGAGATTGAAACCCGCCCAATCCTGCGCGTGGGTGGCGAGATCCTGCAGATAGTCCTGGGCGGTGTCGCGGCCGAGCAGAAAATCGCGCACCAGCGTACCGCGAGAGGGTGTGTGGGGCAGCGGAACAGCGCCGGGCTCCCGGTAATTGGTCAGGAAGCCGAAGCGGCCCGGCTGGGACCAGCCCAGCCAAGTGCCGCCGGCCATCAGGTCCCGCCCCGCCATGACCTCCGGATGGCCCGGCCAGGGAGCCAAGGCGGCGCTGGCCCGGTGGTGGAATTCGTCGCGATTGGCGGCAATCAGCACAGGCCATTCAGGATGGCCGACGGACAGGTAGGCAATGCACATCGCTTTCAAATGATAAATTGAGATGAACGGCGGATTTCAAGGAGACGGGCTATCGTGGGCCGAGTACCCCAAACAAGGATGCAAGGTCTCAGGGCAGCACTCTCATTGTGCCTGATGCTGACGGGGACGGCAGCGGCGGCCGGTGGCAACCGCCTCGCCTGGACCCGCGACGTGACCAGCACAGGCCTGCAATCGGCCGGGACACCGGTCGCCGTTGCCTTCGGGCCGGCACGCCATTCCGTCGTGCCGACGGGTGCGGTCATTACCGGCGTTTACGCATCGCGCCAATATGATGGAGCGGCGGTGGTGGCGACCGATCTCTGTTGGGGGTCGCCGGACGGGCCCTGCGTACCTGTGGGCGGCGCCAGCCTCAATACGCACGCTTTCGATGGGCGCCGGGCCGCCGGGCCCATGTGGCTGGTGCACCGGGTTCTGAACTGGAGGTCGGGTCATGCACCCCTTTTCGTCCGCGGCACCGTGACGGTCTGGTTCTCCCGTCTCCCCCATCCATGATGGGGATATCACGAAGGGGGGCGACCGATTCCGACGGGTTATACTTGTCGGCTTACTATCATGGATAGCAGGAGGGGAGCCATTGATCTCCCCCATTTTGACGGGAAACCATGGAAAAGAACAGCTATAGCTACGATGAACTGCTGGCATGTGGCCGGGGGGAACTCTTTGGCCCCGGCAATGCGCAGCTACCGCTGCCACCCATGTTGATGTTCGACCGGATTGCCCATATCGACGACAAGGGTGGTTCACACGGAAAGGGCGAAATCATCGCCGAGCTGGACATCCGCCCCGACCTGTGGTTTTTTGGGTGCCATTTCCAGGGTGACCCCGTCATGCCGGGCTGCTTGGGCCTGGATGCCATGTGGCAACTGGTGGGTTTCTTTCTCGGGTGTTGTGGGGGACAGGGACGGGGACGCGCACTGGGCGTCAGCGAAGTCAAATTCACCGGCCAGGTTCTACCCACGGCGCATCTGGTCCGGTACCGGATCGACATGAAGCGCGTGATGATGCGCAAACTCGTGATGGGGTTTGCGGATGCCAGCATGGAAGTCGATGGCCACGAAATCTACGTGGCCCATGACCTGCGCGTCGGGCTGTTCACGCGCACCGACAATTTCTAGGAGGTTCGATCATGCGTCGTGTGGTCGTCACCGGCATGGGTATCGTGTCCAGCCTGGGCAACAATCAGGCTGAAGTTCTCGATAGCTTGCGCCATGGCCGATCCGGCATCACGTTTCAGCCGGAATACGCCCAGCAGGGGTTGCGCTCGCAGGTTGCGGGGTCCATCCACCTGAATGCCCTGGAACTCATCGATCGAAAGCTGGCACGCTTCATGGCGAATGGCCACGCGTACGCTTGGCTCGCGATGCAGGAGGCCATCCGGGAAGCCGGGTTGACTCCCGACCAGGTCTCCAATCCCCGAACGGGGCTGATCGTGGGGGCAGGGGGAGCTTCGCATTCCTCGATCCACGATGGCATCCAGACGCTGCACGACAAGGGCGTGCGCCGCGTAGGGCCCTATATGGTGACGAAGGCCATGGCCAGCGGCGTGTCGGCGTGCCTGGCCACGGGCGCGCAGATCAAGGGCGTCAATTACTCGATCAGCTCGGCCTGCTCGACCAGTGCGCACTGCATCGGAAATGCCGTGGAACAGATCCAGCTGGGTCGCCAGGACATCGTTTTTGCGGGCGGCGCCGAAGAAGAACACTGGTCGCTGTCTTTCATGTTCGATGCCATGGGTGCGCTCTCCACGCGGTACAACGACACGCCCGAACGAGCCTCCCGCCCTTATGATGCCGACCGCGATGGCTTCGTGATCTCCGGTGGCGGCGGCATCGTGGTGGTCGAGGACTACGAACACGCTAAGGCGCGGGGGGCCCATATCCTGGCCGAGATCGTGGGCTACGGCGCCACTTCCGATGGCTATGACATGGTGGCGCCGTCCGGCGAAGGCGCGGTACGTTGCATGCGCGAGGCGCTGAGCACCGTGCACACGAAAATCGACTATATCAATACACACGGCACCAGCACACCGGTCGGCGACGTCAAAGAACTCGAAGCCATTCGGGAGGTGTTCGGGGAAGACCAGCCGTGGATAGCTTCGACGAAATCGCTGTCCGGCCATGCCTTGGGGGCCGCTGGCGTCAACGAGGCCATTTACTCGCTTCTCATGATGAACCATGGCTTCGTAGCCGCTTCCGCCAACATCGAAAGGCTCGATCCCGTTGCAGAAGGCATGAACATTCTTCGCGAGCCGGTGGCACAGGCCGACGTTCAGACGGCGTTGTCCAACAGCTTCGGCTTCGGCGGCACCAACGCCACCTTGGTATTTTCGCGCGCGGGTCTGTAGGGGGCGGCGAAGCGCCCGGGCCTCCGCAGGCATTTGGCAGGCGGGGGCACGGCCAGGTCGGTGCAGCCCCGTTGCGCCGCATCAGCGGGGTGATGGGCCGGGCGCGTTCCTGGTGGCCGGTGCGCGGGGTTCGACAACCTGAGCATTGACGAGGGCATTGCGGCCCGCGAAC
>Ga0134125_10004099_pt1 | contig 16686 bp, 16 predicted proteins | sample KB31751_FD_96464 | JGI IMG/M metagenome (GOLD analysis project Ga0134125, IMG submission 96464) | Terrestrial soil microbial communities with excess Nitrogen fertilizer from Kellogg Biological Station, Michigan, USA - KB3-175-1 | ecosystem: Environmental > Terrestrial > Soil > Unclassified ...
GACGCCCAATTAAGAGCCTCCTTCAGTTTCCAAGGAATGGTCGGGCGCAGTCCGGGAATGCTCGACGTGTTCAACAAGCTTACCCGCATCGCGCCTCATTTCCGGACGGTATTGCTCACCGGGTCCTCGGGAACCGGCAAGGAGCTGGTCGCCCGCGCCCTTCACGATCTTTCTCCTCTCAAGTCAGGACCTTTCATTGCCTGCAACTGCGCAGCGCTTCCTGAGTCCCTGGCGGAGAGCCAGTTTTTTGGATTTCGCAAAGGAACGTTCACGGGCGCATTTCAGGATACTCCGGGCTTATTTGAGCAAGCCGATGGAGGCACGATATTGCTCGACGAAATCAGCGAGACGTCAGTGGCGATCCAGGCAAAGCTCTTGCGTGTGCTGCAAAGCCATGAAATTCAGCGGCTCGGATCGACGGAGCGCCGCAAGCTAAATCTCCGTGTAATCGCCGCGAGCAATCGAGATCTGAGCAGAGAAGTTGCGGAAGGGCGTTTCCGCGAGGATCTGTTCTACCGCCTCTCAGCCGTCCAGCTGCGACTTCCTCCACTTTCGGAAAGAAAAGAAGACTTGCCCCTGCTTGAGCGGCATTTCCTTGAAAAATACGCCAAACAATATCGCCGGACCATCTCGGGAATCAGCCGACGCGCGCAAACCATGCTCGCCCGTTATCATTGGCCAGGCAATATTCGCGAGCTTGAAAACGTGATTGCCGGAGCCTGCATCCTCAGCGAGGGCTCGGTTCTCGACATCCATGATTTTCCCGCCGCATTGAGGTTATCGCCAGACAACGCGATACATCCCAAATTTCTCTCGTTGCGGGAAGTTGAAAAAAGATACGCCCGTGAGGTATTGGAAGCCTTCGGCGGAAATAAGCAAAAGGCCGCGGATATTCTCGGCATCAGCCGATCGACGCTTTACACCATAATTGCGGATGACGCCGACGGCGCGGCTGCCATCAACTCGGAAACAGAGGCAAGCCCGGAAACTTAGCATCGTTGAGTTCAATGATTTTTTCCTTTGCGCGTCTTGTTTCGGCTGCGGCCCTGAAAAACCTTGGCGAGCCGTGATGCAAGCTGCAGCTATGTTGGTTGTTCAGCGTTGATCACAAAGCTGTGGAAATCGCGGAACCAATGTGCGGCAATTTCTGGCATTTCGTGACTATCTTTGGCACGGTCACCGATAGTAGAATCAGGAATGGATGTCACAATTGATGACATCCAATGTCACAGTTGGTGACATCGAACACCCTAAGCTTCCAAAAGCAGGGGTGGGCCAATGCGGTACAAGACCAAGCTTACAATCATGCTTTCATCAGGCAAGGACGCAGGCACAAGCTTACGAACTGGTGTTGATGTACCCGAAAGCGGCATCTACAGCGTTTCGCATTCGCAGCACACCCTGCCGCAAGAAGTCACGCTGCTCCAAGACCAGACATTCCCACGTTGCTCACGTTGTAATGAGCCTGTGTTTTATGAATTGGTGCGCTCAGCGCCTGCCGGAATACCTTCCAGGTGTGGCGGCTTCCAAGTGACGCTCTATGCACTTCCTGAGCTGGTGTCAGACGACGAAATCGCCAGCTAGGCTACATCTTTTCCTCTGGGCCTAGTCGCGCTTGTTTCCTCCGATTGCGGACGTTTCTTGCATTCGTGCAGGTCTTCTATCATCTTCAGCAATCGATAGCTCGGAGCTGCGCCGACGAACCTGTGACATTCGGCGCAATGGCAGACGATGATTTCCTGATTCGCCTCAAGGGGTCGGCGCACAAAATGGGGGCGTGCCACGGAAGCTCAGACCATTCTGGGGACAGTGCGGAACAATGTTAGCACTGAATTATCACGACCTGCGACGCTGAGAACCGGCGGAGCGGGTATGGCCTGGCGGATTGCGTGATCGCCTACTCAGGAGCACGGTTTACGACTCTTGCGCCATCGCATTGCTCTCCGGAACGAGACCCCGCCCGTGCCTTTCTGCTGTGAATTTTTCCCATAACAGCTCTCAATTTGGACGCCAAGAACTGCGGGCTAGGCAGTTGCAGCGCCCAAGGTTCGACAGCGAACATACTGGCCCACTTTTTGGGGTGTAGTTTCGACTTCAGGAGCTTTTTTCGCTGAGAATTCTTCCGATACTTACGGGCGAAGATAAAAGCTTCAAATGAAGTCTTTCTCATGCGTCACTTTGTTGCGCTTACGGTTGGTCGAGATCTGCTGCTTCTAGAGACGCGCAGCGGAGTTCTGAGCAGTGGCGGCTACACCGTAGTGAGCACCTTGTCCGGCGAACAGGCTCTTGGGCAGTTCAAGGCCGGAGACTTCGATGTAGTAATGCTCTGCGGTTCCATTCCCGGCACGGAACGCGAGCGTCTGGCCAAGGCCATCCATGCGCATAGTCCTACGACTCCGGTAGTGATGGTTCGACGAACAACGAATCCGGCAGAAGGTGGCGCCAACGGAATCTTCGCGAACGAGGCAGAGGAACTTCTGCGGGAAATTCCTGCCATTTTGGGAAAGTTCCCGCCTGATCACGGCCGGACTTACGTCAGCCACGCTGACATACGCAGACGAGCCTGAAAGTGCAACATAGGAAACTGTTATTAACGATTGCAGAAGGTGAATGATGGAGCGCAAAGTACTGAATTCCTGGAAGGAAATCTCTTCCTACATGGGACGTGGAGTGCGGACCGTACAGCGATACGAGCTTCAGTTCGCTTTGCCGGTACATCGGCCCGCAGGCAGCGCGTGCAGCTCAGTGATTGCCTTCTCTGACGAGTTGGACCGTTGGCTGCGACAGTCGCCCACGCGTTCGCAGCAACTAGAGAAGCGCAAAAGCGCTTTGGACGGAGACGACTCTCGGCCAAGGCGTCTGGCAGTCTCACCATCTGGGCAAGTGTGCCCACTATGTTTCGGAACGGGAAAGATGCCGGCACATTCCGCAGGTGCAGCCGATGCGCGTCTTTCTGTATTGCCTGCGAATAAGCAGAGGAAGGTAATGTCGGCCTGAGTAGCTGCTGGCTGGAACGAATCCTTCCAAAGGCGTTCGGACGCGAACGACTTCTTTGCTGCGCCAGGTAACAAGGCCCAACGCCGATTGGACTGGCTGCACGACTGAGGTTTCTGAGATAGGGCTGCGAAGCGGAAAAGCCCCCGGCGACGTTCGGTAGCACAGCGGTGCTAAAGCGCGACCAGGGGCACATCCGAAAGAGCGGCCTGACCGACTCCTCCGGTTTCTATATGGCCCTATCATGCCAAAATCTGTTCTGATGTGCGAATGCCACAATGCGCCAGCTCTGGCCCCAGATTGGAAGGGGGTTCGGCGTAACTTCAATGTTGTAACGTGTAGCACTTAAGCGTATGCTCACTGCACTACTCAGAAATCAGGTTCCTCAATGGGTAGCTCTGTGCCCAAAGCAGCGAAGAAGCGCATACCTGAGGCTACAGATGATGGACGTGGTCTATGGGTGGATAGTCGCGTTCTTGCGAGGCATCTGAAGCAGCCCTCTCACTCCATGTTGGAGCAGCCTCTTCGACCCTCGACCGAAAGAATGCTCCATTTTGCTGATTTGGTTCTGGGGGCGGTCAAGCCAGATGAGTTCAAACCAGAGAAAGTATCTAAGAAACGCTGAACTCATAAGTCATGACTGCACGGGACGCTGATTGGGTTTAATTGCGGTTCAAAACCCGATTTGGATGAGCCAAGTCATTAATTTCCGCTATCTTCGTGACCATCAAGTAAGCCGTTAGCGAGTTCATCCATTCATAAGAGTTCCTCTTCTTCTTAATTCTCCGAGCCACTGGTTCAAAAGCAAAGCGCAAACCTCAACGGTTGTGTGTACCTCTTGCTTCCTTGAGACCACGGCGTAGTTCTTTCAGCAAGTCCTCGTCATGTTCCTGAGCTACGTGGACCGGCTCGCCGGCTCCTGCCTCTTGGCCCAGCCATCTGCTCAGCTCATCCGGACATGCTGTCATGCTCCTGCCATTGCGCTGCACGGGCATTCCATCTTTGGCCCAACGCTGCGCCACGGCAACCGGTTGGCCAAGAAACTTGGCGATCGCTGTCCATCCCCGCAAAGGGCTGCCGTTAGTTGCATCCGCTCGTCCAGTTGCCTGCCTCGTTTTCTTCTTCGCAGCCGTTGTCGTTCTTTTTGGCATTGTCGGGTAGTTGTACAGTTTTAAATCCTGCGCTCTCGCTTTGGCATTGCCAATTGTGCCATGATTCTTTTTCCTTTCAAGAAACTCACACGCCAGTACGGCAGAGTTCGAAGAGCGTGAGCTGAAGCTGCGGTAGGACATTCTAAAAGGCCTAAAGACGCAACCGGGCAGGAGCGAAAACGGACGCAAAACCAAGCGCTAGCGCGAGGACCTGAACCAAGCTGTCAGGATCGTGCGCGAATCTACTGAGAGCAACCAGGTTCCTGAATGATCCGGATCGAAGCATCAGTTGGACTAAGTTCTTCCATTCAGTTCGGTCATTTTTCTGCCGAAGAAAAGCGATTCGGCGATCAGGTCTCGAGATTGTGGCCCGATGGCAGCCATCATTCCGAGGCTGCAAACCGCAATAGCGTCTAACACCGGATCTGCAGCTTTCAATCGGCATCGACTTGCTTTCGAGCAGGGCGTTCTCGCGGGGAACGTAGAGGTTCAGTAAAGGTGCAACGAAATCTCATTTGCCATACTGGAGCCGTCTCACTGCATCCAGTAATTTTCCCTCATCCCGTGCTGGCAAAACCAAATCCGCAAACTGCAGCCTCGTCGATGTCGGATATTCGACTGAAATAATTTCCGCATCGGGCCGCACTTTCTTGCTCTCCTCAGCGATGATCCTGCGATCCGGCTGCGGAACCGAAGCCCCAATTATGAGCACGTGAAAGGGATTGAAAATCGCATTGATGCAGCTTTGCAGTGTGGATGCCGGAATTACAATATTCCCCGCGCGTTCTAAGGTCTGCAGGCGGTGGTTCAGGCTTTCGGGATTGTAGGAAACCACCAGGATGAGCACGCGCCAAAATATCAGACCTGTGGTCATTTCGTTCTACTTGGTACTCATTTGGGGGACTAGGCTTTCCCGATCAATTCGATCGGGGAGTACCTACCGGGTAATTGACAGTATCCCGGCTCGGCTACAAACTCACCCGGTGACAGTTCTGCTGGTTTGTCCCGACATGGATCGACTCGAGCTCCTTAGAACTGCGATTCAAGCAGCCGGTTTCCGGCTCATTTCGGCAACGGGACTCGATGAGGCATGGACCAAGTCCGATTTCTTTGACTTCGGCGCCGTGGTGCTCGACCACGCCATTAAGAACGATGTTGCAGCGGCCGCGTTTCGCCAGCGATTCATCACTCTCAATCTGAACGAAGACTGCCCGCCGGAAGCAGTTGGACTTGAGCTCAGTGAAATGTTCAAAAGCACTTCCGAGTTAGTGCACTGAAGCATCGGCGGAGGCCGAGATTCACCGGCCAAATGGGCTTGCTTCGGATGCGGCGCTCTTTTTTTAAGCGCATGATTCAGTGCGGGTGAGAGAAGCTCACGCGATTCTTACCAAGGATTGCCCCCGGAAATTCGTCTATCTACCCCAAGACCGGCAGCCATTTGCTTCGCTTTACAGGCTTGCTCGTTCCCAGCATCCCAACTCGGCATTTTTGTCTTCGCGCCCACGCACTCATATTCACGAGCCCGAACATCATTCTTGCGCTAGTAGCCGGGACTGCTTACACAGGGTGCGAATAATAGTCGTAAGCTATTGCGTTCCGATTCAGGCTTACCCGGACCTGGATCATTCAATGAGCAGCCAAGCGACGGCCATCCGCGGGGCAAAACATCGCGAATGTTGAAAGCCTACGGCGATGATTGTTGCAGAAAGCGTTCGAGGGTGCGCAGCGTGCCGCTGGCATCGCTACTCACCGGAGTCGCCAATAAATGCTCGCGGAAACAGCGAGCGGTGGCAAAGGCCACCGGCTTGGCAATGGGAGTCAGCTGATACACGAGCGCCACCGTGAGATCAGGACTCGCCGTCAGATAGACGACGCTGGGAACGTGGCGCTCGCATTCAAGCGCGGCTCGGATGCGCGCGTAGTGCCGGGAAGCTTTTAGAAATCTTTCGTATTCCAGCGCGAACTCAAGTATCTGCGTCCCGGAACGAACCTTGACAACCGCATCGTAATCCTTCTGGTAAGGCGCGGTGGAGACCATGTTGCTGGAGGCGATTTCTACCTCGGATTGCCAGGCGACAAGAAGGCGGTTGCGAGCGAGAGCCAGACGAATGGCATTGAGTTCGAGAGCATGAAAGACCTGCTGGGGATGCGGCATGTGACGCGAGCGGGAGTGCAGGGCAACGGCAAAATCGCCTTGGCTTTCGAGTTCGAGCAGCCCGGTTGAAGTGATCGAATACACCGCCGAACCCTGCCAATCTACAGCTGTACGAGAGACACGGCCGCTTGCAAGCAGCCGGCGAATCCTCCAGTTGAACGTGCTTCGGCAGGAAATATGACCGTTGCCCAGCAGGAGCTCGTACAACTGGCGGTGAGACACGAAGCGAGAATTCCGCACCTGGCGCAACACAGGAATGTCACCCTCGGCGGTGATGACCATGCTTCCTTTGGCATACCTCATAGCTGATCGCCGGACTGCGAAGGTGACCTCAGGCAGAGCAAACAGGCGCTGGTTCGGCCTTGGGTTGGGAGATGAAGTTGCCAAAAACCGCGAGCGGTCTGGAACCAGTCGCCCGCATGCATAAGCAGCAGAGCCTCCTGCAAGCCGCGCAGCTCGCTTGAAGCCACAATATGAGTGAGCACCGATCTCCAGGCGCCGGACTGGAAATTCATTCGCCCGTAAACGCCGCTGCTGACAGCGATCAGATAAAAGTGCGGTTCAACGCAACCGGCTACCCGAGACTTCAAAAGCAGCCGGTTGCCGCCAAAGCCATAACTTAAATCGGATTCGAAGGCAGCGCCCAGGCAACGAAAAGGCTTTGCAGGATCGAAGTTGCTGACGCCGTTGAGACGTAGAATGCCGGGAACGATCCAATGCCGCCGGATCTTTTTGCCGCAGCGAATTCCCGTCGAATTGTAGTAAACGCATCTGCCGGGGTCTCGCTCGATGCGAGACCGCCGCCACCAGTTACTGCCGAAACTGAGCACTTTCACCAGCATGCTTGAGCTTCCGAATGAGACTGCGATTGACCATCCTGAGACTGACGATGCGCTGCTTGACAGGAAGCTTGTGGAGGGCTCGTATTTGGTTCACCACCTTGGCACCGAGCCTCTCGTCCTGTTACCCGAAGTAACGCCAGAGATCGGCAAAGCGCGCCAGTTCAGCCAGCAGGTCGCGGGTTTCCGGCTGACTCTCCGCCAGGAGTTGATCCCATTCTTCCCGGGTAGCTGAGGGCACGAGCGCTGCGCCCAGTTGCTGCTGCTTCAGCAGGCGGTCTGCCGGTGCCTGCTTTCCTTTTGTCGGGCGCTTGTTTGGACCCATGCAGTTCCTCGCCAGAACTTACTGCTCTCTGGCTTCGGTTCCCTTCTTCTGTACCGCCGGCGCAGCCAGCGCAATTTTCGTGATTCGCTTCTGCAAAGCGCGCTCTCTTTCGAGCGACTGGTTTAATTGCTCCTGAAGCGCGCCGATCTGGCCGGCAAAATCGGGCTTGGCCTCGCGTTTCCGCCGGTTCGTGCCCGCGGCGTCGCCGTCTTCGGCGCTGCTGGCGGTGCCGCGCGCGGCCCGGTAAGAGCTCGACAGAAACATCTCGGTCGCGGCGGATAATTTTGCACACTCGGGATTAGGCTCTTCCGGGCCGGCCCGACTTTGGTCCTGGGTCACCGCATCTCGCGCCTGATTCAGAGTGCTCAACATGCGTTCGTAGCGGGTGATGGCTTCTTCAGCATGTCTGCGCGCATCCAGCCAACTGTTGTGATAGCGCGCCAGCACGGCCGCGACAACCAGCTCGCGCCGCAACGCTTCATTGCGCTGATGGAAGACGATGAGCACGGCGACCGCCGCCAGACCGGTGGAGGCGAGCAGCATCCAGAAGTAAGGATTCAGAATGGAACGTTGTGCCAGAAGCGTGCGCCGCCGGTCCAGGGCCGCTCCAAAATCGACATTTTGCCGATTCAGCCGTCCAATCGCGTACTCAACAAAGCTCGACTTTTTTCCCTGCTGACGCTCGCTCGAAGCAGGAGATGATACCGGCGTTGCTGCCGCAGCCCGCGCGCTCAGGGCAAGGAGGAGAGTCATTGCGAAAATTCTTGCGTTCACCATGTTCTCTTGGTGCGGGCAAAGATCCGGCCCATGCGCCGGGCCAGATCGGGATTGCGAAAGCGAAGCCGGGCCCCGGGCACATGCGCGAGCGGCTCGGCATGGCGCGGGAACAAGACGGGCGCGAAGCTATCGAGACGGTCGTTGCGCGGACGGCGAACGTGTAGATGCAGGTGCAGGGTGCCGGCGATCGGGTCGGTTGTCAGCACCTGCATCTGCCCGGTCGGCAGGTTCTTGATCTGGTAATCGACGGCTCGAGTCTTCTCCGTCTCGGTGATGCTGCCGAAACCGATTTCCTCGTATCGTTCTCGAAAGATTCCTTTCTTCTCCACCGTCATGGTCCTGCGCTCGCCAGTGATCTTTGCCGAGGCATTCAGAAAGAAACGCGCGGTCTCCTCGTCGCGGGTGCGCAACAGCATGACGGTGTTGGGAGCAGAAGAGATCTCATCGGCGAAGTTGCGATTAACAATGCGCAGCTGCGGAATCGACTGCACGGAAAACAGGAGCGCGACGTTGCTGCCCCGGGCGGTCTGCAGCATTTGGGCAAAGTTGGGGTGAGCAAAGGGAGCAAACTCGTCCAAAATTACGCTGACCATGGGTGCAGACGTGCCCCCATGATCGCGACCCCTCAAGTAGCGTTCCCCGATCATGAGCTGAAGACTCTGCAGCAGCATTCTTCCCAGTGCCGTCACCGCCCGGCTGTTTTTGTTTGTGTTCAGGGAGACAAAGAGGATGAGCTTGCGCTCGATCACATCATCGAGAAGTAAAAGGTCATCGTAGGCGCTGGTGATCAGCGAGATGTCGTCCTCGGCAAAACTCATCAGCTCGTTCAGCAGGCCCTGGATTTTGGGCACCCGCTCCCGGTCTTCGAGAGACTGCAGAAGATTCCGTACCGACATATCGAAGTTCTGCCGGCGCTGGGCGGAGAGAGACGAGTCGTCATCCACCATACGGCGAGCCTTGGCGATCTGCTCTTTCATGACAAGCTCGTCGCGGGCCATGACCACCACGTCAGAAATATTGAAGATCGCCCCGGTGAAATGAAGCACCCGGCACACGTCGCTCAAATATGTAGCCTGGTGGGCGCGAAAGAAGTCTTGGCGCAGGAGGAAAGAGTCGAAGAAGCAATTCACCTGCTCCTGCTGCGAGCTCCCGCGGGTGAAAAGCGGATTGAAACGGGCAGAGATCTCCGGCCGAAAGGGATCGATGAGGCGAAATTGATCGAGGCGGCCCGCGGCCGCGACCTCGTGCAAAGTCGCTTCCAGAAACTCGCGGTCTCCTTTTCCATCAAAGATAATCAGCGGAAGGTGAGCGTTGCCGGCCTGGCGATGAATATCCTGGCTGGCAATGTTCAAAAGCAGCGTCGTCTTGCCCGAACCAGATTGGCCGATGAGGATACTCTGCATGCAGCGCTGGTGGTCGGACCACAGCCAAGGGCGACCATCCGGGCCATAACCGGCGACGATCGCCTGCCGCTTTGCCGCTGCTTCAACATACTTCTGGTCCTCGAGCATGGCAACGAATACCGGGCTCTGTGGCCATGCGCTGACAACGCCGCCGCGAGATTCCTCGCGCCAGAAAATGACGATGATTGCGATGCTGACCGAGGCGAGATAGAGAAAGGCTTCGATGAGCTGTATCGGCCGCAGGTGAAATCCTTCGAGCAAAACGTATCCGGCGACAGAGATCAGACCGGCGCCGCCGGCCACCAGCACGATGACAGATTCGTCCTCGCGCGAGCGCTGGTATTCGCGGCGTCCGTACTCGTAGCTGTTGTGATTTTTCATTTCCCCATCGGAACCAAGGTGAAGAACGCGAATATGCCAAGCAGGGCGGCGACCAGCCACGCCAGCGTGAGCCAAGGCGAGGCACGGCGCCGGCCGCCTCCGATCTCGCCGGCGGGGGTCTTCATACTGCGCGCGATCGCTCCCAGCACGCTCTTCTCAACATCGCGAGCGTAGAGTTCGCGCAGCATGTCCCTCATCTGCGCCTGGGTCACGTAATCTGGCGCAATCATCTCAAAGCACCAGCGCGGCATGGACGCTCTGCTTCCCGTTATAGGAAAAGGTCAGGTCGAGCACGCTGCCGGACTCGAACTGTTGCGGCAGGGCCACGATGCCTTCGGCGGTCGCGCCCGGTTTGATTTCGCTGGCGCTCATCTCGACCATGGCACTACTGATCGCGACTCGTACGGCTTTTCCCAGCTTCTTCACGTCTTCGTCTTTGAGCTGCGACCGGCGGCTGGAGATAGGCGACGGGCGACCGCGTCCCGAAACAAGTCCTTCCACCGCAGGTGTACCCGGGCAATACGTCCTGGTTCCCCGGTTGACCATCGAATAGTGAAGGTACACATAGCGTTTTGAAAGCAGCAGGTGTTCGAAACGAACGGTGATTCCGTCGCGAGATTCGTGCACACGCCCGCTGTCGATCGGAATGGCGGCAAGAAAGGCCCGTGCCATCGCCGACTCGACTACATCCTCCGAACGTGAAGCGGTTTGCGCGGCCTCTTTGACGACCATCTTCCGGCTGTCCACGGCAAAGTTCATGTTGGCCACCTCACCCGGCGCTTCCAGCTCGTAGATCAGTCTGCGCGAGGGCGTCCACACCACCAGGTCGGTCGAGACACCGGTTCTCAGCGGCTTGACCAGAATCTTGTCATCGTGGCGCTCCACCTGAAACGCGGGGCTGCCCGCAGCCACCATGCTCACCGTTTCTCCGAATTCAAGCACGGTGATATGGTCGAGAGCGGTGGAGACGTGAATGACTTCTGTCCCGGCAGCTCCGACCGTCGGTGTGTCTGCCGTCATAAACAGCGATTGCAACGCGAAAAACAACAGCGCTTCCGCTTTCCTCATGTTGTTCCTTTTCGGGAACGGAACCGGAGCGCCCGGTCCCGCTTCCCTTTCTTTGTCTAATCGAAGACAAAGCGACCTTCCTTGTACTGAAACAGGAAAGTTGCCTTCTCTCCGCCTTCGATTCTCTCGACCAGAAAACTTCTTCCTTCTGAATCGGTCGAGATGGCCATTCCCGACAGCTCAGGCACGACCACGCGGGCGGCCTTGCCTCCGGTGCGCTCGGCGAGCTTGGCGATCAGTTCCTGGGGGAAAGCGTGGAAGAGAATGGAGCCGCTGCCCTGCCCCTGGCAGACGACGCGGCTAAGCGCCTGGCACCATCCCATCCGGTTTTCCGTCTTGCTGGCGGCCCAGACGCGCACGTAAGCGATGATCGATTTCATCTCCTGACGCGCGCGCTCTTCGCCCTGGTAATGAGCTGACTGCGCCTTGCGCCGGACGAGCAGCTTCGTCTTGCGCAGCTGCTTGTCGGAGTGCCCGCGCACCGACTCCCAGTCGGAGTGAGCCTGTTCGAGTTCGGCCTTGAGTCGGTCCTGGCGCTCGGAAATCCTTCCTACGATGGCCGCATAAACGCTGTTTACATAGCGGCATTCGTCGAACATCGGCCGGGTCACCAATTCGCCCGACACCAGTCCTTTGAATTCCTCGATGGGCAGCTTGCTGGTCAGCAGGTCTTCGATCTCCTTGCGCACATGGTTATAGAGTTTTCCGATGCGGTCGTTTTCTCCCACATCGAGGTGGATCGGCAAATCCGAAATCCGATGCTCGTTCTTGTAGCGGAGCCAGGATGCCGGGCTTACCTGCTGGCGAATATCGGAGATGATCTGCGGATCGGGCGCGACTTCATGCTTGAGGCTATCGAGCGCTTTCTGCAGTTCGGTTACGAGCTGGTATGCGAGGTCGGGGCGCCCCGCTGCCAGGCAGGAGGTCTTCAGATCGGTAATCATGCCGATCTGGTTCCCGCGTGCCTTGATGGCAACGTGCTCCAGGTTCCACCACGGGCTTTTGGCCTTGCGCAGCTTGTTTTTCTGCTGATGGAAACTGCTGGGCAAAGAGAAGCGTTTCCGCACAAAGCGCGGGAAACGGCTCTCTTCGACGATGCAGACCCAGTCGAAATCGAAATCTCCGCCGTTTTTCTTGGCTGCCTCCGAATGCAGGATGTAAGTGCCTGCAAGAAACAGCTGTAGGGAAGCCACCTGCGCCGCCATCTCCTGGGCCGCGCGACAGCCCTGCTGCTCCAGTTCGTGCGTGAGCCGGGCGATGAGTTCGGCCGAGCTCATGTGTTCCATGGGCAGCAGGTCTTCGCACATGCGAATGGGATAGCGAACGCACAAGCCACGAGGGGAATCGAGAGCCACCAGGGCCTGCTGCTGCGGAATCCAATCCGATCCCGCATAGAGTCGCCCCGCATGGGCGACGAGATAACCGTCATCCGCCAAAGCAAATGCGGGCAAACGGAAACCTCCGCCGGTCGCGGCCTTAAACGCCCATCGTGCAAGCAGGCGGTTCAGTTGGTTGTTGATGTAGGGATAGCGGACGATATTGCCGCTGGTGTCGGCGAGCAATACGCCTTCGACCGTCCTGACCTCCTCGTCTTCGGTTTTGTCGGGATCGTCGAGACCCAGGATTTCGAGGAGTTCCTGATAGCGGCCCTGGCTGATTGATTCGTTCAGCGTGCGCACCTGTCCCAAAGCCTCGGGCAGGATCTCAAGCTGGATGGAATCGTCGGGCGCATGTTCGATGAGGGTGTAGCTGGAATCGAACTCAAGCTCGCGCGAGAGCTCGCGAATTCCCAGAACCACCGGACCGCGAAACCTGCGTCCTTTGCCGAAGACCGAATACACGGTTACAGGCACCTTGAGCCCGGGCTTGACCGCGCTCTCCGGAAGCACGATGTCGGCGTCGAGCAGCTGCGCCGCCTCTTCTTCCATGATCTTGAAGGAGCCCTTGGCCTGAGTGCTATCGAAGGCCAGTCGAAACTGATAAAAGCAGCCCGCCGGCAGCCCGAGACGCTCAAACAACGAGCGCCGGATCCAGCCTCGACAATCGTTGGTGCCGAGGATGTGATCCTCAACCACCAGCACGGATACATCGGGCTCTTCGATCACTACCTTGCAGGTAGAGACCAGGATTCCGAAGTACACCATGGCTGCCTGCGGCCAGTGTTGAAAGCGTTCCGCTATGGGCTGGCTGTGGTCCCGGTCGACAAAATAAAACTTGCCGTCCTTGGACGAGCCGCTCGCCCCTACCAGCTTGTAAGTTGTGTTTCTGAAGTTCAGGTTCGCCATGGCGTTTTCGACCTGCGACTCCTCATAGGCGTCCAGAGGCTCGCTAGGCACGTTGACGACGGCAACCCTGATTCCCGGATAGAGCGCGTGCAGAAGCGTGTTCTCCAGCGTCGTTTCCAGGTTGGTGAGCCGCTGGGTGACGGCTCCGGTGGAATCGATGTCAAGCGTAACAACCTGCTCGAGCGAAAACCGGTTCGTTTTGCCGTTAGACTTGGTCATAGATTTTCTCCTTAGCTGGGGTTGGGCAGGACCAAGCCAAGGAGGCTTTGCTGATCGCAAGCTCTCCGCCGGCCCGGCCGCCGAGGTTGTATTTCCTCTGGCCAGGCTTCGACTTCGAGCTGGTCAGCACATTTCCCTACGAGGTGCGTAGGGTCTTCAAAAGGCAGGAAGCACTGAGGCCTCGCGCCCGTTTTGAAAGCTGTGCCGGCTCGCCTTCCGCGCTTTTCAGCTGCGGGAGGAAGTCTGCTTCACGATCTTTGCTTCGTTTCCTTCCATTTTGGGAACCGCCTTCCAGGCGATCAGGGTGAAGAACAGCTGGCCCGACCGGAAGGCCTGCACCAGCGCCTCGCCTTCGCTGGCCACCTCCTGTCCCAGTTCCGGCTTTTCCAGCGTGCTTCCGGATTTGGGAAGAAAGTAGCGCACGCGCTCGACTCCGGCGGGTCGGGGCTTGCGTCCCCGCCGGGAGGCAAGGTTGACTGCCGAATCGACGCTCATGGGATTGCTTGTTTCCATCGGTAGCTCCTGGTGAAAAGAATTCTGTGATGTCTTCTCCCCCCTCAGTTGGCCACGGGCAAAGAGGCGCTCTGAGCGACGGCATCGCGCCGCTCGCCTTCGATCAATCGCTCGCGATATTCGGCAACCAGCAAACCGCTGGGGTTCTGTTCCGATCGGCGCTCGGCGATCAGGCGCACATGGATCTCGCCCACAAGTTTGTCGCTGGTTTCCTGGTGCTCGTGAACGCGGTGAATATCTTTCACGCCAAATGCGGTGAAGCTCAGGGGATCGTCCTTGGCCGGCTCGAGCGAGCGCAGGTGAAACACCGAGCTGATCTGGTCGTCGGCGATCCTGCCGACGCTGTTCTCCTTCTCGATGTCGGCAAGGGCGCTGCGGCGCAGGTTCGCGGTCATCATGTTCAGGCCGTCGGACCAGTTCTGGCTGACGTTGGCGGGCGTGAAGTTGAGGTAGCGCTCGAGAAAAAGCCGTACGTATGCCTGCTTCTCAAAATCGGTCGGATCGGCATTCCCGTTTTGAGACTGACTGATCACCGCGATCCGGACGGGCGGCCGGCCGCCCAGTGGCGACGCCATTCCGGCGCTGTCGAGGCGGATCACCGTGGGCGGCTGCAACCGGACATAGGCCGCCAGAGCCACGGACAGGAATGTCGTCGGCAGGCAGAAAAAGGCCAGCAACATCGCGCGGTTGGCATAGGCGCGCAGCGCGCCGTCGTGTTCGTAGTAGCGGCTGTAGCGCAGGTTTTCGGGTAAACGACTTTTCTCTTGTGCATCGAGTTTTTTGAACCACATATCTTTTCTCCTAACTCTTCTCCTATCGTCTGAACAGACGGCCGAGAAACCGGCCGACGAAGAACGCAATGATTTCCCCAAAGCCTGTCAACTGAACCCTGCTATTGCGTGGCTCGTAGATCAATTTGCAAATGGGAGCGGTCATGGCAATTACGTCCTCCCCGCGCGCGAACGATGGCTACCGGAAACGCCGGCGGAAGCTGTCGCGCCGATCAAACGGGCCGCCTCGAAGGCAATCGCCTGCGAGACCCCGCGAGGGCGGAATGCCGCAAATGAGGCCGGAGCGCGGGAAAATCCGGCTCCCGGTTGAGCGACCCCAACTTCGCTGCGCGAATCTCTTTGATAGCCGCTGGGCGGAGCAGAACCGCCGCTCACTGCGCTCATCAATCCGCCGCGAATACTTGCAGCAAAACTCGGCGGAGCGGGAGGAGGCAACGATGAGCTTGTGGCTACAGCGGCGCCGGCAGCGTTGGTTGCAGACCCTCCCAAAGAGCTTCCCGCTGCAAAACCGCCAACTCCCATTCCGAACCCGCTGGCAATGCAGGCGACGTGCCCGGCTGCACTCGCACCTGCACGAACCAGGGCGTACGCCGAAGAACCAAGATCGCCCCCGATCATCCGGCTCGCAATGAAGGGGATCAACCCGATGGCCAGGGCGTAGAAGACGCTCACCAGGCCAAGGACGACGGCATCGGTTCCGCCCTGAAAGAATCCGATCAAAAAGCCCTGATTCATCACCTGGTCAATCCGGCTGAACTGAATGGCGGTGATGAGCGCGCCGAAGGTGGCATAGAGCACCCCCCAGGCATTCCAGATCATCAGGTTGGTCGCGTAGCTTCTGGCGAGCTGGCCGATGCCCGCCATCGGCAGCAGTGCCAGGACGATCGGGCCCAGTACATAAAGGAGGCAGCCATAGAGAACGTAGAAAAAAGCAAAGACGACGATTACGACCGCATATATAAGGTAGGCGGCAAAGCAGAGGAGGGCGGTAGTAATGGCGGCCAGATTGGCGGAAATTGAAGCCAATAGGGCGCTGAAGCCGTTGGTGTAGAACTGGTCCTTGAGCTGGTCCATCCAGCTGAGGAACATGTCTCCAGCTCCGGAGCTGTTTCCGATTGATTCCGCAATCTGGCTGAAGCAGCCATTGACGTCGCGGAAGACCGAGCTCCAGTTGGCGAGGATAATGGCGACCACGAGGTACTTGATCGCGCTGATCGCGAAGGCCTGCAAATCGCCGCCGCGCATCGCCGATTGATAGAGACCTATCAGAAAGCTGATCAGCAGGATGCTGTAGCCGATCCCGACCAGCGCGGGCAGCATAGCGGTGCGATCGATGCCGCCGATTCCCTGCTGCAGAAGCTGCTCGAAGTAAAACACGTTTCACCTTGCCGAATGCTGAAGGACTTGTCCGGTCTGCTTGCGCATCTCGGAGAGATCAATGGCGCTGAGTTTCAGTTCCGCGCCGGCGTTGGCTAAGTCGACAGAGCGCAGGCGCACCAGCTCGGCAAGAGCCGACTGCGTGTAAGCATTGGCCCGCACCACCCATGCCGCGACCTGCGCCTCCAGAATGGGCGCGCTGCCGGGCGCCGCACTCTGGATCTGCTGATTGATCCGCTCTGCTGTGGCAATCTCAACTTCGGCGAGCGCGTCCAGCTCGATTGCCTTCTTGAATGCTGCCTGGGCCTCGGCATCGCTCATGTCCACTAAATCACGCAAAGGCTGCGGCGCATCCGCAGGCGCGATCGGTGCCCCGTAGACCGCGGTGTAGCTCTGTCCAATATTGGC
>Ga0134125_10004100_pt1 | contig 16684 bp, 13 predicted proteins | sample KB31751_FD_96464 | JGI IMG/M metagenome (GOLD analysis project Ga0134125, IMG submission 96464) | Terrestrial soil microbial communities with excess Nitrogen fertilizer from Kellogg Biological Station, Michigan, USA - KB3-175-1 | ecosystem: Environmental > Terrestrial > Soil > Unclassified ...
AAGCTTATTCAGATTGTATTTTCCTTCAAAAATTTCTTTGATTAAAGCGACAAAAGACATTGGATTTTCTATATCAAAAAATAAAGCATTCCCAAAAGTCACTTCATGAAAAACCGGGAGATCGGATAACAATAGCGGAAGCCCTGATGCCATTGCTTCAATAGCTGCCATTCCAAATCCTTCATTTTTTGAGCTCATCACAAACAAGTCATGATTCAAAAGTTCTTTCTGTACATTTTCTAACGGTCCATTTAAAATAATTTTCAATTCATCCCGATCTATATCTGCTTGTAATTTCGAATAAACTTCATTATTCATATTTCCATAGATATTTAAAGAAACAGGCAATTCTTTTAAATACCTGAATGATTGGATCAGGTATTTATAATTTTTAGCAGCTTTAAAATTGCCTACAGAAACAAGCTTTAAAGATTGTCTCGGCTTAAAATTTCGTTTGACGCTTTGTTTGAAATACTCATCTGCAATAAAATTTGGAAGTACGAAGGTTTTGTTTGGTTTAGAAATTGTTTTTTTATAATCGGATAATGCTGCATCAGATACCGCGATTAAAAAATGATTTTTGCGAATCGTATTCCTTTCAAGAAACGCCAGTATTTTGCTGTTATTAAAATCATTTTTACTCAGTTCGCCGTGAATGGAATACAAGACGGGAATTCGATGCAGACACGCACAACGCGCTATAAGACTGCTGTAAACCAGGTGCGAATGAACAAGGACCGGAGCATGTTTCTTAATGATTTTTTTTAATTTTAAAACACAAGTAGCCAAAGAGATTTTTCTTTTAAAACCCAAATTGTATCGATGACTGCAAATAATATCCGCTTCATTGAAATCCGATTCTGCTGAAAGGGTAACTAGTATCACTTCAAATTTTATATTTAGCTGCGGAAGAATTCCTACGAGCAACATTTCTGCCCCACCTTTTTTCAGCGTATCAATGATCAGTAACAGCTTTGGCTTTTCCATTTGCTTATAAATTGAACGGCTTTAACGCTGGCGTTGTTTGGAAAAACATCGCCCGTATATTTTTTAAATTGGCAGAAACTGTAACGACTAATACTAAAAAATAACTGATACACACCGATAAAGCGGCTCCATAAGCATAACCATTTTTTATGAAAAAATAATTATTCGTCAAACTTATAAATATTGAAATAACTGACAGCAACAGAATCATTTTCTTGTGCTTTTTGTAAAACATGAATGTGTAAAAGAAATAGGTAACAGACCAAAAAAAATAGCCGGTAGCGATAAGATAAAAATATTTCAGACCTGGATGATAGTTGCTGTTGATAAAATATTTGTACAAAACAGGTGTAAGCGTAAGTACACAAATCAGCAGGATAAAGCAATTACCTACATAAAATACAAAATGCTTTCTGATTTGTTTATAATTCACTTTCTGCAATGAGAGAAGTGAATAAATTTTTGGCATCACATAATATAATAACGCTGAACTACCCAGTGTAACGACTGCAGCAAATACTGCTGCATAACTATAAATACCAACTTCTCTGTTATCAGAAAAATAGGAAAGAAAAAATTTATCAGAATAAAACAAGCAAAATGTGCTGCATTGAAGTACAATAATTGGAAAACTATAAAGCAGTTCCTGCCGGATGTAAGTCTTTTTTATTTTTCCAAATAAATAATTCTTCTTTTTCAGATAAAAAAAAGCCACAAAAATCAAAACGGTATTTGCGGTAATAATTCCCGTAACCCGGCCTTGCCATCCACAAAAAAAAACAACAACAAGTGTGAGTGAAATGCTGATCTCAATAAACAGTCGGAGTAAAGCCGCTTTCAGAAAAGTGATGGGCTCGTCATTGTTTCTCACAACCGTCAAAAATTGTTCATTGCAAAAATTAAGAAAAGTCAATACAGGTATAATTAGAACAAAACTTACTGGAAAATTATAGGCATGTTTCAAATCATTGCTGAAGAAAAAAAGGCCGCCAAAAGCCAGAAACATAATACAAACCGGCATTATAAATCCGGTAGTAAAAAAATCTTTGAATTCATTGCTTTTCAATTTGAAAAAATCGACGCTGGTCGATTGCACAATTCCCAACGACAAGAAAGGCATCAGAATAAAAACAGAACTGGTAAGTAAACTTAGTAGTCCGTTTTCATGAACCGTCAAATATTTTGGATTAGAATAAATAAAAAGTAATAAAAATGAAGTTCCCTTTATAAAGAAGTTGGAAAAAGTATAGATACCCGCTTTTTTATATGCAGGGCTATTAATCAATGAATAAACTTTTTGAATCATTCTAAATTGAAATAAATAAATCGTGGATTATGGATTTGCAGTAAACAAACAAATAACTCCCTTTTTATGTTTAACGCTACAACTTGCCTTAGATTGTAACGGTAAATCAGAAAATTTACCGAATTCGCGCATTGGAATTGTAATTGCTGATTTAGTGGTTTATCAACATTCTTTCCCCAAATTCCCGAAGAAAGCTTTTCTGTAAAATAAATCCTCTGCGTTATCGTTTTATTAACAACCAATAACCTAATGCAATATGTACAACGATCTAAAAATTGGATACGTGCCATACGCTGCAGATCTGTCGCACCCGGATGACCGCCGCAGATTTCCGTATTTTGCAAAAAGAAATGGGATTACTTATGAAATTGCCAACGCAAATGAAACCTACGATGTTATTTTATTGCCGGCTCCTGCAAATCTGAGTAAATGGTTGTTGTACAAACAAAGAAATCCACGAACAAAGTTCATTTTTGAAATGGTAGACAGCCTCATCTATCAATCAGACGCATTCAATAAAATTTTTAAGGGAGTTGGCCGGTTTGTAATTGGCAAGGAAACTTTGCCTTCAATGGATCATAAAAAGCTTTTGATGAAATGGCTGACAAAAGCGGATGTGGTGATGTGTTCAAGCTCAAAACTGAAATCTGAAGTTGGAAAATTGAATCCAAATGTAGTTTTGAGCCTCGATTACCTGCAACATGAATATAAATTTTTGAAAGAAGATTATTCAGTTAGTGGCAAAATGAAATTGGTGTGGGAAGGGCAGGGCGTGGTCTTACCACATTTTCTTCATTTTAAAGATGTGTTCAAAGAAGTCAGTTCCTTCTGTGAACTTCATATTATTACCTCAGAAAAATATCCGAAATATGGAAAGTTTGTGAATAAAAATGTCGAAACAATTTTAAATCAGTTGCCAATAAAAACGACGTTTTACAAATGGGATATTTATAATAACCGAAATATCTTTAGCAATGCAGACTGTGCGATTATTCCTTTAAATAAAAATGATATTTACGGATGGCATAAGCCAGGAAATAAATTGCTTTCGTTTTGGTTCAGTGGCCTGCCGACGCTTACTTCTGATACACCGGCTTATGAGGAACTGGCAAACAAAGCAAATAGCAATAGTTTATGCTCAACGACAGAACAATGGATTACAAAAATCCGTATGATGAGAGATATGAAAGCAGAAGAACGTGAATCATTGGCAAAAAGTAATTTCCGTTTTGCACAAAAGCTTTTTTCTGATGAAAAGCATGATCTTGCGTGGTTGAATATGTTTGAAAATATATCTTCAAACGTCGAAATTATAACGCCGGTAATACACAGGGAAAGATTGTCGCGTGAATCTCTATGGAGAAAAGGCAATTTGGGGCAAAACCCTTCATTCGCCTCATTTTAATAAATACCACTTTCGTTGTTTCTATTCAAATGTCAATCTAAATCCACTAGGGAGCATTACAACAATTAGACAGCATTAATTGAACTATAAGAATTGTGAGGCTTATTATTTATTATATTTTCTTTCTCATTATAAACGCCATCAATATCCAATAGAATGCATAGTTAATACAAAAGGAATAAGTAGCTCCAACTATTCCGTAATGGTCCATAAAAAAGTAAGAAAGTAAAACAAATGACGACGCAAACAGTACCTCGGTGATAATAAATATTCGTGTCATTGCTTTTGCCAACATTAAAAAAGCCAGCAACCAACTACCAATTTTGAAAAAATCGCCCAATAACTGAAACGTAAACAGAGGCTTCATGGGGAGGAATTCAGGAGTAAAAAGCACGTGAATGATCAGGTCACGGAATAGCCAGATGAGCAAGGCGATGGCTGCTACGGCAGGAAGAACAATTTTATATCCTTTAAAAATTTCTTTTCGTAATTCTGATTTAACTTGTATTTCAGATAAACGTGGTAAATAGTAAACGGACAGAATGGATGTAATAAAAGAAAGATAATAATCGGAAATTTTTGTTACTGCCTGCCAATATCCCGCCTCAGAAACTGAAAACTGAAGGATGATCCGGTCTCTCACAAGTATTTGCATTATAGGAGAAACAAAGCCACTTACCAGGGCCATGAATGAATAAGCCGATAGCATTTTTATCACTTTTTTGTCCCAGCTTTTGAAATCCGGTTTCCAGCGAATTCCTAACTTGTTGAAAAAATAAACATTAATGGAAAAAATTACGATGGCAGTAGCGGTGCTCGCAATTAATACCCCCTCAATTCCAAAAGTGTATGCAAAAAAAACAGTGAATGAAACACCGATTAATGATGAACAAATATTGATGACGGTAAATTTTTTAATTTCTTTGAAGCCGTTCAAAATAGCCAGGAAAACAGCATTGAATGATATGGCCATTGTAAATAGTCCGAATAAAAAATAAACGATCCAAAAATCTCTTGTTTTAAAAGCGGCTTCGGATAAATAGCTGCTGGCGGCCATTACAAATACAGAAATGATGAGTGAACTAAAAAAAACAATCAGAAATGCGGTATTAATTATCTGCCGGCTTTTCACCGGATCGTTTTTATGTTCCGCAAGATATTTAACAACGCCGGTAGTAATTGCAGCGGTTGCAAGCATGGTTAAGATCGCTGTGGTGTTTTGAAATTGCCCTACAAATGCAATTCCTTTCGGCCCAATTTTTACCGCTACCACTTTTACTACAATAAAACCACTAAGAAAAGTAATGGCTGTAGAGATGGAAGTGTAAAAACTGGTTTTGATTAAATTCACAATTTATATGAGTTTACCACTTTGCAAACATACTCTACTTCTTCCTGCTTCATAACCGGGCTAATTGGCAGCGAAATAATTTCTTCATGAATTTGTTCAGAGAGCGGATAACTTAATGAATTCCACTCAGCGTAAGCTGGTTGCTTATGTGGCGGTATTGGATAATGGATCACCGTCTGGATGCCGTTTTCTGATAAATATTTTTGAAACATCTCTCTTTGCTTCACGCGAATTGGATATATATGCCAAACATGAGAATATAAATTGGCGATAATTGTTTGTTTGCTGCAAGGCAAGGCAATGAGCTCGTTCTGAATACGATCTGTGTAATATTCGGCGATACTTCTTCTTAACCTGTTGTCATTTTCCAGGTCTTTTAGTTTGATGGATAAAAAAGCAGCTTGTATTTCATCGAGACGGCTATTGGCTCCCTGGTAAAGGTTTTCATATTTTTTATGAGAACCATAATTGCGTAAAGCGATGATAACTTCCGCCAATTCATCATTGTTGGTTGTTACTGCACCTCCGTCTCCAAGTGCCCCAAGGTTTTTTCCCGGATAAAAACTAAAACCTGCCGCGTCACCCAGGTTGCCACATGTAAGCGCATCCAATCTTGCCCCATGCGACTGGGCACAATCTTCAATTACTCTCAATTGATGCTCTTTTGCGATAGCATTTATTGCTTCCATATTACAAAGCCTGCCGTATAAATGAACCGGCAAAATTGCTTTTGTACGTGAAGTAATCTTATCTTCAATTTGATTTTCATCTATCAGATACGTATTTATTTTTGGTTCGACCAAAACCGGTTTTAATCCTGCTTTTGACACTGCAAGTATGCTGGCTATATAAGTGTTTGACGGAACAATCACTTCGTCCCCATTGTTCATAAAACCTAATTGTTTATATCCTTCTAATATTAAAGTCAACGCATCTAAGCCGTTGGCTACTCCGATACAATGCCGAACGCCGCAGTAATGAGCAAATTCTTTTTCAAATCTTTTTACACTTTCTCCAAGAATAAACCAACCGGAGTTGAGCACTTCTGCAAAGGCATTTAACAGACTGTTTTTATGCCGTAAATTAATATTTTTAAGATCCAAAAATTGTATCATTGTCTTCTGTTTCTATTGGTTCGTTTCTTTCCATTCATCAAATCCGATTCCTTTCCATGGCATTCCTCTGTCGAACCGATAGGGCCAAGGATAATGCGATTCTCCTGTTTCTCTTGATTTTATTTGGCGAATGTCTTTTACAGGTTTTGCAGGACTTCCCAATACCAATTGATAATCGGGAACGTCTTTTCCTACGATACTTCCTGCTCCAATCAGACAATGTGTTCCAATTTTTACCCCTGGTAACAGCACACTGAATACGGCGATTTGTGAATAATCTCCGACAGTCGGGCCAATACAAACATTTGAAGGAGGAGTTGGATCGTTTGTAAAAACAACATAAGGATAAATGAAAACGAAGTTTCCAATTTTTGATTTTTGTCCTATATGAACATTGCTGTGTAATGAACAATAATGTCCTATTTCCGAAAATCCCTGTATATCACTGAGTGTGCCAATCCTGCAATGCTCGCCAATTTTCATATGTTCTCGTATGGTAACCCTGTGCCCTGTAGTAAAATTATTTCCGATCGTGCTACCGCTGTAAATAATCGTATGACTCCTGATCAAAGAATCTTTGCCAATAATAGTTTCAGGATTTTCATATTCCGCATTCTCATAATAATCACTTAATGGTTCACCGATAATGCAATTATTACAAATGATGGTATTATCACCGATAATTACATTGTCCAGTATAACAGAGTTATCGCCAATTTTTACATTTTTTCCGATTGTTGCTTTCTTAGAAATCTGGACATTAAAATTGTTGAATTTCATTTTAATTTTTTGAATTTTTCATAATCCCTGATATAATCACTTTCTTCATAAGCCATATTTGCTATGCACATTTGTACGGCGTTATGCGAATATTGCATCGTCCGCCAGCAGTATTGCGGAATAAAAAGTCCCTGGCTTGCTGTTTCCAAAATAAATCTTTGCTCTTCTTCTCCGGGCATTTGAGTAGTAACGATGATCTTACCTGCTACTGCCACTAATATTTGCTGAAGTTTAAGGTGTGCATGGCCGCCACGTTTTACGCTTTCAGGTGTAAAATAGGTCCAGTAAACGCGTTTCACTTCAAAAGGTAAATTGTCTTTCTCAGCTATAGAAATATATCCATCTATAGAACTGCCGATTTTTGGGAAATCCACTAATTGCGGTTGTTGATAAGTCATACTCACGAAAAGATGCGTTTATAAGTTTGGTTTTTGAAGCAAATATATATTAGAAACAGAGCTTTTTACCGATGTTTGATGGAAGCAGCGTAACACTGCTTATTGAATCGATCCTGATATTGTCCATTTTACTTCAATATTATTTCCACAACAAGAATAATTTAATTGAGGCAAGCCAGAATCGCTTATTGAAAACGGCCGAATAACATTGAAACTGGCTTTTAAAAGCTTCAATTTTACTTTTTTTGAATCCGGCTAACCAATCGAATTTATTTAAATAAACGGCAGTTTTAGCTCTGTGATATAAAGCATAGCTTTTATACTCTTCGATAGTGCTTAAATGCGAATTAACGATCAGCTTAATTGCTTTTATGTCGTACTTTTTAAAATCGATCCGGTAATAAGAAAGGTATTCGTTCAAATATCCTATGGGAAACCGGCTTGCAATTTTTAAATTCATGTAAAAGTCTTCAGCATACAAGCTTTCATTATAATAACCGACTTCATTAAAAATTTTTGCCCTAAACATGTAATTAACGGGAGGATGAATTTTATTGGTGAATATATCGTCGAAGAGCCAACCACCTCTAAAATTCTTATCTTTTTGAATTACAGGAATTGAATCGCTGTTTACATAATATGTATTTCCATAACACATTGGAAATTCCGGGTTTTTTTCCATAAACTCAACCTGCTTTTCTAATTTATTGAGGCTCCAATAATCATCGGAAGCACAAAAAGCAATATACTTTCCCTTTGAAAATTCTTTTATACCGCGATTAAGCGTTGCTGATAGTCCCCGGTTTTCTTGATGTATTAAATGGAAACTATACTTTTTCCGCAGTTCTTTTAAAACTTTCAAACTATCGTCTTTCGATCCATCATCGATAACAACCAATTCAAACTTGGTATAAGTCTGATTCATGATACTGTCAATACATTCTCTAAGATACTTTTCGTGATTATAGCAAGGTACAATTACCGAAACCAAAGGCTTTTCTCTCTCATTATTGCTGATGTGTGCTTTCATTTTTAAGGGTAATGAAATTACAAAATTTTAAGTTCGCCGTTCAAATTGCCATTCCTGGTTTTCATTTTGAAGATTTAAAAACTTCCTGATACCATAAAATCGTTTCTTTTACCATTCGTTCTACTGTGTAATATTCATTGAATTTTTGATAAGCATTTTCAACGATTCTTTGTCGTTCGGCCGGATTTTTCAAAACATAAATAATTTTTTCTGCGAGTGCTTCAACGTTTCGTTTTTCAACGAGGAAGCCGGTTATATTATCGTCAATGATTTCATTTGCTGCTTCTGCATTAAATGCAACAACCGGTATTTTCGCAGCAAAAGATTCAATAAATACAAGGCCAAACGGCTCAAATAAGGACGGTAAGACAATTACATTGCTTTGTGCGAGGTATTCCGATGGCGACACAAATCCTGTAAATGTAATTTTTTCACGAACGTCGAGGTGCAGGGCAAGCGTTTCTAATTCACTTTTTAAAGATCCTTCTCCCAGTATATATAATTGCAATCCGGGAAAATGTTTAATAATTGCCGGCAGTGCCTGTAAAAGATATCTATGCCCCTTCATTTCTTCAAGACGCCCAACAATGACAATTTTTGGTTGGCCTGCTAAAACCGGCCCTGCTGTACCTACTTTCTTCTCATGAATCCCATGATGAATGTATTTCATCGGCTTTTGCGTCAGTCTTAAACACTCATACATTTTTGAAATGGCAACGTTATGATCTATTCTTTTAACAACCAGTCTGCTAATTAAATAATATAGATTGTTTGGTATTTTTTTATTCCCCAGACCATATTGAACCAGGTAATTTTCTTCGTAGCCATGTTTTGTCGATAGTAAAAGAAGTTGTTTAAAAAAAAATGTTTTTATGATTACTCCAATTAAGTCTGCACTAAATAAATGTGTGTGAAGTACGTTAATATTATTTTTTCTTAAATAGCTGTTGATTTTAATGGAAAAAGGTAAAATTGAAAATTTTGAGTGGCTTCCCCAAACTTGCGTTTTTACACCTTTATTATTTAGTTCTTCGGCATATTCTTTAAAAAAAATTACTCTGCTTTTAAGACAAATACACAAAAGCTCACAGTCAATATTCTTCTTTTTGAGTTCCGGTAAAAGATCCATTAAATGCTTCTCTGCACCATAAACGCCAAATGAGTAAATAACATGCAGAACTTTCAAAGCTAAATTTTCTCAAAAAAAATACATTTGTTCGGTAAAGCCAAATTCTCAATAATAAAAGAAATTTAACAGGAATTGCAAGGCCAAATCGTTTTAAAGTGAATTGTGATTGAAAATAACTTCTCCTTCAAATTTAGATTCGTCCGTCTTAACGATCTTCTTTTCAGGTATATAAAAATGAGTGGTGCCTTTGAAGATGGCTGAAGCATTGAAATCCGTATTACTATCCTGCGAAAAGCTACAATTGACAAACACAATTTCTTTATTATTGAATACTGGCAAAGCTCTCGAATCAGCATCAAAGCGGCAGTGATCGAAAACCACGTTTTGAGCTTCATAAAATTCACAACGATCCCCAAAAACTTTACCGGTGGGAGACATCTTCTTATCCATGGTGAAGAGGCAATCCTTAAAAAAAGTGGCCTTGCTCTTATCAGAAGAACCAAAAATTCTTTCCACTTTACCTACAAAAGTGCAGCTATCAAATGAAAAACCGGCTGACTTTGGATATGCAGCACTATTGCTGGTTCCGATAAATGTACAATTCTTAAAAATGATGTTATAAGTGTCCTGTCCTATGGAAATTATACCCGGTCCGGCATTGTCATTCACATAACAATTAATAAAATGACCATTCTTAATGATAGAATTTTCCACTTCGATATCAATTCCTGCTGATGGTTTGCTTACTACCGGCAAATTATTATTAAAAGCTTTGCCGGTAGAAGAAAATTGAGAATTGATCACTGTTAAATTATTGCCGCCTACCCATGAAAGGCCCTGCCTTCCATTGTATCTGGCTATTACGTTTTTGATGGTATGCGGGTAAATCGGGTCTGTGTTTTTCAATCCTGTCCAGGCTATAATGATGGCATCCAGGCCACAGTCATGAATATAACAATCTTCTATATCTACCGATTTGTTATTGTACATCCTGATACCCGTTGCCATTAATTGTATTCCTATATCGTCGTCTGAGGGGCTAATATTCAATTTTTCTGAATTGCCATCCAAAGTGAGGCCTTTAACTGAAACCGATTTACAGCCAACAGCGTTGACAAAAATATATCCAGTGGCATAGTATGAACTGCGGTTTCCTTCTTTTCTGATACTATCGGGTAGTCCGGTAATGGGATTAAAAAAGCCGTACTTTAAACCATCTGCAGCTTTTAAAATTGCTTTATAACCCTTAATTATTATCGGTTTTGCGGCGTTTTTAAATTCCAGAATGGGCTCTTCAAAATAAGAACTTCCTGCCAGATAGCTACCGGATAACCGTTGCTTGCCTACAATATACGTTCCCGGATCAATTATTAAAGTACCACCATTTTTTTGCAGGTATGCGGCAGCTTTTTGAAAGGCTTCAGTACAATTTGTATTGCCATTTGCAATTGCTCCGAAACTCTTTATGTGAAGCGCTTTGGATCCTCTGTTTTTATAAACAGTATGCGATTGAGATTGGGCGGGGACGTTAAAAGCAAATATAAAAAATAAAAAAACGCTATAGATAAAAAGACTTCTATTATAATCCGTATTTTTTCTTCTAATCATTACTTGCTAAAATAAAACAAATACAAGTAAGATTTTAACAACTATCAAAAGCATTTAACGAACCGCAACTATAATTTTTAAACCGTTTTAGAAATAAAACAAAACAACTGATTGAGATTTAATTTGCAACCTCTTCTAATATTTTCTACTTTGCAGGTAATTATTATTAACGATAAATTATTAACGATGCTAAATGTACAGGATTTTGGAGCTAAAGGTGATGGTATAGTAGATGATACGCTTGCCATACAAACAGCAATAAATAGTGGTAACGAAATATTTATTCCTTATGGCACTTATCTTATATCATCTAATCTTACCCTTAAAAGTGATATTATTATTACCGGATATGGCACCTTAAAGGCAAATGCTGATGGCCTTAATGTGTTTACAAGCGGAACCGCCGGTATTCAAAATGTTCAGATTATTGGAATCACAATTGATGGCGGTGGCCAGGTAGGAGGAGTGGTGGATTCGGGATTTAAAGGCGTCGTCGGTATTTATTTAACTAATTCCTCCAACATCATTATTGATAAAGCCTATATAAAAAACTGTGGTGTTATTAATCCTGCTGATCCTTATACAGATGCAGGTTTTGGTGGATTTGGAATTTATACAGAATGCAGATACGGTCAAACCACAAATATTAAAATTATAAATTGTACTATTGAATATATTGCAGGAGGAGGAATGAATGCCGGAGATGGGATTGTAATTAGTGGCTATAATTCTAACCTGGCTATTGTACCAGAAGATGTCTTGATAAGCAATTGCTCAATCAAAATTGTCGGAAGAAATGGCATTTCACTTGCCGGCGGGGAGTCAATATCGTCCTTAGCAAAAGATATACGTGTTGTAAATAATTATATATCAAATACTCAATTATCAGGATTGGACATTGAGGATGGCTCAGATATAATACTTTCAGAAAATGAATTTTATAAATGTGGTAACATATCATATTATTATAATTATGATTCTACCTATCCAGTCACTTATAGATTAAGGACTGCTATTGCAACAGGACAAACCTCAAACGATATTATGATATCGGATACAATTATAAAGAATTGCAATAATGGCATTACCTATGGAGTTATGCTTAATAAAATAACCAATGTTTTTATTTCTGATTCTGATACAACAGATATTATCCAAGGACTAGCAAATGCTGGTGATTTAATAATAACTGGTTGTCAATTTACTTCTAATAAGGATTGTTTTAACTATTATTCTACCTCTCAAAATAATGTAAAAATTAGTAATTGCTTATTTGAGGGCCCTGTTAAAATTATAACATTACAAAAAGGAACTTTTTCTAATTGTAAATTTAAAAATGGATTCGTTTTTACGAACCCTGGTAGTGAGAATATTATCTGGGATAATTGCGATTTCTTCAGTACTAGTGCAGGCATAGGGATTAATATATCGGGTGGGCCTTATTTCCAAATTAAAAATTGTATGGTGGTAAATTGCTCTTTCAATAATTTATCAACAGGGATTACATCTGATTATGAAAATATTATTGGATGGCAAATAATTAATTGCATATTTGCAAATATAACTGGGTATGGTATAAGACACACAAATTCAGCAGGGGTAGTTTCTTTTAAAAGAATATCTGGAAATAAATTTATAAATAATCTTACAGCAACTGGAGAGGCCATTAGCATTGTTCAATCTAATCCAAGAATTAATATATTCCAAAACTATTTTGAATTTTTTGCAACTTGTATCAGTATAACAAATGTTGTCTCCGGAACAGATTTATTGGACGCAATTGTGAGCGAAAATCTAGCTATAAGTTGTACTAATGGAATTATCATTGCAAATTCTACAGGCAATTGGGACAGGTGTATAGTAACATATAATAACATGTTTGGCTGTTCGAGCACTAAAATTTCATTAATAACAGGAGGTAATGCAAATGGGATTGTAGGAAATAATATTACATAGAAATTTTTTATATTAATAAGTAAAAAGTTTGAATGTTAGATGAAAATATAAAAAGCAATCCCATTTTAAAGACGCCTAAAAAGATTGATTTTAAGATATTGGATGGTCTAAGAGGTATTGCCGCTATATATGTCGTTTTTAATCATGCAAGAGGGAATCTTTTTATCGGCGGTGTGAAGTATGCTCAGATAAAAAGTATTGCGGATTGGAGTATTACTGAAAAAATATTTTTTTCTGCTTTAAGATTGACATCATTAGGGAGAGAGTTTGTTATTCTATTTTTTGTGATATCTGGATTTTCAATTGCCTATTCCTTAAGTAGAACTAAATCAAAAAAGACATTTTATTTAAGAAGGGTAATACGCATTTATCCACCTTACATTTTTGCATTAATTTGGGCTTATGTTGTGTTTATCTTATTGAAAAATTTTACTCCTGAAACTTTGCCTTCCGGAAGTAGATCTGTTTTTTCATCCTTAAAAGCAACGCTATTAAATTTGTTTTATGTGGATAATGGAAGTCTTATTATACAATTCTGGTCACTTAAATTTGAAGTAATTTTTTATATTTTAATTCCATTTTTTATTTTAAAGAAAAATTTATACCTGATTACCTCTTTAGCTATTGCAATAATTTCTGTATTTATCAATTGGCACGGACTTAGCGGAAATAGTATACTAACTCAGTATTTTCTTGATTATAATTTTTATTTTGCTTTGGGAATATTTTGTTTTCATTATTATACTACAATAGAGTGTTATTTAGTTTTTAAGAATAAAATTCAATTTCTTTTAGTTTCAATTATCTTGTTTTTAATGATGGTCGTTTTTAAATTTTGGACCAATTTTGATCAGGATAAGATTACTTTTTTTATTGCAGGATTATTTTCTGTAATCCTACTTTTCAATTTTCTATATCATAATATTAAAACCAAAACCCTTATGTTTTTTGGGAAAATAAGTTACACTATATATATTACACACTTTGCATCTCTAATGTTGTTTTTAGGTATCCTGTTCAAAACAGGAGTAATTGGCTCAGTCGAAATACAAAATAAATATCTTTGGCTTTTAGCTGTTCCTTTCTCTCTAATTCTTAGTTATTTTTTTTATCTAATAGCTGAAAAACCAACAAAAAATATTTTGGTTAAAATGAGAAAGAGTGATAAATGAACGAGATCACAATAAATTCTTTTTACCACTATCAAACTTCTTTTTAATGAAAATTGAAAATACAGCAATAAACCAAACCCATGGAACCCAAAAATCGTGTACAACATAATAATGTATTATTCCTGAGATTACTGCTATATTGAGGAAAAAACCAATTTTCGATTTAATTGAAAGAGTATAAAAAGAAATGTATCCGAATAAAAATACTAAAAGGAATAACCCAATAAATCCTAATTCAAAAGTAACATTATAATATAAAGATACTACAACATGCCAGCCATCAACTCCTATTATATCTGTTGCCGCAGGTCCTTGTCCAATCATTTTTTTTAATGGACTAAACCTTGAAAATGTACTGTTGAAAAAATCAATTCTACTCTGCCTGTCATACATAGAATATGAGTTCATTTTTTCTGTTAGAGACAATAAAACGGAAGAATAAAGAGATAGATAATTATTTACAATATAAGTAATTATTAAAACGATAAAAATATTTAAATAATAAAAACACGATCTATGGGTAAAAAAATGGAATATTTTTTTTATATAAAGACAACAAGAAATAAAAATTGCAATAGGAAACGCAATAAAAGTGGCACTGCTTGCAGCAAATATGAAACTAAGAAAAAGTGTTATAGTTAAAAATATTTTTACACCTTTTACCCATTTACAATATCCTGAAAAGAAAATATAATAAATTGTTACCGGGGCAAATACTTCTAACATCTGAGTATAAACGCCCGATTCGTATGCAAATCCTCTGGATCTATAAAAAAGGGATAGTACGACTGGGGTATAAGGGTCAGAATATATCGATGGTCTAGGAATAAAATCATTCAAGTTTACTCCAAAGGCATTGCTGGAGATAAATTCGACATTTCCATACAATGCACTTATAAGAGTTGTATAAGAAATAAATTGCAGTATCCTTTTTAATAACAGATTCTTGTCCGGGATAAGGAAAAGTGTAAATTTTATTGCTATATAAAAAAGTAAAAAGGTGGATATGTATGCTACGGTATGATTAAAAGATATAGCAATACCCACACCATTTATTAAAAATGAAAAAATACTAAGAAAAAGAAAACAAAGAATTATCAAAATATCAAACCCGAAAAAACCTGAAGGCAATTTTCCGGTTTTTACTATGTTTGCTGCCATTAAAATGAATAAGAATACTGCAAAAATCAAAGGAAGTGAGATCGTGCCGGTAAATGCAAATGCTGATACAAATGGCATCGTAAAAATATAAAGCAACAACAAGATATAACTTACATATTCTATTGTCAGCCCTTTTTGTAACCTTGCCCCAGGTTTATCATTTTGTAATATATCCATAATTTATAGTAAAAGTACAAACGCCTCAGAGAAGGCAATTGATAATACCCATGTTGTTTTAATATCTCTATTCTCTCTGAATTTATTTTACCGGAAGCTGTAATACTCATATCGTGTATCCTGAACTTTGATATAAAAATATTAAGATGTTTTCCTTCAATATTTTTGGTAGAAAGTGCACGTAAAATATAATCATAATCAGAGGCATACCGGTATCTGAGATCATAACCTCCTAATATATTATTGAGGTTTGAAGAAACAAAAAAGCATGGATGCTGAGCGAAAGTACCATGAGTTGATAAAAGCAATTGCTCGTAACTAACCGGGAATAACTTTACTTTTTTGTGCTTTCCATCTTTTGATCTGATCATATTCCCATAATAATAATCTAATTTTTCAATATTTATCTGTTCTACAACCTGCCTTATCGTGTCATTAACCGCTAAAACATCATCTGAATTAAGTATTAAAATATAGTCTCCGGAAGATATTCTCAATCCTTTATTGATGGCGTCATACATGCCGTTGTCTTTTTCACTTATCCAGGAGGAGATGTGAAATGAGTATCGTTTGATAATATCTATAGTATGATCAGTTGATTTGCCATCTATGATAATGTACTCAATGTTTTTATAAGTTTGGTTAATTACGCTCTCAATAGTCTCAGCCAAAAAATGCTGGCTGTTTTTACAAACGGTAATGATTGTAATTTTTATTGGAAGCTGCAAAATAGTTTTTGTATTTGTGGTTTATAATAAACAGTGATTGAATCTTTTGAATGTGTAGCAATGTTAGTAAGCATCTGTCATAAATTTTATACCTCTCTTAAAAAAATCATTTCCACCTGCAATAATCTTCCATTTCGCGGATCAGAAAACCCACTCTCAAGCGAACACAAATAAAATCCTTTCGATTCAATAAATGTTTTCATTTCGTCAAATAGTTTTTCTTCCTTATAGAGTGAAACATAGGATGATTCCAGTTCCAAAGCATAAATATTATTAAAGCAACCTTCTGCGCCTTGCAATATTTTCCATTCAAAACCCTGTGCATCAATTTTAAGAAAGAATCGTTTGTCAAAATTCATCTCTTTTAAAAAAGAATCTAAA
>Ga0134125_10004101_pt1 | contig 16684 bp, 12 predicted proteins | sample KB31751_FD_96464 | JGI IMG/M metagenome (GOLD analysis project Ga0134125, IMG submission 96464) | Terrestrial soil microbial communities with excess Nitrogen fertilizer from Kellogg Biological Station, Michigan, USA - KB3-175-1 | ecosystem: Environmental > Terrestrial > Soil > Unclassified ...
CGATCCGGCATCGCGACCGCGCCGTCCTCGACGGCGTGCTGCATCGCGAGTTCGTCCAGATCAACGAAGCCGGCGTTCGCACCCAGCGAGCGGCCTTCATCGAGGCGGCGATCGACGCGGACTTCGACATCCTCGACCTGACGTTCGACTCGCTGACGATCGATGTCTTCGGCGACGTGGGCGTGGCCGCGGGCGTGCAGCGCGGCCGCGCGTGGCTCGCGACCGGCGACGAGGCGACCGGCAGGACGGCGTTCACGGATGTCTTCGTGAAAGAGAACGGTCGCTGGCTGCTGCGCCTCGCGACGTCAGCCGATCTGGCTTAGCTCCACGTCTTGCGCGCGACGTCGACGACGAGCTGCAGCTTCCTCCACTGATCGTCCATGGACAGCAGGTTGCCGGCGGCAATCGACGCGAAGCCGCATTGCGGACTGAGCGCGAGGTGCTCGAGCGGCATGTACTTCGCCGCCTCGTCGATCCGCCGGCGGATATCGTCCGCGCGCTCGATCGCCGGTTCCTTCGTCGTAATCAGCCCGAGGACGACGTCCTTGCCGCGCGGCACGAATCGCAGCGGCTCGAACGTGCCCGACCGCGCCGTGTCGTACTCGAGCAGGAAGCGATCGACGTCGAGCCGCTCGAACAGCCGCTGGGCGATCGCGTCGTAGCCGCCTTCGGTGTACCAGCGGCTCCGGCTGTTGCCGCGACAGATGTGGACGGCCATCGTCACGCCGGGGCGCGAGAGGCCGCTGAACGTCGCGTTGTCGCCGTCGATCGCCGCGTCGAACTCGGCGTCGGGATCGGTGCCCGACATCTTCATCGCCCGGCGATGTTCCGGATCCAGATAGTGCGAGTAGAACGGCGCATCGAGCTGGATGTAGGTGACGCCCTGCGCGATCAGCCACTCGATCTCGTCGCGGACGATCGCCACCAGATCCGCGAGCAGCGTGTCGCGGTTGCGGTAGAAGCGATCCGTGACGCCGGGCCTGAATCCCGTCGGCACGAAGTTCGACGGCGCGGGGATCGTGACCTTGAAGGCGCTCGCGCTCCGCTGTTCGCCGGCCAGCGCCTTCATGAACGGCACTTCGTGCTGCGTCAGCTTCTCGCGCTTGTGCAGCCGTCCGCCGACGATCTTCGCCGTCGTCTGCTCGCGGCCGCCGCCGGGACCGTGCCATTCGAGCATGACGCTGTCGGTCAGGAAGCCGTCGACGGCGTCGGCCATCCCGGTGAGCCACGAGTAGCGGCGCATCTCGCCGTCGGCGAGGATATCCAGCCCGATGTCGCGCTGCCGCGCGACGGCCGCGCGGATCGCCTCGTCCTCGCGCGCCCGAAGCGCCGCGGGATCGAGCCGCCCCCCGGCGCAGGCCGCGCGTGCGGCGAGAAGTTCGGGTGGACGCAGGAGGCTGCCGACCTGTTCAGCACGGAGTCGCATGGCTGGGGTGAGAGATAATAACGCGCTCCTTATGAAGCGTCATCCGATCTGGATCATCCTGTTCACGATTCTGATAGACACGCTGGGCATCGGCATCCTCGGTCCGATCCTTCCGCAGATTCTGGGGAATCCGAACTCGCCGAACTACATCCTCGGCGCCGCCACCGACGTGCGGCAGGGCTACATCACGTTCGGTTTTCTGGTCGCCGTCTATCCGATCATGCAGTTCTTCGCGACGCCGATCCTGGGACAGCTGTCGGACCGCTACGGCCGCAAGCCGGTGCTGGCGCTGTCGCTCGGAGGCACGTCGCTCGGCTACGCGCTCTTCGCGACGGGCATCGTCATCAAGAACATCCCGCTGCTGTTTCTCGCGCGCGCGCTCGACGGCATCACCGGCGGCAACCTGTCGGTCGCGCAGGCCTCGATCGCGGACGTGACGAAGCCGGAAGACCGCACGAAGAACTTCGGCCTGATCGGCGCCGCCTTCGGCATCGGCTTCATCGTGGGCCCGTTTCTGGGCGGCGTGCTGGCGGATCGGTCGGTCCTGTCGTGGTTCAGCGCGTCGACGCCGTTCTGGTTCGCGGCGCTGCTCGCGGCCGCGAACACGACGCAGGTGCTGGTGCAGTTCGAAGAGACGAACCGGCACATCCGTGATTTCCCGGTGCAGTTCTTCAAGGGCGCGAAGAACATCGCCCGCGCCTACGCGATGCCCGAGCTCCGCACGATCTTCCTGACGTCGTTCTTCTTCAACGCCGGCTTCGGGTTCTTCATCTCGTTCTTCGGCCTGTTTCTGATCGCCAGGTTCAACTTCAACGAGGCGAAGATCGGCAACTTCTTCGCCTGGATCGGCATGTGCGCGATCTTCACGCAGATCTTCACCACGCGGAAGGTCGCGGCGCGGTTCAACGAGCCGCAGGTGCTGAAGATCTCGCTGCTGGGCGTGTCGTGCGTGATGTTCGCGTATCTGCTGGCCCCGACGCCGCTCTGGCTGTTCCTGATCGCGCCGATCAGCTCGACGTTCAACGGCCTGTCGCTCGCCAACATGGGCGGCCTGCTCAGCCGCTCGGTCGCGCCGCAGGTGCAGGGGGAAATCCTCGGCATCGGCTCGAGCATCGCCGCGCTCGCGAACTCGATCCCGCCGCTGCTCGGCGGCTTCTTCGCCGCGGGCTTCGCGCCCTCGGCGCCGGTCTTCGCCGCGGGGCTGACGATGATGCTGGCGTGGGCGATCTTTACGGTGCTGTTCCGGCCGGTGCCGGTTTCTGCCCGGGTAGCGTGATGTTCGCGCGCTTCAGGAGCATGTCGAATCCGGCCTTGTCGATCGCCTTCGAATAGGCTTCCTCGGGCGCGACGAGTTTCTTCGAGACGAGATCCATCAGCGCGTCGTTGAGCGACACCATGCCGGCGCCCTTGCCGACCTGCATGATCGACGGAATCTGAAACGTCTTGCCCTCGCGGATCAGATTGGCGACCGGTTGCGTGCAGATCAGCACCTCGAGCGCCGCGACGCGCCCGCCGCCGATTTTCTTGCAGAGGTTCTGCGCGATGACGCCCTTCAGCGACTCCGACAGCATGATCCGGATCTGCGCCTGGCGATCGGCCGGAAACTGATCGATGACGCGATCGACCGTCGACGCGGCCGTCGTCGTATGCAGCGTGCCGAACACCAGGTGCCCGGTCTCGGCGGTCTCGATGGCGATGGCGACCGTCTCGAGATCCCGCATCTCGCCGACGAGGACGATGTCGGGATCCTCGCGCAGGGCGGCGCGCAGCGCGTCCTTGAACGACTTGGTGTGCGTCCGCACCTCGCGCTGATTGATCAGGCACTTCTTGTTCTCGTGCACGAACTCGATCGGATCCTCGATCGTGATCAGGTGATCTTCGCGGTTGCGGTTGATGTAGTCGATCATCGCGCAGAGCGTCGTCGACTTGCCGGACCCGGTCGGGCCGGTGACGAGGACGAGCCCCTTGTTCAGGTGGCACAGCTGCAGGATCGCCGGCGAGAGCCCGAGCTGTTCCGACGTCAGGATCTTCGCGGGGATCACGCGGAAGACGGCGCCGGGACCCTTGCGATCGAAGAACGCGTTGGCGCGGAAGCGGCCCAGGCCGTTGATCTCGTAGGCGAAGTCGGTGTCGCGCCGCTCGGTGAATTCCTTGCGGTTGGCTTCCGGCATGATCGGGGCGAGCAGCTGCACCAGATCGTCCGGCGTCAGCGCCGCGGCGGCCGGATCGAGCGCCCGCATGCTTCCGTCCTTGCGGATGATCGGCGGGGAGCCGACGCACAGATGCAGGTCGGACGAACCGGCCTCCACCATCCCATGGAACAATCTGTCAATCTGCGGCGCTTCGCTCACGGTTCGGGGACCTCGCTGATGTCGACGATGTGTGCGGCGTTGACGAGGAACGTCAGGCCGCCGGTTTCGAGATATCGGAATGTTTCGGGCTGCCGCGCCCAGTCGCTCAGCCGATCGCGGCCGGCGGGCTGGTAGACACGCACGGCGCCGCTGATGCGCTCGCCGGTGGACAGCAGCACCGACACGAACCTTCGCGTCGCGACGCTGTAGCCCGGCTCGTGCTCGGCTTCGTTGTCGGCGAGCGCGACGAGGACGGCGTGCGCGCGGTTGTAGAGCACCGTGCGCGAGCCGTTGTCCTCCTGGACTTCGAACGGGAAGAAGCCCGGGCCCGCGTTGAGCAGGTCGCTGACCAGCTCGGGTCCGCCATGACGCGTGCTCTGGCCCGCGGTGAAGAGGCAGCCGCGCGTGGACCGGCCGCTGCTGAGCGTCACCGTCGCGTCGACGCGCCGCTTTTCGAACCGGTATTCGGATGGCGTGGGCTGTGAAGACACGTCGAAGTGTTATCGGTTGCGCGCGCCGTTCTCCGTGCATGCCGCTACCCGGAACTGCGCACGAGCAATCTGTGACAGACTGATGAGGTGACTCTCGATCGCGATCCCGGGCTGGCCCGCTACGCCGAACTCGCCGTGAAAGTAGGACTGAATCTGAGGGCCGGGCAGCGGCTGCTGATCATCGGGCCCATCGCGAGCGGCGGCGTGTCGCTCGAGGCCGCGCCGCTCGTGCGGCAGATTGCCGCGGCCGCGTACGCGGCCGGCGCGTCGCTCGTGGAGACGATCTGGGGCGACGAAGCAATCCAGATGACGCGTTTCAGGCGGGCGCCGCGCGATTCGTTCGGCGAGTTCTCGAACTGGCTGGGCAAGGCGCTGCACGACCACGCCGAGGCCGGCCAGGCGATCATCTCCGTCTACGCGAACGATCCGGATCAACTGAAGGACGAACCGCCGGAGCTGGTCAGCGCGGTGCAGCAGGCGGCGTCGAAGGCTGCCCGTCCCTTCCGCGAGCTGATCTCGCGCAATCAGACCAACTGGACGGTCGTCGCCGCCGCCGGAACAGGCTGGGCCGCGCGCGTGTTTCCGGGAGTGCCGCCGGCGGAGCAGACGGCGCGCCTGTGGGACGCGATCGGCAAACTCGTACGCCTCGATCGCCCCGACCCGGTCGCCGCGTGGGAAGAACATCTCGCCGCGCTCGCGCGCCGCAGGGATTTTCTGAACGGGAAGCGATACGGCGCGCTGCGTTACAAAGGGCCCGGCACGGACTTCACGCTCGGCCTTGCGGACCATCACGTGTGGGTCGCCGGCCGATCCGAAAGCCGCAGCGGCATCACGTTCGCGCCGAACCTGCCGACGGAAGAAGTGTTCTCGATGCCGCACAAGGACCGCGTCGACGGCGTCGTCCGGTCCTCGAAGCCGCTCAGCTACGGCGGCACGGTGATCGAGAACTTCACGCTGACGTTCGAGAAGGGGCGCGTGATCAAGGTCACGGCCGATCGCGGACAGGAGGTGCTGCAGCGGCTCGTCGACACCGACGCGGGCGCCGCCCGCCTCGGCGAGGTCGCGCTCGTGCCGCACAGCTCGCCGGTGTCGCAGTCGGGGCTGCTGTTCTACAACACGCTGTTCGACGAGAACGCCGCGAGCCACGTCGCCCTCGGCTCCGCGTACAAGTTCACGATGGGCGGCGGCGAGACGATGAGCGAAGACGCGTTCGAGAAAGCCGGCGGCAACCGCAGCGGCGTCCATGTCGATTTCATGATCGGATCGGGCGAGCTCGACATCGACGGCGTGATGGCGGACGGATCGACCGAGCCTCTCATGCGGCGGGGAGAATGGGCCCAGCAGCTGTAGCGCGGGGCCTTCAGGTCCCGCTCAACGGCCTGAGCGGGATCGGCCCGCTCGATCGCGGATCGCCCGTAAGAATTCTCCGCAGATATCCCGCCTGACCGAGATGGAATCCCGCGTGCGCCACCAGGTGCACGAGGAATGTTCCCGTCCTGAACTTCGTCCCCAGGACCGCTTCCGGAAACTCCGCGTCCAGCGCGGCGTCCGGCAGTCCCGGCAGCACCTTGCGCACGACGTCGATCGCCGCGTCGAGCTCCGCGTAGATGTTCTCGCGCGGACCCGAACGCTGCCCGAACTCGAGCTCGCGATTGCGCACGTAGCCGGTGTGTCCGAGGACCGAGCCGATGAAGTACTGAAGATTGCCGGACAGATGGAGCGCGAGGTTGCCGGCCGAGTTGCTGACGCCCGGCATCGCCGACCAGACGCTCTCGTCGTCGGGGAAGAGCGCGATCTCGCGCTTGAATCCTTCGAGCTCGCGAACGAGGCTCAGCGAGAAATCAGCGGCTGTACGGCTCACTGCCGGTCTTGATGAACGTGCCCGCGCGCATTTCGGCCATCGCCTGGCGCAGCTCGGCTTCCGTGTTCATCACGATCGGGCCGTACCACGCGACGGGTTCTTCGATCGGCTTGCCGGACACGAGAAGAAAGCGGATGCCGTGCTCGCCGGCCTGGACCGTGACCTGGTCGCCGCGATCGAAGAGAAGCAACGATCGATTGGCGACGTCGTCGGCGTTGACGGAGGCGGCGGCGCTCATGTTGTCGGTCTTGACGGCCTTCGGCTCCGACGCGTTCCGGAACGTGCCCGATCCCGCGAAGACGTACGCGAACGCGTGACGCGTCGTCTCGACCGGCAGCGTCTTGCGCTTGCCCGGCGGCACCGAGACGTCGATGTAGATCGGCTCGGCCGCGATGCCGTCCACCGGACCGCTCGTGCCCCAGAAGCTGCCGCACACAATCCGGACGCTCGTGCCGTCGTCGTCGGTGACGACCGGAACGTCCTTGCCCTGCACGTCCTGATAGCGGGGCGCCGTCATCTTGAGCGACGAGGGGAGATTGGCCCAGAGCTGAAACCCGTGCATGCGTCCCTGCGTGTCGCCCTTCGGCATCTCCTGGTGGATGATGCCGCTGCCCGCGGTCATCCACTGCACGTCGCCGCCGGCCAGCGTCCCGCGATTGCCGAGGCTGTCGCCGTGTTCGACGGAACCGGCGAGGACGTAGGTGATGGTTTCGATGCCGCGGTGCGGATGCCAGGGGAAGCCTGCGAGATATTCGTCGGGGTTGTCGTTGCGGAAGTCGTCGAACAGGAGGAACGGATCAAACTCTTTCGGGTCGCCGAAGCCGAAGCCGCGCCGCAGATGGACGCCGGCGCCTTCGAGCGTGGGCCGCGGCTGGATGACGCGTTTGATGGGCCTGATCGACATTTCCTGAGTATACTCCCGCCATGAAAAAGAGCCTGAACGCCCGCCTTCTGCTCGCCTTTGGCATGGCGGCCGCGCTGTCGGTCGCGTTCGTGCACGCGCAGTTCGGCAACGCGCCGAGCAAGCTCAACACGGTGAAGCTCGCGGCCGATCTCTACGTGATCCACAACGCGTTCGTGCCCGGCAACACGACCGCGCTCGTCACGAACGAAGGCGTCATTCTCGTCGACGACAAGTTCGAGGTCGACTTCGCGAACATCGTCGCCGAGGTGAAGAAGATCACGCCGCAGCCGATCAAGTACGTGATCAACACGCACCACCACGGGGATCACAGCGGGAGCAACGCGAAGATGGCGGCGCTCGGGGCGCAGCTCGTCGCCTCGGAGCAGGCGCGCGAGAACATGGTGGACGCGAAGCAGCCCGGTCAGCCGGCCATCACGTTCGACGGCACCGCGCAGCTGCATCTCGGCGGCAAGGAGGTCCGGCTGTACCACTTCGGCCGCTCGCACACCAACGGCGACGTCGTCGTCCTGTTCCCCGCGCAGCGGACGCTTGCGGCCGGCGACATGTTCACGTTCGGCGACGACGTGCCGGAGCTGATTGATTATTCGGGCGGCGGCAGCGCGAAGGAGTGGACGTCCACGCTCGATCACGCGCTCCAGCTGGACTTCGAGACCGTCGTGCCGGGTCACGGCAATGTCACGAACAAAGCAGAAATGCGTAAGTTCCGCGACAGCACGCTGCGCTTCAAGAACCGCGTGCACGAACTGGTCGTCGCGAAAAAGACACGCGCGGAGATCGAGAAGGCGATGCGCGCGGAGTTCCACTGGGCTGATCTCCACGTACAAAGAAGCCTTGATGGAGCCATTGCAGAGATGCAGTAGGAAGTTAGAAGTAAGAAGTTAGAACTTAGAAGTATTGCTAACTTCTTAGTTCCGGCTTCTAAGTTCGAAACACGCACATCGATTCGGGCGGCGTATGGATCGATGTGAGCGAACTCTTCATCAAGCGCCCCATCGCGACGAGCCTCATCATGCTCGGCATCGCGGTGTTCGGCGTCATTGCCTACCGCGCCCTTCCGGTCTCCGATCTCCCCAACGTTGACTTTCCGACGCTGAACGTCAGCGCCGGACTGCCCGGCGGCGATCCGGCGACGATGTCGTCGGCCGTGGCAAGCCCGCTCGAGCGCCAGTTCACGACGATCGCCGGCGTGGACGAAATGAGCTCGTCGAGCTCCACCGGCAGCAGCAACGTCACGCTGCAGTTCAGCCTCGATCGCGACATCGACAGCGCCGCCGTGGACGTCCAGACGGCGATCTCCGCCGTCATGCCGCTGCTGCCGGCGGGCATGCCCGCGCCTCCTTCGTTCCGGAAGTTCAATCCGGCGGACCAGCCGGTGATGTACCTCGGCATGACGTCGAACACGCTGCCGATGTCGCAGCTCGACGACTACGCCGAGACGCTGGTCGCTCCGCGCATTTCGATGGTGAACGGCGTGTCGCAGGTGCAGGTGCAGGGCGCGCAGAAGTACGCGGTGCGCGTGCAGGTCGACCCGGAGAAGCTGCGCAACGAGGGCGTCGGCCTCAATCAGGTCAGCCAGGCGCTGCAGAACTGGAACGTCAACCTGCCGACGGGACAGCTGTTCGGATCGAACGAGACCTACAACATCCAGACGGGCGGCCAGTTGTTCAACGCCACGGCGTTCCGTCCGCTCATCGTCGGCTACAACAAGGGCGCGCCGCTGCGGCTCTCGCAGGTCGCCAACGTGATCGACGACGTGGAGGACAACCACAACGCGTCGTGGCTCTACACGAAGAACGAATCGCAGCGCTCGATCAGCCTGTCGATCATGCGCCAGCCCGGCAGCAACACGATCGACGTGACCGACGCGATCCGCGCGCTCCTGCCGACGTTCCGCGAGTCGCTGCCGCCGTCGGTGCATCTCGCCGTCCGCGGCGACCGCTCGCGCAACATCCGCGAGGCCTTCAGCGACATCCAGATCACGATGCTCGTCACGCTGGTGCTGGTCGTCTTCGTGATCTTCGCGTTCCTCCACAGCGGATCGGCCACGCTGATCCCCGCGCTCGCGCTGCCGTTCTCGATCCTCGGCACGTTCGCCGTCATGCAGATGCTCGACTTCACGCTCGACAACCTGTCGATGATGGCGCTGATCCTCTCGATCGGCTTCGTCGTCGACGATGCGATCGTGATGCTCGAGAACATCGTCCGCCACGTCGAGAAGGGCGAGCAGGCGATGGACGCCGCCCTCAGGGGATCGAAGGAGATCGGCTTCACGATCGTCTCGATGACCGTGTCGCTGGCCGCCGTCTTCATCCCGATTCTCTTCATGGGCGGCATCCTCGGCCGGCTGTTCCGCGAGTTCGCGATCACGATCACGTCGGCGATTCTCATCTCGGGCATCGTGTCGGTGACGCTGACGCCGATGCTCTGCAGCCGGTTTCTGAACGCCGCCGCGATCCACGGCAAGGGACGCTTCGCGAAATTCATGGAGCGCGTCTTCGACCTGATGTTCAAAGGCTACGAATGGAGCCTCGGCGTCGTCCTCAGGTACCGGCCGGTCATGCTCGTCGTGTTCTTCGGCGTGCTCGCGGGGACGGTCGCGATGTTCGTGATCGTGCCGAAAGGCTTCATTCCGGATCAGGACAACGACACGCTGAATATCAACCTGCGCGCGCAGCAGGGCACCTCGTACTACGAGATGGTCGAGGACGCGAAGAAGGTGGCGGATCTGGTGCGGAACAACCCGAACGTCGACACGTTCTTCGTCAGCACGGGCGGCAATTTCGGCTCGATGAACACGGCGAGGCTCAACGTGCAGCTGAAGCCGCGGCGCCAGCGCAAGCTGAGCGCCGCGCAGATCGCCCAGCAGCTGCGCCCGCAGCTGTCGCGGTTTCCCGGCTTCCAGGCGTTCATCAACCTTCCGCCCGCGATTCAGATCGGCGGACGCCAGTCGAACAGCGCCTACACGCTGACCGTCGAGAGCGCCGACACCGCGAACCTGTACGGCTGGGCCAAGCGCCTCGAAGACCAGATCCTCACGCTGCCGGAAGTCCAGGACGTCAGCGACGACATGGAGATGAAGAGCCCGCGCGTCAACCTCGTCGTCGATCGCGACGCCGCGGCGGCGGTCGGCCTCACCGCCAACGACATCGAGAGCTCGCTGTACGACGGCCTGGGGCCGCAATGGGCGTCGACGATCTACGGCGACAAGGCGCAGTACAAGGTGCTGCTGGAGCTCGATCCGAAGTACCAGGAGCAGGTGGACGCGCTGCCGAAGATCTCGTTCAAGGCGGCGGACGGCGCGCTCGTGCCGCTCGAGTCCGTCGTGAAATTCCAGGAGACCGTCGGGCCGCAGACGGTGAACCACGCCGGCGAGCTGCCCGCGGTGTCGATTTCATTCGGCCTGCGGCCGGGCGTCGCGCTCGGCAACGCGGTCGATCACATTCAGCGCGTGGCGAAGCAGGCGCTGCCGGCGACGGTGACGACCGAGTTCCAGGGCTCGGCGAAGGTGTTTCAGGCCTCGCTCCAGAATCTCGGCCTGCTGCTCGTCATCGCCATCGGCGTTGTCTACATCGTCCTCGGGATGCTGTACGAGAGCTACATTCATCCGCTCACGATTCTGTCGGGCCTGCCGTCGGCGGGGCTCGGCGCGCTGGTGACGCTGTGGCTGTTCGGCAACGAGCTCAACATCTATTCGTTCGTCGGGCTGGTCATGCTCATCGGCATCGTGAAGAAGAACGCGATCATGCAGATCGACTTCGCGCTCGAGGCCGAGCGTCATCATGGCAAGACGCCGGCCGAAGCCATCTACGAGGGCTGCCTGATCCGTTTCCGCCCGATCATGATGACGACGATGGCGGCATTGCTGGGCGCCGTGCCGATCGCGCTCGGCTTCGGCGCGGGTGGAGAAGCGCGACGTCCGCTCGGCCTCGCGGTCGTCGGCGGGCTGATCGTGTCGCAGCTCATCACGCTGTACCTGACGCCCGTCGTCTACACCTACATGGCCGCGATTTCCGGCCTAGCGCGGCGGGCACGCTCGCTGCAAGTGAGGACGGCGTGATGTAATCGATGCAGGGTCCGTGAATATCTCAGCCGTTTTCATCCGACGTCCGATCGCGACGAGCCTGATCATGCTCGGTATCGCGGTCTTCGGCATCCTCGCGTATCGCGCGCTTCCAGTCAGCGACTTACCAAACGCGGATTTCCCGACGCTGAACGTCAGCGCCGGCCTCCCCGGCGGCGATCCGGCGACGATGGCGTCCGCGGTGGCGAGCCCGCTCGAACGTCAGTTCACGACGATTGCGGGCGTGGACGAGATGAGCTCGTCGAGCGCGACCGGCAGCACCAATGTCACGCTGCAGTTCGATCTCGGCCGCGACATCGACAGCGCCGCCGTCGACGTGCAGACCGCCATCGCCGCGGTCATGCCGCTGCTGCCGGCCGGCATGACGTCGCCTCCCGCGTTCCGCAAGTTCAATCCCGCCGATCGGCCGGTGATGTATCTCGGCCTGACCTCCGACACGCTGCCGATGTACGTCCTCGACGACTACGCGGAGACGCTCATCGCCCCGCGGATCTCGATGATCGACGGCGTGTCGCAGGTGCAGGTGCAGGGCGCGCAGAAGTACGCGGTGCGCGTGCAGGTCGATCCCGACAAGCTGCGCAACGAGGGCGTCGGCCTCAATCAGGTCAACCAGGCGCTCCAGAACTGGAACGTGAACCTGCCGACGGGACAGCTGTACGGCGATCACCGGACGTTCAATATCCAGGCGGGCGGACAACTGGCGAACGCCGCGGCGTTCAAGCCGCTCGTGATCGACTACAGGAACGGCGCGCCGCTGCGCCTCTCGCAGGTCGCCAACGTCATCGACGACGTGGAGGACAACCAGAACACGTCGTGGCTGTACACCAAGCAGGGCGGCGAGCGATCGATCAGCCTCTCGGTGATGCGCCAGCCGGGCAGCAACACCATCGCGGTCACCGACGCCATCCGCAAGCTGCTGCCGACGTTCCGCGACACGCTGCCGCCGTCCGTCCATCTGACCGTCCGCGGCGATCGATCGAAGAACATCCGCGAGGCGTTCACCGACATCCAGTGGACGATGGTCGTCACGCTCGTCCTGGTGGTGTTCGTGATCTTCGCGTTCATCCACGAGGGCTCCGCCACGCTGATTCCGGCGCTGGCGCTGCCGTTCTCCATCCTCGGCACGTTCGCGGTGATGCAGCTGTGCGGCTTCACGCTCGACAACCTGTCGATGATGGCGCTGATCCTCTCGATCGGCTTCATCGTGGACGACGCCATCGTGATGCTCGAGAACATCGTCCGCCACGTCGAGAAAGGCGAGACCGCGAACGAGGCCGCGCTCAAGGGCTCGAGCGAAATCGGGTTCACGATTCTCTCGATGACGATGTCGCTCGCGGCCGTCTTCATCCCGATTCTGTTCATGAGCGGGATTCTCGGCCGGCTGTTCCGCGAGTTCGCCGTGACGATTACGTCGGCGATTCTGATCTCCGGCGTCGTCTCGGTCACGCTGACGCCGATGCTCTGCAGCCGGTTCCTGAACGCCGCGGCGCTGCAGAGCAAGGGCTGGTTCGCGAAGATCATGGAGCGCGCCTTCGCGAAGATGTTCAGCTTCTACAAGTGGAGCCTCGCCGGCGTGCTGCGGCACCGTCCGGCGATGGTCGTCGTCTTCTTCGCCGTGCTGGCCGGCACGGCGGCGATGTTCGTCGTCGTCCCCAAAGGGTTCATTCCGGAGGAGGACAACGACACGCTGAACATCAACCTGCGCGCGGCGCAGGGCACGTCGTTCTACGAAATGCTCGCGCGGGCGAAGCGGGCCGCGGCCGTGGTGAACGCCGACCCGAACGTCGACACGTTCTTCATGAGCACCGGCGGCGGGCGGTCGATGAACACCGCGCGGTTCTTCGTGCAGCTGAAACCGCGGAAGGAGCGGCCGGTGTCGGCGTCGCAGATCGCCGAAAACCTGCGGACGAAGCTCCAGGCGTTCCCCGGGTTCGAAACGTACATCAACCTGCCGCCGGCGCTGCAGATCGGCGGACGGCTGACGAACAGCAACTTCACGATCACGGTCGAGAGCGCGGACACGGCGAATCTGTACGGCTGGGCGCGCAAGCTCGAAGACGAGGTGAAGAAGCTGCCCGAGCTGCGCGACGTCAACGACGATCTGGAGATGAAGAGCCCGCGCATCGATCTCGTCGTCGACCGCGACAAAGCCGCCACGTTCGGACTCACCGCCAGCACGATCGAGAGCACGCTGTCCAACGGCTTCGGCCCGCAATGGGCGTCGACGATCTACGGCGACAAGGCGCAGTACAAAGTGCTGCTGGAACTCGACCCGAAGGATCAGCAGAACGTCGAGTCGCTGAAGAAAATCACGTTCAAGACGCCGGGGGGCGAGCTCGTGCCGCTCGAGTCGATTGTCGACCTGAAGGACACCGTCGGGCCGCAGACGGTGAATCATTCCGGCCAGCTTCCGGCCGTCGCGATTTCGTTCGGCCTCTCGCCGGGCGTGTCGCTCGGCGATGCGGTCACGCGCGTCCGCCAGATCGCGGATCGCGTGCTGCCCGCGACGGTGACGACGGAGCTGCAGGGATCGGCCAAGGTGTTCCAGGCGTCGATGCAGAACCTCGGGCTGCTGCTCATCATCGCGATCGGCGTCGTCTACATCGTCCTCGGGATGCTGTACGAGAGCTACATCCATCCGCTGACGATTCTTTCCGGCCTGCCGTCCGCCGGGCTCGGCGCCCTGGTGACGCTGTGGCTCTTCGGCAACGAGCTCAACATCTACTCGTTCGTCGGCCTCGTCATGCTGATCGGCATCGTCAAGAAGAACGCGATCATGCAGATCGACTTCGCGCTGGATGCGGAACGCCGCGAAGGGAAATCGCCGACCGACGCGATTTACGAGGGCTGCCTGATTCGTTTCCGGCCGATTATGATGACGACGATGGCGGCGCTGCTGGGCGCGGTGCCGATCGCGCTGGGGTTCGGCGCGGGCGGCGAGGCGCGGCGTCCGCTGGGGCTCGCGGTCGTCGGCGGCCTGATCGTGTCGCAGTTGATCACGCTGTACCTGACGCCGGTTGTCTACACTTACATGGCCGCGATCGTCGCGCCATGGAGGACACATCACGTCAACGTCCCGCAGGAAGGACCCTCGACCGCTTAGCTCAGGCGCCGCCGCCGGATTCTGCCTGACCGCGGCGCTCGTCGCGGTCTCGTTTCTCGGATGGAAGGCCGCGGGCCTTCCATTTGCCCCCTTCGACATCTTCGACTGGTTCGTCCGGCTGCTGCCGGGATCGGTCGTGACGTTCGCGATCGAATCGAGCGTCGCGCTCGCGCGCGTGTTCGGCGTGACGAACATCAGCGCGGCCGCGAAGGCCGGCGATCAGTTCCTCGCCGTCGCCGGGTTGCTCGCGAGCGGCACGATTGCCGGCGCGCTGCTGTTCGCGCTGCTCGAGACGAGCGACGAGCCGGCGCTGCTGTTCGGCGCGATTCTCGGCGTGATGCTCGCCGGCCTCGCGCTCCTTGCGGAGCGGCGGCTGCAGCGGCTGCCGGCGGGCTCGATGCTGCCGGCCGTGTGGATTGCCGGGACCTGCATCGCGTGGGGGCTGGCGTTCGGCTGGTTCCGGGATCGCGGCGAGCCCAGTCTCAGCCGTCGAGCGCTCCTGCTCGCAGCGATCGCCACGGTTCTCGGCGTCGCGACCGGCCGGGGCCGGCGCGCCAGCATCGGACGGCGGTGGTCCGACGATCATGCGCTGCCGAATTCCGCCTCGACGGTCGTGCCGGTGCCGGGCACGCGGCCGGAATTCACGCCGATCGAAGCGTTCTATCGCATCGACACCGACACGCGCGCGCCCGCGATCGACGGCGGCCGGTGGCAGGTCGACGTCGCCGGCCTCGTCGACTCGCCGCGCCCGTTCACGCTGGCCGATCTTCGCGCGCTGCCGCGCGTCGAGATCTTCGCGACGTTGTGCTGCATCTCCAATCCGCCCGGCGGCGATCTGATCAGCACGACGCGATGGAGCGGCGTCAGCCTGCAGCATCTGCTCGTCCGGGTGAGGCCTGGCGCGCGCGCGACGCATCTGAAGGTCACGAGCGCCGACGGATTCTTCGAGGTCGTGTCGCTCGACGCCATTCGCGCCGACGAGCGCGTGATGCTCGCGTACGAATTCGACGGCGCACCCTTGACGGCCGAGCACGGATTTCCCGCGCGGCTGTTCGTGCCGGATCTCTACGGCATGAAGCAGCCGAAGTGGATCACGCGGATCGAGGCGATCTCGCAGTGGGAGCCGGGCTACTGGGTCATGCGCGGCTGGGACAGGGAAGGGAAAGTCGTTCCGAGCGCCGCCGTCGACACCGTCGTACGAACCGGCGAGATGGCGCACGTCGGCGGCATCGCGTTCGCGGGCGCCCGCGGCGTCGCGAAAGTAGAAGTCCAGGTGGATGGAGCGGGCGAGTGGCATCCGGCCCAGATGCGCGAGCCTTTGTCTGGACTCACGTGGGTGATCTGGCGTGCAACAGTCCCGATCGGGAAAAGGTATACGGCGCGATGTAGTGCAGGTGCTTAGTCCTGTCGTTGTATTATCTCGCGCATGAAAAGACTCATCCTGCTTGCATCGCTCGTCGGCGTCGGCGCCCTTTCCGTGGCGGCGTTCCAGCAGCCGCCGGCGAACGCGCCGAAAGTGGTCGAAGTCGAGAAGCTGCGCGACAACCTCTGGATGCTGAAAGGCGGCGGCGGCAACACGGCCGTCTTCGTCCGCGCCAACGGCATCACCATCGTCGACACGAAGAACCCCGGCTGGGGCCAGCCGATCCTCGACGCGGTGAAGAAGCTCAGCGACAAGCCCGTGACGCAGATCATCAACACGCACACGCACGGCGATCACGTCAGCGGCAACGTCGAAATGCCGGTGAACGTCGAGATCATCGTGCAGGACAACACGAAGAAGAACATGGAGGAGATGCGCGGCGCGACGGGCATCGCGCAGAACGGCCCGCCGACGAACATCTTCAAGGAGCACAACGGCCGCGGCATGCCGACGAAGACCTTTAAGGACAGGATGACCGTCAACAAAGGCGCCGACGAGATCGACCTCTATTACTTCGGCCGCGGCCACACCAACGGCGACGCGTGGGTCGTGTTCCCGGCGCTGCGTCTCGTCCACGCCGGCGACATCTTCTCCGGCAAGAACATCCCGCTGCTCGACGCGAACAACGGCGGCAGCGGCGTCGAGATCGGCAGCACGCTCGAGAAGGCGGCGAAGTCGCTGAAGAACATCGACACGATCATCACCGGCCACTCGACGACGATGACGATGGCCGATCTGTCCGAGTACGCGCAGTTCAACAAGGACTTCATGACGGCGGTGCAGGCGGAGAAGAAGGCCGGCAAGTCCGCCGACCAGATCGCGGCCGCCTGGAAACTGCCGGCGAAGTACAAAGGCTACGCGGATCCGACGGCCAACGACGCAGGAAAGACGCGCCTGAAGGCGAACGTGCAGATCGTGCTCGACGAGACGAAGTAGTTCGTGGGCCGTTGCAGAAATTGCAGCGGCCGCGACGACGCTGGACTTCTCACATACGTTTCATTCCCGCGAGCAGTTCGTCGACGA
>Ga0134125_10004103_pt1 | contig 16680 bp, 9 predicted proteins | sample KB31751_FD_96464 | JGI IMG/M metagenome (GOLD analysis project Ga0134125, IMG submission 96464) | Terrestrial soil microbial communities with excess Nitrogen fertilizer from Kellogg Biological Station, Michigan, USA - KB3-175-1 | ecosystem: Environmental > Terrestrial > Soil > Unclassified ...
GAGTTTGTGCTGGTGTAGCTCAGTGGGAAGAGCGCGGGCCTCGTAAGTCCGTGATCGGCGTTCGAATCGCCGCGCCAGCTCCGCTGGTATAGCTCAACGGGAAGAGCAGGCGCACGGTAAGCGCCCGACCGCAGTTCGAGGCTGCGTGCCAGCTCCAAGAGTTTGCTGGTCTAGCACAGTGGCAGTGCAGAGAGCTTGTACCTCTCCGACGAGTGTTCGATTCACTCGACCAGCTCCAGATTTGATGGCGGGATTGGCCGAATGGCTTAGGCACCGGATTGTGGCTCCGGTCACGAGAGTTCGATTCTCTCATCTCGCCCCATTTATAGTGCAGGCACGTAGTCAACACGTTCAGATACGATAATTCGACCGATGCTCCTGACAATCACAACAACGCACCATCCAGCAACAGACCTGGGCTTCTTGTTGCACAAGAATCCCTCGAAGTTGCATTCGTTCGACCTCTCTTTCGGCAAGGCGCATGTTTTTTACCCTGAGGCGGCTGTGGAGCGATGCACGGCAGCACTTCTGCTCGACGTCGACCCTGTCGGGTTGGTGCGTGGACGAAAAGGGCAGCACGAGGGCGGGACGCTCGATCAGTACGTGAATGATCGGCCTTATGTGCTGTCTTCGTTCCTGAGCGTCGCCATGGGCCGGGCGTTGGGAACCGCGATGACTGGTCGCAGCAAGGGCCGGCAAGAGCTGGCAGACCGCGCAATTCCGTTGGTCGCAAAAATGGCTGTGGTGTCGTGTCGAGCAGGTGAAGCTCTGTTGCGAGAACTATTCGAACCTTTGGGCTACAAAGTCACGGTTGTGCGCCATCCCCTCGACGAGAAATTTCCCGAGTGGGGCGAAGGACCGTACTACTCGGTAACTTTGGAGCGTACCGTTCGGCTACAGGAGCTCTTGAACCATCTCTACGTCCTGATCCCGGTCCTGGATGCAGAGAAGCACTACTGGATCGGCAAAGACGAGGTTGAAAAGCTGTTGCGCAAGGGGCAGGGCTGGCTCGCCACTCATCCCCACAAAGAGACGATCGTGCATCGCTATCTGCCGCGCCAGAAGCACTTGGCTCGCGAAGCACTTTCGCGCTTGGCAGAAGAAGACAATCCAGATCCCGATTTGGCGGCGGAGGCTCATTCCGAAGAGGAAATCAAAATAGAAGAGCCGATGAGGCTCTGGCAGCAGCGAATGGGAGCCGTGGTTGCAGTCCTACGGTCGGTGAATGCCAAGCGGGTAGTAGATATGGGATGCGGAGAAGGAAAGCTGCTTCGGGCGCTTCTGGAGGAAAAATCGTTTGCCGAAATCGTCGGCATGGATGTCTCTTACAGAAGCCTTGAGATTGCCAGCCAGAGGCTGCATCTTGATCGTCTGCCGCCTAAGCAGAAAGAACGCATTCGGCTGATTCATGGTTCGCTGATGTACCGCGACAAGCGTCTGGAAGGGTACGATGCGGCGACGGTCGTAGAAGTGATAGAGCACCTTGATCCGCCGCGCCTCGCTGCCTTCGAACGAGTACTGTTCGAGGCGGCGCGTCCCAAGACTGTCATTGTGACAACCCCGAACGCGGAATACAACCTTAAGTTTGACACGTTACCTGCCGGACACTTTCGCCATAAAGACCACCGGTTCGAATGGAGGCGTGAAGAATTTCAGAACTGGTCGAGGCGAATTGCAGAGCGTTTCGGGTACAACATTCGTTTTCTCGCAGTCGGCGAGGAAGATTCTCAACTCGGTGCACCTACACAAATGGGGGTGTTCGATCGTGCGTGAACGTCACCCCAATCTGATCGTCCCAATCGGCACGCAGGTAGTGACACGTGTTGAAATCGTGCCCTCAGGTGGCGGTTCGCCACTGCCCAAAGGCATTGTCGGCGAACTGGTGAAGATTCCTGCGGACGCTACTCACGCCTATCGTGTGCGCTTTCCCGATGGAGCAGAGGGGAGCTTGCGCAGGCACGAATTCTCCCTGCTGAAGCACGTCAAGACCGGGCCCCTGGGTGATCGGGATCGCGTTCTCAAAGAATTTGATCTTTACGAGTTTGTGATCTATCGCTGTATCGTCGGATCACATGCCTATGGGCTGAGCCACGAGGAATCAGACGTTGATCGCAGGGGCATCTATCTTCCTCCTGCCGATCTCCAGTGGTCGCTCTATGGAGTTCCTGGGCAACTGGAGAATCCTGAATCCGAGGAGGTCTACTGGGAGTTGCAGAAGTTCCTTGTCCTGGCTCTGAAAGCAAACCCGAATGTATTGGAATGCCTTTACACACCACTGGTGGAGACGACGACGGAGCTTGCGAGCGAGCTTCTGAATATGCGCGACGCGTTCCTCTCACGTCTCGTGTATCAGACTTATAACGGCTACGTCCTCTCGCAGTTCAAGAAATTGGAGCAGGATTGGCGCGCAGCCGGCGAAATCAAGTGGAAACACGCAATGCATCTGATTCGACTGTTACTGTCGGGTATCACAGTTCTGCGACAAGGGTTTGTCCCCCTGTCGGTTAAGGAGCACAGAGAGAAACTGCTGGCAATCCGGCGTGGCAACGTAGCGTGGTATGAGGTTAACGCATGGCGACTGGAGTTGCACAAGTGTTTCAATCAGGCTTACGAGACAACCAAGCTGCCCCCTACACCCGATTATCAGCGCGTCAATGATTTCTTGGTGCGGGCCAGAAGGAGCATGGTGCGATGACATTCTCTGTTCCCATTCCGGTAAGCCGCGCTGTGTCCAATCATCCGTATCCTCTGATTTTCGCAACAGTCAGTGGAGCGCACTTGTATGGCTTCGCGTCGGCGGATTCTGATTGGGATTTGCGCGGAGTCCATCTTTTACCGGCAGACGAGGTGCTCGGGCTTTTTGACCCGCAGGAAACAATTGAACAAGAACGAGATGAGGATGGCGTCGAACTCGATCTGGTGACGCACGATGCGCGCAAGTTCTTCGCGCTGCTTCTGAAGCGTAACGGTTATGTGCTGGAACAACTCTATTCGCCGCTGGTTGTGCACACTTCACGCGAGCACGACGAGTTGAAGCACATCGCGAAGGGCTGCATCACTCGGTATCATTCCCACCATTATTTGGGGTTTGCCGCGACCCAGTGGGAGCTTTTTGAGAAAGAGCACCCCAGGCGGATCAAGCCCCTGCTGTACACCTATCGAGTGCTGCTTACCGGCATTCACCTGATGAGGACGGGCGATGTCGAAGCCAATCTGCCGCGGCTCACTGATGAGTTTCGCATGGGCAACGTATCGGCATTGATCGCTCGCAAGAGCTCTGGCACCGAACAATCGACCCTTTCCGATGCCGATGTTGATGCACACCGGCGCGAGTACGACCGACTGCGAACTGAGTTGGAATCCGCTTCCGAGCGTTCTCATCTGCCGAAGGCCCCAAGCGCAAGGGCAGCACTCTCCGATCTTCTGGTTCGGCTGCGCCACTCTACCTACGGCCATGCAGCCCGGAGGCAGGACTCGTGAAGATCACTATTCCTGAACTTTCCCTCGTCGTTCTGATCGGTCCTTCTGGATGCGGTAAATCGAGTTTCGCTCGCGCTCACTTCAAGCCTACCGAGGTTCTCTCTTCCGATTTTTGTCGGGGACTGGTGTCGGATGACGAGAACGCTCAGGCAGCTACAAGTGATGCGTTCGATGTGCTGCATTACATTGCCCGGAAAAGGCTTGCTGCTGGCCGGCTGACTGTTGTCGATGCTACCAACGTCCAGGCTGAAGCGCGCAAACCTTTGGTAGCGCTGGCACGCGAGTTTCATGTTCTGCCGGTTGCGATCGTCCTGAACATGCCGGAGAAGCTCTGTCACGAACGCAACCAGAACCGCTCCGACCGACAGTTTGGCCCACACGTTGTGAGAAACCAGTCTCAGCAGCTTCGCCGTTCGATTCGAGGGCTGGAACGCGAAGGTTTCCGTCACGTGTTCGTTCTGTCGTCGCCAGAGGAAGTCTCCGCAGTCGCGATTACGCGGCAACCGCTCTGGAACAACCTCAAGCACGAGCAGGGCCCGTTCGACATTGTTGGTGATGTCCACGGCTGCTACGAGGAGTTGACTGCCCTGCTCTGCAAGCTCGGCTACCGAATCGACGCTGGTTCTGAGCTGACTGCCGTTCCTCCGGATGGACGCAAGGCAGTATTCGTCGGCGATCTGGTAGATCGCGGGCCAAAGACACCAGAAGTATTGCGGTTGGTCATGAATATGGTTCAAGCGGGCACGGCGTTCTGCGTTCCCGGTAACCATGACATGAAACTGGTGAAGAGGTTGAAAGGCCGTGATGTGCAGCTAACACACGGGCTGGCGGACTCGATCGAGCAGCTTGACCGGGAGTCGCCTGAATTCAAACAACAAGTCCTCAAGTTTCTGGACGATCTGGTCAGCCACTATGTTTTTGATGACGGGAAACTCGTCGTTGCCCACGCCGGCATGAAAGAAGAGATGCAAGGACGCGGCTCGGGCAAGGTCCGTGATTTCGCACTCTACGGCGAAACGACTGGGGAAACGGATGAATACGGCCTGCCAGTTCGTTACAACTGGGCTGCCGAATATCGTGGCAAGGCGATGGTGGTTTACGGACATACCCCTGTAAGCGAGCCGGAGTGGTTGAATCGCACGATCAACATAGATACTGGGTGTGTTTTCGGTGGGAAGTTGACTGCCTTGCGCTACCCCGAGCGCGAATTGGTGTCGGTTCCCGCGTTGCGGACGTACTACGAGTCTGCGAAACCGTTCTTGAAGCAAGAGGAACTGGCGCCTGCGCTGACCGTGCAACAGCAACTGGATGATCTGTTGGATATCGAGGATGTCATCGGCAAGAGAATCATTCATACGCGACTGCACCGCAGCATCACGATCCGTGAAGAGAACGCGACCACGGCCCTGGAGGTGATGAGCCGGTTCGCCGCCAATCCGAAGTGGTTGATCTATCTTCCTCCGACGATGTCTCCATCGGAGACGAGCAAACGGGACGGGCTGCTTGAGCATCCCGAGGAGGCGTTCTCATACTACCTTCACGAAGGTGTGCACAAAGTTGTTTGTGAACAGAAACACATGGGATCGCGAGCCGTAGTGATCGTCTGTCGCGATGCGGATACTGCTAGAAAACGGTTCGGAGTCATGGAAGGGGAAATGGGAATCTGCTACACGCGGACCGGGCGCCGATTCTTCAATGATGTTTTTCTCGAATCGCAGTTCTTGGATCGGATCCGGAAGGCAGTCGAAAAGGCCGGTATTTGGGAAGACCTGAAGACTGATTGGGTTTGCCTCGACTGTGAACTGATGCCGTGGTCGGCTAAAGCCCAAGAATTATTGCGCCAGCAATATGCTCCAACGGGCGCTGCGGCGCGAGCGTCACTGCCCGCGGTCGTCACAGCTCTGAACGCGGCACAAGCAAACACAGATGTCGCGGCGCTCCTGGAACAGTATCGGCAGCGTGAGGAAGCCGCCGATCTTTACGTGGAGGCCTATCGCCGCTACTGCTGGACCGTGCACTCACTTGCGGACTTGAAGCTGGCACCGTTTCACCTGCTCGCCTCGCAAGGTACTGTGCACACTACGAAAGACCATGTCTGGCATATGGAAACGCTCGCTCGAATTTGCGGAGCGGACCAGGATCTGCTTCTCGCGACGCCCTTTCAAGTCGTTGACCTAACCAATAGAGCCGAGCAGGAGAAGGGCGTCGTATGGTGGGATGAACTGACAGAGCGTGGTGGCGAGGGAATGGTCGTGAAGCCGCTGGACTTTGTGGCCAAGGGACGTAAGGGACTGTCGCAACCTGCGGTCAAAGTTCGTGGTCGGGAATACCTGCGAATAATTTACGGTCCCGAATACACGTTGCCCGAGAACCTGCAGCGACTTAAAAGCCGAGGGCTAGGCGCGAAGCGGTCACTCGCTCTCCGCGAATTTGCGCTCGGCATGGAGGCATTGGAACGATTCGTTCACCAGGAACCCCTCCGCCGAGTTCATGAGTGTGTTTTCGGTGTCTTGGCGTTAGAGAGCGAACCCGTTGACCCAAGGCTGTAGAGATCCCACTGAAGACATTGGTGCCAGCGGAGAGATTCGAAGTCTCAAACCTCTTTCTAAGAAACAGGCGAGGCTCTCATCCGCTCTCTACACCAGGACCTTATTGAAGCAATAGGGTTAAGCTCCGCGAATCAGAGCGATGTCTGCTTCAGCTGCCCAGCTTTGTAAATCCTTCCCTGTGAGTGCGGATGCCATCATCGAGGGAAACTGGTCTGGAGTGCACGCGAACACCGGACACCCAAGGCTCGCGATTGCTCCGGCGTGTTTTGCTTCGTAGCTGGGGTGGCCTGAGTCGGAAAGAGCGAGCAACACGATGAGGTTAACCCCGCTCTGCTTGATGGCAGCCGCACGCGCAAGCATCGAGTTGGCATCGCCTCCTTCATACAGGTCAGTTATGAGAACAAGTTGTGTCTTCGCGGGGATCTCGATCTGCTTTTCACAGTAGGCGAGCGCCGCGTTGATATCTGTGCCACCGCCGAGCTGAACTCCAAAGAGCACCTCAACCGGGTCTGCGAGTTGGTCGGTCAGGTCCACGATGGATGTATCAAAGCAAATGAGCTTTGTTGAAAGTCCCGGGATCGATGCCATCACAGCTGCGAAAATGGATGAATAGACAACTGAGGTCGCCATCGATCCAGACTGATCGACGCACAAAATGACATGATCGAGCTCTGCGCGGGTTTTCGTGTGCCGCGCATGTCCCATCAGCGTCTCCGGAATGATGGTGCGATGCTCTGGCTGATAATGACGCAGGTTGGCGCGGATCGTTCGAGGCCAGTCGATGTCGGATTGACGAGGTTTGCGTGTACGCTGAGAGCGGTTGAGAGCGCCTCTCAGTGTCTCTCGAGTGTTGTGCTCCAGCCGGCGCATGAGGTCATCCACAACCTTGCGGACCACTTGCCGGGCAGTCTCAAGAGTTTTGCCCGGAATGGCAGCACGAAGTGCGATGAGATCGGCGACAAGATGGACATCTGCCTCGAGCGTCGAAAGAAACTCCGGTTCGAGCATCAGAGCCTTCAAGTTCAGTCGCTCGAATGCATCTTTCTGGACAATCTGCACGACGGGAGTCGGAAAGAACTCGCGGATATCTCCCAGCCATTTTGCGACACGTGGAGAAGACGCGCCCAGCCCGCCTCTGCGCTTCTCACTGCCGCTGTCATAGAGTGCCGAGAGAGCAGCATTCAGACGCCGGTCACGCTCCGAGAGTTCGTTCTGCTCATCATCGACACCAAGCGCGAGTTGCCAACGACGCCAGCGTTCCTTCTGAGACATCATGAGGGATCTCCACGACCGAGGATCCTATAGAGGAGTGGAAGTGCCGCTTCAAAGGCGGGGTTGGATTCGGTTCCGATGTGCGCAGCCGCGGCTGTGCTCTGCTGTCGCCCGCGTTGAAGTTTCTCAAGCACCCGGCGGCGAGCAACTGTATCAAAGCTCGACATGCTTCGACGCAGCAACGGCAGAGAATCAGTGAAGTCCGTTTCACTCAACTCGCAGAGCCACGCGTCAAGCAACTGCAACAGAGGCTCGTCTTGCAAGAGCACCTCTGAGCCGCCGCGCAAAAAGCCTTCAAGAAAAGCGCCCGATTCTTTTGGTTGACGCGACCCAGTGTGGTGCGCAAACTCGGTTGCAACCTGTTCCAACTCCCAAGCACGAACATCGTGCAGTCGACGAAGACTTAAGCCGGCGATGGACGGCGTGACCTGGTCATCGCTCACGATCTTGCCTAACTCGTTTCGCCACGAGGAAATCAGCGCATCATCACCAAACAAGCGTAATGCCTCATCGTAATCTTCCATGGCTCCAATGCGTACGGCTGCGGTATCTTCATCCAGTCCACGCGATCCCATTCGAACGCCGGCATTGATCTCAACGCTGATCGACAGGATCAAGGAGCGAAGCGCTTCCTCCGGAAGCCGGCGCGCCGCGCCGTAGCGAAGGACGCGGACCAAAGGAGATATCGCTTTCATCAGGTCGGTGATATCGCTGGAGTTGACCGCGAGCGCCTGAAGTCGCTCAATGCATGAAGCCGCCGTTTCCGGCAGGTCAGCGACAAGGGCGCTCTGGATAAGAGCAGCAAGATCGGTGATCGAAGTTGTTTCACCTGCTCTCTTCAGCGTGTCATTTGCGGCAGCCTGTTCGATGGTTACTCCGTAAACCAGCGCGGCTGCCAGTGAGACCGAGTACCAGGGCTCCCATTCAATGACCCACACTTCGCGGAATGTGCCTCGGCCGGCTTGAGCATCTACCAGCTTGCCCCATGGAACATTAATCAGATTCAAACGGTGCAGCAGTGTCGATTTCAGCAGGCCAGCCTCAGAACGGAGATCGAGTTTGATCTCCAACTCCAGGTCTTGCGGCTTCAGGCGCGTTTTACGTTGCCAGGCAACCAAGTCGCGTGCAAGGGGATTTTGCGGAACGCGCTCGCCAATCTCGCCCACGCGTTCTCCGATGTACAGCTTGCGCTCCAACATCGCAAGCGGAACCGGATTCCCGTCGCACATAGCGGCCAGTGATGCCTCGCGCATCTCGGCGAGACCCGGCATCGGGAGGTCGCGAAGTGCTGCGAGTCCAAGAGCCAGCCGGGCCGCTTCAATGGCGGACGCCGTTGGTGCGGTGTAACCCTCTTCGCGAAGCTTGAACGCAGTACGCGACTGCCAGACCGAAGCAAACTCCTCTGCGCTGGGCGGTTTCCTGCGCGTATAAAGCGACCAAAGATGGCGATACCATCCTGGGGAAATCACTCCTGCTCCATACCCGGAAAATGCGCTGAGGCGGCTGTCTGTCCACGGCACCCATGTGGCTTCCACCTTTAAACGGGGCAAGTCTTTGATGAGTGCGCGATCATCTGCCGGCTTGCCCTGTCGAAGTCCGCTGATGTGCCACGCGCCACATACGACCGCGATTTTTCCGTCATATTCTTTAAGCGCGGCACGTATGTTCGTGCGCATAAAAGCCTCGCGTTGAAGGTTGCCCAATACTTCATCAGGCGATCGCGGGCTCAGTCCTTCCTGCGCGCGCGCCTCTGTCATTGCAGTCTCGAGGGCCGCGAATACCGATAGGGCTTCTTGCCCGCTGCTGCCATGCTGTTCGATCAGGCCATTCCAAAAGGTCTCGCCATCTTCATATCCGGCGGCACTTGCGAGCAGATCGAGCGCGTCTGCGCGGGGCGGCGTCGGCTCGCCCTCCGGGTTTTCTCGCTCGGCTTTTTGCCAAGCCAGCGAGACGGCGCCTGGCCAGTCAATGAAGCGCACGGGCCGCTCGTGTTTCAGAGCCCATTGGACCGCTTGCCATTCAGGCGAGAATTCAGCAAACGGCATGAATGAGGCAAGACTTGCTTCGTCCGCAGCATGCAGCAACATGGCCACCGGAGGCTTCAAGTCAGGGTCGGCGACGTACTGGATCAGCTCATCGCCTTCGGGAGGTCCTTCCACCAGGACACATGCTGGATCGAGCGCATTCAGCGCCTTGACCAGCAGGACAGCAGATCCGGGACCGTGGTGCCGTACCCCGAGAATGTGCACGCGTTCGTCGGTTTGACCGGACATCGTTGACTAGACGACCTCACGAATTGCCGAATAAAGATCCGACCATCCGTCGCGCGTCCGCACCACGCTTTCGAGATACTCCTGTAAGGCGACCGTGTCCTGCACCGGATCTTTTACCACCGCACCGACAAGATTCGGAGCAATGCTTTCCGCCGTCATGGTTCCATTTCCAAAGTGGGCCGCAGATGCCCATGCGCTTATTCCCACAGAGATGGCCTCGGCTGTTGAGAGTGACCCGCTGGGAGACTTGAGCTTGGTCTTGCCATTCAGAGTCTTGCCATCGCGCAGCTCACGGAACAATGTCACCACCCGGACCAGCTCTTCGTCAGCAGGCTTGATGGGAGGCAGTTCAAGACTCGATCCGATTTCCAGAACGCGCTTCACGACGATGCCGGTTTCTTCTTCCAGAGTAGCGGGAGAGGGCAGCACAACCACGTTGAACCTGCGTTTGAGTGCGGACGAGAGATCGTTGACGCCTTTGTCGCGATTGTTGGCGGTCGCGATTACGTTGAATCCGCGTTTCGCTTCGATCGCGTCGTTTAGTTCAGGAATAGGCATGGTCTTCTCGGAAAGGATGGTGATCAGAGTGTCTTGGACGTCCGAGCCCATGCGCGTTAGTTCTTCGAGGCGAACGATACCCCCTTCCTCCATCGCTCTTGCCAACGGAGTTTTGACGAGAGCTTCGCGGGAAGGTCCCTTGGCCAGCAGCAGCGCGTAGTTCCAGCCATATCGAATATGGTTTTCATCAGTTCCCGCCGTGCATTGAATCATGCGCTGCGACGATCCCGAAATGGCTGCTGCCAGATGTTCTGATACCCACGACTTTGCTGTTCCCGGTAGCCCCAGCAGCAGGAGAGCGCGGTCCGTCGCCAGCGTTGCAACAGCGGTCTCGATCAGGCGACGATTGCCAATGTATTTCGCTGAAATCGCAGTGCCGTCCGCCGCCTTGCCTCCGAGAATGTAGGTCACGATCGCTTTGGGCGACAGCCGCCAGTTCGCAGGACGAGCAAGCTTGTCTCCCGCCGCTAAGGCAGATAACTCGTGTGCGTACACCTCTTCGGCGCTCAGTCGAATTCGATTAGAAGCCTGCTGGCTGGAAGCTTGTTTAGTCATGCGTGCGGTTGTTCTCCATTCCATCGAGGATATCAAGCAGTGCAACGGGGATAACGGTTTGTGCTTGGTCAAACTCCGCGAGCTGGTCGCGCAGCTCCTTTCGTTGGGACGCCGGGCAAATCGCTGCCATCATCGCCAGCCAGTGGGGGCTACCGCGCTCCTGCTCGGGGACCTTCATCAACAGTCTCGCATTGAGGAGCATCGACATGACCGACGCTGACGCCTCTGTATCCGTGATCCGATGCAGCCAATCCCATAGAAACCAGGTCGTCGGCAAATCTTTGCGATAAGGATGCACAATGATCTCTTGCCAACGGTGGCGTTCTGATTCTGTCATGGCACCCACCGTATCGAATCCGCCTTCAAGCAGCCCCTCCCACGCGTTTGGCAGATTCGCGACCAACAGTTCGAGCAGATCAAAGCGGCGCTCGTTCGTCGCGATGAGTGCCAGCGCAAGCAGCAAAGGCTGGTCTTTTCCGGCAGCTTCAATCAATTCTGTTTCGGTGATTTTGAACGCACCAGCCAGTTCAACGAACGACACTTCAGCGAAACTTTGCAGTATCCAGCGCGATGCAGTTTGATCCTTTACGTTCGCTGGAAGCTCAAGTTGCAGCGCGTTGCGCTTACGTAGCAACCCGCCCTGGCTTTGCTTAATTCGTTCCAGGCATGCGGCCAACGCCGGATTTTCAGTTCCTGCACCGATCCTCGACAGGAACCTCGCCGCAAGTGCTCGCACCCGCGGCGCGCGGTCCTTATCCTGCGCGGCCAGGAATGGCTGGTCGGCCATAGTTAAGCCAGTCTGAAATGCTTGCAGCAGGCGAAAACGAGCTTCTGCCTCCTCTTGTGCCCATGTGGCTTCAACCAGAGCACGAGCGGAGTCCGCGTCATCTCGGCGCCGCTGCTCCAGATATGCTGCCCGTCGGGAAAGCGTCGCTTGTGTCCAGTTGCTCTCATCCACAAGTTCCGGATCGAAGTAGCTTTGCGTGCCGGCGTCTGCTTTCTGTCTATCAGCCCAATGCTGCGCTGTTGGACCAAGCTTTTCCGCATTGGATCGAACGAATGTATCGATCAACGGCAGGTCGAATGGGTGCGGACGCAATCTCAGCCGGTCAAAGGCACGGGCCACAGCGCGCGCCGGGTGCTCAGTAGCATTCTTCGCCGTGAGCAAGCGAATTAGCGGGCGGCGCAGATGTTCTGCAACAATCTTCCGATCATCTTTAATCTCCGGCTCGACGATGAACGAGCCTGGAGGCGAGAGGCGCTCAAAGCGCAGTGCTTGTCCCGCCAGGCTAAGCATTTCGAGCGAGCAATCGGAGCTTCGATTCGAAGAATGAATGAGTTCGCCCGGGAGCGGATGGCGTGATGTTCCTCCTAATAATGCTGGCAGGACCTTCGCGTGTAGTGTGTTCGAGTTCACGAGCGCAACCACCTTCCAAGCGGCGTCTCTGCCCAAGCCAGCGTGAACTCGTATGCATTCCATAAACCGATTCCGTCGATACGATCGATGCTCGCCAGTGGCAAAGCATGATTCGTCTGCGAGGAATGCAGCGGCAGCGACAGTTGGCTTTCGTTATCGCAAATATAGAGTTGTTCGCCATTGCGGCGCACACTGGCCCACCGAAAACTCAGCGGAAACGTCCCGAGCCATGGAAGCTGAGCTAAGGCGTGCTCGTACTTGGCATAGGAAACACTCAGGCGCTCTCTCGGCAGTGCGAGCGGTTCACTGTTTTGTTCAGCGCCTCTCTTGAGGGTAGTTATTTGTGCGCGAAGCGGCACCGTCGAGCGGTAAAAAGCCAACTCAGCTTCAATTTGATCGCCAACCAGGTATCCACCCGTGGCGGCTCCTGTGGCGATCGGTATGAAGTCGATCAGCACCGCGCATTGAGGCTCGTTATCTCCATCGTTTTCACGCCACAACCATGTCTCAACTCTGCGGAGGCGGTCTGGTTGCGCCTCGGATAGCACAGCGAAGACTCTCCATTTTGCGTCGACCCGCAATACTTTCGAGTCGCTGAGCAGGGCCTCTCGGGTGACTGACCAGCCCACAGCCTGCCCCGCGTCTGCAGCTAACAGTTCGGGAAGTTCCGAGGTGCGCCGGTATGCCTGGCTGATTAAGTGGACTTGTCCCAACTCTCGTATCGCGGCTGTGGGACGCGCAGGTCCCGGCAAGGTAAAAAGCCTCGTCGGAAGAGCATCGAGCCGTCCCGCGAGCCCAGATGCTTTCGCGTCGACGAGTCTTTGGGCGATCGTGCGGCACGCCTGAGCAGTTTGGGCGACGAAAGTCGCCATCCCGTGCTGAACCTGGTCTGACAACCAGGTATCGAGGTCGTCGAGGCCAGCCAGCACCGCCGCCTCGCGCTCCACTCTGTTTCTCTCGCGAGCCGCTGCAGCTCGTTGTTCTGCCTTGGGATCGTGCTTCTCTGCAGCTTCGGGAATTTCTGTCAGGCGGATGGAAGGCTTGGGTTTAGGCTGCTCATCATCTTCGTCTTTGATCGCTGTTGTAGATTTTCCGCGCCTGCGCGAGAGCCAGTCCTTCACCCACTCAGGGAGCGCCGCCGGAGTGAAGGCTGTGGTTTTCTCAGCCCTCATCCACATCAGCGCCAGCGTGTGCTTGCACGGGAACTTTCTGCTGGGACACGTGCACTTGTATCCAGCATCTGCCTCGTTGACCACCACACGATAAGGAGTGGCGCCTGAACCCTGGCACTCGCCCCAGACAAGCCCTTCACCTTCCGCCAAGGTCGGCCACGACGATGGCTTCAGCAGTTTTCGCGCAGCGCCAAGCGAGGCTTGGTCAGGAGCGAGCGCTTCGATTCTCTCCAAAGTCAGCGACATACTAGAGCAGCCATACGGTGGTGCCAAACGCTTGCCGACGAGGCATAGGACAGCTTTGACACCGAGGAAACGAATCTTTCTCTTCTTAACGGAGGCCGCAGTACTCTGTCACTGGACCACAAAAGCCCCCGAACGCAGATCATCTTGTCCGAGCAAAGGAGATGGCATTTCTGATAGCTGATTCGATCCTGGCGCCCCGGCGCGCAAAGCCTAAAACAGAAACCATTTCGGAAATGATCTCTTCATCAGTTCGGAGCTTTCCGTCTGAACCAATCCAGTGAATCAACTCGGCCAGTTCGCGCGGGCTGTACTGAGCTATGGAAGGCTTTAAGGGTATCCCGGGTCTGGGTTTTCGGGCCTGAACAACGGCGTTCGCTGCCGCGACACCATTCGCAGGCAGCTTGCTGTGACCGTTCGAAACTCCGATCGCGACCGAGGGATCCGCATCGATCCTGTCTGCAAACTTTACGGCTTCCTGAAACGCCGCGATAGTTCGCTGTACTTCATCTTCTTTGCGAAGGAACCAGTCCGTAGACCATATGCGGTGAAAGCGCCATCCAAGGCTTTCCAACTGCTGTTGGCGCAAACGGTCGCGATCGCGGGCCGTGTAGCTGGAGTGGTACGAAGCCCCGTCACATTCAATAGCAAGAACAAAACGGCCCGGTCTCTTCGGATGTTCCGCGACCATATCGATCCTGTAATGCGAGGCCCCAACCTGAGGGACAAGTTTCAAGCCCTGTCCGCTGAGTACGTCGAATATGTCAGCTTCAAAATCATTCAATGGAACAGTGCTCAGTTGTGTATCGCCAAGGCGTTTGCCGTTTGAAGCAGCGTACTGCAAATAGTCGCGCAGGAGTTCCACGCCGCTGCCCGGCTTCACCCGCGAAACATCGATGTCGAGGTGGTTGAACGAAGAAACTACGGTAAGCCGTTGCCGCGACCGCGTAATCGCCACGTTCAGCCGGCGTCGGCCGCCTTCAGAAACCAGAGGCCCAAACCTCAACGGCAAGTTTCCTGCCCGATCTTTCCCATACCCCACGCTGATAATGATCGCGTCGCGCTCGTCACCTTGCACACGCTCCAGGTTTTTCACGAAAAAACGTTCATTACGATTCGGGTCGAAGAATTCATGCAGTTCTGGGTATTTTTCCAACTCGCGGTCAATAGCTGCTTGCACCCGGTCCATGTGCCGAATACCCATGGTGATCACACCCAGCGTCTCCGCGGGGCGCTTGCGAGCATGGTCCAGGACCACTTCGACTACTTTGCGAACCTCCGCACTCGAACTTTCTTCCTGTCCGTCAACGCCGGGTTCCTGCTTCACCAGCACATGATCGATTACCGGTGGGCCGCCCGGCCCCGGAAAGGTCACCAGTCGGTCCTGATAAAGGTAGTGATTCGAGAAGTTGATGAGTGATTCGTCGCGACTGCGATAATGCCAGTCAAGGTAGCGCGACTGTACAAATGGCATCATCATGTCGAGAAGGCTCTCGAAACCTTCTGCGCTGCTGGTCTGTTCGTCGGCTGCGTAATCGTCATCGTCGCCGGCTGCGAAGAACGTGGTTGGGGGTAACTGCTTGTTGTCTCCCGCAACCACAACCCGCTTACCGCGCAAGATTGCAGGCACGGCATCTTCGGGCAGCACCTGGCTCGCTTCGTCAAAGATCACAAAATCAAAATATTGTTTCCCGCCATCCAGAAGTTGGCTAACGGAAAGAGGGCTCGCCATCCAGCAGGGACATACTGCCGTTAGCACTTCAGAGGCCTGCGCAAACACTTTCCGAAGCGGCAGGTGCTTTCGGCTTTTGCTGGCTTCGGCTTTGATCAGTTGCTGCTGATCAGGATGGGAGTTCATGGCGGCAATCGCATTCAGGCCGTGAGCTCGTCGCACTCGATCCGCGGCAAGCGCCAGCCGTTCCTCGTCCAGGCGGGTAAAATCCTCGACGTAGCCGGTGTGGGTTTGTCCTTTGAAACCTCGTATCTCAGGGTCTTGCTGACTCACGGCATCTATCGTTGAGCTGAGCCACGCGTGTTCGAAGACGTCGGGCCAAATGCTCGCTTCGGGTTTGTTCTGGCGGAGTTCAGTAATAAGTTTCGCGGCTCCCAATTGTTCCAGGGTCTTCTCAATCCCAGTTAGTTTAGGAATCTCGTGAGGCGTCGCAGAATCGCTCGCCAGTTTGCGTATGAGATCGCCAAGCTGATCAAGTGGAATTTCTTCAAGCTGTTTGGCGGGGAGAACCAGGGCAAGAGTTGCGATTGCTTGAAAGATTTCACCGAACACTTTGAGATGTAGCTCTGCCCCTGCGATCGGGATGGGGTGAGAGGCGCTCTTTGCCAGTTCTGCCCAGACATCGGCTTCGGCGGCAGCCTTTGTCATCTCCGAAAACAAGTCTGAGGAAGATGCCTTGCCTACCGTTCGCAAATTGACTACTATTGAGCGCGCTTGCCGGAACCTGGAATTAGTGCACAGCGCCCAAGCCGCAGCTATTCCGCCTTCTTTGCCGGGCTGCAGGCAAGTTAGTACTCCACGAAGATCCGCCTTGTATATGTCAGGATGGTAAACGGCCAATGTTCCCTGAACCCCGGAGATCAGTGCGGCCAGATTGCGCACTCCCTTCATCGACGCAGGAAGGCCAAGCTGGTTCTGGTTAACGACGTCATTTAGGGCGTCAAGGAACCTCGGCCAGGTTCCCGCTGACATGGTGGCTACCAGATCAAATGCCTTCTGGACAGATATGCCATACGGCAGGTTTGCGCCGCACCACGGCGAAGGATCATTTCTCAGAAAAAGCGACGCAAAGCCGCGCGCCTCCAGCAGCAGGTCGCGGATCTGTTGCGCTGTCTTCGGATCAATGCGCTTCAACTCGGCTCCACGCCACCTGGTTACAGACTGGACAGGCAGGCGCACCAGGCGGCCTTGCATTTCGTAAACGCTTTTTCCTGTTGGCTCCCGGCGTTGATGGAGCCGCGTCACATGATCGTTGAGCCGGGTGCGCCGATCCACAAGCTGGGTGTGCACTTGTTCGCATTGGACCGCAGTGGCGTTGCGTACCATGTCCAGCGTGTGTGCCACCTGCTGCATGACTTTCTTTGGCGAAAGATCGGCTCCGTGGAGGTCAATCGAGAGGTGCGACAATCCCACCTCATCGAGTCGGTGA
>Ga0134125_10004104_pt1 | contig 16679 bp, 7 predicted proteins | sample KB31751_FD_96464 | JGI IMG/M metagenome (GOLD analysis project Ga0134125, IMG submission 96464) | Terrestrial soil microbial communities with excess Nitrogen fertilizer from Kellogg Biological Station, Michigan, USA - KB3-175-1 | ecosystem: Environmental > Terrestrial > Soil > Unclassified ...
GCCGTGTCGTAGTAATTCGGGTTGGCGGCTTTCTTGACAATTTCATCGATGTTCTTCTCGATCGTCTTGCCCGGCAACACCTTCTCGAGTTCTTTCTTGAGCTCCGCCGGCGTGTTGAACTTCCGGCCGTTGAATTTCTGCAACTCGGCCTTTTTCTCGGCCGAGGCGCCGGCATTCTTCGCGAGTTCCCAGGCGGCGCCGTTGAGTTGATAAATAAGTTTCTTGGTCGATTGTTTTGTCAGAAGATTGTCGAAGCGGCCCAGCTCCTTGCGATCGACCAGTCCGCCGCGCTGCGAGAGCGTGAGGCTGAAGAGCGCCGTCCCGCCCCAGTGGCACGAGATACACCCCTGCCCTTTGACTTCCGCCTTGGGGCTGCCGTCGCCGCCTTCGAGAAGCATGGGGAGGGCCCGTTGGGCCGCTTGCCGGGCTTGATCGGGGCCGAGAGGTTCAGCGGCCCGGACGATTGGCCCGAGAAGGAGAGAGAGAATCGCCGCAAGGAGAGCACGGGAAAACATCGCGCGGGCTCCCGGAATTGAAGAGGTCCGGCGATGCCGGGGAGGGATTGAGCTAACCGAATTCTCGCCGATAATCCCGGCGATTGCAATGGTCTTCCCGGTTGGTGTCAGGGTCGATTGCACCGCCCCCTGCGACCCTTACTCGGTTCGGCTTATGGTTCGTCCGCCGAAGGCGGCCTCATTGCAAGCGCAATCGACAATCGCTGCCCGTCAATTCGTCAGCGTAATGCTGTGCGCGGTGGCGCTGCCCATCGGACTGCATCCGGAGGTTGCTTCACATCCCAGGCGAGTCCGACGAAGGAGAGCAATCGTATGAACGCGTAGCTCATGTCGAGTTCATACCAGGCGAACCCATGTCGAGCGGAGCTCGGCGAGCGGTGGTGATTGTTGTGCCAGCCGTCGCCCATGGCGAGAAAACCGAGAAGGAAGTTATTTCGGCTTCCCTCACCAGTGTCGAATCGCTGTGGACCGAAAAGGTGGCCGATCGAATTTACGGCAAACGTTACCTGGAAGGCCAACACGACGCTCAAGCAGAACCCGAAGACGAGAGCACCCACTCCTCCGATCGCGAAACAGACCGCCGCCATCAGAATACCGGGAACCATCCAAAGGCGATCGAGCCAAACGAGCTCGGGATACTTCGCGAGGTCGTGAACGATTGATTCGTCCGGATGCATGAGGTCGCGGGTAAAGAGCCAGCCGAAATGGCTGTGCAGGAACCCATCGACGACCGGTGAATGCGGATCGCCCGCCTCATCTGAGTGGCGATGGTGCAGTCGGTGGTGGATGGACCACCAGAGCGGTCCCTTCTGCAAGGCCGTGCACCCAGCCGCTGCAAGCAAGAACTGAACCCACCGCGGCGTCTTGAACGCTCGGTGAGAACAGTACCGGTGCAATCCAACGGTGACGCCGAGCCCGGTGATCCGGGTCAGGACCAGAATCCACAGGAGATACCATAACGAGAATTCGATGAACGGAATCGCAATCAGTGCCAGATGAACGAGCAAGAGAGGCGCGAGTGCGAAGCCAATTCGAAAGATGCGGTATGTGGGAGAAAACCAGCGCCCAGTGGCAGCGGCGAATGGCAGGAGATGCATAGAGTACCGCCCGGGGCATGAGTGAACCCGGCCAACCGGGAGAGAGACAGGCTCGCAAGCAAGCCCATCGCGAGAGAGGAGTTTATCGAGTTTTCGATTCCGTTACGATCTCGATTCCGCGGAATTCGGCATTTGGTAAGTGGCGGGATTTGCGGGGCGGAGGCATTTCCCTCCGTCTGCGTCCTGCAATACTCCCCGTACTGCTCGTTCCTACCATCCAAACTAGGTCGCCAGCGCGACTGTAGCCGGTGAGGGTTCCTTCAGAATACCACTTCGAATTGCGGTGGCGACTTGGTCGTTCAAGGGGTGCCGGCAACTTCCGCGGGTTCGATGAGGCCGTCGCCGTTGCGATCGAGCTTCCGGAACAGTTCGATGGGCCCGAGGAACTCGCGGAGGGAAACGTCGCCGTCGCCATTGCGATCCATTTTGCTGAACCAGAGAGGCGTCGGACCGCGCGGCGACGGGCCCCCCGCCGCGGGAGGAACCAGCAACCCGACCGGCACCGGATCGACGACGAACCGCAGCGCGAGTTGCCGGACCAGGTTTTCGGGGCCGAACGAGCCGTCCGCGGAGGCGAATGGCGTGACGATGGTGGGGGCTTCCGCCAGTTCGCGCGGCGAGAGCCGCCCATCGCCGTCCCGATCGAGCAAATTGAAAAGCCCGTCGCCGCGGTCGATGCATTCGACCTCGACGCGGCATGCGGCCAGCGGTTCCAGCGCCTTCCGCGCCGCTTCGATGTCCGCGGCGCCGAGCTTGGCATCCGCGCTCCGAACGGCGAAATCGAAGAACGCCAGGGCACTCAAGTCCCTCTCGAGGGCCTTGCGTTCGAGCGGCTTATCTTTGGTTAGCGCATGCAAGTTCTGGCAAACGCGATCGGCCTCCGCGGTCCAGCGGGCAACGGGCCAGGGCGCGGGCTTTTCGAAGCGGAAGACGCTGCCGGGAAAGGCCGCCTTCCACATGCCTCCCGTTTCGACGGCCCCCGTTGCAATGAACCGATTGCCCGATGCGTCGAAGTGAAGCGTCAGCTCGATGCCCGGGGGCTTGGAGAGCCACGCCGCGAGTTCGGTGGAATCGAGGATGCCGTTGCCGTCCTGATCGAGCGAGTCGAAGGACTTCGCTTCAGCGCCGAACTCAGCCTTTTTCAACGCAGTGGCCTTCGCCCCCACCCGGGCCGCCAGGAGTGGCTTGACGCCCCGTTCTCCTATCGAGGGAAGGAAGACGAGGTCGGACGGCCCTTCGCGCGTTTCTTGATCCGGCTGCGGGAGAGGCAGGGAACGACCGCGCCCGGCGGGCGGTACGCCGCGGTCCAGAAGCTCCGCGGCGGTTACAAATTCATCTTCGTTCACGTCGAGTATTGCCAGCCGTTCGCGGGCGGCCTTTAGTTCCTCCGTGGAGAGCCGGCCATCGCCGTTGCGATCGAGGTGGCGGAAGAGCACGGCAGAAAGTGCGGAGGAATCCGCCGGCGGGCGGACGACGCGGAAGCCGATCGCATCTTTCCCGGCGGCCCGCATCGCTTCGCCGAACGCGGCTCGCGTCACCTTCTCATCCTTCTTCGCGAACGCGAGCCGCAGTGGCTGACTGACCATGGGGCCCTCGAAAAAGTCGAGTCGCGAGGAAACGCGAATGGGCCCAAAGGGCGATCGTTCCTGGGCATCGAGCCCGCCATCCCGATTTTGATCCCGGAACGCGAACAGTCTGTCGAGCGCCTTGTTCCAGATATCTTCCGCCGGATGCCCGGCAAGCGCGATGTGGATCCGAATTCGCACGGGGCCGCTCGGGGCGAAATAAACGAGTTCGCGCGTGCTCCCGGCCGGCGGGGCCGCGCCGGCGGCAAGTATCGCTGCCGCGAAGATGGCCCAGCGCACGATCATGCCAGCACCTCGACCACAGGCTTCGCGGACTTGTCGACAATTGGGATCGGCCGGCCGACATTGGAAAGGTTCGTCTTTTGGGAGTTGATGCCGAGCGCCTTGCAGAGGGTTCCAAGCAGGTCGGGGACGCTGGTCGGCCGTTCTTCGACTTTCGTGCCATCGCGGCTCGTCCTACCGAGGGCCTGGCCCCCCTTGATGCCGCCGCCCGCGAGCACCGCCGACCACGCATCCGGGAAGTGGTCGCGCCCCTTTTGCGGATTGATCTTCGGCGTTCGCCCGAATTCGCCCATCCAGAGAATTGTGGTCGTGTCGAGCAGGCCGCGGTCCTTGAGGTCCGCCATCAGCGCGGACCAGGCCGGGTCGAGGATGCCGCAAAGGTTTTTCACCTGATCGTGGTTCTGGTTGTGCGTGTCCCAGCCATCGAGCGTGACTTCGACGAAGGGAACGCTGCGCTCCACGAGCCGGCGGGCGAGCAGGCACCCCTGTCCGAAGAGATTGCGGCCGTAGCGATCGCGGACCTCGGATTTCTCCGCCGAGAGGTCGAATGCGCGGGCCGTCTCCGGCTTCATCATGCGGATGGCGGCGGCGAACGATTCGCGATGGCTCTCGGCGATCGGGCCGGGGCGTTCGTCGAGGAACCCCGCTTCGAGATCCTTCATTAGCGCGAGCCGCTCGTCGGCCCGCGCCGCGGCGATGCCGCCGAACCGGTCGAGGTTTTGAACCCGGAGTTGTTCGTCGACGGCGGAACCGCCGCGGATTCCTTGTCCGTCGGCGACGATGAGCGGCGAGTACTTCGGCCCTAAAAAGCCGGGTCCGAACGCGCTTTGGGAAAGGCCGCGCTGCGGCGCGATGGCGATAAACGGCGGCAGGTCCGCCCTGCCGGTCGGCAACTCCTTGGCCACGAGCGCCCCGAGCGATGGAAAATCGATGGCCCCTTGCGGCAGCGTGCCGGTGCGGAGCAGATGCGTGGCCCGGCCGTGGTCCCCTTCCTTCGTGGACATGCCGCGGATCACGGCGATGCGGTCGCCGTGCTCGGCGAGCTTCGGCAAATGCTGGCCGATTTTCAGGCCCGGCGCCTTGGTGGCGATCTCGGTGAACGGGCCGCCGTTGGCGTGGCCGGTCTTGAGATCCCATAAGTCGATGGTGGCGGGTCCGCCGCTCATCCAGAGCAGGATGCAGGCACGCTTCCGCTCGGGATTAGCGGCAGCGGCACTTGCCAGTGGGGCGAACCAGCCGCAAGCGGACGCCGCAACCGAGCCGCGCAGGAATCCGCGCCGCGTGAACGATCCCATGGCTTCTCCTCAGTAAGCACTCAGCCCTCAGCCCTCAGCACTCAGCTGTCAGCACTCAGCTGTCAGCCCTCAGCTGTCAGCCCTCAGCTGTCAGCCCTCAGCACTCAGCACTCAGCACTAATGGTTCGTGCGGAACTCGATGCCGTTGAGCAGTGCCCAAAGGACATCGGCATAGCGTTCCTTCTCTTTGCCGGTGCCGCCGGTCTCCACATGAGCGAGCCCGCGTTGCAGTTCCTTTGGCTTCGGCGTCCGGCCGAGGGCCGCGAGATAAATCGCCTCGATCCGCTCGCTGGCTGAAAGCCCCGGCAACTCGACGATGGCCCCGAGCGTCCGGCTCGATTCCACAGTCGTCGCCGCGCCCACGAGCCCGCCGTTCATCAGCGTCAGGGCCTGGAGGATGGTCGTGGCGTTCTCGGTGCGGCGGCCGGTCAGTGCGAAGGTTTCCAGGAACTGCCGCCGCGGCGAACCGGGGTTCTGCAAATAGAAGCCGCCCGGCCCTTCAAGCGGCGACCCGATTACCACCGACAGGCTGTCGAACAGTTGCTCCGGAGTCAGCCCTTGCACCGGGAAGCGGGCAAAAAGCCGCGAATCCTTTTGCCCCGGATCGCTCTGCACGCTCGAGCGCTGGAAGGCATCGCTGAGCAAGATCGCGCGAAGGAGGAAGCGAGTGTCGAACCCCGATTCCACGAATGCTTTGGCGAGTGCATCCAGGAGCGCCGGATGGCTGGGGGAGTTCTTCTCGTTGAAGTCGTCGATGGGATCGACGATGCCGATGCCAAAGACGAACCCCCAGAGCCGATTCGCGGCGGCCTTGGCGAAGAACGGGTTCTCCTTTGCGGTCAGCCAGGCGGCAAGCGTGATTCGCGGGCTCTTGCGGAATTGCCAGGCCGGCTCCTTGTCGTCCAGGAACGTGGCGGGAACGGTGCGTTCCGCGTTGGGGATGGAAAGTTCGCGGCGATCGAGGGCTTCGCGCAGTCCGAACCCGCCGCCGTTTTGCATCGAGACGCCGGCATAGAACGCGGCCAAGCCCCAGAATTGATCGCGCGTCCATCGGCTGAACGGGTGGTCGTGGCACTGGGCGCACTCGAGTTGAATGCCCATGAATAACCGCGAGGTGGCGGCGGCAAGGTTTTCCGGCTTGCCCCCCTTGGCGATGTAAAACGCGAGCGGATTCGTCTGCCCGTCCGGATCGTCATCGGGAACGCGGCCGTTCGCTCCTCGCGCATCGAGCGGCGTCGTGAGCAGTTCAGTGACCAGCTTGTCGAACGGCGCGTTCGACTGGATCCGAGCGCGGAGCCATTTTTCGAACCCCGGCACCTCAGCGGCGACTTGCGCGTCCGTCAGTGCTTCCGGGAGCAACCAGCCGCGCCAGGTGGTCGTCAAGTGAGTGGCGAATGCCGCGGAATCGAGCAATTTGTCGATGGCCTTGGCGCGCTTCGCTGGATTGGTGTCCGCCAGGAACAGGCGCACCTCGGCCGGGGAAGGAACGCGACCGCCCAGGACGAGGTGGATGCGGCGGAAGAACGCGGCGTCGTCGCTTTTCGCCGCGGGCGGAACCTTGCGCGCGTCGAGCTTCGCATGGATCTGCCGATCGATGATATCGGCGAGCGCCTTGGCATCCGCCGCGACGGCTGGCATCGCGGATAGCGAAAGGAGCAGGGCACTGGCAAATAAATGGCGCATGGGTAATCCTCGCGTCACTCGCCGACGAGCAGCCACTTCTTCACGGCTCGATCGCCGGCGGAAAAGGCCGTCGTGCGATCGGGCGCCATCGCCACATCGCGGACGGCGTCGGCGTGGCCGCGGATGGTTCTTAAGGGCCGGCCGGCCCGCGGATCCCAGAGGTATAAATTCCCGTCGCCGGCCGCGGTCAGCACTTGCCCTCGCGCGGCAAATGTCGCGGCCGCGATCGGCCCGGGGTGTGCGAGCTCCTGGTAATTTCCCATGGAGGAGCCATCGCGCACATCCAGGAATTCCACGGCATAGCGCGGCGGAGTCTCTTCTTCGTCGATTACCGCGGGCGCCGCGTTGACGACAATGGCCGCGGTCGACGCCGTGGGGTCGAATGCGATGCTCGACACCGGCCCGGCAACGCGGCCGCGAACGAGTTCTTCGCCCGTCGCAACATCGAGCAGCCGCATGGCCCCATCGGCATACCCGGCTGCGATCCGGCCGCCGCGCGGGGTGAACGCCAATGCCGTGACTTCGCCGAACCCCTGTCCGATGCGGCGCGGCCGACCGCCTTCCGCCAGGCGCACGAAGCCGATGCCCGCCGACTTTCCACCGCCGATCGCCAGCGTGGATCCGTCCGGCGACATCGCCAGGCGCTGGTCGGTCGTCGGTTGGATCAAGGCGTGCAACACCTGACCGGACGCCGTATCCCAGATGCGAATTCGTTCATCGGCGCCGGCGGAAACCAGCCGCCCGTGCGAACCGAATACGAGCGCCCGAACGCCGCCCGGATGGCCCGGCAACTGCTTCGAGAATCGCGCCGTCTTGGCATCCCACAAACGGATGGCGCCGTCCCGCCCGCCGATCGCCAGCAGCGTGCCTTCCGGCGCAAGGGCGACGCATCCAACTGCGTGCTCAGTGCGGAAGACGGCCGGCGCAGTTTGAAGCGTTGCAACCGTCCAGATCAGTGTCGTGCCGTCTTGAGCGATGGTGCGAAGGGAACGGGTTGCCGGCAGGTTCTGGATTGCAACGATACCGGCAATGTGCGCCGGTTGCTCGACCGGTTGTCCCGGCTCGCGCCCGAGGTAACCGCGCACCTGGCCGTCTTGCGGGTTGATGTGCACAAGATGCCCGCTCTTGGTTCCGGCCACCAAGCCGAAGCCCGAATCGGTGAAACTCAGCGTCGTCACTGCGTCCGGCAAGGCGACGGGCGATACGGATTCGCGGCCGGTCCCGGTCTGCCAGAACCGCACCATCCGGTCGTCCCCGCCCGAGGCCAACAGCGTGCCGTCCGGAGAAAATGCCAAGGCATTGACGGCGCCGTCGTGCTTCCAGTGACGAACGGCGATGCCACGGGTCGCGTCCCACAGGCGGACGATGTTCTCCGCCCCACCGGAAGCGACGAACTGCCCGTTCGGGGAGAACGCCACGGCCCGGATGCCGCCGGTATGGCCGGACCACGCCGCGAGGGCAGCCCCGCTTGCTGCATTCCAGAGCCGCACGGTCTTATCGTAGCCACCAGTGACTAGCGTTCGGCCGTCGGGTGAAAAGGCGACCGATTTCATCCACTTGCCACGACCGTCGAGCGAGGCGAGTTTCCGACCATCGGTCGAATTCCAAGTCCTGGCGGTGCCGTCGTCGCTGGTCGTGGCAATCCGCGAACCATCCGGAGAGAAGGCGATCGCGGTGACCGCGTCGGTGTGGCCGGTCAATGTCAGCACGAGTTGCCGGGTGCGGACGTTCGACACGGCAACGTCCGGGCCGATCGCGACTGCGAGCAGCGGCCCATGCGATGCCGACGCCGCCACCGGGGCATTGAACCTGGGACCGATCGTCGCTCGCGGGACAAAGTTCAGCGATTCCCGGACTTCATCGACGGTTGTCGCGTCGGGGCCGGTCACCGTCACATCGGCATCGAAGGGCGCTCGGAGGAGGTCCAATTCCTTGGCGGCGAGCCGCGTCATTTTCGGCGCGGCAACGAGGCAAGCGAGCCCGACGGCGATTAGTAAGAAGCGGGAGCGGCTCGAGAGCGGTGCAGCCGGCGCCGCATTGAGAATGATCAAGAGCCGCTGCCGCATCGACGCGGCGCCGCCCATGCCGGCCGCGAATGCCGGTGTCCGTGGCGCCCCGGCCAGGTAATCGATCGTGGCCAGGATCGCCTCGGCGTAATCGCAACTGGCGCCCGGCATCGCGGTCAGAACGCCGGCATCGCACGCTTCTTCTTCCAGTCGGCGCAGTTCGCGGCGGGCCAGCCAAGCCAGCGGGCACCACCAATACGCCGCCAGCGCGGCGACTTCCACCAGCCGCACGATGTGGTCCCAGCGGCGCAGGTGGACGAGTTCGTGCAATAGAACGGCGTGCCGTTGCTCGGCCGCGAGTTGTTGCATCAAGTCGCCGGGCAGAAAGAGCGTGGGCCGCCCGACGAACCAGACGAAAGGGGAAAGTTTGCCGGGCACCACGCGAACGCGCGGCACTCGCCGTAGCCCCAACCGCTCCGCGGCTGCCGCCACTTCATCCAAGAGCGGTTGCGGCGCCGGGCTGGCATAGCGCAACAGCCGCGAGAAGCGCCTCACTCGCCGGATCGTGAGCACCAGGGCGGCCGCGGTTCCGATTCCCCACGCGAATGCCGCGACTTCGAGCAACGACGGCTGCCAGTTACGTTCCATCGCGGCAAACGGCACCGCGGAAGCGATTTCTCGCTCGCTCGTCGCGATCAGTGGCACGGACAGAGCGTTGTCACCGATCGCGGACGGTGCGGGCGGCGTTTCCAACGGAATGGAAGCGATCGGGGCGATGTGGGCCGGCTGAAGAATCGTTGGTTTCGGTTCCACCGCGGCAGGCAAACAGGGAACGGAAATCGCGGCGATGGGAGGCGTCAACATCTTCAAGAGCACGAGCAGCCAGAGTGCATGGCCCACGGCCGGGCGATGCAAGCGGCGGCCGACCGCGAAGGCAATCGCGGCGAGCCCGGCGGCGACCGCCAGGTTCCCGAGAACGGCCTCGAAGAAAGCCGCTGACATGGCGACCTCACGACTTCGACTTGCGATGCGCGTTCAACAAGCGCCACAATTCCTTCCGCTCCGTTTCGGTCAGGCTGCCGGAGTTAATCAAATGGGTCAGCAGTGGGGCAACGGAACCGCCGCACAGGCGGTCGGCGACGCCCTGCAACTGCCCGCCGACGAATTCATCCCGGCTCAGTGCGGCCACGAACACGTGCGACAGCGAGGAGCGATCGCGGGCCACGAGCGGCGGGTTTTCTTCTTCGAGCCGCTCGAGCAACTTCTGCACCGTGCCGTAAGACGACTGCCCTCCCCCGGCGTACAGGTGGTCGGTGAGCCGCCGAATGGTGGAAGGGCCGAGCTCCCATAGTGCTTCGAGCACGCGCAGCTCGGCATCCGTCACCTTGGAAACTGGGCGTTTGGCCATTGCGAGTCCCGGAGAGATTCTGGGCTATCCCCAGCAATGTAAGACAACTCGTCTGAGACTGCAAGCGGAAAACCGAGTATTCCGCAATCACTTCTCGTCGGGTTCGCGCCAGCGAACGATGTTCGAATCGGCGCTGCCGGAGTACACAGTCTTGCCGTCCGCGGAAATCGCAACGCAAAGCACGGGGCGCTTGTGCACCTCGAACGCCGCCGTCTGACGCTTTTCCTCCAGGTTCCAGACGCGGTTGACGTGATCGTAGCCGACGGATGTCAGGGTCTTTCCGTCCGGAGTGAAGCCGAGCCCGCGAACGTAGCCCGAGTGCGCTTCGAACTTGTGCAGTTCCTTTCCATCGACCGCATCCCAGAGCCGCATGGTGCGATCGGCCGCGCCAGTGACGATGCGGCTGCCGTCCGGCGAAAATGCGATGGCGCGGACGGTCTGCGAATGGCCGCGGAGGCGGAAGAGTTCTTTTTTCGTTTCCATGTCGTAGACGATGCAAGCGAACCCCGGAGCGCCGGACGCGCAGGCCCGCTTGCCATCCGGCGACAATGCGAACGCCGGGATGCCTTCGCGCGGGCCCTTGATCTTGCCGAGTTCCTTGCCGCTCTCCGCGTCCCAGATGCGAATGTCGCCGTCGGAACCCGCGGTAATCACGCGCTTGCCGTCCGGCGTGAAGGCGATGCCGTTGACCTCCGATTCCTCGTCGTGCCCCTCGAGGCGAACCAGTTCCTGGTTCGATTCCAGATCGTACACGAACGCTTCCCCGTTGCCTCCTCCGGACGCGGCTCGCTTGCCGTCGCGGCTCACGGCTACCGAGTAAATCTTCGATCGCCCCGCTTCCATTTGGGCGGTTTCCTTGCCGCTCTCGGTGTCCCACACCCGGACGGTTCCGTCCCAACTTCCCGAGATGAGCTTCTTGCCGTCGGCGGTGAGCTCGAGCGCGGCGACCCAGCTTTCGTGGCCGGCCATGCGCGATCCGCCCGATGCGGCGCGGGCCAGCGACCAGGCCCGCAGCGAGCGATCCATCGACGTGGAGAAAATGAGGCTCCGCGACGTGCCGAACAGGCCGGTGATCGCCCCGGAGTGGCCGACGAATCGCGCCCGCTCTTGCCATTCGTTCACGTCCCACGCGAGCATCGCCTGGCCGAGGGAGCCGGTAAGCAGTTCCGCGCCGTCGGCGGTGAACGCGACGGCCTTCAACGCGGTTTGAGTGCGGCGAAACGCGATCGGCTTCTTGGCATCGAGATTCCACACACGGAAGCCGGGGTCGCTGCCGGCCGAGACGAGAATCGGCCGCGTCGGGTGGAAGGCGAGCGCCGCCACGGCCGCCGTGTGGTCCGACCACGCGGCCAGCGGCGCGAGCTTCTCGACGTCCCAGAGTTTCACTTCGGCCGGGCCGGCCTTCGCCAGTGCGTCGGATCCGCTGGCGAGCAACCGGCTATCCGGGGAGAAGGCGATGCACGACACCGCGACGGAATGCGCGTCGCAGGCGGCCTTTTCGCGAACTTCCCCGGGCTTCGTTCCGGGAGGCGGCACGTCGTAAAGCAGGATTCGTTTGTCGGTGCCGCCGGTGGCGAAAAGTTTGCCATCCGGTGAAAAGACGGCGGCGCGAATCGAGCCGCGATGCCCATCGAGCACCGCCAGTCGCTCACCCGCTGCTGCGTCCCACAAGTAACCGGTGCGGTCGCGGCCGACGCTAATCAGGCGCAGGCCGTCCGGGCTGAAGGCCAGATGGGTGATGGCGCCCTTGTGGCCGCGCAAGCGGAGTTTGACTTCGCCGGTGACGGTGTCCTGAATCAGCACGGTGTACTTTTCGCCGACGGCGGCGAACCGCTTGCCGTCGGCGGAAACCGCGGCGACGCCGGTCCAACCCGGCTGGGCCGCGAGCGTTTGCGAAGCGTAAACGCGCGGCAAACTCGCCGACCAGAGCCCCACCGATTTATCGGAGGAAGCGGTCGCGATCTGCCGGCCGCCCGGTGCGAAGGCGATGCCGCCGATCGCGTCCGTGTGCCCTTCTTCCAGGTTGGCGAGTTCGCCTCCGGTCGAGCGTTCCCAGAGCCGCACCGTCTTGTCGTTGCTGCAGGTGGCGAGCAACTGCCCGCGCGGCGAGAACACCACCCCGGTCACGGCATCGGCGTGGCCGGTCAGTGGCGTGCCGTGGATGGCTTTCTTGGCGACATCCCAGAGCCGCACCGTGGCATCGTCCGATCCCGTGGCGAGCAGTGCGCCGTCGGGCGAAAACGCAATGGCCCGCACCGGCCCGGCGTGCCCGCGAAGCGAGCCGACAATGCTCCAGTCGGCGGCGTTCCACAGCACGACCCGGCGATCCGAGCCACCCGTCGCCACCGTTTTGCCGTCCTGGCTCACCGCAATCGCCCGCACCGCCCCGCGGTGTTCCTCGAACGATTTCAATTCTTGAACCGCCGCACTGTCCCATACTTTGATGAACCGATCGGCCCCGCCGCTGACGACCGTCTTGTTATCGGCGAGGAATGCCACGCCAAGCACGGCGTTCTGATGCCCCTTGAGGATCGCGATTTCCTTGCGGCCGGCAACGTCCCAAATGCGGACGGTCTTATCGAAGGACCCGGCGGCCAGCTTTGTGCCATCGCGGGAGAAGGCGACGGCGGCGACCGCGTCCGCATGACCGGAAAGTTCGACGACGAGTTTGCCGGCGCAATCCAGGAGCCGCACTTTCTTGTCCGCGCAACCGACCGCGATCAGCACACCGTCCGGCGAATAGGCAACAGCCAGAGCGTCGTCGGGAACCTTGATTCGGTTCGGCTGCGCGTCGAACTGCATCGGCTCGAAGAATGCCGCGGGCTTCGGCGCCCCTTTGGCCTTCTCTTGCTGCGGCAATGCCGATGAGTGCGCCAGTGCCAGCGCCAGGATCGCGAAGAAGCCAGGCTTAAGAAATCGCATGACATCCTCGTAGGGATCGCAAAGGAACGGAGCCGCGGATTCACGCCAACTACGCGGATCGGATTCACCTGAGATCGGAGACAGTCTTTTCCGATCTGCGTTATCAGCCTGAATCCGCGGCTGCATTTCACTGCGGTCGATGAGTTATTTCGGCTCGAACAGCCTCTCATTTGGCGGCACGGCCTTGCCCCAGTCGCCGGAGTAGGTCATCGAACGAATCCGAGCCTCGCTGACGTCCGTGTAATGGAAGAGCCCGAAGAACCGCTGGTTCGTCGCTTCGATCGGCCGCTTGTACACATCCACGCCATCGAGCGCGATTCGCACCTCGTCGCCGATTACCGACAATCGCACGCGATTCCACGCTTTCGCCTTCAGCGGCAGCTTCGACGGACCGATGCGGCACGCCGGTTCGTCCCTCGCGTTGTCGAACGGCACGTCGCTTCGTTCCGAATGGCCGTCGGTGAGCCAGTGCAGGCGGACGCCGTCCGGTTCGAGGAGGAACGTGAGCCGGTCGAGCGTCGGGTGAACGCAAGCCTTCTCCGCGTCGTAAAAGAAGTCGTACTCGATGGCGCCGTTCTCCAGCATCGGCCGCTGATAGAACAGGGCCGATTCGGGGAAGAGACGCGGCGGCGCGGGTTTCCCTTCCGGCGGCGGCTCCGGCTTGCGGCCGAACTGGAACAGCTCTTCGCCGCGCTTGCTCCATGGCCCCCCTGTGGCGAGGTACGGCCGCCACAGGGCGAGGCTGTCGTTGGAGAGCAGGTCGATTTTCTCCGGAACCGTCGGCGTGCCGGTGATTCGCACGTTGGCCAGCGTGCCCGTGCAATGGCCGTTGGCGTGGAACATCAGCCACGGCTCCGGCTCCGTGCCGATCTTCTCGGCCGCCAACTCGCGATCGTCCACGTAGGCCCGCAGCCAGCCGCCCTTCACCGCCATCCGGAACTTGTAAGTGTTCGTTCTGCTCGCCTTCAGCGGCGGAGCGATAGTAGTGTCGCGGCCATTGTGCCCCATCGCCGTGTGCATCTTGAACTTCTTCCAGTCGTGGCTGAGGTCGAACTGGAAGGCGCCGTAGCGCATGTGGGCTTCGGTCCACCCCTGCAGGCGGAGTTCGCAAGTAAGTTCGAAGTCGCCGCGGAGGGGCGTGCGCAGACCGAGGTAATCCTCGTTGTTGCCGGGATAGTGGGTGACGACGCCATTTTCGAACGACCAGTGGGGCGCGTTCCAACCCTGGGCGCGGCCCCCGGAATCCACGAGCGCAATCGGAGCCCAGTGGGCGAATGTGGTGGAACCGAAGGGGCGGCGAATTGCGTCCGGTTGAGCCGCGACAATTGCCCGCGCCCGCACCGAGCGATATGCCCGCACCCAGAAGTCGCGGTTGGCGAACGGCTTGTTCTGCACCATCGAATCGTTCGCGTTCTGGTTTATCGCTTCGGCGAGGTCGCGAACCGGCTTGGCAAGCGCCGGGCGTTCCAGGGTTGCGAGCGCGGCGATGAATTCCGGCCAGCGCACGGACGGATCGGCATCCGGAGGCAGTTGTTTGAATGCCGCCAGAAGCGATTGCAGCGCCGCGGCGGCCTCCGCGTCTCGCCCCTGGGCCGCTCGCGCCGCGGCCAGCAATGCCAACTTCGACCGTTGGAACGCGGTGTCGCCGGGAGGAACCGCGAGATTGGCGACGCGGTCGGCCAGCGCATTCAGTTGGCCGGCTTCCTTCGCCGCGGCAATCAATTCCAGACACGGCGCCTCCAGACGGCCGCCCAGCACGACGCGCTGCCCCGTCGGTTGATCCGCCCGATCGACGCTGCCGAGCACGTCGAGCGGCTTGATGACGCCGGCCAGTTGGATCAGCGGCCGCGTCTCCGACGGGAGAACCCACTGAGCGAGCGCGGCCGACCGCTCGGCCGGCGGCAGTTTTCTGGCCCGGTCTGCGATCATCCCGGATTCGGTGGCGTAATAGGCCTCGCCGATTTGCGAACGGCGGGCATTCGCCTCGGCCGGCGCCGCGCCCTTGACCGTGAACTCGATCGCGGGCAGTTCCTTGCCCCACGAACCGCGGAGCACTGCGTTGCGAACTCGCACGCCGGTCTTCTCGCGGTAATGGAAGAGCCCGAATTGCCGCTCCACCCCGGCCGGGAGTTTGCCTTCGTAGATCGCAGCGCCGTTCAGTTCGATGGATAAGCCGTCCGCCGTTGTGGTGAGCGACAGTGCGTTCCAGTCGCCGGCCTTGAGCGGCAGTTTGTCGCTCTTCCGGGCGGCAGAATCGGCGACGGCATTGTTCGGGGCAACGCCGGTCCAATCTTCACCGGCATTGCCAAGCCAGTGCAACTGGACGCCGTCCGGTTCCAGCAGGAAAGCGATGCGGCCGAGCGCGGGGTGCACGTGCGTGCGCCCCGGGTCGTAGAAGAACTCGTACTTCACGGAATCGCCGGTTTGCAGCGGGCGGAAGTAAGCGAGGCAACCGGGAATCGGCTTGTCGGCGCGATCGAGCTTGCGGCCGACGATCTCGCCCCCCTTTGCTTCCCAATCGTATTTAGGCGGCTTGTCGCTGGGGTTTTGCTGAACCGGATCGCCGTAGCGATCGAAGGCGTTGCCGTCGGCCCGTTCCTTCAAAGCCATCCGGCCCGGCACCACCCCGCCATAGAGATACGGCGACCAGCCGCCGAGCGACGAACCCGTCAACTTCACTTCCGCCGGTATCACCGGTTTTCCGCTGATCGCGAAGTTGCGGAACACGGGGCGACGGCCGCTCCCAGAGAAAAGCATTAGCCACGGGCTCGTCGTTTGCGGATCGGTGTCCTCGTAGAAGAGCTTGCCGTTCAGGAGGCAGCGCACCTTCCCCGGCGATACCTGGAACGTCATGCGGTTGAACTCTTCGTTGAGAATTCCCGGAGCGTCCTTATTGACCTGGTCGTGGCGGCCGATCGCCCAGACCGAGGAGCCGACGCCGCCGCGATTGGGCTCGAACACGACCCCGGCATAACCGGCGTGCCCCTCGGTGTAGTGCCCCTGGAAGACATCCACGGAGAACTCGAAGGTTCCGGCGAGCGGCGTGTCGAACGCGAGGAGGCCATTGCCATCGCCCCAGCCGTGCGTCAGGTAGCCGTCCTGGGCGAACCAGGTTTCGCGCGAGTTCGCCGGGCGCCAGTGCGAAGGCACGGCGTTCTCCAGGGCATTCGGGGCGCCGGCCAACCTCGCGGCCAGCGACTTCTGCAGCGACACGAGGCGGGGAATCTGCTGCGCGTTGTGCGTCGATTGCGATCGCTCAAGCATCGTGGAAATCAGGGCCTGGCCGATCGCTGCCAGAGCCGGATCGGCGGTGGATAACTGCACGACCAGCAATTCGCTGTCGTGAACATTGGCCGGCGAACGGTCCTCGCCGTAATAGCGCGAGGTGATCCGCTCTTCCTCTTTTGCGGTGAGCCGCTTCCGGGTCGATTCGACGAACGCCCGCACCTGCGGTTCGGCTTCTTTCCCCTTCTTCTGAGCCAGCGCGACGAGCACCTGGAACAGTTCCGCGTTCTCGATCTTCTCGGCGGCGAGCTTCGCGGCGATCCCCGCAAGCTCCTGGCCCTTCCCGCACTCGTTGGCCGCCTCGGCGAGAACCAGCATCGTGTTCACGATCTGCCCCGCCGGCAGCGGCGGCAGCTTCGCGAACGCCGGCGGCGGAAGTTCCGATGGCAGAACGCCGACGTAGTAGCGCAGGGCCTTCCGCCCCGCGGTCGGCATCGTCCATTCGTGCAGGGCTTCGTAGCGTTTGGCCGCGGGAAGTTCGTAGAGCCGCCGCACGAGCAAGGGGAAGGAATTCAGCGTTGGTTCGCGGCGATTACCGGGGTTGGGCGAACTCGATTCAACCGCGGCGCGATCGGCATGAAGGGCGAGTTCCTTCAGCGC
>Ga0134125_10004105_pt1 | contig 16677 bp, 15 predicted proteins | sample KB31751_FD_96464 | JGI IMG/M metagenome (GOLD analysis project Ga0134125, IMG submission 96464) | Terrestrial soil microbial communities with excess Nitrogen fertilizer from Kellogg Biological Station, Michigan, USA - KB3-175-1 | ecosystem: Environmental > Terrestrial > Soil > Unclassified ...
AACAGAGCAGGAGAAATCCCGACGGCACCGGCCTGGGCATCTTCGACGAACGCGCACAACCGCACCTGTACAAGGAGCCCATAGCCGCCTGGCAGGACGCCACATTCGCGACCGAAGCGCATCGAATGACGGGCACGACCGTCATCGCCCATGTTCGCTACGCGACCACAGGATCGCTCGACATCCGCAACACCCACCCCTTTCTGCAGGACGGCCGGATGTTCGCGCACAACGGCGTCCTCGAAGGCCTGGACATCATCGACGAGCGGCTGCGCGAGGTCGGCACCGCCGACCTGGTGTTGGGCGACACCGACTCCGAGCGAGTGTTCGCGTTGATCACCGGCTCGATCCGGGCCCGCGACGGCGACATCACTGCGGGCCTCCTCGACGCCATGCGATGGCTCGCCGAGCACGTTCCGATCTACGCGGTCAACGTGCTGCTGAGCACGGCCAGCGAGATGTGGGCGCTGCGTTACCCGCAAACCCACGAGCTCTACATCTTGGATCGATCCGACGATGCGGCGTCCGGAGACCGCGAATTCGACTTGCACACCATGCGAATTCACGCGCGATCAGAACAGCTGTGCGCCCGGCCGTCGGCGGTGTTCGCCACCGAACGCATGGACGGCGACCCGCGCTGGCGTCTTCTCGAGCCGGGCGAGCTGGTTCACGTCGATGCCGGGCTGCGCGTCACCCGCAGCCTGGTGCTGCCCGACCCGCCCAAACACCTGCTGCGCCGCGAGGATCTGAGCACCCCGGTGGAGGATTCGCAGCACGCGTTGCCGAGCACCCGGCGGCCGGTCTGACGCCGTTTGGCAGAGTTGGTGAACGTGACGAACAAACGCGCCCTGGTGCTAGCCGGTGGGGGGATAGCGGGAATCGCCTGGGAGACAGGTGTTCTGCGTGGCATCGCCGACGAGTCGCCGGCGACGGCCCGGCTGTTGGTCGAGTCGGATGTGCTGGTCGGGACGTCAGCCGGTTCGGCGGTCGCCGCGCAGCTGAGCAGTGGCCACACCCTCGACGAGCTGTTCGACCGGCAAGTCGCCGAGTCGTCGGCCGAAATCGATTCCGGTGTCGACGTCGACGCCATCACCGAACTGTTCTTGACGGCCCTGGGTGCCCCGTACGAGGAGCCGCGCGACAAGACCCGCCAACAAATGCAGCGGATCGGGGCCATGGCGCTGGCGACCAAGACCGTCCCCGCGCCGGTGCGCCGTCAGGTGATCGCGCAGCGCCTGCCGTCGCACGACTGGCCCGACCGCGCGTTGCGGCTCACCGCCATCGACGTCGCCACCGGAGAACTGACCGTCTTCGACCGCGAGTCCGACGTCGACCTCGTCGATGCCGTCGCGGCCAGCTGCGCCGTGCCCGGCGCGTGGCCACCGGTGACGATCGCGGGCCGCCACTACATGGACGGCGGGGTCGCCAGCTCGGTCAACCTCGTGGTGGCCGCCGACTGTGATCGGGCGGTGGTGCTGGTGCCCTCGGGCGTCGACGCGCCGTCGCCGTTCGGTGCCGGGCCGGCCGCCGAGGTCTCATCATTCGCCGGCGCCGCGTTTGCGGTCTTCGCCGACGGCGACTCGCTGGCCGCCTTCGGACCCAACGCATTGGATCCGGGCTGCCGGATCCCCTCGGCCCTGGCCGGACGCGAACAGGGTCGCCGCGAAGCCGCGACCATCGCCCGGTTCCTCGGTAAGTGACGGGTTCGCTTGTCGCACAGGTCGTTCAGCGCTCGATCGCGGGCGGGACGGCATCGTCGCGCCCGGCTTCCAGAGAGTCCAGGGCATCGTCCGCGAGCGCACGGCCGGTGGCGATCACCTCTGCCGCCCGGTGAAATTCCAGCGCCCGGCACGTCGAGCGCGGAACCTCGATGAGCAGGTCGGGCGGGTAGACCGCCAGCGAATGGCGCGCCAACGCCGCCTGCGCGATGTCAATCGTCCGGTTCATCACCTCGAAGCTGCCCAACTTCGGCACCTCGGACACCGCGCCGGGCAGCTCACCGGCGTCAGGGTCGACCGCGGGCTGCTCCTCATCGGGACCGTCCGGCCAGTCGTCCGACTCGCCGCCAGGCCCGCCCAGTCTGCTCAGCACCGCGCGGGCGGTCGGCCGATCGAGCAGCGAGCGGACGGCGGCCGTGTCGAGCAGCGCGGAGGTGCTGCGCACCATGCGGGTCAACCACTCGACGGTGGCTCCCGGCTCTGCTTCGCGGTGGGTGATCGCCTCACTGCCGGACAGGCTCACCGCGATGGTCAGGTCGGCGTTGACGGCCGAGAGCGGGGCCATCGGCAGCGGATCGAGGATGCCGCCGTCGGCGAGTAGCCGCCCGTCGACCGCGTGCGGCGCGATCACGCCCGGGATGGCGATCGACGCGCGAATCGCCTCGTCGAGGGGGCCGCGCTGAAACCACACCGACTTGCCCGCCAACAGGTCGGTCGCCACCGCGGTGTAGGGGATCCGCAGTTCTTCGATGGCGACCGGACCCAGAATGTCGCGCACCGCATCCAGGATCTTCCCGGCCCGCATCACGCCGGCCGCGCTGATGGACGGGTCCAGCAGCCGCAGAATGGTGCGCTGGGTCAGCGACCTCGCCCACTCGGAGAACTCGTCGAGCCGTCCGGCCGCGTGCAGGCCGCCGACCAGCGCGCCCATCGAGGAGCCGGAGACGCCGACGACCTCATAGCCGCGTGCTCGCAGCGCCTCGATCACCCCGACGTGGGCGTAGCCGCGGGCGCCACCGCTGCCGAGCGCAAGTGCCACCCGAGTCGGTGCTGATCGACGCGGAAGTTCGTCAGGCACCCCACCATTTTGCGCGGCGCGGGGCCGGCGGGGTCGGCGGAGCCCCGTCGAGGGGCCGCGCGGGGACTTTTTTCAGCCGTGATCCGAATTGCGCCGCGGCGGGAACCCCGCGCGCGGCGCTACCCGCATTCGTTGTCGGCGGCCGCCCGCGCGGCGACGATCACGGCCGCCTGCCGGGCCGGGGTCAGCGTCGGCCAGGGGGCGTTCCAGCTGCCCGCGGTGCCCGACGGCGACGCCTGAAGCATCGCCAAATACCGCTCGAACAGCGACGCACCGGTCCTGGGCTGGCCGTCCATCCACACTTTTGCGGCGTGACAGGCCTGGTAATACTCCTCCTCAGTCGAATGCGCGGGGACATCGAGCCTGGTCGTCACGCCGCCGGGGGACACGCCGACGGCGCCCGCGGGCGCCGAACCCGGGGCGCCGGGGACCCGCGTCGAGGAGGCTGGCGCGCCGTTGTGGGCGCCGTGTGAGCAGCCCGTGACGGTCATCACAATCCCGGTCACGATGCCCACCGCGATGCCCACCGCGATGCGCACCGCGGGGGCCGCGGCCACCACCGCGCCCCATCGCCGGGGTCGACCACCGCGCCAGCGCACGGTCTCAATGTATGCAACACTGGCTGCCGTGATGGAGCGCTTCGGATTTTGCGAGTGTTGTCGGCCGTAACACGCCGCCGCCTGTCCGATCCTTTTTCGCTCTGGAGTTCCCCCCATGTCTTTGTCCCTTGCCGGGGCCGCGCCCGTCATCCGTGCGACCGCACCGCGCCCACGAACCCTGCCCTCCCCGTCCGCGGGCCCGACCCGGCTGCGGGTGCCTGATCTGCTCCACGCCACCGACCGCGCGGCCGACGATGTGCTCAGTGGGCGCTGCGACCACCTGTTGCCCGAGGGCGGCATCCCCGAGTCGCAGCGCTGGTTCACCCGCATCCACGGCGACGAGGAACTCGACGTCTGGCTGATCAGCTGGGTACCCGGCCATCCGACCGAGTTGCACGACCACGGCGGGTCGCTGGGCGCGTTAACCGTCGTGTCCGGCTCACTCAGCGAATACCGTTGGGACGGTAGGGATTTGCGGCGGCGTCGGCTCGACGCGGGCGATCAGGCCGGGTTCCCGCTGGGCTGGGTGCACGACGTGGTCTGGGCGCCCCGACCCGTCACGGTGCCGGTCACGGGGTCGCCGAGCGCGAACGCCGGGCCGGCGCGGCCGACCCTGAGCGTGCACGCTTACTCCCCGCCCCTGACCGCGATGTCGTACTACGACGTCACCGACCGCAGCACGTTGCGCCGGCAACGCACCGAACTGACCGACCAGCCGGAAGGATCGCCGTGAGCCGCATCGACGTCGTCTTGAGATCCGCCCGCCGCCGCTATCGCCGCCTGCCGGCCACCGAAGTGCCCGACGCGCTGCGGCGCGGCGCGGTGCTGGTCGACATCCGGCCCCAGGCCCAGCGGTTTCGCGAGGGCGAGGTGCCCGGTGCGCTGGTGATCGAACGCAACGTCCTGGAGTGGCGCTGCGACCCCACCAGCGAGGCCAAGCTGCCCGAGGCCGCCGGCGACGACGTCGAATGGGTGATCGTGTGTTCGGAGGGCTATACGTCCAGCCTGGCGGCGGCCGCACTGCTGGACATCGGGCTGCACCGCGCCACCGATGTCGTTGGCGGCTATCACGCGTTGGCCGGCGCCGGCGTGCTCGGCCAGCTGGCCGCCGGTTCGACCGGCGCGGCGTTGGCGGACACGGGTGCCGGCGGTCGTCGCTGGATCTAGCTAGCCGTTGGCGTGCAGCAGCGGTCGCAGCCGGGCCGTCTTCTCCGACGTCCACCCGGGCGGTGACAGCACCGCCGCCCAGCCATCGGCGACGCCGGCGACGTAGCGATGACCGTGCCCATCGGGAACGTCCACCGCCACGGCCATGTCGGCCGAAACCTGTAGGAATGTGACGACCGGAATCCAGCGCGTCTGGGGCAACACGTCATAGCCGCGCGGCTCCCGCAGCCAGTCGGGCTTGCTGAACACCAGGTCCGGAGTCCACCAGGCGATCGGATCGGAGGCGTGCTGCAGATAGACCACGCGCGGGTGATCCCACGGATCCTTGGGGCGCGCCAAGTTGCCCGCGCGGGCCATGAAGCGGACATTGCGGCCGTCGTCGTAGATCGGCAGCCATTCGGGGGACCCGGGATCGCGCGTCGAGGTCAGATCGGTCCAGATGGTGTTTTGGAACGTCGGCCCGCTGAACAGGGCGCCGTCGGTGCGGGCGAGCACGTTGTTCAGGCTCATGAACGGCGCCTCGCCACCGAACGAGCCGAGGCTTTCACCGAACACGACCAACTTGGGGCGTTGCCCTTCCGGCAGCTGGCGGACCAGCCGGTCGACGGCCTCGAACAGCGCCTGCCCGGCGTGCCGGGCGTTCTCCTTGTCCACCAGAAATGACAGCCAGCTCGGCAGGAACGAATACTGCATGGTGACCATCGCGGTGTTGCCGTTGTACATGTACTCGAGCGCGCTGGCTTCCGCCTCGTTGATCCAGCCGGTTCCGGTGGTGGTCGCGACCGCGACGACGGCGCGCCGCAGTCCGCCGGTGCGCTGCAACTCGCGCGCGGCGAGTTCGGCGGTCGCGGTGATGCCGTCCGCGGAGTTCAGCCCGGCGTAGGCCCGGATCGGCTCGGCGGCCGGGGCGCCGTTGAACTTGGTCAGGTCGTCGACCTTGGGGCCGCCTTCGATGAAGACGCGGCCTTGGTGGCCAAGGGATTCCCACGACACCAGCGATTCGGGACCGCCGGACCGCAGCGGGGTCTTCGGCGGCGCGCTGTCGGGGTTCATCTCGTTGTTGGTCGTGGCGAAGGTGTTGTTCATGGTGCGCATGGCGAACTTGAGCACCACGCCGTTGAGCACGGCGATGGTCAACACGACCAGCAGGGTCACGACGATGGTCGCCGAGAGGCGAAACGGTACGAACCGGTCCACCTGACCGACCAGAAAGCGGACCAACCAGCGGATGAACTGGCCTATTTCGACCACCGTGAACAGCACCACCAGCGATAAGGCTCCCGACAGCGGGTAGTCATACCACCCCAAATGTGCCACGCCCATCAGGTCGCGCACGTCGTCCTGCCACACGTGGAACCAGATCGCCATGAGGACCTGGCCCACCACGCCGATCGGGATCAGCACCTTCCATGCCCAGCGTGGTGGCGGCGGGCTGTCGTCCTTTTCGCGCATGAACCGCACCAACCAGACCGAAAAGACACCCAGCCCATAGCCGATGGCGCCGGAGAGCCCGCTGACCAGTCCCTGGAACAACGGGCCGCGCGGAAGCAGCGAGGGAGTCAACGAAAGCCAGATGAAGATCAGGCCGACTGTGGTGCCGGTGAACGTGTAATGCCGTACCCACCAAGGCTTTTGAGTCCATGGCAGGGTGGGCGCCGCGCGGCTGGGTCGAGGTGCGGGCCCCGGTGCCGGCGCGGCGGCCTCCGCGGCCTCCTCGGTGTCGTCCGCCGGTTTGTCGCCGGCGTCGATATTGGTCGCGGGACCCGGTTCGCTCATGGAAGCGTCCTAGCGGTGGGTGAAGTTCGGCGGGCGCTTCTCGACGAAGGCCGCCATCCCCTCGGACTGGTCCTCGGTCGCGAAAGTCGAGTGGAACAGCCGGCGTTCGTAGAGGAGGCCCTCGGTCAGGGTGGATTCGAACGCGCGGTTGACGGCCTCTTTGGCCATCCTGGAGGCCGAGCGCGACATCTGCGAAATGGTGGTTGCGACGGCCTTGGCCTCGGTCAGCAGGTCGTCGGCGGGCACTACCCGCGAAACCAGGCCGCTGCGTTCGGCTTCGGCGGCGTCGATGGTGCGCCCGGTCAGGATGAGGTCCATCGCCTTCGCCTTGCCGATGGCGCGGGTCAGGCGCTGCGAGCCGCCCATGCCGGGCAGCACACCGAGTTTGATCTCGGGCTGACCGAATTTCGCTGTGTCGGCGGCGATCAGCACATCGCACATCATGGCCAGCTCGCAGCCCCCACCCAACGCGTGCCCGGCCACCGCGGCGATCGTCGGGGTGCGGACGGCGGCGAGTTTGCCCCAGGGGGCGAAGAAGTCGGCGCCGAAGGCGTCGGCGAACGTCAGTTCGGTCATCTCCTTGATGTCGGCGCCGGCGGCGAACGCCTTGGCCGAGCCGGTGATGACGATGGCCCCGATGCCGGGATCGTCATCGAAATCCGCTGCCGCGCTGGTGACCTCGTTCATCACCCGAGTGTTCAGCGCGTTGAGCGCCTTCGGCCGGTTCAGGGTGATGATGCCGACGCGCTGATCGCGCTCGACGAGGATGGTCTCGTACTGTGCGTCTGTCATCCAAATCGCCTTTCTAGAAACTCAAGTCGTCGTCGACCGGGGCGAAATACGCCTCGATATCGGCCGCCGTGACGGCGGCCAGCTGCGCCGGCGACCACTTCGGATTGCGATCCTTGTCGATCAGCTGTGCGCGGATGCCCTCCACCAGGTCGTGTGAGCGCAGCGACGCCGACGACACCCGATAGTCCTGAACGAGAACGTCTTTCAGCGTTTGAAGGTTGGCCGCGCGGCGGACCGCCTCCAGGGTCACCGACAACGCGATGGGGGAGCGGGTGGCGATCAGGTTGGCGGCATCGTTCGCCGGGCCCGCGTCGTGCCCGCGAAGGGCCGCAACGATGTCCTCGACCGTGTCTCCCGCAAAGCAGCTATCGATCCAATTGCGTTGCGCCGCAATCTCGCTGGTTGGTGGCTCGACGGCATATTTGGCGAGCGCGTTCGCTACGCCGTCGGCGACGATCGCCTGGCGAAACGCCTCGACCTCGCCGTGCGGCAGGTAGTGGTCGGCAAACCCCATGGCGATGGCGTCGGCTCCGGAAAACGGCGCCCCGGTCAGCGCGGCGTGCAGGCCCAGCCCGCCGGGCGCACGGGAGAGCAGGTAAACCCCGCCGACGTCGGGGATGAAGCCGATGCCGACCTCGGGCATGGCGATCTTCGAGGTGTCGGTCACCACCCGGGTGTTCGCGTGCGCGCTGACGCCGACGCCGCCACCCATCACGATGCCGTCCATCACCGCGACGTACGGCTTGGGAAACCCGGCGATCTGGGCGTTGAGCAGATATTCGTCACGCCAGAAGCGCCGCGCCTCGACCCCGTCCTTGCGCGCACTGTGGTAAATGGAGACCACGTCGCCGCCGGCGCACAGTCCGCGGTCACCGGCGCCGCAGAGCACCACCGCGCGCACCGCGTCGTCGTCCGCCCAGCCGGTGAGGACGGCGGTCAGGGCATCCACCATCTGCTGATTCAGCGAGTTGATCGCCTTGGGGCGGTTGAGCGTGATCAAGCCGACGCTTCCGTCAACCTCGGTGAGAACCTCATCGGATCCGTCGGTCACACCCTAGCCTCCCTTGAGCCGGTCCAGGCCGGTCCAGCCTCGAGGAAAAAATCTAGATCGTCACGACCGGCGCGGTATGCGCGGGTAAGGGTTATGTTTAACGCGACGACAACGGCTTAAGCCTTCAAAGGCTCCAGAACTCCAGAAAATGCCCAGCTCCGCTGGGAACCAGGGTGGGCCGCTGATCGTTGAGATTGTGTTCGCACAGCTCGAAGCCAAATCAGAGAGGATCCGACGGTGCGGGAGACAAGCAACCCGGTATTTCGTTCGCTGCCTAAGCAGAGGGGCGGATACGCGCAGTTCGGCACTGGCGCGCCCCCGATGCAGGGCTACCAAGCCGATCCCTATGCGGCTCCCTACCAGGCTCCGTACCAGGAGACCAGGGTTTCGCGTCCGCTGACCATCGACGACGTCGTCACCAAGACCGGCATCACGCTGGCCGTGCTGGCGGCCTCCGCCGTGGTCTCCTACTTCTTGGTGGTTTCGAACGTCGCCCTCGCGATGCCGCTGACCTTGATCGGCGCGCTCGGCGGCCTGGGTTTGGTGCTGGTCGCGACCTTCGGGCGCAAGCAGGACAGCCCGGCGATCGTGCTCAGCTACGCCGTTCTCGAGGGCCTTTTCCTGGGCGCCCTTTCGTTCGTCTTCTCCCATTTCTCGGTATCCACCGCCAACGCCGGGGTGCTGATCGGGGAGGCCGTGATGGGCACCTTCGGGGTGTTCTTCGGCATGTTGGTGGTCTACAAGACCGGCGCCATCCGGGTCACGCCGAAGTTCACCCGCATGGTGGTCGCCGCGCTGTTCGGCGTGCTGGCTCTGATGCTGGGCAACTTCGTGCTGGCCCTGTTCGGTGTCGGCGACGGGGCCGGCCTGGGCCTGCGCAGCGGCGGCCCGCTGGCGATCATCTTCTCGCTGGTCTGCATCGGCATCGCGGCGTTCAGCTTCCTGATCGACTTCGACGCGGCCGACCAGATGGTGCGCGCCGGTGCGCCGGACAAGGCGGCATGGGGGATTGCCCTGGGCCTGACCGTGACGCTGGTCTGGCTGTATGTCGAGATCCTGCGCCTGCTCAGTTATCTACAGAACGATTAGCTCTGCCGCACAAAAACCGGCACGCCGATAGGCGTGCCGGTTTTTTCGTCTGCCGTTGTCGGGTGGTTCGGCCGTCGAGTGTGAGCTGGCGGCGTGAGTGTGAGCTGACGGTGGGGTTGCCCGGCGTGTCGCCGCCCAGGCTTCACGCTCAAAGCCGAGGCTTCACACTCGCCGCCCAGGCTTCACGCTCAACCACACCCGAGGTCCGAACGGCTCAGCTCAGCCGCTCGATCACCATCGCCATGCCCTGCCCGCCCCCGACGCACATGGTTTCCAGACCGAACGTCTTGTCGTGCGTCTGCAGGTTGTTGAGCAGCGTGGCGGCGATGCGGGCGCCGGTCATTCCGAAGGGGTGGCCCAGCGCGATCGCGCCACCGGACACGTTCAGCTTGTCCTCGTCGATCCCCAGCTCGCGGGCCGAGCCCAGCACCTGGACGGCGAACGCCTCGTTGATCTCGAACAGGTCGATGTCGCTGACGGACAGCTGGGCGCGCGCCAGGGCCTTCTTGGTCGCCTCGATCGGGCCCAGGCCCATGATCTCCGGCGAAAGGCCGCTGACCCCGGTGGACACGATGCGCGCCAGCGGCGTCAGGCCGAGTTCTTTGGCCTTGGTGTCGCTGGTGATCACCACCGCGGCGGCGCCGTCGTTGAGCGGGCACGCGTTGCCCGCGGTCACGGTGCCGTTGGGTCGGAACACCGGCTTGAGCTGGCTGATCTTCTCGTAGGTGGTGCCCGGCCGCGGGCCGTCGTCGGTGCTCACAGTGGTGCCATCCGGCAGTGTCACCGGGGTGATCTCGCGCTCGAAGAACCCGCTCTTGATCGCTTCCTCGGCGCGGTTCTGGCTGCGCACCCCCCAGTGGTCCTGGTCTTCGCGGCTGATGCCGGTCAGCAGGGCAACATTTTCGGCGGTCTGCCCCATCGCGATGTACACGTCGGGTAAATTCCCGTCGGCCCGGGGATCGTGCCACTCGTCGGCGCCTTCGGCCGCGGCCGCGGAGCGCCCCTGCGCCTCACCGAACAGCGGGTTCTTGCTGTCCGGCCACGAGTCTGCGCTGCCCTTGGCGAAGCGGGACACGGTTTCCACGCCGGCCGAGATGAACGCGTCACCCTCGCCCGCCTTGATCGCGTGGAACGCCATCCGCGAGGTCTGCAGCGACGACGAGCAGTACCGGTTGACGGTGGTGCCGGGCAGGAAGTCGAAGCCGAGTTCGACGGCAACGACCCGACCCAGGTTGAATCCGGACTCCCCGCCCGGCTGGCCGCAGCCCAGCATCAGGTCGTCGATCTGGTGCGGGTTCAGGGCCGGCACCTTGTCGAGCGCCGCGCGCACGATCTGAACGGCCAGGTCGTCGGGGCGCATGCTGACCAGCGATCCCTTCATCGCGCGGCCGATCGGCGAGCGAGCAGTTGAGACAATGACGGCTTCAGGCATGGTGGTTCCCTTCAGATCCCTGCAGATCCCTCAGATGGGGCTGGCTCGCTTGGCCACCGGGTGATAGGTCCACCCCGACGGGCGAGAACAAATCTAGTCGCTGCCGACCTCAGGGCACGCAGACGGGGCAGGTCCGGGTGCCTGACGCCGCCACAGCCGTGACATCACGCTGGCCCGGGTGTGGCGCTGCCCGAGGACCGGCGCCGCCGCCGGCACCGCCGGGTTCAGCGGCTGGCGCTCCACCTCCTCACCCAGCACGTCGCACAGGGCGAGCAGCAGCGCGTCGGCGGCCAGCGCATAAGCGGGCGCCGACGGGTGGAAGCCGTCGGCGGAGAACATCACGTCCGGTGTGGCCCGGAACTGCGGTGCCATCAGCCGCGCCAGCGGCACCGGCACACCGCCGGCCGAGCGGACCACCGCGGTCTGGGCGCGGGCAAGCTGCAGGCAACGCTCGTGCGCCAGCGACCGCAGCGGTTGCGGAATGGCGCTGATGAACCCCAGATCCGGGCAGGTGCCGACGATCACCACCGCGTCCCGGGCGCGCAACTTGCGGACGATCAACGCCAGCCGTTGCGCCGACTGGTTGATGCCGTTGAGCGCGGTCACGTCGTTGGCGCCGACCATGATCACCGCCACGTCCGGCGGCGCGCCGGCCACGAACATGGCATCGACTTGGCCGCACACGCCTTTGGAGGTGGCACCGACAATGGCCTTGGTGCTCAGCCGGATTCGCTTGCCGGTCTGCTCCGCCAGGCCCTGCGCGATCCGCACCCCCGGTACTTCGACGGCACTCGTGCACCCGTATCCGGCGGCGGTTGAATCGCCAAAGATCATCAGGTGAAGGTCGGCCGTCATGCCGCGGCGCCACCGCTCCACCGGTCCGCCGCCGCGCGCGTACACGCCGTCGGCGCGGGGCGGGATGTCCCATGACTTGGGGATGATGGTGCGCGCGTGGGTCGCCTGGCCGACCAACAGACTGCGCGCCCCCAGGTAGGCGGTACCTGTCGAGGCCAGCGCGCCCGCTGTGGCCAGGGCGATCGCCGAACGACGTGGCACCCGAATGGTCACCCGGTCAAGTTTAGGGCCGCTCCGGGCTTTGCGCGGGCGGTGCGAAAAAACGAAGTGGTCACGGTGCGACTCAGAACTGGTATCAACTCAGAGATTTCATACGTTGCACTAAGCAATGGCTGTCAAGCTGAGAGCAGGGGGTTGGCTGAGCGCCTTGGCAAACGGCTGAACCGGACGCTCAGCTGACTCGTCACATGCTATATCGCACTACAACGGCGTAGGAAGTGTTGAGCATGACCGCACCTAGCAAGGTATCGGGTTCGCCCGATAACCCCGTTCGTGCCCAGGATGTCCTCAAGGCCCGTCGCGCCCAGACGCGCAAATTCGCGATCAGCGACGGCGCACCGGTCGAGGTCCTCGAGTCCGGCCCAAGCGTTGCTGCGCGACTGGCCAACCTGACGTCACGGCTGACGATTCGGCCGATTCTGACCGTCGGCAGCCATGTCCCCAACTTGCCGTGGCCGTGGGGTCTCATCGACCTCACCGCTCGGGTGCTGATCCCGGCGTCGGCCACCGTCCGCGAGACGGTGAAATTGCCCAACGCCTCGGCGCAGCTGGTTCGCGCGCCCGGGGTGCTTCCCGCCGACGGCACCCGCCGGATCGTCGTCTACCTCCACGGCGGCGCGTTCCTGACCTGTGGGGCGAACTCCCACGGCAGGCTCGTCGAAGCCCTCTCCAAGTTTGCCGACTCGCCCGTGTTGGTGGTGAATTACCGGCTACTGCCGAAGAATTCGGTCGGCATGGCGCTCGAGGATTGCCACGACGCCTACCGATGGTTGCGGCTGCGTGGCTATCCTCCCGACCAGATCGTGCTGGCCGGGGATTCCGCGGGCGGTTATCTGGCGCTCACGCTGGCGCAACGCCTGCAAGCCGACGGAGAAGGGGAAGAGGAGGTGCCCGCCGCGCTGGTGGCGATCTCGCCACTGCTGCAGCTGGCGAAGGAACCCAAGCAGGCCCATCCCAACATCGACACCGACGCGATGTTCTCCGCCGAGGCGTTCGATGCCCTCGCCGAGCTGGTTGCCGGCGCGGCCGGGAAGAACAAAATCGACGGCAGGCCCGAAGAAATCTACGAGCCGCTGGAACACATCAAGCCGGGCCTGCCGCGCACGCTGATTCACGTCTCGGGCTCCGAGGTGCTGCTGCACGATGCGCGGTTGGCGGCGAGCAGGCTGGCCGCGGTGGGCGTGCCGGCCGAGGTGCGGGTGTGGCCCGGGCAGATCCACGACTTCCAGCTGGCCGCGCCGATGGTGCCGGAGGCCATGCGCTCGCTGCGTCAGATCGGCGACTACATCCGCGAGGCCACCGGCTAGCGCCCGCGCACGAAACGCGCAGAGTAGTTGTACGCCCCGCGAAACCGCCTGAGACGATGTGACGCATGCGGATCGCGCAGCACATCAGTGACCTCATCGGCGGCACGCCGCTGGTGCGCCTGAACTCCGTCGTTCCCGACGGTGCCGGCATCGTGGCGGCCAAGGTCGAATACCTCAACCCCGGTGGCAGTTCGAAGGACCGGATCGCGGTGAAGATGATCGACGCCGCCGAAGCCGGCGGACAGCTGCGGCCCGGCGGCACCATCGTCGAACCCACATCGGGCAACACCGGGGTCGGCCTGGCCCTGGTCGCCCAGCATCGCGGTTATAAGTGCGTGTTCGTCTGCCCCGACAAGGTCAGCGAGGACAAACGCAACGTGCTGATGGCGTATGGCGCCGAGGTGGTCGTGTGCCCGACGGCGGTGCCGCCCGAGCACCCGGACAGTTACTACAGCGTCTCCGACCGGCTGGTCACCGAAATCGACGGCGCGTGGAAGCCGGACCAGTACGCCAACCCGGAGGGCCCGGCCAGCCACTACGCCACCACCGGTCCGGAGATCTGGGCCGACACCGACGGCAAAGTCACCCACTTCGTCGCGGGCATCGGCACCGGCGGCACGATCACCGGCGCGGGCCGCTACCTCAAAGAGATATCCAACGGCGCGGTGCGCATCATCGGCGCCGACCCCGAGGGGTCGGTGTATTCGGGTGGCACCGGCCGGCCCTATCTGGTGGAGGGCGTCGGCGAGGACTTCTGGCCGCAGGCATATGACCGCACGGTGCCCGACGAGATCATCGCGGTTTCCGACTCGGACTCGTTCGACATGACCCGGCGCCTGGCCCGCGAAGAAGCGATGCTCGTCGGCGGGTCGTGCGGGATGGCGGTGGTCGCCGCGCTGCGGGTCGCCGAGGACGCCGGACCCGACTCGCTCGTCGTGGTTTTGCTGCCCGACGGCGGGCGGGGCTACATGTCGAAGATCTTCAACGACGCCTGGATGTCGTCGTACGGGTTCCTGCGCAGCCGCCTCGACGGGTCGACCCAGCAGTCCAGGGTCGGCGACGTGCTGCGCCGCAAGTCCGGTGCGTTGCCTGACCTGGTGCACACCCACCCGTCCGAAACCGTGCGTGACGCCATCGGCATCCTGCGCGAGTACGGGGTGTCCCAGATGCCGGTGGTCGGCGCCGAACCGCCGGTGATGGCGGGGGAGGTTGCCGGCAGTGTCTCCGAACGCGAACTACTGTCGGCCGTCTTCGAGGGCCGGGCGAAATTGGCAGACGCGGTCGCGCTGCACATGAGCCCACCGCTGCCGATGATCGGCGCGGGGGAGCTGGTCAGCGCGGCGGGCACGGCGTTGCGTGATTGGGACGCGTTGATGGTGGTCGAGGAGGGCAAACCGGTCGGCGTGATCACCCGCTATGACCTGCTGGGCTTCCTCTCCGAGGGGCCTCGCGGACTGAGCGGACGCCGGTAGCGCGCGGCGTCCCGGCGGGTGATGCGCGTCTCGCCCGGCGGTGAAACCCTCAGGTACGGTAATTCGGCCAGTCCAGCTAGAGACGTCCGGCTGTTCCGCAGTGGAAGGTTGCCCATGACCGATCAACCGCCGCCCGGCGGCGCATATCCGCCACCTCCCTCGTCGCCCGGCCCACCCGGTGGACAGCAGCCGCCCCCCGGTGGGCAGGAGATCCCGCCCCCGCCGCCACCCATCCCTCCGGCGCCCGGCGGTTCCTATCCGCCGCCCCCGCCGCCGTCCGGTGGATACGCGCCGCCGCCGCCGGGCCCGGCGATCCGCGCACTGCCGACGCAGGACTACACGCCGTGGCTGACCCGCGCGCTGGCGTTCGTCATCGACATCCTGCCTTTCGCCGTCGTGTGGGGCATCGGTATCGCAATCACGATCGCCACGCAGCAGACGGCCTGCATCACCGACATCACGCAGTACGCCATCAACCAGTACTGCGCCACCCAGAACTCGACCCTTGGCATGGTGGCGCAGTGGTTGGCGTCGATCATCGGGCTGTTGTACCTGATCTGGAATTACGGCTACCAGCAGGGCACGACCGGGTCGAGCATTGGCAAATCGGTGATGAAGTTCAAAGTGGTCAGCGAGGTCACCGGGCAACCCCTCGGCTTCGGCATGTCCGTGGTGCGGGCGCTGGCGCACTTCATCGACGCGATCATCTGCTTCATCGGTTTCCTTTTCCCGCTGTGGGATTCGAAGCGTCAGACGTTGGCAGACAAGGTCATGACGACGGTGTGCTTGCCGATCGACGGGACCGAAAGGCCACCCGTCACCTAGGCTGATCGTCGATGAGCGACGAACGCAGCGGACAGCCCCAATTCAAAGGACTGGCCACCAAAGCGATTCACGCCGGCTATCGGCCGGACCCGGCGACCGGAGCGGTCAACGCCCCGATCTACGCCAGCAGCACCTTCGCCCAAGACGGTGTCGGGGCCCTGCGGGGGGGATTCGAGTACGCGCGCACCGGCAACCCGACCCGGGCCGCGCTGGAGGCCGCGCTGGCCGCCGTCGAGGAGGGCACCTACGGGCGGGCCTTCGCCTCGGGAATGGCCGCCACCGACTGCGCCCTGCGGGCGGTGCTGCGGCCGGGTGACCACGTGGTGATCCCGAATGATGCCTACGGCGGCACCTTCCGCCTCATCGACAAGGTCTTCACCCAGTGGAACGTCGAGTACACACCGGTCGCGCTGCATGAGCTGGACGCCGTGGCCGCCGCGATCACGCCGCGAACCCGGATGATCTGGGTGGAAACCCCGACCAACCCGTTGCTGTCCATCGCCGACATCGCCGCCGTCGCCGAACTGGCGGCCGGGCTGGCCGCAGAAAGGCCAGTAAAAGTGTTGGTGGACAACACTTTCGCCTCACCCGCGCTGCAGCAGCCGTTGGCGCTGGGTGCCGACATCGTGCTGCACTCCACCACCAAATACATCGGCGGGCATTCCGACGTGGTGGGCGGCGCGCTGGTCACCGACGACCAGGAGCTGGACGACGCGTTCGGCTTCCTGCAGAACGGGGCGGGCGCGGTGCCCGGCCCGTTCGACGCCTACCTGACGATGCGGGGCCTGAAGACCCTCGTGCTGCGGATGCAGCGGCACAGCGAAAACGCCTCGGCCGTCGCGGAATTCCTCGCCGGGCACCCCGCCGTGAGCGGTGTGCTCTATCCCGGTCTGCCCACCCATCCCGGGCACGAGATCGCCGCGCGGCAGATGCGCGGGTTCGGGGGCATGGTCTCGGTGCGCATGCGGGGTGGCCGGGAGGCCGCCCGCGATCTGTGCGCCAGAACCAAGGTGTTCATCCTGGCCGAATCGCTGGGTGGGGTCGAGTCGCTGATCGAATACCCCAGCGCCATGACGCATGCGTCGACGGCCGGGTCGCAATTGGAAGTTCCCGACGATCTGGTGCGGCTGTCGGTGGGCATCGAGGACGCCGCCGACCTTCTGGCCGATCTCGAGCAGGCCCTCGGCTAGACCCACCGCGAGCGGTCGCAGAATCGCACGCGCTCAGCGCGTTTAGTGCGATTCCGCGTCTGCTCGCGAGAACGCGGATTAGGAGTGGTACGGCTCCGCGCTGACCA
>Ga0134125_10004107_pt1 | contig 16675 bp, 19 predicted proteins | sample KB31751_FD_96464 | JGI IMG/M metagenome (GOLD analysis project Ga0134125, IMG submission 96464) | Terrestrial soil microbial communities with excess Nitrogen fertilizer from Kellogg Biological Station, Michigan, USA - KB3-175-1 | ecosystem: Environmental > Terrestrial > Soil > Unclassified ...
ACCGGAATCGGATCCGGCATATTCCGTTTCACCGGTCCCGGCGCGTGAGTATGGGCGATGGCCCCGGTGGAGAGGGCATAATAGCCGACCACTCTGGAGCCCACGCAAACCACATAAGTTCGCGATGCTCCATTCACCTCATTGCGAAGCGCACGACGGCGTAACCAATCATCAAGCGCCGGTTCACTGGAGTCGAAGTTCGTCAGGTCGTGCTCGGTAGTGATTCTTTCCGGAGGACGGATCTGGCGAAGATCCATCTTATCGGCGCCAGACCGGCTTGGTCTGGAGAAGCCGCCGAAGGCCGGGGTTATCTTTTGGCGGTCCGTCCAGCATCGCGGTGAACTTCCGGAATTCTTCCTCCGTCAGGAAGAAGTATCTCTGGTCGAGCAGCACGGATTCCGCCTCGCGGCACGCTGTATCCAGCATGAAATCCGATCGGCTGCGTCCCAGGGCTTCGGCCGCGCGATCAATCAGAGTTTTCTGCTTTCGGCTCGCGCGCAGATTAATGGTCTCACCGCGTTCACTACCTGACCTGGTTCTAACCGTAGGCATGGACTCGTGTATACAATGAGTATACCATCTTGTATACACATTGTGTTGCCTTACTTCGCCCGATACGGCACCACCAGCGGGCTCGGCCTCACCGGCGGATCATCCGGTCCGCCCACATCCACAAACCGGCGGACGATCAAATCCGTCTTCGGATCCACAATCCCCATCGCATTCAGCGTATCGCGAAACCGCACGGCAAGCGCAAAATTCGACGCACCATCGCCCTGTAGCAGCCCAACGATACATTCGCTGAGCGCCGTTGTTTCCGCATCGGTCATTTTGTGGCCCTGCATCACGCCGCTCAGCGCGGCAGCCAGCCGGGTGATGTCATTCCGGAAAATGCGCTGCAGCGGCGGAGCCAGCGAAACAATCGCTTCCGCCAGTTCGTCCGTGGAAGCGTCGCCGGTCATCGCGCGCTGCAGCACCGGATTCAGCCGGGTCACGGGGTCCGTACTCTGTCCGAAAAGCACGACCGCGGCCGTCAGAACACAAGCCCATGCTTTCCACATGCCCTGAGCATATCGCATTTTCGCCCATTCTATGCTGGTACAGGACATGACCTCGCGAGCCCTCGACCCCAACCAGATCGCCTCCAGCGAAGCCATCCGCAACGTCAATCGGCGCATTGTCCTCAACCTGATCCGCACTCGTCATCCCATCTCGCGGGCGGATCTCGCGCGCGTCTCCGGCATGCAGCGCAGTACGATATCGCTCATCGTCGAGGAGCTCATCCGTGAAGACTGGGTGATTGAAGGCCCCACCGGCCGTCTGCCTCGCGGGCGCCGCCCCACGTTTCTGCATCTCAACGAGGACCGCGTCATCGTGGGCGTCGATATCCGTCCCACGCAAACCACCGTCGCCCTCGCGGACGTCAACGGCAACTTCACCGCGCAGGAAACGTTCCCCACGCCGCGCGATCCCTCGGCCGCCGTGGCGCTGCTCGTCAAGCGCATCAAAGCTGTGGTCAATTCCTGCGCCGGCAAGAAGATCGAAGGTATCGGGATCTCCGTCCCCGGCCGCATCAATCGCAGCGAGAATCGCCTGGTCTTCGCGCCCAACCTGAAATGGCGCGATGTCGATCTCGGCAAGCTGATCGAGAAAGCAACGGGCATCGACGTCGAGCTCGAAAATGCCGCCAACGCCTGCGTGCTCGCCGCCGCATGGTTTGACCATCTCGAAGAGTGCAAAAACCTTGTGGTGGTTACGGTGTCGGAAGGTATCGGTATCGGCATCTATATGAATGGCGAACTCGCGCGCGGCCATAACAACATGGCCGGCGAATTCGGCCACGTCCCGCTCGATCCGAAAGGGCCGCTCTGCACCTGCGGAACGCGCGGCTGCTGGGAGGTCTTCGCCTCCAATCGGGCCGCGTTGCGCTATTACCACGATTCGAGCACGCCCTCCGACCGTCCGAATTTCTCCGACCTCCTCCGCCTGGCAGATCTCGGCGATAAGAAAGCCGTCAAAGCGCTCGATACGATGGCGCACTATCTGGGGCGGGGAATGCGCATGATTGTGGCGGGTCTCGCGCCCGAGCGCATCATCGTGATCGGCGATCTCACGCGTGCCTGGCAGCGCTTCGGACCGGTGATTGAATCGGAAGTCCGCGCCCTCGTGTTGCAGGGAGGGTTCCCGCCCATCCTCATGCCCGCCCACGAAGAAGGCACCGCGCGCCTGCGCGGCACCGTCGCTCTGGTCTTGCAGAAACACTTCGGAGCTTAGATCTTTTCGAGAGCCTGCGTCTTTTCGAGCGCCTGCAGCCGCGCTTCGAGCTCGCTCACGCGCTGCTTCAGATCTTCGATTTCCTGGCCTTCCGGATCCGGCATCATCCCGTGGTCCAGCACGCCCTCGCGCGGCACGTGATACCGCACCACGCGTCCCGGAATCCCGACCACTGTCGAGTTATCCGGCACCGGCTTCACCACCACGGACCCCGCGCCGATCCGCGCATTCGCCCCGATCGTGATCCCGCCCAGCACCTTCGCGCCGGTTCCGATTACCACGTTGTTGCCGATCGTCGGATGCCGCTTGCCGCGCTCGTTGCCCGTGCCTCCGAGCGTCACGTTCTGATAGATCAGCACATCATCGCCGATCTCCGTGGTTTCCCCGATCACCACGCCCATTCCGTGATCGATGAAAAAGCGGCGTCCAATCGTCGCGCCGGGATGGATTTCAATCCCCGTGAAGAAGCGCGAAATCTGTGAGAGGAAACGGGGCAGAATCGGAACGCCGGCTTTATAGAGCTTATGGGCGAACCGGTGCAGCAGAATCGCATGGAACCCCGGATAGCAAAGGACAATCTCGAGGACACTCTTCGCCGCCGGGTCCTCGCGAAAGATTGTGTCGATTTGTTCCCGAATAACCCCGAACATAGGCTGCCCGGCTCAATGCCGGCATTCCATCAGATGCCGGCTAGTGGCCGGACGCTTCAGCCCATTCCGAAATCACCGGCGGCTGCGCGTTTTCCGGCATCTTCGCCAGCATGTCTTCCTTGCGGTAGACCAAAGTGGACGTGTTGTAGCTGGCCAGTTCGAAATCGTGCCCGTGCGTGATCGCGTCCGTGGGGCACGCCTCCACGCAGTAGCCGCAGAAGATGCAGCGGTTGTAATCGATGTTGTATACCTTCGCGTACCGCTCGCCGCCGCTGATGCGCACCTGATCGGTGTTCTCCGCCGCTTCGATATAGATGCAGTTGGAAGGACACGCCGCCGCGCAAAGGAAGCACGCCACGCACTTCTCCAGGCCGTTTTCATCGCGCTGCAGCACATGCTTGCCGCGAAAACGTTCCTGAAGTTTAGCTGGCTCGTCAGGATAGTTCTCGGTCACCGTCGGAGACATCATCTCCTTGAGCGTGACCCCCATCCCCTTGACGACGGCCGATGCCGCGCCGATTACATCACCGATATTTGCCATCGTCTTATTATGGTAACCCGCTCAGTCGTACTTTTCGTAAATCACGCGCTTGCGGTCCACCCCGAGTGCCTTCAGCTCCGTCCGCAGGTTATCCACCATCTCCTTTAACCCGCAGATATAAATATCGATATCCCGCCGCTGCCCCAGAGCCGAGAAAACGTGCGCCTGCACACGCCCGGTCAGCCCCTTCCACTCCGCGCCCGGCCGTGTCAGTGTCGGCCGGTAGACGAATCCAGGGCGCGTGCGTTCCAGTTCCCGCCATTCCTCGTCATAGAGCAGCCCGGCCTCGTATCGGGTGCCGAAAATCAGAGTGCAGCGGCCGGTCAGCGCACCGCCGCCCAAAAACGAACGGAACGGCGCAACGCCGGTCCCGGTCGCCACCAGGATCGATTCCGATTCGAGCGGCCGCGGCGTGAATACCCCGTACGGCCCCTTGAACTCGATCTCATCGCCGATCTCCTGCGCAAACATCCACGGCGTGAAGTGCCCGTTTTCCACCATGTTCGCGCACAGCCCGAATTTCTTCCCATCCGGCGGTGACGCGATCGAATACGCCCGCGTGATCTCGCCGGCGGTCAGCGAAAGAAACTGTCCAGGCGTGAACGCGCCATCCCAGTCAATCGCTTCGAAATCGAAATGCCGCGTACCCGGCCCAATCTCGCGCCAGCCTGTCAGTTTCGCCCTCACGATAAAGCCTCATTTGCCCGATCCACCAGAATTTTCTCCAGCCCGTCATGCCCATCGAGCGGCGGCGACACTCGAATCGAAACGTGATACTTCGCCGCCAGATCGTCCACCAGAACGGGAAGATCGCGCTGTAAGTGAATCCCCAGCGTCAGGAAGTAAGGAAGCACCAGCACCTCACGAGCGCCACGCGCCACAAGCTTCCCGATCGCGTCCTCCAACCGCGGAGCACACTCCAGAAATGCTGTCTCATAGAGCGGCCATCCACCTGCCGAAGCCGCCCGACCGGCCACCGCCGCGACCGCCGCATTCGCCGAAGCCACACTCGAACCATGACCGAACACGATAATTCCAACTGTCTTATCCGTGTTCATCTGTGTCCATCTGTGGCTAAAGAATGACTTTCGATTCTTCCGCCGCCGCCTCGGCCTCTTCCTTTTTCAGATCGACATAGAACTGCGAGAGAAAAACCAGGAAAGCTTTACACCGGCTGCGCCCGTTGTTCAACCCGAACGCGACGCGCTGCAGAAACACAATCACGGCGAGAATGGCCTTATCAGGCAGCGTCTGCGTGGCGTCCGCCTGGCGAATTCGCTCCCGCACTTCTTCCACGCGCCTCTTCACCGCATCGAATATCGAAATCGCGATCGGATTCACTGGCGCCGACTCATACACCAGCCCTGACTCCGTCGCCCGCCACGTTTTCGAAAGATGTTCGAGGGCGTCCACGGCATCCGCATCCGTTGCATTCGGAAACCGTCGCACGCCTTCGGACATCGCCGAACCAAGCAGCACAATCACAAACTCGTGCGCCCGCAGGAAATCGTCGGTCAGTTCGATATCCGTGCCCGGCGTCAGCTTCGGATCGCGCTCCGGCTTCTTCTCATGCTTATGCGCGTCCGCCAGGTATTGGCAGGTGATCGCGCAATCGATCGTCTCCTCCCGGCCCGTCCCGCAGCACGCGCTGCAGATTTCGGCATTGACTCCTGGACAGAATCGCTTCGCTTTGGCGGTTTTGCAGACAGCGCAGGGCACCCTTCATTCATAACACGGACTCGCGGCAACGATGAAAAAACCGCCCGCGTAGTATAGGAAATGTAGCTATGCGAACCAACGTCTTCATTAAGGTCACCGTGCAGCACGAGCCCGACGAGCTTCCCGAAAAACTCGGCGCCGAGCTCTGCCGCCAGCTCGAAAAAAACTATATCGTTCGCAAGGCCGAGCTCTCCAGCACAGCGCCAGTTGAAGACTAGTGTGCCTGTTTCGCCTGAGCGCATCCGCATCCTGAACGATCGTCCGCCGCGCACGAACGCGGGCTACGTCCTCTATTGGTCGCTGATGAACCGGCGCGTGGAACAGAACCACGCCCTTGCGCACGCCGCCGAAATCGCCAACGCCCAGGGGTTGCCGCTGCTCGTCTATGAATCGCTGACCTGCGATTACCCCGCCGCGAACGACCGCCTCCACACCTTCGTTCTCGAAGGCGTGCCGGGTAACGAAGCCGCTCTGCGCGAGCTCGGCATCGGTTACTTTTTCTATCTGCGCGCCCGCCGCACTGACCCGAATGACGTCCTCTATCGCCTCGCCTCACGCGCCCATGCCGTCGTGACGGACGATTACCCCGTCTTCATCGCTATCCGTCACAATCCGCGCGTCGCGGCCCATCTCACTGTTCAGTACATCGCCGTCGATTCCAGTTGCATCGTTCCGATGAGCCACCACGAGAAGCGCAACTACGGCGCCTATACGATTCGCCCGCGCATTCAGCGTGTGCTCCGGTCATATCTCCAGCCGGTGGAACTCCCCTCGCTCCGCCAGAAATGGCGCGCGAGTCTGCTGCCGGATGGTCTCTCATCGCTCTCGCGCACCATCTCGCCGGCCGCAATTCCATCCCTGGTCGCAGCCTGCGAAATCGATCACACCATCCCGCCATCCATCGAATACGATGGCGGCTCGAAGGAAGCAACCCGCCGTCTTGATCGCTTTCTGGAACATCGCCTCCGCCTCTACGCGCGTGAAAGCGGCCAGCCCTCAAAGCACGCCACCAGCACTCTCAGCCCCTATCTCCACTTCGGCCACATCTCCGCGCTCGAAATCGCGCTTGCGGTTCGCGCCCACGCCGACGAAAATCGCTTCATTCCGGATGAGTTTCTCGAACAATTGATCGTCCGCCGCGAACTCGCCTTCAACTTCGCGCGCTTCGCCGGCGATCAGATCGCATCTCTGGACGTCCTGCCCGACTGGTGCAAAGCCACCATGGCGAAGCACGCCGGCGATCCGCGCCCTTACCTCTACTCACCCGAGCAATTCGAACGCGCCGAAACACACGACCCGCTCTGGAACGCCGCGCAGCGCGAACTCCTGCTTCGCGGCACGATCCACGGCTACTACCGCATGTACTGGGGCAAGAAGATTATCGAATGGTCGCCAACATACGAGGAAGCGCTGCGCACGATGATCCATCTGCACGACGTCTACGCCCTCGACGGACGCGACCCCAACACTTACACCAACATCCTCTGGTGCTTCGGCCTGCACGATCGCCCCTGGGCCGAGCGCCCCATCTTCGGTCAACTTCGCTACATGTCGCTCGATGGCATGAAGCGCAAGACCGACGTTGACGCCTATATCGCCGAGATCAACGCGCTTTAGTTTCCAGAAAGCGGCTCGACGTGATCGATGACCAGGCTCCGGATCGGCCCTTCGGTCGAAACCAGTTTCAGCCCGAGCTGGGCGCGCACGGTGGCGCGCCCGGCGCAATCATTCCCCGTGGAAGTTCCAGCCTGAAATCGTAGCGTCCTTTTAATCCCGTTCAATCGACGACAGGTTTGGCTATCTCCCTGGCCGGCGATCCATAGCCATGGATGTTTCCGGCGATCGCCTCGATTGCCGGGTCGCGGCGCAATTGAGGTACGTCGTTTGTTCCCCGCATTGTGGCCCAGCCGCATACAGAGGGAAATACGTCTTTTGGATTTGGAACCGTGCCCGGCGGAGCCATTTCAAACGCATCGGGGCATCGAGGCCCTCCGCATGCGGATGAAGCGTCGGCACAATACGACCTGCGTCACGAGAGTCAGAGCGAAGGACTGCTCCTTCCCGGTTTTCGAAATGGACCTTCAGTTTGAACCAATCGGCCAGCAGAGACTGCATCATCAGCCGCATCTGGTCCTTAGTGGGAATACCCGCCCCGTGCCTCGATTTCGAAGCTCTTCGCCGGGAACGATTCCGGCAATGTCTGCCGCAATACAGGAAATCAACGGAAATACGGCCGACATCCGTCCGCCTGCTGATTTTGCATCTCCGGGGTCGAGAGGGAAATTGGGAGGCTTGACTGCCGTGCTCGGTTTGACGCTTGCGACTTCGAACCGCATCCGGCCCCCTGCCGCAGTCTGCCAGTCAGCCGCGGCTATCGCCAGGCATGCTGCTGGAAAAAGCAGCAGATCGCGTATCCGCAGAGCCCGCAGTACGGCATAAACTCCGCCGCTATTTCTGATTCGCCCGCTGACTCGACGGCGGGACGATACCCTTCAGCCGCAGATAGACCGCCATGCTGCCGTAGCCCTCATTGTTGTGGGCATTAACATACGCCAGCATTCCGGCGCGCGCCACTTTCTCCGGCGCGCCGGCAGGTCCCACCAGTTCCAGCGCATTCGCATCCGTCAGCGCATCGAACGCCGCATCGCATCTCCCGAATGATGCCTTCAGCGCCGCCACCAGATCGGTTTTGCTCGTCTTCGAAGCGGCGTCCGCAGCCTTTCCTTCTCCGCCAACCATGCCACAATACCGGGTCATCGAATCGGCGACATGGGCCACCCACTGTCCGTACGACATCTCCGCCGGCACGGGCCGGAATCCATAGTTTTCCTCCGGCATGACCTCAGCGGCCCGAATCAAATTGCTTTTGATCTGATCGTAGGGCTGCCGCAGCATCGCTGTAAGCGTCATGCTGCTCGCGGGCTGTGCGGCGAGCGGAAGCGCGAGAGCCTCCCCCAAAACCAAAATGCAAATAGCCTTTTTCATCCTTTTGGCCTCCAGTTATCAAGTCGTACATCGGGAATCTCCAGATGCCTCACGAAGTGTTCCACGATTTTGTACGTCGTGACGTCAACCCGCCGTGGAATGCCGCGAATGGGAATAGCGCCAGACGGAATCCGGCTTAATTCATCCCAGTCCGGAAACCAAAGCCAGGATGGACCGTAGTTCTGGCAGAACACGGATGAGAACCGATCATCCCCCAACGAGTAACAAACTCCATTGGCGGGCCCCGCGCTCACGCAGCCAACCGTCTCCCCCCAGTTTTCGCTCATAACACCGATGCGGCATCGGCCCAACCCGGGAACCGGAGTTTCACGATCGCCGGTCTCGACCCACTGGTGGCCGGCCTCTCTCACCAGCGTGAGCCAGTAATCCGCCTTCACGGTGACCGGACTGGAAGCGCCCGAAACGATGCGCAAAGCGCCTCGGCCCACCTTGGAAAGCTGCGATGGCCGTATTTGCGGATGCTCTACGGAACCATCCGCTCCGGTCAACGTGACCTCGATCAGATCCGCTCGGACCGCTGTTCCGGCTTCGAGTCCTGCAACCCGGACAGGCACGTCCGCGGTATCGCCGAAGGCGGCAACCGCGCGGGGATTGCGTGCGGCGGCATCGAACTCCAGGCGGATATTCCGCGCCGCGCCGGAAGGCGGCGTGATCCACCCCTGCACCGCGAAGGCGCTCTTCCACGGAAGAAGCCCGATGGCCGCGCCCACGATGAAAATCGCAGCCGAAGCATATCGCGCCTGCGCCACTTTTCTCCACCGGTAGAGCACCCAGAGAGCAATCGTTCCCCCCACGAACATTCCGCCCGTCAGTCCGGCTCCCTCGATCCAGTCCAGATTGAACAGCAATCCACTCCGCGAAGAAGAATCCAGCGTTTCGGCCAGCCAGCTTTGCCCCACCGCAATTGCGACCACGCTGATGACAAAAACAATTGCTTCCACCAGATTCGCCGTCATGGCGCCCAATGCAACCGCAGGTATGCCCATTCCGAGCGTCATCATCGCCGCTTGCCACAGCGCGGTTCCAAAAGAATCGCCAAATCCAAACCCAAATCCCATCCCTTCCGCCACGCATCCGATCAGGATCGGCAACTGCACAGCGGCAATGAAGAAAAGAATCTTTGCCAGCAACATATCGCGGTGTCGAATCGGCCGCATCAGCCAGTCGCCCGTCGGAAGCGTCAGCACGTCATTCTGGACCGCCACTATGGCGGCCAGAAACGTAGCCAGCCCGGCCGTCACTCTTACGAGGGAGTGTACTTGCTCCAGCGTGCGGTTTGCCGGAAATATCCCCAGCCTGACGATGAGCGCCGTCGCAATCCACTGCAGAACCGCGGCCCCCAACGCAGGCTTCCACGACATTCGCAGGTCTTTCCGGAATATATGCCAGATCATGATTCCCCTCCCACGACCGCGGCGTGACGAGCCATCGCCGTGAATATCGACCGCAGTGACATCGGCTCCGTATCGATCTCGCGGACTTCATCGAATACCGCCCGAATCCGTTCCCCCAATCCGCTTTCCGAAAAACGCGTATCTACGAACGTCAGAACATTTCCCGCTGTCCGCAAGTCCACCCAGTCACCCGGCGCGGCAGCCGGCCGCACGGCCTCGCGCGCCAGCGTTACGCACACCTGCCGGAACCGGCTCGCCAGCCCGGACATCGGCTCTTCAAACAACATCCGTCCGTCTTCGATGAATCCGACATGGCTGATCAGCCCTTCAACCTCGTTCATCTCATGCGACGAAATCAGAATCGTCGTTTCTCCAGCCTGCTCCGAAATTCCCTGCATGAATTCATCGCGAATCAGCGGGTCGAGCCCGCTCAGCGGCTCGTCGAGCACCAGCAATCGCGGCCGGAACGCCAGCGCGCACACGAGCCCGGACTTCATCCGCATTCCATGCGATAGTTCTCCGATTCGCCGATCCTCCGGCAGCCGCATGTTCTTGACCAGCGAACTCTCCAGACCGCGATCCCACGCCTTCCCGTAAAACGGCCGCAGATAATCGAGATACTGACGCACCGTGAGCGCTTTCGGCATTCGCTGACTCTCCGCCACGAATCCGATCCGGCTCAGCTCCCGCGGCGAGAGCGCCCGCGAATCCACGCCCATCACCGTCGCCCTCCCATCGCTGGATTCGCTCAGGTTCATCATGATCCGGATCGCCGTCGTCTTTCCCGCGCCGTTCGATCCGATCAGCGCATACGCGCTTCCTTCCGGAACGTTCACGTTCAGCCCCCGCAGCGCATCATGGCCGCGAAATCGTTTCACCAGGTTTTCCGCCCGAATCATTTCCGCACCTCCGCCGGCTTTTGCAGCCTCAACCAATGCTCTTCAATCGATTCGATGACTTCCCGAAGGTCCAGCCCCACCCGCATTGCCTCCACCACCAAACGCTCCGCCTCTTCGCGAAGCAACTTTTTTCGATCCGCCAGTCGCCCTCCAGGCGGCTCGCCGACCACCGTCCCCAAACCGGGCCGCGCTACCAGAAATCCTTCCTGAATGAGCTGCTGAATCGCCTTATGCGCAGTATTTGGATGGATCTTCAAATCGGCGGCAAGTGCCCGGATCGACGGGAACGTCTGTCCCGGCGAAAATTCACCGCTGAGGATGGCCTTCCGGGCCGCGAACAGAAGCTGATCCAGAATCGGCTGGCCCGGCTTCAGCGAGAATCGCGCGAGAGTCACACGGATAATGTGTCACATTTGAAATGTGACAGTCAAGCGAAAAAGCGCCGCACCTGCATAACGCATAATAGGGAGAGCGGCCTCCGGCCTCGACCCTGATCTCAACTATGAAATGTCTCGTCTCCGGCGGTTCCGGATTTATCGGCCGCCACGTCGTCAATCGTCTGCTGCAGGATTCCCACTACGTCGGCATCCTCACCCGCCAGCCCGGACGCCACGCGCGCACCGCCGTCGCCACACACATTTGGGATCCCCTCGCCGGCGAGCCGCCGCTTGAAAGCCTCAACGGGATGGATTGCGTCATCCACCTCGCCGGTGAAAACGTCGCCCAGCGCTGGAACCCCGAAGTAAAGCGCCGCATTCACGACACCCGCGTGATCGGCGCCCGCAACATCATTGACGGCATCGAAAAAGTCCGCCACAAACCGAAGGTCTTCATCAGCGCCTCCGCCATTGGCATCTATGGCGATCGCGGCGATGAAGTCCTCACCGAGGCCTCCATCCCAGGTACAGGGTTTCTCGCCGATACCTGCCGCGCCTGGGAAGCCGAAGCCGACCGCGCCCGCCGCCTGGGTCTCCGCGTCGTCAAGATTCGCGTCGGCTTTGTTCTGGGGAAGGAAGGCGGGGCACTCGCAAAGATGGTGCCCGCGTTCAAAGCCTTCCTCGGCGGCAAACTCGGCTCCGGCAAACAGTGGATGCCCTGGATCCACGTCGATGACGTCGCCGAGATTTTTACTTACGCCGTGAACAACGAAATCTCCGGCGTGTGGAACGCAGTGGCGCCGGATCCTGTTCGCAATTCCGAATTCACGCGAGCGCTCGCCTCCGCGCTCGGCAGGCCCGCCCTCTTTCCCGTACCCCGCGCCGCGCTGAAGCTCGCGTTCGGCGAATTCGCGCAGCACATGCTCGATAGCGCCCGCGTGATTCCCGCCAACCTGCAAAGCGCCGGTTTCCGCTTCACGCACCCGGACCTCAGCGAGACATTCAACAGCCTGGTTCGCTGACGAAAGAAATAGCCCGGCCCCCCCATTCACATCGGCCATCGGTTGACATATAATCTCTCCCCGGAGGTTCCTGCCCATCTATGTCGATTCCGCTGATGCTCCTGATCCTGCTGGTCCTGGCGACTCTCGCCCTGGTCGGCTATCGCAAATTCATTACTCGTGAAGAGGACGATCTCGTCCACCTTGGCGAAGGCTCCGTGCAGCATTCCGCGCGGCAGGAAGCCATGGCCAAAACAATCACCCAGCTCGACCGCTTCCTGAAAATAATGGTGACCGTCACCGTGGTTTATGGTCTGGGTTTGGGCGCTCTGATGATCTACCAGGCGCTCAGTAACACTTCGAATCCGCTGTAAGACCGGCGGCGTTTCGGCCCGCGGTTATTTCCCCGCGGGCACAAACCGAATTTCGCTGCCTGTCTCCACGTTGTGGAACGGCATAGGGAAGCTATTGCCGTAATACCAGGCATCGAACTGGTCGCGGTAGTGCCAGCTCGCTCGACGTCCCGATTCACCCATAAACAGATTCCACAACGAATGATCCCAGTTGCCGAGCGAGTAATTCATCCGCTCGCTCGGCCCCAGCCGGGCCGTCATCTGTTTGACCGTGGTGCCCGAGCCGCTCATCGGCAGCGGCCCGATGTTGAACCACGACCCGATCACCGGCAGCGCCCCGCCCACCGGGCTCCGCACCTCTATGTACATCTGCCTGCCCCATTTCCAGCTCTTCGGATTGGATCCCTGGAGGCGCTGCCCTTCATCCATCGCGTCCGCGAATGACTGGAGCAACAGCGCGTCGTAATCGCCGAACCAGTCTTTCGGCCTCGTCCGCAGCAGAGTCTCGATCACTGCCGGCGCAATCACGGATGTATACACCGCTCCGTTTCCACCCGAAGCCCGGTCGCCCACCGACTTCCGCAGATGCTCGAACACCAGCTCCGCGATCACCGGCGCCGCGTGGTCTTTATCCATCTGGCCGTCCCAGTGCCGCAGCAGCTCAATCGCATCGTTCAGCGATCCACTCACCGCGCCGCGCTTGTCGTACGCCGCCACCAGTTGCCTGGCGATCAGCATGTTCAGCGCGCTGTAGACATCTTTCTGAATTCGCAGCGAGTCCTGCGGGGTGAGCTTGCTGCCACCCGCGCTCAGCAAGTCGCGAATCTGCTCCACACGGTCCGGCGATGCGAAATTCCCGTCTACCTGGTAAGGGTAGTTTGCCGGGAAGGGATTCGCATTTGCCGACGCAATAATCCCGTCCGGCGGATCGAACTGTCGCGGCAACTCTTCGAACGGAATGTATCCCGCCCATTCGTTCCGTGGGTTCGATCCATCGAGCGGCACTCCCGCCTGGAAATGACGAATGGGCAGCGCGCCCGCCGCCTGATAACCGATATGCCCGTCCACATCGGCATAAACGAAGTTCTGGCTCGGCCCGGCGTAGCGCGAAACCGCCTTCCGGAATTCATCCCAGTTGCGCGCGCGGTCGATATCGAGGAACACGTATTGAAAGAGTCCCGGCTCGGCAGCCACCCAGCGTATCGACATCGCCACCTGATTCGACTGCTGGAACACCGGCCCGTGCCGCGTCACCCAAACGTCCAGCTCTTCGGGCGCGTGCCCCTTTACGAGCAGCAACTCGCGGTCGAGGCGCGCCTGTTCCGGCTTGCCTTCATACAGATAACGCCCGTTGCGAAGGTCCATCTTCTCCAGATAGAGATCCTCCACGTCGAACCCCAGGTTCGTTTCGCCCCACGCGATCCGGTCGTTGTGTCCCGAAATCACGCCCGGCAGTCCCGGCAGCGCGACACCCTCTGCGTCCAGCCCCGGCGCTTCAATCTGCACCGCATGCCAGACGCCCGGTACGCTGAATTCCAGATGCATGTCATTCGAGAGCAGCGGCTTCCCATCCGCCGAATGCGCGCCCGAAACCGCCCAGGCGTTTGACCCCGGACTTGCCGCCGCTGTGGGGCCGCGGAACAGAAAGTCCACCTTATCGGCCTCGCCGCCCTCCAGCATCTTTGCTTTCTCGATTTTCCCCTTCCACGTATGGGTCAGGGAGCGGTACATGTTGAGCCCGCACAGCACCGAATCCACTACACTCCAGGGGCGCGGATCGTAGCGCAGCACCGTGAACTCCAGACCGTAGCGGCCGCGATGGCTTTCAATATAGGCGTTCACGCCGCGCGCATAGGCGGCCATGGCGGCTTTATCGGCTGGCGGCATCGTGGCGTAAATCTGCTCGGCGATGCGCCGGGTGCGCAGCCGCCGCGCCTCACGGTCGGATTCGAGCGCCACTGTGCCGAAGACTTCCGCAAGCTCGCCCGCCGCCAGCCGCCGCATCGCGTCCATCTGAAACATGCGGTCTTCGGCGGTGACGTAGCCCTGCACCGCCAGCGCGTCTTCGAGCGTGCCGGCCTTGATGTGGGGAATCCCGAGACTGTCGCGCCGCACTTCCACCTGCTGCGTGACAGGCGCAGGTACGGAACCCGAGCTCGCCGGCAGCGCGCGGTAGAAAATCCAGTAGAACCCCGCGCCCGCCACAACACACACAATCGCGATGAGAATGTTGACGATCCGCAGAATTCGGCGCACTAATGTGATTGTAAGGCCCCGTCATTGCAGGCTGTCGCGCTTACCCCGATTGCACGGGACGCAGAGCGTCTGCAGGTTATCCATATCACCCGAACCGCCACGCGCGACCGGCACGATATGGTCCACCTCGAGCTCGACGCCTGTCTTCCCGCAGATGCGGCAGCGATAGAAATCGCGCTTGAAAACCTGATATCGCGTCCGGACAGAGAGCGACGTCCTCTCGCCTGGCGCTTTCGGCGGACGAGTCTTCCATCGCCGCTCCGCCAGTTCATTCGCCGCGAGCAGGGCTTTGTTCCACGTACCGAACCGCGCCGCGATGGTGGCGGAAGTAACCGGAAGCCCGTACTTCCTGACGTCCAGCCCATGCGGCCGCCGCCCTTCCTCCCGCAGCGTAGTGTTCCAGAGCTCGAGCACCATATCGAGCAACTCCTCATCGCTCCAGTGTCGAACCGCGCCGGGTACCAGCCCCGCCGCCTCATTCGCCGCCCGCATGTTTCCGAAACGCTGGACGATCGTCCCGGAACTGACGCGCCCCTCTCGCTGGATATCACTGGTCGTCACTGTCGGCCTCCCGGTCACAGACGCAATCCGCCTCAGTTCCGCAATCAGGCTCACCGTGTCATAAGCCCCGAGAAAGTCGATTTCGTAAGGCATGATCTTCCAGGCAAAGCTTACGCCCAGGAAGTGCGCCGAAATGCCCATGCCGGAGCTATTTCACAGAAAATAAACGGAATTTTCTTCGCAAATCGACAGTACTCAAAAGAGAAAGGCCCCTTCCTCCCTGCTGACGCAAGGGGGAAGGGGCCTCTTTTCGCTTTCTCGGTTTATGCTTTCCGCGTGCGCCGCGCTGCCATCAACGCGAGAAGAATCCCGCCAATACCCATCGCGAGCGTTCCCGGCTCCGGAGCCGCCGAAATTCCCGTCACATCCAGAACCGCCGTGCCCGTGACAAAGCGCTCGTCGTTCACATTAAAGAAAATGTGGTTGGAATTGAAAGCAACATCGGCGGCACTGCCAAGATTCGAGCTTCCGTCGTACGTAACCCCCGTGATTGTTGGCGCATTCGCATTCAGGAGCGTCACCAGGAGACCCTGCTGGTACGGGCTGCCGGTAAAAACCGTACCGTCATTTGTATTCGTGATGCTGATTGTTGTGTCGTCAACGACGAGCTTGAAGATTCCGAAATAAATAGAGTTGAAAGCACCGCCGGTAGGAACCACCGCCGTCCCGTAGCTTTGATCAACGACATCACCGCCAGGGTCATTCAACGGCGAGTAGCCGATATCGTTGGCAACCACGTACTGAACCTGGACAGTCTGCCCATCCAGAAGCGAAGCAGCCGCGGGTTTGGCGGCCAGAACAAAAGACATTGCGCAGAGCGCCCAGAGAGCGTTTCGTTTCAAGTGTTATTCCTCCTGTGCCAGAAGAGATATCTCTTAGGTGGTATATCTCAAGGCAAGGGAAGTATAGCGGGTTTGAAAATCCTCCACAACCGAAAAGATAATAAATAAAGATAATAACTTCTCGCCTTCCAATGGACGCGGACAATTTGCGCCCCTACCGGCCCACCTGCCCCGGGTCCACCATCGTCCCTGTCACTTTGATATTCCGGAAATCCCCGGTCTCATCGAATGACCCCAGCCCCACCTGTCCCCACTTCAGGCTCATATCCGTCGCCGTCAGACTCGGATTCCGCTTCCCGTTCACTTCCACATACGCCAGCCCGGTCGCCCCATCCCACACCAGCTTTACCGGGGTCCACTCCTTCGCCGCAAATGACGCCGGCCCTTCGAGCGACGACATCCGCACCCGCTCCCCGCCGAATACATGGAACACTCCGTTGTGCACGTTCTGCTTCACCGCGTTGTCTGACGACATGTGCGCGTAGTTGAAATGCGACTCGTTCTGATACGCGTACACAATAATCAGGCTCCGGCCATTGGGCTTGAACTCGCCCTCCACCGTCACCTTGCTGTACGGCTTCGAATCCAGCAGCGCGAAATGCGTCGGCCGCCGCGGTTGTCCCGGTATCGGCTCAGATGACGTCTTGAGCTGCAGCAGATTGTCTCCCACAGACCAGTCGGATGCCGGCGTCGTGATTGTCCAGGTGTGTCCGAACACGTTCAGCGACTCCGCGGCCGCGAGCAGGGAAGCAAAACAAACCAGCGCAAGGATAGGTTTCATGACGCCCATTGTATCCGCTTC
>Ga0134125_10004108_pt1 | contig 16673 bp, 13 predicted proteins | sample KB31751_FD_96464 | JGI IMG/M metagenome (GOLD analysis project Ga0134125, IMG submission 96464) | Terrestrial soil microbial communities with excess Nitrogen fertilizer from Kellogg Biological Station, Michigan, USA - KB3-175-1 | ecosystem: Environmental > Terrestrial > Soil > Unclassified ...
TGATCCACGATCCGTGGTTCTAATCTTTGCCTCTGGAAAACTAGTGTGCACTGGAACAAAGAAAGAAGCCGAAGTTTACCGTGCGGTCCACAATCTTCACACATTACTAGAAGAAAAGAAACTGATGGAATACGAGTAATCGTAAAACCATTTCTAAATTTTTATTAATCTGTCACTTGTTTTCTTGAATCCATTTTTTTCTGTATCATACTTCCGCCAAATGCTATTACAAGATTGAATCCAAGTGATATCACTGCAATGTACAATGGACCCCACATTGTTTTGATAAGAGATGATGTCAGAGGGCCAAAACTGTTTGCAAATTCCATCATGAAGATACCAGATGTTATTCCTACGACAAGTCCTATTATCAGCGGTATTTTTTGAAGTGACTTGGTATACAAACCAAAAAGAACTGCTGGAAGAATCTGTACTATGAGAATCCCTCCCAACAGTTGTAATGATATTGCATAAGTTGCAGGAACTGAAAACACAAACCCTAAAGCTATAAACTTGAATACAGTTGATGAGACCTTTGTTATTTTAATCTCTGACTTGTCTGAGAGATTTGGTTTTATCTCCTTGATGATGTTTCTTGTCAAAAGGTTTGCCTGGGCCATTGCCATGATTGCTGCTGGCACCAGACCTCCTACAAATATTCCAAGCAGCGCAACGCCTGAGAACCAGCTTGGCAACGAGTACAAGATCAATGAAGGAACAACCAATATTCCACGAGAGCTCTCGGGAAACCCGGACAAGAACTTCATTGCATCTGGAACCGCATAGACAAGTATGCCCATTAGTGCAAGAATTGCCAGTCCAACTCCGTAAAGTGGCAACAGTGCAGTACTACTGCGAAGTTTTTGTGCGCTCTGGGCACTTAGGACGCCGTTTATTGCATGCGGGTATAGATATAGTGCAAGTGCGCTTCCAAGAATCAAGGTTGCATATGCTGGAACCAGGTTTTCTGGCAGAGATACATAGCTGTTGCCAGCTGCTTTGAATGCATTTCCAAATCCGCCTATGCTGATTGGTACTACTATTATTACAACAATTACAGTTATCCATACTAGAATGTCTTTGAATATTGCAGTAAGCGTTGCTCCGCGCAATCCGCTAGTGTATGTAAAAGCTGCCAAAATCACAAATGCGATAAGAAGCGATATTTCTTGAACCAACTGGGCATTTGCATATCCTGCAAGCATTACTGTCAAGACTGATTGCATGCCAACTATCTGGAGTGCGATATATGGCAGCTCTGCCACAATTCCTGTGATTGCTATCATGATTGCAAGTGTCCTGCTGTTGAACCTGTCCTTGACAAAGTCTGATGCTGTAATGTATCCCTTCTCGCGTGCTAGAGTCCAGAGCTTGGGCATTGTAACCAGTGCAACTGCAAAAGTCAGCATCACATATGGAATTGCAAAAAAGTACAGCGAGCCTTTTGCAAACACTCCTGATGGGATTGCCACAAAGCTATATGCCGTATACAAGTCTGCACCAATTAGGAAAAATACTAGCGTTGTTCCAAGATTTCTTCCTGCAAGTGACCACTCGTGCACATGATTTAGATCACCTTTTCTCCAATATTTTCCGTAAAACCCTAATGCAATGAATACGATAAACAACGAAACAAATACGATGACAATGTCTGAACTTATCATAGTTTTTTCTCCACCAGTTTAGCATATGCAAGGTAAAATCCGGTACACGCAACAAGCCAAATTGTTTGGAACCAATAGAAAAATGGCATTCCAAATAATTCTGGGAGATTCCTGTTGTATATTGGAACGCCCAAGTTTACAAACGATGGTATTAGGACAAGCAAGGCAAGTACAACATATCTTGTTTTGGAATGCACGTTCATCTTCAAGCTAGGTGGTAAAAATATAAGCATTCAGAATTCTTCTAATGTAATAATCGCTATGCTGGACTGTGTATCTCAGTTATGGGGATCAATCTAACGTAATGATTCTTTGAAGATCTGAGCCTAGACCGGGGGTGGTTTGGTCAAATTTGTTCAATACCCGAACAATATGGACTTGCTAAAGTATACTTTTTAGGGTTTCAACCAGACTAAAATCAATTTTTGTACTTAGAAGAAACTAAACTAATTGATTAATTCTCCCAGTGAGTTTTGAATTTGATTGGGTCTTCAAAATAATCTTGAGAATGAAGAAATCCCACAGGAATCTAAATCCATGCTGAAAATACAGTGCGCCATGTTTAATCTGTATTGATCTTACAGAATATTTGTAGTATACTCAGATATGTAATGTTACATGAATATTATTGACAGCTCGTGACAGAAGAGTCCAGAAACCATCATGGCAAGTATTTTCTTACTTTAGTCTTTGCTTCAATATTTTTAGCATCACTTGGGATGCTTACACACAATGCATTTGCAATGGGTCCATACCCCGGAACATGTAACAATGAATATTATGGGAAATTTACCAATGCTACAATAATAGTTGGAAACCATACTTACTATCCACTAAAAGACGGTGTATACTTTCAGTTGAACAATAGTCAATCATACTACTTGACAGCGACTATACAGGTTTCAAACCAAAGCAGTCAAGGCAATTCACTTCCAGGAAGTTTATGGATGACCTCAGATGCGGGCGGATTCCCGCAGAATTCTTGTTCGGGTACAGTGTATCCTAATCAAAATTTAACAATTGGGGGAAATATTGGTTTTCCAAGTGACTACAGTCCTTACGTAAACAATCAGATAACCGTTCATTGGAGTGCGTACAGCAGTTCAGGTTTTTCTTACACAGTATACTGGATAGCTCATGTCAAATCTACTGCCCCACAAAATCTCCAGGCAACTCCTGGCAATGAACAGGTTACTCTGTCATGGACTGCTCCGTCATCTAATGGCGGCTCTGCAATAACTAGTTACAACATATACCGTAGTACAACATCCGGTGGAGAGGGAACGACACCAATCACAACTGTGAACGGTTCAACATTAACTTATGCAGATACTGGACTTACAAACGGACAGACATACTTCTATAAAGTAACAGCTGTAAATTCTGTTGGAGAATCTCCAGTATCAAACGAGGCTAATGCAACACCACCGGCATTTACAGTTTCAGGTGCGCCAACTGGTCTTACAGCTAATGTAATATCATCATCACAAATTGATCTCTCATGGGCTGCGCCTGCAAACACGGATGGTTCTGCTATAACAGGATATGTGATTGAAAGGTCAACTGATGGTGGAACAACATGGTCTACCATTCAACCAAATACTGGTTCCACATCTACCACATATTCTGATACCAGCTTGCAGTCAAGTACAACATACACTTATCGTGTATCTGCAATCAATTCTGTGGGTACTAGTTCACCATCAAATACTGCGTCCGCAATGACTAGCTGTGGTACAGTTCCAAACCCGCCGACAGATCTCTCAGCAGTGGCAGTCTCAACATCACAGATTAATCTCTCATGGACAGCGCCATCAAATAATGGTGGCTGTAGTGCAGTCACTGGTTATACTGTATACAGAACTTTGAGCTCTGGGACTTGGTCATCTACTGACATTATGGCCACAGGGAACTTTACTTCGTATAATGACACTGGACTCAAAAGCGGTACCATGTACTCTTACCAAGTAACTGCTGAAAACTCTGCAGTAAATCCTGGCGAATCTGAAAAATCGAACACTGCAACCGCTACAACATTATCCGATACCACTAGTACAGTTCCAAACTCGCCGACAGATCTCTCAGCAGTGGCAGTATCCTCATCACAGATTAACCTCAGCTGGACTACGCCATCAAACAATGGTGGTTCTATCATAACTGGATACGCTGTTGAAAGATCTACAAATAATGGTAATACATGGTCTACTATTGTATCAAATACTGGTTCTACATCTACAACATATGATGACACTGGACTCTCTCCAAGTACTACTTACACATACCGGGTATCTGCAATCAATTCCGTCGGTACCAGCTCTCCCTCAAACACAGCTTCTGCTACTACACAAAGTGTAACTCCTCCACCAACTGGAATAATCTTAAACAACATCCAGTCGACATCCGGTACAGCATCCTCCTCAAATCAGATAACACTTGCAAACTTTAATGCTGGAACTGGAACTAATCGTCTACTTGTTGTAGGTGTTAGTGCAAACAATAACGACGTAGCTTCTGTCATATTTGGCGGAGTATCACTTGCAAATAAAGTCAAGTCATTTTACAACAACGACGCCGAGTTTTGGTACCTCAAAAATCCAACAGGCAATGGTGATATCATAGTTACAATGAACGGTCCAACATCCGCTGTAGTTGGAGCATTTTCTTTCTCTGGAGTAAACCAGACTAGTCCACTGCCTACTAGTGCATCGAAACACAATACCAATCCAAACAGTCCCAACATAACTATAACGACAAAATTTGCAAACGACTGGGTTCTTGACCTTCCATCGATTTATGGCGGTTCCACACTTGGCTCCCCAACATGTACACAACAATGGGATGCTAACGTACCAGATGCCATCACAGGTGCATCAAGCTCTAAAATTGTACCAACACCAGGTGCTGTTACTTGCAAGTGGGCTGCAAGCAGTGCAGATTACTGGGATGATGCTGCAATTGAAATCAAAGCATCAAAATAGAATTATAATTGATCTTATTTTAGATCCAAGTTGATACCTTTGATGGGTATTGCAATATTGGTTCAATACCCTGACAAAAATATCATATGACTTTACTATATTTTTGAGAATAAAATAAGACAATATTGTTATGGAACTTACTAGATGCATCACCCGTACTAAAACTAGAAGAAATCTACACCACTTTTTTAAACTATACAAGTACAGTACATGTAAAATTTGATACTGCTATGGCACTGGTAAAAAGAGGTTTACATATGTGATATTTTTTACATGCTTTTCTAACATGGAGAAATCCCTGCAAACCCCTTAAATAGAAAGTGTACTGTACTAATCCAATTCTTGTCTAAATATACAACAAAAATTCTTGTTATTGTCCTATGCTCTATTGCAGTAATCTATGGAATTTCATTATATTCCATCAGCCTTCAAACAGCTAACGAGCAAAACGAAATCATTACAACAAAGACAAACACTGTAAAATTGATATCCTCAGTACTGGAAACAAAGATCTCAGAAAAGATCAAAACCATGGAATTGGAAGGTGATCATCCCTCAGTACAAAATGTAGCATATGCAAATTACATCAATGCGTCAATAAAGGGAATCCCTAGCAATTTGGATTTGGAAAAAAGACAAAGTGCTCAGAGAATACTTGCTTTTGACAAGGATTTCAATATAGTATTTTTTACAATGCCCAATGGTGACATGTATATTCAAGAACCTTATGCCGCACAAATAAATAACAAAGTTCTAAATTTTGCATTCCGTGACTGGTACAAGGGCGCGGTTTCAAGTCATCAAACGTATGTAAGCGAAGCATATCTTTCTCAGGCTACTGATCGTAAAGCAGTAGGAATCTCAGAACCAATTTACTCAAGTGATGGATCTCTCAAAGGACTCTGGGTGGGATTAATTAATTTGAATTCATTAGAACAAGATATTTCTAAACTTGATTTCTCACACAACAAGCGCATTATCATAGTGGATCACAAAGGCCATTCCATAATAGATACCGCCCAGATGCAAAATGACAATAACTTTGCAACATATACTAATCTTGAAAGCATCCAGTATGCGTTAGATGGAAAATCCGGCTCGGTTGTAAATGTGATAAATGGAACAAAAATGTTCTCAGCATACGAGCCAGCAACGATAGGGACACATGTCTGGGCTGTAGTATTGATGCAGCCATATGATGATACTTTTCAATCTATTTCAACCTCAAATGAATCCGCATACATGACAACTATTGTAATAATTGTAGTCATGATTGTTTCAGGGTTTTTTGTTTACCGGATGACTCGCTCAAATGAAATTCTTACCAAAAAGTTGCGAGAGGCTGATATTGCAAAAGAAGAATTTGCTGCCATGATAACTCATGAATTGAAAACCCCCTTGGTTACCATTCAAGGATATGGGGAAATGTTGGTGGATGACATGTTTGATAAACTCAATGATGAACAAAAAGATGCAGTAGTAAAGATGAATCTGAATTCTGAAAAACTGTTGAGATTAATTGATGATATAATGGATGCTCGTAAGCTTGACCTTGAGAAAATAAAATTTTACAAAAAAGATATGAATGTCAAAAAATTCATGGATCAAGTTTTTCAAGATTTTGTTCCATTAATGAAGGCAAAAGAAATTGAATTCATAAATTCCAATACGGACGACACTACTATTGCAAGTGATGAACAAAGACTATCCCAGGTAATGGGAAACTTGATAAAAAACGCTATAGACTTTGTACCTTCACATTCTGGACTAATAGAGATTGGCACAAAAAGTGATGGTGATCATGTTGTTTTTTACGTAAAAAATAACGGTGCTGGAATATCAAAAGATGTGCAAAATAATCTATTTCGTAAATTCTATCAGACTGATACGTCTGTACAAAGAAAACATGGAGGTACTGGACTTGGTCTGGTGATTTGTAAAGGAATTGTAGAGGCTTTAGGAGGTAAAATTTGGCTTGAAAGTGATGAGGCCAAGGACACTGTGTTCTATTTTACAATTCCAAAAGAGAATAATTAACGGGCCGAGTTAATTGATTGTTATACTGAACAATACCAACAACTTTGAATTTTCCACTATGCTCTATCTCACTGAATATACATCCACGCCAAAATGTGTATTGCAACATTAGCTCAAAACCCGCTAGGTTTTTCTTTTTTTCCTATTGCAATCAAAAACATGGTTTCCTTGTTCTCTGCATGTGGAGAAAAAAAGTTTGTTACCAAATCATCATAGAATGTAAGCCCTGTTGCGCCAAGGCCTAATGCATATGATGCAAGATACATCCTTCCTGCTGATATTGCCGCATCAAGCTGAGCTACTCTATATCCACGATTTCCAAAATGCTCCAATATTTTGTCAAGGTTTATCATGAAAAATATTGTGACACTTGCATCATATGGCAAGTCTTGGTCAAGGCCAAGATTTCCTGACGCATGTCTGAGAATGCCTTTGCGTAATTGTTCCAGTGCATTTTTTTCTTTAACAAAATGGTATGACCCTGATTCTAGTCCCTCGACTGCATTTACAATCATGTACACATCTGATAGTAATTCGTGGTTTGCAAAATCAGAGTTTATGCCAGATGTTGCCTGGTCTAGTATGGTTGACAGTTGATCAAGTGTTATCGGTTCAAGTGAAAACTTTCTTGTAGAACCACGTCGGATTATGGTATCTTCCAATGGCTCTTGGACCTTGATCTTTCCTCCAAGCGGGATTAGTTTGGTAGAATCTTTTCTTTCTATTGTGACTTGGCGTCTCCATGATGCCACCTCTGTCTCAGTCAAGAGACTAGATGACTCGTGCATGGCGTTTACCTCCGGATACTCTATCTCATAGTCTGAGCCTACTGCGTCTAGGTTTATCTCTTGTAGTGAGAGGTCTGGGGCTTTCTGAGATGTTTCTCCTAGCGGTACGATGGTAATCGGTGCTTCCTCGTTGATATCCAGTCCTAATACCTTGCAAATGCTGGAATCTACAAAACCTGTAATTACTTTGGATGAAATCTTGTGGGCTGATGTGATGGCAAGCGTACTTGCAAGAATTGTTCCACAATCCCAGAATGCATGTCTGTATTCTCTTGATTGGTATTTTATGGAATTTCTTGAAAATACATCTGTGAAAACCAAAATTGCAGGAGATTTTGTAACAGATGATTCCTCTGCTGTTGCACTTGATACAAATTTTCTAAAATCTCCAAGACGTATGGTATCTAGCTTCATGTGTTTTGGATCAAAGTGATATACACCAGCTTCCAGTCCTGGAAGATCAGAGCATACTAGATAAATTTCAATGTGGTACAGAGCACCAGTGCAAGATGCGGCACGAAAATCCATCTCTCCCAATCCTTTGAATTTTATTTTTTTTGTAATCCCTGATGAAAAATAAAGAATTCGTCCTAGTGCTCTGATATCTGGAATGGCATCATTGTGAATGTTAACATCTGTGGAGATTGCATCAAGTGCAGAAATGCCTATTGGAGTTTTATCAAGTGCCAGGTCAACCTGGGACACATTCTTGTAAATCTTGTATGGTGTTGGTCTATGCGAAGGGTGATACACGTGAAATCTGCTCAGCAGCATTCCGTTTGGATGCTTTGTGCCGTTGTGATAATGCCAAGTTGCTTCTGTTTCATGGTTTAGCACAAGTATGTGCTTGCTGGTTGGTATTGTAAAAGTATCGAAGGCAGAAGATTATTAGTGGTTGGTTTTTTTAAAACAAATTGTAAATGATAGAAAACGAAGATTTGCTGATAAAACTGTCTGAGACACAAAACCTCTCAGGTATCATACATGTTGAAGAAAAATCATATCAAGTATCAAAAATGTCTATTGTCAAATCTACAATTCCTGTGAGAAAACCTACTACGAGAGGAGGTGTGTATTTTACAGACACCACTGCCTACAAGATTAAGGCAGTTACTAGCGATATTACCATATCATCAGAGATTTCAAAACTTATGCTTGGACCAAACACTGATTTCAAGCCATTTTTGGTTAAAACAGAATTGGTCGGTGGTACTAGACAGCCTGTGACATTAACAGTACATCTTACAAATGCAGTAAACACAAAGGATCATGTGGAACTAAATCTCATAGTGGATAAAGTAGACCTGAAATAATTTTTTTGTATACTGGAGTGAAATCAAAACTCTGTCTTTGATCTGACGGTATCATGCATGCGTTATTTTATTCTGATCTCTAAATGATTTCCTTCTGTGGTATAGTATAGATTTTGGTAAGGATAATGTGATGTATTGATTTTTGATAAACTTCCATTAAATGATTGTACCACCTGTGTAGAATCGTACAGGTCTGCAATCTGTTTTCCTAGACTAAAATCAAAATGAATGTGAGGATCTGATAAGAGTACATACTTGTTTGGGTTGGTGGACCATGTTAGTGCATAATAATACACAAGCGTATTTTTTTTGTGAAAGACATCGTCGAGGACCCATGAATATGTGGGCCCTGCAAAGATGATTTTATTGCTAGTATACTTGGTGTCATTTAGTATGTATGACATTGCAGCATACTGTGCAGATGTCATGTCAGTGGTAATTATACCAACAAGGTTTACCACCCCAAAGATGCCAATTCCTAAAACTGGAACAATAATGCACATGTTTACAAGCTGTTTTCTTGGAATCTTTTCAGATAATTTTACTATTAGAACACCTGCTGCAATACACATCACTGGTATGACTGGAATCCAGTAAAAATACTGGTTATAGCCTATCAAGTATAGGAAAATCAAAAAGGGAGTCATCCATGTTATGATGAAATAGTCTCTTCTGATTGCTGCAAAAACCATGGCGGCTGCTGCAAGCCAAAACAATACTGGGTCTATCTGTGCAAATGTTTTGGAGATTGTATACAGGTCAGAGCCTCCAGTCCTATGTGTCTGGTAATAAAACACGTCATGTATCCAGTTGGAAAGGTGCCCAGACTCTACACTTTGGGCAGGCCATGCAAGTGGAATGATAATCACTGGTATGAGCCACAATCCAAGCATCTTGAGCCGCTTGCGGTTGTAGAAAAAAACAAGACTGCCAACAAGTGGCATCATGGTAAACGCAGGTACTTTGGTAAATATTGCAAGCCCCATACAGATCCCTGATAACAAAACTAACCAGGTGCCACGTTTGGAGTCTTTGGAATGCAGTGCTGCCAAAATTGATAGCAAAAGAAACGGCAACAAAATTGAATCAAGCAAAATTCTTCTAAAGATCCAAGTTATGGGCATCACTGAAAACAATGTAGCAGAAACTAACGCAACACTTTTGCCGTAACGTTTTCCTGCAATCTTGTAGACAAGAAAAGTATCTACAACTGCCAATAGTCCCATGAGGATTCTTGGTATCAAGTAAATTGTGGATACTGAGCTTATTCCATTTGAAAGGTTCAACGAATGTGGATATCCAATGGAACCAAGTACTCCTGCAAGAAAGATCTGTCCAAAAAATGGATGATCGTAATATGCTCCCTCTTCTGGACCTAAGCCCTTTAACACGTGCATTGTTCTATGCATGTAAACTCCTTCATCAAAGAAAATATCTGGAAATCCTGCTGCATTCCAAAGATGTGTGAAAGCAGAAATTGCTAGTATGGATATGATTAGAACACGATGATAATTGTTGGAACTGAGTCTTAGACTCAATATTTCATACCGATCTCCGATGCATTAAAATTTTCTCTATCACACTGACGAAAATTCCAAGTCATTTCAAATTCTGGTATTGGCTTTTAGATGTGTCATAATTGAGACATGATATTTTTGCATTTTTTAGGCACAAAAATTATTCTTCAAAATCGTACCATTTATTCCCAATTATTAGGCACGAGATCTTCAAAATCGTACCATTTATTCCAAATTATTTTCTAGTTTGCTGAAATGCGGCTAACTAGTTACAAAGTATGATGGTACCTGAACCTGCTTGACTTAGGATGCCAGCCAAACCCTGAATTATATATTATACCAAAGAACACGTGGTAGATACATGAAAATTTTAATCGCGATAATTCTTGGTCTAGTTATATTTGCAGGTGCTGGACCAATTTTTGCTCATGCAGAACAACCAGGTTTTACAAATGCTGCAAGTATTAGCACTACAGGTGATTCTGAATTGCCACACGTGTTTGTCTCAGGAGATGGAGTCTTTGCAGTATGGACACAAACAAGTCTTGGCAAGTCTGATGTTTTGTTTGCAAAGAGTACCGATGGAGGGTACACGTTTGGCACTCCAGTTAACGTATCAGGGTCTTCAAAGGGGCAATCACTCTATCCACAGTTTGTAGAAAAAGACAATCATGTTTACGTTACATGGCAGCTCTCGCTTTCTGGTGTTTCAACCATATTGATGGCAAAAAGTGTTGATGGCGGAACAAGTTTTGAAAAACCAGTTCAACTAAGTGATGGATTGCAACTTTCTGCATTTCCACAAGTTGCATTATCTGGGAATCATGTGTACGCTTCTTGGATTGAAAAGTCTGGTGACAATTCAACTAATGTAATATTTGCAAAAAGCGATGACTCTGGAAATTCATTTGGGACTCCGTTACATGTAACCCATAACATGGGAAATTCTGGAATTCCAAAATTATACTCGGATGGAAACCAAGTCTATCTTGCATGGGAGGACAATAGCAGAGGAGACTATGAGATATTCTTGAGCAAAAGCAGTGATTCTGGTGCATCCTTTCATGTCCCAGTTGACATCAGTACCACCACAGGACAATCTGGAACACCTGAGGTTATAGTGTATGGAAGTAACGTGTATGCAGTCTGGATGGACAACACCTCTGGAAATTATGATATATTTTTCACAAAGAGCACTGATAGTGGAGAGACATTTGCAAAGCCTATCAGTGTTAGTCATCTCAAAGGAGATTCAGGATATCCACAGTTTGCTGCATGGAAAAATAATATCTATGTGACATGGACACAGACCATCTCTGATACCAACTATGACATATTTCTTGCAAAAAGCAACAACAACGGAGACACTTTTGACAAGCCAATAAACTTGAGCAACAACCCTGGTCCATCTGGATGGCCAAAAATTGCATCAGACGGAAATGTCTATGTAAGCTGGGTTGACAGCACTCCTGGAAAATTTGACATTCTGATTACAAAAAGCACTGATGGTGGTACAACATTTGAAAATCCTACAAACCTGAGCCATTCCAAGACAGAATCATATGAAAATGAAATGGCTGCACTAGACAATACTGTATACATGGTATGGCAGGAAGGTATGAGTGGAAATCATACGATTGTCTTCTCAAAGAGCACTACGTTTGTTCCAGAGTTTGGTCCACTTGCATCAGTCGTGCTTGTCTTGTCGCTGGTCTCAATTGTTATGGTATCAGCCAAGTCTAGATTGAAATTGAAACTCTAGCTTGTAATTTTAAACCGGGCTGTGATTTCAATGATATTTGTTTGAAATACCATGGATCATTTTTTTATAGGACAATCTTCTGTAGGCATTTACAGGTCTGAGAGTTGGAGAAAATAAAATTCCTCGTAATCACTGTAACTTTAGCCATATTGCTATCCTCTTTATCATATCTTAATTTTATACATCCTGCTTTTGCCCAGGATGAGGGTGCCACTTTTACAGGACATATTAAATTGAGTCCAAATGCAGGACCTCCTGGAACTACATTTACTATTTACGGAACTGGATTTTCAGTTGGTAACTCGGCGCTAGTGATAACCCCATGGGCTTATGGAACAGAAGCTGAAATCGAAGATCACGAATTTTCAACTATTGGTACAGTTTCATCTGGTGCACAACCAGGTACCTATACAATAACTGCAACTGTCGTTAACGGTGAAGCTTCTGCAACATTTACAGTCCTAGCAAAAAAAATCCCTCCGCCCACACCGACAACACCTATAGCAAAAGGAACTGGCACACAAAATCCACCACCCCCGCCTCCACCACCGCCACTTCCTCCTGGAAAAACTGCACTAGGCACTGGTAATGTGCCAACAAGCGGAGCTGTATCAGGTAATCCAACAAATCCGCCTCCACCACCTCAGCCGCCCACACCACCAAATCCAGTTAGCAAGATATCTGGAAAGACTAGTGGTACCAATTTTCAGGTCATAAAAACAGTAGTAGGCGGTGATGCATCACCAGGTGATTTTAATTTTATAGTAAAATTGACAGGTCCTTCAGGAAATGCACAATATTCGTTAAATCTTGAATGGATTCACTGGCCATCAGCCATGTATGATTTTGGTCTTAACTTGCCAAAAGGAAATACTCTATCAGAAGGAAGTTATCAAATGCTTGAGACAAATCCTGGAGAATACACCGCAACATATTCCAAAGGATGTAGCGGGTCATATGATAACGATGGTTACATGTATACATGTTCTGTAACCAACACGAAAAAAGTTATTCCTAATACGGTAACAAGTGTAGCAAAAGGCGGTCCTCCACCTCCCCAACCAGGAATACCTAAAGTAACTGAAAAATCAACAGTGCCAACCGTATCCAATGCTGGAAAACTAACATTACCAACTGTATCTAGTAAAACAACTGTACAACCAACATTACCAACTGTACCTAGTACTGGAAAACTAACATTGCCAACTGTACCTAGTACTGGAAAACTAACATTGCCAACTGTACCTAGTACTGGAAAACTAACATTACCAACAACACCCGGCAAAACAACTGTAAAACCAACATTGCCAACTGTACACTCTTGTCCAACCGGATCTATAGCGGTAAATGGAAATTGTGTATCAAAAGGTAAGATAGTTGGATTCTTGCAGTAATTCTTAAAATGCCTCAAGTTTCTCATTTCACAAACTAACCAGAAAATAAAACTAACATAGGCTTGATTAAGAAAGAATAATTATTGATCACATTCTCATTATGACATGATTCCAATCATTCTTGTTTCAAAATTTATGTTACTAGTTGTAATAGACATACTTCCTTTCAAAGGCTCTACGCTATCTCTTTTAGTGATTGCACTTATTGCGGTAATTGCCCTTGCGATTTTCCGATTCTTGGTTCCTTTGATAATCGCAGGCATAATGGCAATACTGTTGCTTGTCTTGATATTTGGGGGAATTCCGATTTCTATTTCCAAGTGAGTAGAGATACAAAATACCATACATTTCACGAATGTACCACTCATCTTAAAACTCATCTAGAAGATCAGAATAAAAAAAATAATGGTAACAGCAGCTTGTTACCACTTGAATATGTTCACAATATGTTGCAGATTCAAGCATATCTCAGTATACTAAAAATATTCTAGAAGACCAATACATGATAGTCACGTCTTACAGGACTTGAACTTGCGATTCAGTTGTATCCAACAACTACCTAAATGTGATGTCGTCCACTAGTTATCATGACATCTTTCACAACTGGATCATGTATGAAGTGTGGATATCAGGCAAAACCACGAAAAGACCATGCTGATGTAGAATCAAGTGCCTGTCCGAAATGCAATGCCGAATTGACCTGAAAATTTTATTCTTTAGATACACATTAGATTCAGCGATAATTTTCATGACTAGATATCATAGGTATTGTTAAATCTGAATCTTATTCTGATGTATCCTATGAACAAGAAAAAAGCACTAGCTGAATCAATTGCAGTACAAAAGATAAGACTTGATCAAGTAAATGAAAAACTCAAAGAGCCAAATCTTAGCAATGAGCAAAAAGGAACATTTGAATCTGAAAAAAGAATTGCCAGCGAAGAAATTCTGAAACTAGAGAGCACAAAATAATATCATTTTGTCTCCAAAAGCTCGACTAGGCCACAGTTTGTATTTTTTGTATTCAAATCTACAAATGCAATACGGCGCTCATCAAAGCCTTTGACAGGATTTACTAGAATGGTTGCACCTTTTTTTGCAAGTGATTCTAGTTCTGATTCTATGTTTTTTACCTCATAGCAGATGTGATGTATCCCGCCTCCAGACTTTGCAAATTCGCTAATGGCAGAATCTGGTGATGCAGGCTCTATTAGTTCAAGGAATGGTTCCCCTATTTTCATGAGACAGATGTTGACTTTTTGGCTACCTACTGGCATTATGGCGCTTACAGTCTCAAAGTTTAGGTATCTTTTTAGCTCATCCAATGATTCCTGGATGTTACTTACAACTATGCCCACATGGTGTAATTTCATGAAAGTTTTGATGTTATTCATGTACAATAATCTAACGAATGGCATGTTAATTTTATATTGATACTGGATTCAAGTGGTATCATGCTGGAAAAACTAGTCAAGGATTCCAAGGCACTTGAAAAAGCAATTGCTGGTGAAGAACTCACATACGATGACGGAGTTGAACTGATGGCTTATGACAATCTCTACATGTTGGGTGCCGCGGCAGACTTGGTTAGACAAAAAAGAGTTGGGCAGCAAGTGACTTTTGCGGCATCATACTATCTGAATTACACAAATGTTTGCGCCGCAAGCTGTCAAATGTGCGCATTTTACAGAAAGGGAAACGAATCTGATGCATATACATTATCTGCAAAAGACATCGAGGGTCGTGTTGCAATTGCAAAGACCTTGGGTGCAACCGAGGTTCACATTGTTGGCGGTTTTCATCCTGAGCTTCCACTTGAATATTATGAAGAAATGTTTCGAACAATTAAAAAAAATCATCCAGAGATGCACATCAAGGCACTCACTGCGGCAGAAGTTTTTTTCATTGCACGACTAACAAAAAATTCTGTCAAGGAAGTGTTGACTAGACTGAAATCATCTGGTCTTGATACGATGCCTGGTGGCGGTGCAGAGCTGTTCCACCCTGATATACGAAATCAAATAGTTCGTGGCAAGTGTTCTGGGCAAGAATGGCTTGATACGATAGAGCAGGCTCACAATCTTGGAATCAAGAGTAATGTCACAATGCTTTTTGGACACATTGAAAAACCTGAACATATCGTAGACCATCTTGTAAAGATAAGAGAGGTACAAAAGAGGACCAAGGGATTTCTTACATTGATACCGCTAAAATTCAGCCTTGACAATACCGAGCTTGAAAAGAAGGGATTGGTTACCGCAGAAAGTGCCTCTACGTATGATCTTAGAGTCACTGCAGTATCAAGATTGATGCTTGCAAGCCAACTTGACAATATCTCTGTATACTGGGTTGCATTGGGCAAAAAACTTGCACAAGTTGCCTTGACCTATGGTGGAAATGACTTGGTAGGTACCGCATTCTCAGAAGAGATCTATCGTGCAGCAGGCAAGGGAACAAACTCTTCTATTATTGAACTTGCAAACATGATAAAAGAAATTGGGAGAGAACCTGCACAAAGAGACACTTTTTTCAACGTTTTACAGAAATTCTAAAAATCCGGGACAAATCCAAAAAACAATTAAATGTTTTTACTTTTCCATCACTTGATCGGTATTTTGTATATTTGGAAAAATAATTTTTTCATTATATGGTTTTAAAAATGTAATTTGATTTCATATCAATTCTGCTTGTTCTTTAATAGCATAGAAGAATGTTCTATCAATTAATGACTGAACAAAAAACTAGAACAATTTTAGGAATCTTTGCGATCCTAATGATTGTCACAACGCCGATCTTGACATCATCACATCCGGCATTTGCAACTTCTTCCACTGGGGTCATAGTACCATTGTACTCTTATCCTGGAAGTTATTGGAATCAGTTGATTCAAGCCAAAAATGCACATCCGTCAGTACCTATTGTAGCAATAATCAATCCTAACAATGGACCTGGATCATCTATTGATTCAACATATGTTAGCTCGGTTCAACAACTACAATCAGCAGGAATTCAAGTCTTAGGATATGTAGCAACAGGCTATGGCTCTAATAGCCAAAGCAGCGAAGAATCCCAAGTTAATTCTTACATCAACTGGTATCACGTAGATGGAATATTTTTCGATGAGATGGCAAATTGGTCAGGCCTTGAAACATATTATGCAACACTGAACAACTATGTACACAACCACGGACTGAAAATGACCGTAGGCAATCCGGGAGCA
>Ga0134125_10004110_pt1 | contig 16671 bp, 14 predicted proteins | sample KB31751_FD_96464 | JGI IMG/M metagenome (GOLD analysis project Ga0134125, IMG submission 96464) | Terrestrial soil microbial communities with excess Nitrogen fertilizer from Kellogg Biological Station, Michigan, USA - KB3-175-1 | ecosystem: Environmental > Terrestrial > Soil > Unclassified ...
CTCGAGGGCTTGGAGGAGATCGAGATCGACGGGACACTCTACGAGGCGTTCAACACCTCAGGCGGGCTCGGCTCGCTTGCCGAGACGCACGGCACCCACAGCGAGTCGATGAACTACAAGACGATCCGCTATCCGGGTCACTGCGAGCAGATGCGCCTGCTCATGAACGACCTCAAGCTCAACCAGGATCGCGGTACCCTCAAGCGTATTCTCGAGAACGCCGTGCCGCAGACGCTGCAGGATGTGATCATCGTCTATGTCGCAGTCACAGGCACGCAGGACGGTGAGCTGCGCGAGGAGAACTACGTCAACAAGATCTATCCGCAGCTCATCGCCAACCGGCTCTGGTCTGCGATTCAGGTCACCACCGCCGCAGGCATCACCTCCGTGGTCGATCTCGTGCTCGAGCACCCCGAGCGCTATCACGGGTTTATCGCGCAGGAACAATTCCGCCTGACCGACATCCTCGCCAACCGCTTCGGGCGCTACTACGCGCCGGGCGGCACCAAGGATGTCTCCGCGGAGGTCATCGTCTCGGGCAAGACCGGGCATCAGCGGACGCAGAAGAAGGCGGCGGCGCGATGAGCGGCCCGGAATCCAACATCAGCGCCGTGCTTGCGCGGCTGGATCTTGCCCCCCTCAACCCGGGCGCCTGGTCCGGCTCGCAGGGCTGGGCGAGCGGTGCCAACGTACCCCTCCTGAGCGTGCGCAATCCCGCGACCGGCACCCTCATCGCCCAGGTACGGCCCGCCGGTCCGCAGGAGTACGAAGCCGTCATCTCCTCTGCCGTGGAAGCCGCTGCGCTCTGGCGGACCGTCCCCGCCCCGAAACGCGGCGAGGTCGTACGCCTCATCGGCGAGGAGCTGCGCCGCGTCAAGACCGAGCTCGGCACCCTGGTCTCGCTCGAGAACGGCAAGATTCTCGCCGAGGGTCTGGGCGAGGTGCAGGAGATGATCGATATTGCCGACTTCGCGGTCGGCCAGTCGCGCATGCTCTACGGGCTCACCATGCAATCGGAGCGGCCAGGCCACCGGATGTACGAGCAGTGGCACCCGCTCGGTGTCATCGGCATCGTCTCCGCTTTCAACTTCCCGGTGGCCGTCTGGTCCTGGAACGCATTTCTCGCCGCCATCTGCGGCAACGCGTCGGTCTGGAAGCCCTCACCGAAGACGCCGCTCACCGCCATCGCGGTGCAGCAGATCTGCAATCGCGTCCTGAGCGAGCGGGGCCTCCCGCCCGTCTTTCAGCTCTTCATCGACGGCGGCAGCGAGCTCGCGGCGCGCTTCGTCGACGATCGCCGCATCGCCCTCGTCTCCTTCACGGGCTCGACCCCGGTGGGGCGCAAGGTTGGCGAGCGTGTCGCCGCGCGCCTCGGCAAGAGTCTCCTCGAGCTCGGAGGCAACAACGCGATCATCGTCGATGAGACGGCGAACCTCGATCTCGCCGTGCCTGCCATCGTCTTCGGCGCCGTCGGTACTGCCGGCCAACGCTGCACGAGCACGCGCCGCGTGTTCGTTCACAAGGCCGTTGCCGAGGAGCTCGAGCGCCGTCTCACCAATGCGTACCGCCAGGTGCGCATCGGCAATCCCCTGGATCCTGCGACGCTGATGGGTCCCCTGATCGATGCCCAGGCGGTGGAGCGCTTCGAGGCCGCGGTGGCTGCGGCGCGCGCCGCCGGCGGCGAGGTTCTGCATGGCGGCCGGACCCTTTCCGGGCCCGGTCATTTCGTCGAGCCGACCCTGGTCCGCGCCCGCAACGATTGGCCCATCGTACAGACCGAGACTTTCGGTCCCATTCTGTACCTCATCCCGGTCGATTCGATCGAAGAGGCCATCGCCCAGCAGAACGCGACGCCCTACGGCCTCAGCTCCTCTCTCTTCACCGACCGGCTGCAGCACGCCGAGCTCTTCCTCTCCGGCTCGGGCAGCGACTGCGGCATTGCCAACATCAACATCGGCACCTCGGGCGCCGAGATCGGCGGCGCCTTCGGCGGGGAGAAGGACACCGGCGGCGGCCGCGAGTCGGGCTCCGATGCCTGGCGGGCCTACATGCGCCGCCAGACCAACACCATCAACTGGTCGCGCGACCTGCCGCTCGCCCAGGGAATCAAGTTCGAGCTCTGATTCGAGCCCTGATTCGAGCCCTAGCCCGCCTTCTTGCCTGGCAGCAGCAGTGAGAACCGCGCCCCTCCCAGGGGCGCGGTATCCACGGTGAGCTTGCCGCCGTAGAGGTCGACCGTGTCGTGCACCATGGCGAGCCCGAGGCCATGTCCCGGCACCTTCTCATCGGTCCTCACGCCACGCTCCAGGACCTTCGCCCTGTTCTCCTCGGCGATCCCGGGCCCGTCGTCCTCCACCACCAGCGTTAGGTTCGCTCTCGCCTCCCCCCGTCCGCTTTCCACGGTGACCGAGACCCGTACTCTCTCCCTGCACCACTTGCAGGCGTTGTCCATGAGATTGCCGAGAAGCTCGATGAAATCGCCCCGATCGCCGATGAAGAGACTTCCCTCCGGGATCGCCAGCTCGATCGAGAGATCCTTGCGGGCGTAGACCTTGAGGAGCGTTCCGCGCAGGTCCGCCGCCACCGCCGCCACCGCCACCGGGGCCTGCCCGAGGAGCGCGCCTCCGGAGGCCGCCGCCCGTTTCAACTGATGCTCGATGATATCGGTCATGCGATCGATTTCGCGGCCGATCGTGCGCGTCTGCGTGCCCGATGCAACATCCGAAGAGAGCGCAGAGCGCATGACCGTCAGCGGCGTCTTGAGTCCGTGCGCCAGGTTGCCGAGGGTATCGCGGTATCGAGCCACGCGCTTGCGCTCGCCGACGAGGAGCGCATTCAGATGCAGTGCGACGCCGCTCAACTCCCGCGGATAGCCCGATCCCAGGGTCTCGCTTCGCCCCTCCTCCACCTGATGGATCTCCCGCTCGAGCCGTCGCAGCGGTGCGAGCACGCGGCGCAGCAGCGCCGCGAGCGAGACGAGCAGCAGCAGCATGAGCCCCGTGAACCAGCCGAGCATGCGGCTGCGGAAGACCCAGAGCTGTTGCTCATAGGGTGTCAGACTCACCGCCACACTGAAGGTGAGCGGCTCGCCCTGCTTGGTTTCGTCCTGGAACGAGATGCCGCGGCTCTCGATGGCCACCCGCCCGTGACCGACCATCGCGTAGGAGAACTGCCGGTCGCCCTGTGCGAGCGGCGGACCGAAGTCGATCTGCAACCCTGAGGTCGAGGGCGAGCTCCAGACATGATTGCTCGAGCGGATCTCGGCGTAGAGCCCGGAATCCGGCGTCCCGAAGCGGGTATCGAGGCCGGCGAGCGGTGCGTCATAGCCCCCTGACGGGTTGGGCTCTGCGGCGGCGATCAGCGTGACCATCTGGGAATCGAGCAACGCGTGAAGCTGCCGCTCCGAGAGCGTCCGAAAGCCCGTGTCGAGCACGAGCATCATGACGCCGAAAAAGAGCGCGAGCGGTACGGCGACCGAGACGAGCAGCCGGCGGCTTAAGGAGTGCACGGTATGCGCCGCGGTCTGAAAGCGCCCTGCCCCGGGCGGTCAGGTCGCCTGATCGCGCGCGAGGGCGAAGCGGTAGCCGCGGCCGCGCAGGGTCTCGATCGGCTTCAGGCGATCCTCCGGATCGAGCTTGCGGCGCAGCCGCCCGACCAGCACCTCGATCACGTTGCTGTCGCGCTCGAAGTCCTGGTCGTAGAGCCGCTCGGTGAGCTCGCCCTTGGAGATCACCTCGCCTGCGCGCAGCATCAGATGCTCGAGGATGCGGTACTCGAAAGTCGTGAGCTCGACTGCCTGATTCTCGACGCTCACCGTCTGGGCGCGGGTGTCGAGTGTGATCGCGCCGCACTTGAGCTCCGGACTCGCCCAGCCGCCGGCCCGGCGCAGGAGCGCCTGCAACCTCGCCAATACCTCCTCGAAGTGGAAGGGCTTGGGGACATAGTCGTCGGCTCCGGCCTGCAGGCCCTCGACCTTGTCCTGCCAGTTGTCGCGCGCGGTCAGGATGAGGATGGGATAGGCCTTGCGTGCGGCGCGCAGGCGACGGATCACCTCGAGCCCCGCGAGCTTCGGCAGACCGAGGTCGATGATGGCGACGTCCAGGGGATATTCCATCCCGGCGAAGAGTCCCTCTTCCCCATCCTGTGCGATATCCACGGTGAAACCCGCCTCGACGAGACGCGTCTTCAGCGTCTCGCGCAGCGCGGCCTCGTCTTCGACCACAAGTACTCGCATTGAAAGACTCCCCCCATCAGCGTCTCGGGCGGGCGTCAAATAATGGCGCCGCTCGCCGCATCGACCCGGACGGCGAATACCCGTCCGGAATCATCCAGCAACCGAAGAACGTAGATGGTACGGTCTCCCTGCCTTTGCGTCTCGGCCCGCACGACCCGGGCCCTGAAGCGGTGCTGCACCAGTCTCACGGCCTTGTCCATGGACACTGCGCGGTGGCGGTGAGGAGAGTCCGGACCTGCGGCCACCCGCGAGACCGGAGGCCGCGCTTCCTGGGCGCGAACCGCGAGGGCGCCACCGAAGAACACGAGCGCGAGCCCAGCGACCACCCAAGAGCGAATGACATTCATTATTCGCGAAACATAGTCCGATCCGCGTGAATCCGCGCTGAATCGAACCTGGGACCCGGGCTTTGCGAGGGCCGCGGCCGGCCCTGCACGGCAGTAGCCCTACTAAAGGTCCGGCAGGCCGTGCGCCGCGAGGGGTGCCGCGCAGAGGTCCTGCTTGGCCTGCCGCCAGAGCACGTCCCACTGGGCGGCATCGAGCGTGGCGAGAGAGGTGCCCTGGGCCGAGGCCAGCGCTTCCATGCGCCGGAATCGGCGCTCGAACTTGGTGTTCGCGGCCCGCAGCGCCTCCTCCGGATCGACCTCGAGATGCAGCGCCCAATTCGCGACCGCAAAGAGGAGATCTCCGAGCTCCTCCCCGAGGCGGCCTGCGGCGCCCGGGGCCGCCTCCCTGGCGAGCTCCTCGTCGATCTCGTGCACTTCTTCGAGCACCTTGTCGCGGACCTGGGAGACCGTCTCCCAGTCGAAGCCGACCCGGGCCGCGCGCCGCCCGAGCTTCGCCGCCCGGGTGAGCGCCGGCAGCGCACGCGGCACATCGGCCAGCGCGCTGTGATCGGCGGCGGCGTCCTCCCCGGCAGCCTCGGCCCGCTCGCGCGCCTTCTGCTCCTCCCACATCCGCGAGAGCTCGCCGCGATCGGCTCCGGCTCCCTCGCCTGCGAAGACATGAGGATGTCGCCGGATCAGCTTCTCGCGAATGCCGCGCGCGACGCCCGCGAAATCGAACCAACCCTGCTCTTCGGCCAGACGCGCATGAAACACCACCTGAAAGAGGAGATCGCCGAGCTCACCGCGCAGCCGCTCAGGCTCGCCGTGCTCGACCGCCTCGGCCACCTCGTACGCCTCCTCGATGGTGTAGGGAGCGATGCTGCGGAAGGTCTGCTCGCGGTCCCAGGGACAGCCCCGCTCCGGGTGGCGCAGCCGCGCCATGAGCTCGATGAGCTCGGTGACGGCTTCTGCGGGCTCCTCGGCGCTCACACGTGGCCCTCGATGCAGAGCCGGTAGAGCGTCACGAGCATCCCGGCCGTCGCGCCCCAGACATTGCGGTTGCCGTAGGGGATGTCGAACATCCGGGCTTCCGCATCGGCGGTGCGGAAGCGGTGTACCCGCGGCCGATGATTGCGCGGATCGAACGCAAAGGAGAGCGGCACCTCGAAGGTATCCTCCACCTCCTGCGCATCGAGGAACAGCTTGAAGCCGGGGCGCACCATCGCCACCACCGGGGTGACGCGAAAGCCGCTGATCACCACGTGATCGGGCAGGAAGCCGACGACCGTCACACAGCTTTCCTCGAGCCCGATCTCCTCACGCGCTTCGCGCAGAGCCGCCGCGGTGGGACTGCCATCCTGAGGCTCGATGCGGCCCCCGGGAAAGCTGACCTGACCGGCGTGATTGCGCAGTTGAGTGGCTCGCTGCGTCAGGAGCACGGTGGGCTCACCCGGATGCTCCACGATGGGCACGAGCACGGCCGCAGGGATGGGCGAGGCCGGAAAGAATTGCCGAAAGGCGCGGCTTTGCTCCGCCGTGAGGGCCGGCACGAGCCAGTCCTCGGGGTCATGACGCGGCTGACTGCCCGCGAGCCGCTCGCGGATCCTCGCCGGCCAGTCGATGACCGGAGGGATTTCGGCCGCTGCTGCCGCCGCTTCCCGGGGTCTGCCGTCCGCCTCAGCCACCGCCGCTCGTGCCGCCTTTGATGCCGCCGCGGGCAAGGTCGGCGGGATCGAGGAGCCGCGCGAGCTCCTCACGCGAGAGATCGGTCATCTCCTCAGCGACCTCCCGCAGCGGCCTGCCCTGGGCATACGCCTTCTTTGCAATGGCAGCGCCCTTCTCATAGCCGATCACCGGATTCAGCGCCGTCACCAGGATGGGGTTGCGCTCGAGCGCCTCGGCGAGCCGCGCCGGATTCACCTTGAAGCCGGCGATCGCGCGGTCGGCGAGCGCGCGCGAGATGTTGGCGAGCAGGCGGATGCTCTCGAGCAGGTTGTAGGCGATCACCGGCAGCATCACGTTCAGCTGGAAGTTGCCCGACTGCCCGGCGATCGTGATGGTGGTGTCGTTGCCGATGACCTGGGCGGCCACCATGGCGGCGGCCTCCGGGATCACCGGGTTCACCTTGCCCGGCATGATGCTGCTGCCGGGCTGCAGCGCCGGCAGTGCGATCTCGCCGAGTCCGGCGAGCGGTCCGCTGTTCATCCAGCGCAGATCGTTGGCGATCTTCATCAGACTCACGGCGATGGTCTTGAGCTGCCCCGACAACTCGACGGCGGTGTCCTGGGAGGCGAGCGCCTCGAAGTAGTTGCGCGCCGGGGTGAAAGGAACGCCCGCGAGCTCTGTCAGCGCCTCGCAGAACCGCGCCCCGAAGTCAGGATGCGCATTGATGCCGGTGCCGACTGCGGTGCCGCCCTGTGCGAGCGCGTGCAGCCGCGGCTCGGTTGCGGTGAGTCGCCCGAGCCCGCTCTCGATCTGTGCCCGCCAGCCCGAGAGCTCCTGCCCCAGAGTCACGGGCATCGCATCCATGAGGTGAGTGCGGCCGGTTTTGACCACCGTACCGACCTCCCGCTCCTTCTCGAGCAGCGCATCGCGCAGAGACTCGAGCGCCGGGATGAGGTCGCGGCGCACGCTGAGCGCAGCACTCACGTGAATCGCCGTCGGGATCACGTCGTTGCTGCTCTGGCTCATGTTGACGTGATCGTTGGGATGCACGGCCTTGCCGAGGCGGCGCGTGGCGAGCGTCGCGATCACCTCGTTGGCATTCATGTTCGTGCTGGTGCCGGAGCCGGTCTGGAAGACATCGATCGGAAACTGCCCATCGTGCTGCCCGGCCGCCACCTCCGCCGCCGCGGCATCGATCGCGCGCGTGATCGCGGCATCGAGGAGCTCGAGGCGCGTGTTGGCGCGAGCGGCAGCCTGCTTGATGAGCCCCAGGGCAGCGATGAAGGCGCGCGGCATCCTGAGGCCACTGATCGGGAAATTCTGCACCGCCCGCTGCGTCTGCGCGCCCCAAAGGGCATCCGCGGGCACCTGCAGCTCGCCCATGCTGTCGTGCTCGATTCGGTGGGAACTCGTCATGGCATCTGCTCCATAGCTCGCGTGCGTTATGATAGCGCATGGCTGACTCCCGCCCGGATTCTCTTGCCCCCGAGCCTCTTGCCGCGGTGGCCGCACTCTCGCCGGTCGATGGCCGCTACCGCGCGGCCACCGAGCCGCTGCGCGAGCTGCTCTCGGAGGCGGGGCTCATCCGCGAGCGAGTGCGGATCGAAGCCGCATGGCTTTTGCATCTCGCGGCGGCGGTCCCGCAGCTCGCAGGTGCCGCTCTCGCTCCCGCCACGATTGCCCGCGCGCGCGAGCTCGCGCGCGAGCCGGATGCGGACTGCGCGCAGTCGGTGAAGGCCATTGAGCAGGTCATCAACCACGACGTCAAGGCTGTCGAGTACTACGTCCGCCAACAGCTCGCGGCTGCCGGAGCGGGCGATGCCTCCCTGGAGCTCGTGCACTTCGGCTGCACCTCCGAGGACATCAACAATCTCAGCTACGCGCGTCTGCTCGGCGAGGCGCGCCGGCGCCTGCTCGGCGCCCTCGCGGAACGCACGGCGGAGCTCGCCGCTCTGGCTCATCGTGAGGCGGATACGCCCATGCTGGCGCGCACGCATGGCCAACCCGCGAGCCCGACGACACTCGGCAAGGAGGTTGCCAACTTCGTCGCGAGGCTGCGCCGCGCCGAGCGGCGCTGGAGCGCCGTCGAGATCCTCGGCAAGTGGAACGGCGCAGTCGGCAACTTCAACGCACATCATGCCGCGCTGCCCGGCATCGACTGGCCTCGAGTCAGCCGCGGCTTCATCGAGTCCCTCGGCCTCGCCTGCAATGCCTACACGACCCAGATCGAGCCGCACGACTGGATCGCCGAGTACTGCGATGCCATCGCCGCCACCAACGTCGTGCTCCTCGATCTCTGCCGCGACTTCTGGGGCTACATCTCTCTCGGCTATCTCAAGCAGCGGGCGGCCTCGGCCGAGGTCGGCTCCTCGACCATGCCGCACAAGGTCAATCCCATCGATTTCGAGAATGCCGAAGGCAATCTCGGCATCGCCAACGCCCTGCTGCGCCACTTTGCCGACAAGCTGCCGATCTCGCGCTGGCAACGGGATCTCACCGACTCGACCGTGCTGCGCAATCTGGGCGTCGCACTCGGCCACACACTGATTGCCTGGCGTGCGCTCGGCCGCGGGCTCGGTAAGGTCGATGCAAACGCCGCAACGCTGACTGTAGATCTGCAGGACGCTTGGGAGGTGCTGGGCGAGGCCGTTCAGACCGTCCTGCGCGCAGCGGGAATACCGGGTGGCTACGAGCGCCTCAAGGAACACACTCGTGGACGCGCGATCGATCAGCGTGCGCTCGCGGACCTCATCGAGAGCTTGCCTCTGTCGGCGGAAGAAAAGCGTCGGTTGAAGACGCTGCGCCCGCTCGACTACACGGGGCTCGCAGGCCGCCTGGCCCGGGAAATATGACAAATTCTGCCTGGCCGGCGGCGCCAAAAATGAGAACCAGACCTCGGTTTTTACTCATTAACCCAGGCTAAGCGCCTGAATTCGTGATGGATTCGACAACCTCGGAGTGAGCAGCCTATCTAAGATCGGCGGGCCTGCCGATGTCGCAGGCGAAACGGCAGCCGCTCGTGGCTCAATACGGGGAACTCGAACATAAAAGCGCGCTGGCTCAGCTCGCGAACGCCCGCTACTCACCGGAGTCGATGAGCAGCAAGGGCGGGCGGGCGGCCCGAGGCATGGACGTGCTCACCGTGCTCACCACTCTCCCGGAGGTGCGTAGCGCGGTCTGCCAGGTGGCCGCCACCGCGCAACGGCTCATCTCGATCTACACCCCTGATCTCGAGCCCGACCTCTACGACCAGACGGCATTTCTCGAGGTGATCAAGCACTTCGTGCTGGCGCGCAGCTTCGCCAAGGTGCGGGTGCTGCTCGCCGAGCCGACTCGGGTGATGCGCGACAGCAACCGCTTCGTGGCCATGGGGCGGCGGCTCTCGAGCTGTATCGACATCCGCTACGTCGCGGCAGCGGCGCGCCAGCGTGCTTCGGCCTACCTCATTGCCGATGACCGGGCCATCGTCTACCGCATGCGTTCCGATACCTGGGATGGCATCGCGGACATCAACAATCCGCCCGCCGCCCGGCTGTATCTGCAGGAATTCGACCAGAGCTGGGACGCGAGCGCTCCCGAGCACGGCCTGCGCGCCGCCCGCCGCGGCTAAAGATCAGGTCCCCGTCCTCGACGGATATAATTCCGTCCATGTCCAATCCCGAGATCACCGTCGCGGCCGTGACGGAGACGGACGGGCGCTTTCTCGTGGTCGAGGAGCGTATTTCCCGCCGCCTCGTCATCAACCAGCCCGCCGGCCACGTCGAGGCTGGCGAAACGCTGCTCGAGGCGATCGTCCGCGAGGTACGTGAAGAGACCGCCTGGCACTTCACTGCACATGAGCTGCTCGGCGTCTATCTCTGGCGTCATCCCGGGACTGGCCGCACGACCAAGCGATTCGCATTCACCGGTCGCGTCAGCGATCACCGGAACGGTCAGGCACTGGACAAGGGCATCATCGCCACGCATTGGCTGACTCACGCCGAGCTCAAAGGCCGCGAGCCGCAGCTGCGCAGTCCTTTGGTGTTGCGCTGCGTCGATGACTACCTGGCCGGCCAGCGGCAGCCGCTCGCCACGGTGGCGGCTCTCGAGCTCGGCGCCGCACGAGCGGTCGCGGCAGTTGGACTCTGACCGCGGGCGTGAGTCCATGAGCCATCGCGTCATCGTAGGTCTCTCGGGCGGCGTCGACTCTGCCGTCGCGGCCCTCCTCCTCAAGGAGCAGGGCTGGGAAGTCCAAGGACTCTTCATGAGCAATTGGGAAGAGGACGATGACGGCTACTGCACCGCCGCCCAGGATTTCCAGGACGCCCGCGCCGTGGCACACGAGCTCGGCATTCCGCTGCATCGCGTGAGCTTCGCAGCCGAGTATCGCGAGCGTGTCTTCCGGTATTTCCTGGCCGAGCACAGCGCCGGGCGCACGCCGAATCCCGATGTGCTCTGCAACCGCGAGATCAAGTTCGGTGTGGCCCTGAGCTACGCCCGGCGGCTCGGCGCCACCCGCTTCGCGACCGGCCACTACGCGCGCATCCTGAGCGGGCCCTCGGGCGCCGAGCTGCACAAGGCGCGCGATGCGTCAAAGGATCAGACCTACTTCCTCCATGCGGTCGGGATCGAGCACCTGGCCGACACCCTGATGCCGATCGGGGAGCTCGAGAAGGGTGCGGTCAGGGAGCGGGCACGACGGGCGGGACTGCCGGTATTCGACAAGCCCGACAGCACCGGCATCTGCTTCGTGGGCGAGCGGCCGTTCCGCGAGTTTCTCGGCCGCTTTCTCGCCGATCGCCCCGGGCCCATCGAGTCTGCCGACGGTGAGCGTCTGGGTGTGCATCGGGGGCTCGCCTTCTACACCCTGGGCCAACGCGAGGGACTCGGCATCGGCGGCCGGGCGCACCACGCGGAGCTTCCCTGGTTCGTCGCGCGCAAGGACACGGTCCGCAACACGCTCATCGTCGTGCAGGGACACGATCACCCGCTGCTTCTCAGCTCGGCGCTCACGAGCGGCCGCATCCACTGGCTGAGCGAGCCACGCGGCGGGCCGTTCTCGTGCGGCGTGAAGGTCCGCTACCGGCAGGCAGACCAGGCTGCCGTGATCGAGCCGCGCGCCGACGGCAGCGCACAGGTTCGCTTCGAGAAGCCCCAGCGCGCGGTCACCCCTGGGCAATATGCGGTGATCTACGAGGGCGGGCGCTGTCTCGGAGGGGCCGTCATCGAGAGCACGTGCCCTGCGACTGTTGATCCCTTATCGGCGCGCAGCGCCGCGTGACGGACGGACGCGCGCAGCGACCGCCGTTGGCCCTGCGCGCGGCGTATGGGAATCGCCTATATAATCCGCGCCGCTCTTCCAGGAGAGAATCATGACGAACAGCTTCAAGGCGCGCTCGAGCCTCGCAGTCGGCAACCGCTCGTACGAGATCTTCAGCCTGGCGGCATTGCCGCGGGAGAAGGTCGCGCGGCTGCCCTACTCGCTCAAGATCCTGCTCGAGAACCTGCTGCGCTTCGAAGATGGCGTCAACGTAACTCGAAACGACATCGAGGCGCTGCTCGCCTGGGAGCCCGCGGCGACACCGGCGCACGAGATCGCCTTCACCCCCTCGCGGGTGATCCTCCAGGACTTCACTGGCGTCCCCTGCGTAGTGGACCTGGCGGCCATGCGCGATGCCATCGTGCGCCTGGGGGGCGATGCCGAGCGCGTCAACCCGCTCGCTCCCGCCGAGCTCGTCATCGACCACTCCGTGCAGGTCGATGAGTACGGCAGCGCCGGGGCCCTTGCCGCGAACACCCGCATCGAGTTCGCGCGCAACCTCGAGCGCTACGCGTTCCTGCGCTGGGGCCAGTCCGCCTTCCACAACTTCTCCGTCGTGCCGCCGAGCACCGGCATCGTGCACCAGGTCAACCTGGAGTACCTGGGCCGAGTCATCTTCGATGCGGAGAAGAATGGCGCACGCAGCGCCTATCCTGACACGCTGGTCGGCACCGATTCGCACACCACCATGATCAACGGCCTGGGAGTCCTCGGCTGGGGTGTGGGCGGCATCGAGGCGGAGGCGGCCATGCTCGGCCAGCCGGTGACCATGCTCATCCCGCAGGTCATCGGCTTGCGCCTCCTAGGGCGCCTGAAGCCCGGTGCCACCGCGACCGATCTCGTGCTCACCGTCACGGAGATGCTGCGCAGGAAAGGTGTCGTCGACAAATTCGTGGAGTACTTCGGTGACGGACTGGCATCACTGCCGCTCGCCGACCGCGCCACCATCGCCAACATGGCGCCCGAATACGGCAGCACCTGCGGCATCTTCCCCATCGATGAGGAGACCGTCCGCTATCTCGAGCTCTCCGGCCGCCCGCGCGAGCGGATCGACCTGGTCACGGCCTATGCGAAGCACCAGGGCCTCTGGCGCACCCAGGGCGAGAAGGCCGCGCAATACACGGATGTCCTCGAGCTCGATCTCGGCACCGTGGAGCCGAGCCTCGCAGGTCCCCGCCGGCCGCAGGACCGCGTGCCGCTCAAGTCCGCCAAGAGCACGTACGAGAGCAACGCGAAGAAGGCCTCCGAGGAGCGCGCAGCCCGCAACGAGGCGACGAGCGCCAACGCGCAGGGCACGGCGAAAGTGACGCTCGCCGGCTCGAGCTTCGAGCTCAAGGACGGGGCGGTGCTGATCGCCGCCATCACGAGCTGCACCAACACCTCCAATCCCTCGGTCATGTTGGGAGCGGGCCTGCTCGCCCGCAAGGCGCGCCAGCGGGGCCTCAAGCCCAAACCCTGGGTGAAGACCAGCCTCGCCCCGGGCTCGCGCGTCGTCACCGATTACTTCAAGCGCGCCGGCTTGCTCGATGATCTCGCCGCCGCCGGCTTCGACCTCGTCGGCTACGGCTGCACCACCTGCATCGGCAACTCCGGGCCGCTCAAGCCCGAGATCTCAGCGGGCGTCAAGGCGGGCGACATCACGGCCTGCTCAGTACTCTCCGGTAACCGCAACTTCGAGGGACGGGTGCACCCCGAGGTGCGGATGAACTTCCTCGCCTCCCCGCCGCTCGTGGTCGCCTACGCCCTGGCCGGGACGCTCGACCTCGATCTCACGACCGAGCCCCTCGGTACCGGCACCGACGGCAAGCCCGTCTATCTCAAGGACATCTGGCCGAGTGATCACGAAGTGCAGGAGCTGCTCACGCGCTCGATCGACTCGAAGATGTTCCAACAGAGCTATGCGGGCGTGTTCGCCGGTGATGAGCACTGGAACGCCATCAAGGTACCCGCCGGCAAGCTCTACACCTGGGATCCGAAGTCGACTTACGTCAAGAACCCGCCCTATTTCGAGGGCATGGGCCCGACGCCCGCGCCCCTCAGCGACATCGAGGGCGCCCGGGCGCTCGCGGTGCTCGGCGATTCGGTCACGACCGATCACATCTCCCCTGCCGGCAACATCGCCAAATCGAGCCCCGCGGCCCGCTTTCTTCTCGAGCAGGGCGTGAAGCCCTCGGATTTCAACTCCTACGGCGCGCGCCGCGGCAACCACGAGGTGATGATGCGCGGCACCTTCGCCAACATCAGGCTGCGCAATCAGCTCGTGCCCGGGGTCGAGGGCGGCATCACCGTCCACCTGCCGAGCGGCGAACAGACCTCGATCTACGATGCTGCCATGCGGTACAAGCAGGATCGCACGCCCCTCATCATTCTCGCCGGCCGCGAGTATGGCACCGGCTCCTCACGCGACTGGGCGGCCAAGGGCACCATGCTCCTCGGCGTGCGCGCCGTCATCGCCGAGAGCTTCGAGCGCATCCATCGCTCGAACCTGATCGGCATGGGTGTCGCGCCACTGCAGTTCCAGCCGGGAGAGAGCGCGAAGTCACTCGGCCTGAGCGGCCGTGAGGTGTTCGAGATCAGCGGGCTGAAGAGCGGTGATGCCAGGGAGGTCACCGTGAAGGCAACGCCCCCCGAGGGAGGCAAGGCAGTCACTTTCACGGCGCGTGTCAGGATCGATACGCCGAAGGAGCGTGAGTACTATCGTCACGGCGGCATCCTCCAGTACGTGTTGCGGCAGCTCGCCGGCTCCGGCCGAGGAGGCTGACCTGCGGGCGCGGACGCGACGAACGCGTTAGGCGCGACAGGTGCGTCTGGCGATTTTCGATCTGGATGGGACGATCACGCGGCACGACACGCTTGCGCCGTACGTGTTCGGCTTCCTGGTGCGCAAGAGGCTTTGGCGGGCTCCCGCGCTGCTGCTCCTCCTGCCGGTGCTGCTCGGCTATGCGCTTGGCCTCTCCGACCGCGGGGGACTCAAGTCGGCATTCATCCGCGCCGCTCTGGGCGGTTGCAGGCGCAAGAGGCTCGAGCGCTGGACCGCAACATTCGTCGGGCGGCTCGTGCCGGACAGGGTCTTTCCGCAAGCGCTCGAGGCGATCCAGGCACACGCGCGCGCGGGCGATCACCTCGTTCTCCTCAGTGCAAGCACGGACCTCTACGTACCCGCTATCGCTCAAACGCTCGGGTTCCAGGAGGTCATCTGCACCGGCGTGCGCTGGCAGGGCGATCGCTTGCGCGGCACACTGACGACACCCAACCGCCGGGGGGCGGAAAAGGCAAGATGTGTTGCGGCGCTGCGCGCACGCCATCAGGGTATGCAGGCGGTAGCCTACGGCAACGCTGCGAGCGATCTCGAGCATCTGAAGCTCGTCGAGCGTGGCGTGCTCGTCAATGGCTCGGCCGCGGCGCGGCTCGAAGCCGCCCGAGGCGGAATATCGTGCACGGATTGGCACTGAGCGGCGCCCTGCACCGCCGGATCGCTACATGGAGGTGCGGATCTGCCAGAGCTCGGGGAAAAACTTGAGCTCGAGTGCCTTGGCGAGATAGGACACACCGCCGGTGCCGCCGGTGCCGGGCTTGTAGCCGATGATGCGCTCCACCGTCTTCAGGTGATGACAGCGCCAGAGCTGGAACTTGTGGTCGAGATCCACCAGCCGCTCGGCGAGCTCGTAGAGGTCCCAGTCCTTCTCCGCATTGTGATAGACGCCGAGCCACGCGCCCGCGACCTGCTTGCTCGCCCGATACGGCTCGCTGAAGTCGCGTGTCAGGTAGTCCTCCGGGATGCCGTAGCCGCGGCGGCTCAAGAGCCGCAGCGCCTCATCGTAGAGCGAGGGCGCCGCGAGCGCCCGCTCGAGCGCGGCGTAGGCCTTCGGGTCGCGCTTGTGCACCGCGAGCATCTCCGCATGCTTGTTGCCGAGCAGGAACTCGAGCATGCGGTACTGGTAGGACTGGAACCCCGATGAGCGCCCGAGCGCATTGCGGAAGGCCGAATACTCGAACGGCGTCATCGTCGAGAGCACTTCCCACGTGGAGATGAGCTGGGTCTGCACCCGCGAGATGCGCGCCAGCATCTTGAAGGAAGGGCCGAGATCATCGCGCCGCACGCACTCGAGTACGCCCCCGAGCTCGTGCAGCATCAGGCGCATCCACAGCTCCGAGGTCTGGTGCACGATGATGAACAACATCTCGTCGTGCTCGAAGGAGAGCGGCTTCTGCGCATCGAGGAGCTTGTCGAGGTGCAGGTACTCGCCGTAGGAGAGCGAGGAGCCGAGATCCCAGTGGATCGCCTCGCCGGTGAGGTCCACCCGCTCGGACTTGTCGTAGCGCTTCGGGCTCATGATGCCTCGTCGCCGAACACCCAGTCCGGAACTCGGCGCCAGCCATCGAGCAGCTCCCTGTCGAGGCTGCGGTACTCCGCGCAGTGGCGCGCCACACGCTGCCAGAAGCGGCGCGAGTGATTCATGTGCAGGGTGTGAGCAAGCTCGTGGATCATGAGATACCGCACTACCGGTGGGCGCTGAAAAAGCAGGCAACAGTTGAGGCTGATGGTGCCACGCGTAGAGCAGCTTCCCCATCGCGTGCGCTGGCGCCGGATGAGAACACGCTCATAGCTGAAGCCGAGCTCGCGCGCGCACGCCGCGAGAAGGGGTGGGAGTACCTGGTGCGCCCGCTCCGTGAGCCACCGGCGCAGCGCCTGGCGCGCGGGCTGGCCATTCCCTACGGCACCCGCCAGGACCAGCAGGCCCGATGCCGATGAGGCGATCCGCGCCCGGCCCGCGCCGCCGGAAACATGAACGCGCCAGGTCTCCGCGCAGGCGGGCAGCTCGATCTGCGGCGGCGGGAAAGGCATCGGCGGACCCGCCCTCACTCGCGCCTCATCGCGCTTGCGCTCGATCCAGAGGCGATGCCTCTCGAGAAAGCGCTCCACCGCGCGCGCGGAGGTTCTGGAGGGCACCACGACCTCCACGCGGCCAGTGTGAAAGACGCGTACCGTCAAGCGCCGCGCACGCTGGCTCTCGCGGACGCTCCACCCCTCGGTGGCGTCCTTGTCGGACCATAACGGCAACTGGGACGTCACCATATTGGAAATCATCGACCCGTGGCGGCAAAATCCGTGGCCACCCCATAATACCAGTCGACGGCGCGGCACA
>Ga0134125_10004111_pt1 | contig 16669 bp, 16 predicted proteins | sample KB31751_FD_96464 | JGI IMG/M metagenome (GOLD analysis project Ga0134125, IMG submission 96464) | Terrestrial soil microbial communities with excess Nitrogen fertilizer from Kellogg Biological Station, Michigan, USA - KB3-175-1 | ecosystem: Environmental > Terrestrial > Soil > Unclassified ...
AGTGGCAGGTGCTGATGGACGCCCTCGCCCTCGGCGACTGGGACGTCTTCCTGCTCGCCGGCCGCTATACGATGCTCGAACAGACCTCGCTCGATCCGCTGCTCAACACCTGCCTCGAGCGCGGCACCTCGGTGATCGCCGCAGCCCCCTTCAACGGCGGTGCGCTGATGGGCATGGGCAAATGGAATTACGGCAACGCGCCCGAAAGCGTCATCAAGCGGGTCGGCGAACTCGAGGCGTTCTGCAAAGACCACAAGATTCCGATCGGCGCGGCGGCGCTGCAGTTCGCGCTGACCCATCCGGCCGTCTGCTCGGTGCTCACCGGACCGCGTTCGCCAGCCGAGATGAAATCCACGCTCGACTGGTGGAGCGTGGATATCCCGCACAGCTTCTGGCGCGACCTCGTCGCGGCCAAGCTGGTCGATCCGCGCACGCCGCTACCGACCGCCTGAGGCGACCGCTCATGCTCAAAGACAACAAACTCGGCCGAACGAACCTCAGCGTCGCCAACATCTGCTTCGGGACCGGCGGGCTCACCAGCGGCGCCGATGCCGACAGCCCGGAGCGGATTCAGCGGGCCCATGCGACGGTGCGGGCGATTTTCGACGGCCCCGCCCACTTCATCGACACCTCGCGCATCTACGGCCGTGGCCGCAGCGAACAGCGGATCGGCGACGTCATCCGGGAGCGTGGTGGCCTGCCGCGAGGCTTCATCATCGCCACCAAGCTCGATCTCGATTTCGAGACGCGCCGTTTCGATGGCGCCGCCGCCCGGCGCTCGCTGGAGGCCAGCATCAAGGCGCTCGGCATCGACCATTTCCATATCCTGCACCTGCACGATCCCGAGTTCGTGGCCGACCCCACCGACATCGGCGGGCCCCGCGGCGCGATGGTCGAGCTGATGAAGATGAAGGACGAAGGCTTCTGCGATGCCGTCGGCCTCGGCGCCGGCCGCGTCGATGTAATGATGCCGCTGATGCGGGACTGGGATTTCGACGTCATCCTCACCCACAACCGCCATACCCTGATCAACCGCAACGCCGAGGCGATGATCGACGACGCCGTAGCGCGTGGCGTGGCCGTGCTCAACGCCGCGCCCTATGGCGGCGGCGCGTTCGCGAAGGGCTCGGCCGCGATGCCCAAATATGCCTATCGCGACGCGCCGGCCGAGACCCTCGCGGCCATCCGGCAGGTCGAAGCCATCTGCGCCCGGCACGGGGTGCCACCCGGCGCCGCGGCGCTGCAGTTTTCGCTGCGCGATCCACGGATCACCTCGACGGTCTGCGGCGTCAGCAGTCCAGGCCGCGTGGCAACGACGATCGAATGGGCCAACTGGCCGATCCCCGACGGGGTCTGGACGGACCTCGCCGCGGTGCCGCGCTCGGCCGCCGATCCGCAGGCGTCGCACGACTAGCGGGGACGGCGACCAATCGTCCAGTCGTGCGTTAGCAGCGCATGGCCGCGCAAAAGGGCAGCAATTTCGTCGTCTACGCCGCCCTCGCCGGCAATCTGCTGGTTGCCGCGACCAAGTTCGTCGCCGCCTGGCTCACCGGCAGTTCCGCGATGCTCAGCGAAGGGGTGCACTCGCTGGTCGACACGGTCAACGAGATCCTGCTGCTCTACGGCCTGCGGCGCTCCGGGCGGCCGCGCGACGCCACCCATCCCTTCGGCCACGGGCGCGAGCTCTACTTCTGGAGCTTCGTGGTCGCGCTGCTGATCTTTGCCATCGGCGCCGGCGTGTCGTTCTACGAGGGCGTGATGCACATCCTTGCGCCCGAGCCGGTCGAAACACCAGTCGCCAACTACATCGTTTTGGGGCTGTCGGCTATCTTCGAGGGGGTGAGCTGGTCGATCGCGCTGCGCGAGTTCAATGCCGAAAAAGGCGCGCTCGGCTATCTCGAAGCCATCCGCAAGAGCAAGGACCCGACGACCTACACCGTGCTGGTCGAGGATTCGGTGGCGTTGCTCGGCCTCGCCATCGCGTTTGTCGGCATCCTGCTCGCTCAACTCCTGGACGAGCCTCGCCTCGATGGTGTCGCGTCGGTACTGATCGCCCTGCTGCTGGGCGCCGTGGCCACCTTCCTCGCGCGCGAAAGCAAGAACCTCCTCATCGGAGAGCCGGCTCTCCCCGAGGTCCGCGATGCGATCCTCCGGCTCGCGCGGGCCGATGCAGCAATCCGCAAGGCCAATGGCGTGGTGACCACCCAGCTCGGACCCGACCAGGTCATCGCCTCGCTGAGCGTCGAGTTTGCCGACCACCTCACGGCCAACGACATCGAGCGCTGTGTCGAGCGGCTCGAAGCCGCAATCCAGAAAGACCATCCGGAGGTGACGACGCTGTTCGTCAAACCGCAGGCGCACGACACCTGGGAAGATCACGTCGAGGACATCATCGCCGAGGGCAACGGCTGACTTACTGCAGCGTCTGCGCGCCCTTGCCCAGCACTTCCTTGACCTTGGAGTTGATCTGGTCGAGCGAGTAAGGCTTGGCGAGGAACTCCACGGACTGGTCGTCGGCGATGTCCTGCCGCACGTTCTCCTCGGCGTAGCCCGACACGAAGATCACCTTGAGGTTCGGCAGCCGCTCGCGGACCTTGAGCAACAGCGCCGGCCCGTCCATCTCGGGCATCACCACGTCCGACACCATGAGGTCGATCTGCCCCCCGATGTCGGCGAGGACGTCGAGCGCTTCTTCCCCGCTATCGGCCTCGAACACCTCGTAGCCGGTGGCGCGCAGGGCGCGCGCCGAGAACGAGCGGACGTTGTCCTCATCCTCGACCAACAGGATGCGCTCGTGGCCGGTGAGGTCCTTGACCACCGCGGCGGCCTGCTTCGCGACCACCTCGCCTTCCGCCGGCACGTGCCGCGGCAGGAAGATCTTGAATACCGTTCCAACGCCGACCTGCGACTCCGGATAGATGAAGCCGCCGGTCTGCTTGATGATGCCGTAAACGGTGGAAAGGCCGAGGCCGGTGCCCTTGCCCAGCTCCTTGGTGGAAAAGAACGGCTCGAAGATCTTTTCCATGACCTCCGGCGTCATGCCGGTGCCGGTGTCCTCGACCTCGATCAGCACGTAGTCGGCGGCCGGCATGCCGGTATAGCTCATCGTCGCGGCCTCCGCCTCCGGCACGTTTCGCGTGCGGATGGTGATCGAGCCGCCGTTCGGCATCGCATCGCGGGCGTTGACCACGAGGTTCACCACCACCTGCTCGAGCTGCACGAGATCGGCCTTCACCGGCCAGACGCTCTGCGCATGGTCCACGTGCAGTGTGACCTGCTCGCCGATGAGGCGCTTGAGCAGCACCGTGAGGTCGTCGACGTGCGTCGGGATTTCGAGGATCTGCGGCCTGAGCGTCTGGCGGCGCGAGAAGGCCAGCAGCTGGCGGGTAAGACCCGCCGCGCGATTGGCGCTCTGCTTGATCGACATCAGGTCGGCAAAGCTCGGATCGCCCGGTTTGTGCTTGAGCAGCAGCAGGTCGGAGAAGCCGATGATCGCGGTCAGCACGTTGTTGAAATCGTGCGCGACGCCACCGGCAAGCTGCCCCACCGCCTGCATCTTCTGGCCCTGCGCGAACTGCGCCTCGAGCTTGCGCTGCTCGGTCATGTCGAGCGCATAGACATTGACCCTCTCCGGCGAGCCCGCACTCTCTTCCGACGCGGAAATATAGAGCCGGACCGCGTGGTCGCCTTCGCGCGACAGCTGAGCGTCGACCGGTTCGATTTCGGACTTGTCGGCGCCGGCCGCGGCCACCGCCGCGGCAAACCGCTCGCGACTGGCATCGGACAGCAGCTCGGACATGGCGACGCGATCGAGCGGGCGCTCGTTGCCCGACCAGCCGAAGATGCGGCTGAACGGCGCGTTGGTGCGGATGATGCGACCGTCCTTGTCGAGCGTCGCGATGGCGAACGGCGTGTCGTTGAAAAAGCGCGAGAAGCGAACTTCGGAGGCACGAAGCGCCTCTTCGCCGGCGGTGCCGCTGCGCCGGTCGAGCACGAGTGTGCGGGTCTCGCCGAGCTCGCCATCCGCCATCCGCGCGGCGCGGTGCAGCAGGCGCACCGGAATGGTCGTGCCGTTGCGCTTGACGAGGTCGATGTCGATGGTCTCGGTGCGGATCTCGCCGTCGGCCCGTCCGCGCATGAGCAGGCTTGCGCCGTCGCCGCGAATAATGTCCGAGAGGCGGACCGTGCCGGCCTCGAACTCGGCGAGGTCGTAGCCGAGCCAATCGGCCAGCGTCGAGTTGAGATACTGCACCCGTCCTTGCGGGTCGGCCGAGAAGAAGCCAGCCGGCGCATGGTCGAGGTAGTCGATGGCCCGCTGCAGCTCGAGGAAGGCATTGTCCTGCCGCTCGCGGTCGCGCGTGATGTCCTCGACGCTCCACAGCACCAACTGCTTGCCGGCGCCTTCGACCTCGGGCAGCGCCCGGACCGAAACGCGGTACCAGACCGGCTTGCTCGAGCCGCCGAGCGAACCGCCGAGGCCGCCGATCAGGCGCACGTCTTCGCTCGCCGGACGCGCATCGCGCGCCGCCCGCGACAGGCGGTAGATGGCTTCGCTGGCTTCCGGCTGGCCGGCAAAGAGCCGCGGCACGCCCACCGGCACGCCGTCGCTGACCCCGCCGGCAAGCTCGCCATACTGCGCGTTGACGTAGGAAATCTTGCCGTCCCGGTCGGCCACCACGGCGCCGAACGGGAGGCTGTCGACGATCGCGCGTGACATCGTCCGCGTTTCGTCGCTGGCGGCGAAGCGAAAAATGCCGGCAGTCAGCGCAAAAAGGCAGAAGACGCCGACCACCGCCAGCAGGCCGACGAACACCAGGATCAGGTCGGACGGGATGTATTCGCCCAACGCCGAAATCGCGACAGCGACGATGATGAAGGCGGCGGCGAGCGCTACGACGCGCCACAGGCTTGAGGCGCCGCGGGAGCGGGAAAGCAGCGGCGTCGGGTAGTTGTCCTCGTCAGCTGGCATGCTGGACATCCCGTTCGCCCCTCGACCCGCGCGAATCGCGCCCTAAAGCTCTAGCAAATGGCTGACTCAGGCTCTAGCGCAGAGCAGCAACGGCCCGGGGCTTCCCCGCAATTCCGCGTCAGGCGCGCCATGCCTTCTTCTCTTTCGTGCGCATGACGAAGCCGATCACCTGCGCCACCGCCTTGAAGTGCTCGGTCGGGATCACCTCGTCGACATCGACCGAGGCATAAAGGGCACGGGCCAGCGGCGGGTTCTCGACGATCGGTACATTGTGCTCCTTGGCCAGTTCGCGGATGCGGAAAGCAATATCGTCGGCGCCCTTGGCGAGGCACTGCGGCGCCTTCATCGTCCGGTCATATTTGAGCGCCACCGCGAAGTGCGTCGGGTTGGTGATCACCACGGTCGCCTTCGGCACATTGGCCATCATGCGCTTGCGGCTGCGCTCCATGCGGATCTTGCGGATGCGCCCCTTGATCTCGGGGTTGCCCTCCATCTGCTTGAACTCGTCGCGCACCTCCTGGACGGTCATCTTGAGGCGGGTCCACCAGCGCTGGCGCTGGTAGACGTAGTCGACGAGCGCGATGAGGGTGACCACCGCGAGCACCGCGCCGAAGACCTTGAGCCCCATCTGCTGGAACGCCGGCAACAGCGCCGCCGGATCGAGCGTCACCATCGTTTCCAGCCGGTCGCGTTCGGGCCACAGCACCGCGAACAGCACGCCGCCGACCACGCCGAGCTTGAACAGGCCCTTGGCGAAGTTCACCAGGGCATCGCGCGAGAACATGCGCTTGGCGCCGGTGAAGGGCGAAATCTTCGACAACTTGGGCGTGATCGGGTCGAGCGACAGCAGCGGCCGGTGCTGCACCAGGTTGGCGGCGATGCCGAAGGCCGCGAGGATCACCATCGGGATCAAGGCCACCGACAGGATGGTCAGCGCGAGATTGTTGAAGAAATTGCCGAGCATCGGGCCGCCGACCTCGAACTCATCGGCATTGGCGATCAGCAGCTTCAGGCTGCCCGCGAGTCCGGTCGTCATCGGCCAGGCGAGCAGCGAGAACAGCAGCCCGGACCCGGCGATCATGAACCAGTTGTTGACCTCCTGGCTCTTGACCACATCGCCGCGCTTTTGTGCGTCGTTGAGACGCTTCTGCGACGGGTCTTCGGTCTTGGCTTCCTGGTCCGGGGCGTCGTCACTCATCTAGTGCGCCCGGAACTGGAGCAGCTCGTTCTGGTACGACGTCAGGTACCAGCCCATCATCATGCTGAGCAGCAGCGCCACGAGGATGAGCCCGACCCAGATGGTCGCCGGCATGATCACGAAATACACCTGCAGCTGCGGCATCATCCGCGCCAGAAGTCCCATGCCGAGATAGAAGACGAGGCCGAGAACGATGAACGGCGCCGCCATCTGGATGCCGATGACAAACGCGGCGGCGACGGACTGCACCGCCATCTGCGCCGCGTCGCCGAACATCAGCGGGTCCTTCGGCGGAAACACCATGTAGCTGTCGCGCACCGCCATCAGGGCGACGTGGTGCAGGTCGGTGGCAAAGATCAGGGTGACCCCGAGCAGCGACAGGAACGCGCCGACCAGGGCGCCCTGCGGCCCGCCGTTGATCGGGTCGGCGCCCTGCACGCCGGAGAGCCCGGTCTGGAAGGCGATCACCGACCCGGCAATCGACGTCGCAAGGGTAACCAGCCGGGTGATCGCGCCGAGGATCAGGCCAATGGCGACTTCGTGCAGCAGATAGACCAGCACCTGTACCGGATCGTTCGGCAGCGCTGGAAGCTCAGACGATACCAGCGGATAGAGCACGAGCGAGAAGACCAGCGCGAAGCCGAGCCGCATGCGTGCCGGGATCGACGTTTCGCCGATCGCGGGCATCAGCATCAGGATACTGCCGACCCGCGCGAAAATGAGAATGTAGAAGTAGGCTGTCGCTGGCAGCCAGTTGAGCGAAATCATCCGCCAGTCACGATCATGTCGGCGAGCCGGGTCATGTAGCCCGATAGCGTCGCGCCCATGAACGGCAGAGCGATGAGCATGACAAGAAAGATGGCGATGATCTTGGGCACGAAGACCAGGGTCTGCTCCTGGATCTGCGTCAGCGCCTGGACCAGGGCGATGACGATGCCCACCACGAGCCCGACCACCATCATGGGCGCGGCGACCAGGATCATCACCCAGATGCCGTCACGGGCGATATCGAGAACCTGGGCTCCGCTCATCGTCTAAGTCCTAAATCGGCATGCGCATGATTTCCTCATAGGCGGAAATCACCTTGTCCCGCACCGCCACCATAGACTGCATGGCCAGCTCGGTCTGACTCAGCGCGGTCACGACGTCGACCACGTTCCCCTTTCCGTTGAGGAGATCAAGCTGCATCTGATCGGAGGCCTTGCCGGCGTCCATCACACCTTGCAGTTGGTCGGTGAGAAACTTGCCGAAATCAGGTGTTTGAGTGCCCTGCCCTAGCGCACCGGTTGAAGTCTTGCCGCTGTCCTGGATCAGGCGCGAAGCGTTGTTGTAGGCCGCGGCAACCGCGTTGAACGGCGTGGTCATGATCTGATTCTAGCCTTTCAGCGGGTTCTTCAGCTCTTGAGGATGTCGAGCGTGCGGCCGAGCATCTGGCGGGTCACGGTGACGACGTTGAGGTTGGCCTCATAGGTCCGCTGCGCCTCGCGCATGTCCATGGCTTCGATCAGTGGATCGACGTTCGGGTATTTGACGTAGCCGTTCTTGTCGGCGGCGGGGTTGCCCGGCTCGTACTTCTCCTGGAAGTCCGACATGTCCTGCGCGATCTGCCCGATCTTGACGATCTCGCCGCCGGCGTCCTGGTCCATCTGCGCCTCGAAGGTTGGAATCCGGCGCCGGTACGGCTGGTCGGTGGGAGTCTTGCCCGTCGAGTCGGCATTGGCGAGGTTTTCGGCAATCACCCGCATGCGCGCGTTCTGCGCGTGCAGACCCGTTGCCGCGATTTTGAGCGAAGAGAGGAAATCCGTCATGGCGCGCGCTCCTTATGCTCAGCCGCTGCCGAGCGCAGTTTTGAGGATGGCCATCGAACGCGTGTAAAGCGCGGTGACGGTCTGGTAGTCCATATCGTTGCCGGAGACCTTCATCATCTCGTCTTCGAGTGTCACGCCGTTGCCACTTGGCCGGATCTCGAACGGGGCCGACTGCGCTCCGAACGGACCGCTGCCGTCGTCGCTGGAAATGGCAATGTGCAGCGGGCTGGTGTTCGTCACGCTGACCATGGCCAGTGAGCGCGGCGTGTTGGCGTCGTCGACGCTGAACGGATCAAGGTCGCGCTCGATGTAGCCGGGGGTGTCGGCATTGGCGATGTTTTCGGCAAGGATGCCCTGGCGCTGCTGGTGCCATTTCATCTTGTCGGCGAACGCCTGGAATAGCTGTATGCCTGCGAGGGCCATCTTCAGACTCTGTTCACCACGATAGGCAAATCCTGCCCAGTGATGGTTAAGAGCTGGTTAACCCACCGCGGAACCGTCGGCATTTGCCTCGCATTTTGCATAATGTCCCGATACGAGTGGGCAAAATCTGCATAGGTTGGGCCGTAAGGGGGGACGGCGCACCATGGAGCGCAGCGGCATGCAATTCATGACGGCCCTCTTTGGAGGCACCGAAAATACCCTGCTGAACTCGGCGTTTGCGCTGGGGATCGTGCTCGTCCTCATCGTCCTCGGACTATGGGGGCTGAAGGTCCTGACCAGCGCCACGGGCAAGATGGCGGGGTCCCGCAAGCGTCTGCTGATCGTCGACAAGGCGCAGGTCGATGGCAAGCGGCAGGTCGTGATCATCCGCCGCGACGATGTCGAACACGTCATCATGACCGGAGGCCCGCAGGACCTCGTCATCGAGTCGGGGATCGCAGTACCACAGCCTGTCCCGCCGCTCCGGCGAGCCGCGCAACGTCCGACGCAGCCGGCACCACAGCCGGCCCGCGCCGAGGACATCGCGACCCCTGTCGCTCCGGAACGTGCGGTGCCGCGTGAAGCGGTCGACCGGCTGCACGATCTGGCGCGGCCAGCGCCGCTGAAGCCGCGGCCGTCGCTCCGCCACACCAACCTGCTCCGGCCGGTCGGCACGCCGGAAACGGTTATCCCCATTGCTCCGGGCCGCCGCGGCGATAATTCCGCGGGTTCGGCGGCCGACTCAGCTACATCCTCACCCGATGGACCAGGACCTACTCCCATCGGCGCCAGGAGCAGATTCTTCCGCATCCGCAGCCGCGACCAGAACTGACCACCGGCTGCGGCACGGTCTGGTTTTCGCGCTGATTGCCGCCGCCGTGCTCGTTCCAACGGCGGTGCTGGCGCAAGACATTTCGGTCAATTTCGGCGACAACACCACGCTGACTCAGCGGGCCGTCCAGCTCGTCGGCCTCATCACCATCCTGACGCTGGCCCCCTCCATCCTCGTGATGGTGACGAGCTTCACCCGCATCGTGGTGGTGCTGTCGCTGCTGCGGACGGCGATGGGTCTGCAGAGCGCGCCACCGAACTCCGTTATGGTCTCGCTGGCGTTGTTCCTGACCTTCTTCATCATGCAGCCGACGCTGCAGGCCTCCTACGACCAGGGCATCGCGCCGCTGCTGGCCGGCCAGATCCAGCTCCAGGAAGCGTTCGATCGCGGCAGCGTGCCGATCCACGATTTCATGGCGGCCAATGTCCGGCAGGAGGACGTGCAGCTCTTTTACGACCTCAGCAACACGCCGCCGCCGGCCGACGCCAAGACCATCGATCTCAAGATCCTCATCCCGGCCTTCATGATCTCGGAGCTGAGGCGCGCCTTCGAGATCGGCTTCCTGCTCTTCCTGCCGTTCGTGATCATCGACATGGTCGTCGCCTCGGTGCTCATGTCGATGGGCATGATGATGCTGCCGCCGGTGATCATCTCACTGCCGTTCAAGCTGATCTTCTTCGTGCTGGTCGACGGCTGGCACCTGGTCGCCGGCTCGCTGGTCCGCAGCTTCAACGGCGGCTAGCCGGTAATCCTAGACTGCCGCCTTCTGGGTTGCGGTACTGGGCGCCAGTTGCTGGTCGACCGGATACATCTGCCGGTAGGCCTTGAGGAACGCATCGATGGAATCGACGTCGGCTACCGCCCGCGCGGCGGCCTTGAACTCCTTGCCAGTCACGTCGACATCTGGGCTTGTGATGTAGTCGAACATCCCCCATTCGGGTGTCTGCGCCAGGCGGTCCGAGAACTTGCTGCGCAACCGGCTGATTCCGAGATCGTCGCCGGCGAGGACGAGGCCCACCGCCGCCTTGACGATGTTCATCCGTGCGTCCTGGTTCAGCGCCTCGTTCGGATCGGCCGAGTAGATGTTCTCGATCATGTCGGACGCCGCCGAATAATTCTTGGTCTTCCAGTAACCGTCGACGCGCAGCAGGTCGGCGTCGCGGCCGGTGACGTTGGAGAGCAGATCGAGCGCGAGGTCCTCGCGATCGGCGTCGATCAGCGCCCGGGCCTCGAGGATGCGGCGCTCCCGGTCGAGGGTCGGCGTCAGATTGCTCATCTGCGTCTGGTTGATCGCCTTGAGCGCGCCTTCCGGGTCTCGGTTGGCGATGCGGATCAGCGCCAGGTCCGTCGCCACCTGTGCCTGCGCCACGCCCTTGAGGCGGCTGTCGATCTGGTATTGCAGGAGATCCGCCGCCTGCCCCAGGAGGTCGACCTTGACGAGCCGCCGGGCGAGATTGCGGATCATCTCGTCGCCCTTATTGCCGGCCGGCGTGAGCTCGCGGAAATCGTAGTAGAGGCTCAGCGCGTCGAGGTCGCCGAGCTGGTCGGCGCCGCCATTGAGGAACAGGTCGGTGAACTGCTGCTCGGTTTCGGCGATCAGGTCGTCGATCGGCTTGCTTTCCTTGCTGTGCGCCGCTGCATCGCGCGACGTCTCGAAGCCGCGCCGGTAGTCCTTGTTGGCGAAGTAGAGCTCGGCGAGGAGCTTGTCCATGTCGACTTCGAGCGGGTTGCCGCGCCAGAGGATCGCTTCGGCCGCCAAGGTCTGCGTCGCCTTGGTGAGGTCGATCTTGCCGGTCTGCCTGAGCAGCAGCATCGTGCGGTACACCGCCTCTGCGCGGGTCGGCCGGACATCGGCGGCGATGACCTGCCCATAGGTGTCGAGCGCCTCCTGCGTCTGCCCCAGCATCTCGGCGACCCGCCCCTGGAACAGCTGATACCAGGTGACATCCTCGGGCGAGAGCTGCGCGAAGGTGATGAGCTTCAGATATTTCTGCGCCGTCGCCACGTCGTTGGTTTCAACCGCGGCGCGGATCGCGGCGAACAGGAACTTCTGCTGCACCCAGACCGGATAGCTGTTGATGACGCTGTCGGAGGCCAGCGCATCGGTGCGCGCGCCGACATAGTCGTAGGCGTTGCTGCGGGCGATGGTTCGCCACAGCAGCGCATCGACTTCGTCGGAGAAGGCGGGGCTATTGAGGATGCCGAGCGCATCCTGCGGCCGCGCGGCGAGCACATCGGCGATCGCCGTAGTCAGCTTCACCTTCTTGCTGAGGTCGTCGGTCTTGAGGTCGGCGCTCAGCACCTTGAGCACGCCGATCGCTTCCTGGCCGAACTGGTTGCCGACATAGTACTGGGCCAGCGACAGGCGCGCGACCTCGCGGGCCTGGCCTTCCTTGACAGCGGCATCGCTGCTGAGCTGGTCGAGCCGCTTGCTGAAGACCGCCGGGTTGTCTTCCTTGAGCGCGGCGAAATCGACGTAACTGTCGCGGAATTGCGAGGCGTTGCCGCTGTCGAAGACGCGCGGTCCGTCCTGGTCCGAGAGATAGAGGCCGTCGGGCGACCGGATCAGCGCGTGGTCGTCGACCACGCTCACCTGCAGGCTGTCGTTGTCCGGACGAATGACCAGCCCTTGCACCGTCTGCAGCGAGTCGAAGTCGACATAACTGAGGTCGCGCACCGTTGCGCGCGACGGCGGGAACGCCGTCACGACATCCAGCACGTCGCCGACCTGCGGGTCACGGAAGCTGTGCTCCCTGAACGGCTTGCCCAGTACCGCGGTCATCTGGAAATGCCCGTTCTCGTCGCGGCTGCGCTTGAGCTCGAGCGGCTGGGTCGCGTTGAGCAGCACGTCTCCGATCGACAGCACCCACGAGCGGCCTTCCGACGCCAACGTCGCGAGCTTGGCGGTCGATAGGTCGATGCGCACGACCTGCGTATCCCCGGCACTGATCACGGTGAACGCCGAGGCGATCGACTTGAGGGCGTCCGACTCCGCCGGCTGCTTGATCTGGGTTGGGGTGTCGAACAGCATCCACAGCGTATCACCGCGCCGGAAGGCGGCGGACGCGGTGTCCTGATCGAACGGAAAGCTCACCCGCACGGTGCCGCCGTTGTCCTCGACCGTCGGCGTGATCGGCGTCCCCCGCACATAGTTGCTCGCCATGGCATTGCCGGTCCCCGCCATCGTCGTGCTCGAGCCTGCCGCAAGCTTGGCCGCCGCCTGCGCCTGCGCGAGCTGATCGGCCTTCTTGGCGAGGTCCGCTGCAGTAGTCTGGTTCTGCCCGATCTCGCTCGGGGTCAGGTCGACGTCGAAGGTGAAGTGCTGACTGTCGACCGCGTAAAAGCGCGGCGTCACGCCTGGAGCGAGCGTCATGATGATGTCGCTGCCCTTGCTCGACACCGAATTGGAGGCCGAGACGATCTCCGAGGGTAGGTTGGATTTCAGCTGGTAGAGATCGACGGCCACCGGCCAGTCGAAGCTGATCGTCGCGGTGGTCCCGTACTGGGTGTACTGCGCCTTGGTGTCGGTGCTCCAGTCGAACTCGGTGCGGAAGAACGTCGGGTTGCGGCCGACCTGCAGCGTCGCATGCGGGTTGAGGGCCTTGGCCTCCTCTTCCTTCTGTTTCTGTTCCGCCAGCACCTGCGCGTCCTTGGCCCGCTGCGCCAACTGCGCGACGACCTGCGGCGGCAACGACGGCGGCAGGCCCTGCCAGCCGACCGGCAACATGTCGATGAAGAGCTTCTCGCCCGCCTCCATGCTGTGGATGGAGACAGGATTGCGCAGGCCGAAGCGCACGCCGCGGCCATCCGGATCGACGCGGCCGATGGTGAGATAGGCCGGCAGCGTCATCGCCATGTCGGGCATGGCCATCGTCACCGTGTCGTCGAAGGTGATCGACAGCACGTTGTTGTCGTAGACGATCTTGTATTTGGGCAGATCCAGGCGGCCGTTGAATTCCAGCACGAGGCGGCCAAAGCCCTGCTCGGCGGTGGCGTGCAGCTGCACCTTGTCCTGCGCCATCGCGGCCAAGCCGAAGGCGAGCCAAAGCAGCGCGGCCAGCCACAGCCGCACCGGCAGTCCTGCCCGCCGTCCTAACGCACTCATCGCCGGCTGTGACTCAAACGCTTACGCAAACAAGCGTTAAGCATAGGATCGCCGGCTTAACGTCGGCTTACGAAAGCGCGGATTCTGAGCGGATTTCCGAGGCTTGCGGACTCAGTGGCCAACGATTTGCGGCAACGCGGCAAGCTTCTGGCCGCCGGCAGGAGTGGCCGCGGCAACGGCATTGCCATCGTCGGACTGCGTGAACGCAGTGGTCAGCCGCTGCGCCGTCTGTGGGCTCATCGCCGCCAGGATCGGCGACATTTTCCGCGGGTCCATCGCGCGGGCCACCTTGATCAGCACCTCGGCATCGAGCGTATCGAAGATCTTGGCCGCATCCTTGGGCTTCATCGTCTCGTACATCTGGACGATCGCCTTGAACGCCGCATCCTCGGCCGCCTGCTTCTGGTCGACCAGCGCGTTCACCTGGGCCTGCAGGTCCTCCAACTGCTTGGTGCGCTCGTCGAGCTTCTTTTCGGCTGCGGTAACGAGGCTCTCGCGCATCGCCAGATCCGCCTCCCGCTTGTCGAGCTCAGCCCGCCGCTCACCGAGCCGTTGCAGCAGGGCGGCCTGACTGTCATCCGCTGTCGGCAGCGGCACGACCTTGCCGTCGGCATTGAGCTTGCCCGGCAACGCGTCGCCGTGCTGATCGACCGGAATGCTCGGCGTCGCGCAGGGAGTTGACGGCTGCGAGGCTGAGGACGAGCCGGCGTCAGGACAGGCTTCGGCCGTGACCGCTGAAGCCGCGCTCGACGAGCCGTCCGCCGAAGACGATGACCTCTCGCCGCTGCTCGGCGGCTCCGATGCCGCTCCGGACGAGGACGCCGAGGCGCTCGCCGACGATGCTCCCGGCACGTCCGCCTTGGTCGCCAGCGTCGGCGCGGTATCGTTCATGGTCGGGCTCGCATCCGACGCCGTCGCTTCCGAGGGCATCGAAAGTGTCATGGTCGCGTCGGCGCTGCTGCTGCTCGATCCAGTGTCCTGCGCCACGACCTGCGCCGTGCCGGTCAGCACGTAGCCGCCGTTGGTGACGAGGCCGATCCCCTTGAAGACCAGCAGCGCCAGCGCGGCGAAGATGACGACCGGCAGGAGGCGGATCGATCTCACGCGGCCTTGCCTCCGATGCCCGGGCGCATCGCCAGCTGCTGTAGCGCCGAGTGCAACCGGCTCTGCGGCTCGAGCTTGTCGGCGATCTGCGCAACGGCCGCGGCTTCAACCGCCGCGTCGGCGACCGGAGCGGCCTGGTGTGCCTTCGCCGCCGCGGTGATGCGCGCGATCTTCTGGACGAGTTGCGAGCCGACGGCCACCTGTCCGGCGAGCTCGGTTTCGCACTTGCCCGCTTCGGCGATGCGCTCCTGCAGCGATGCGTCGGTTTCGAGCGCCGTCTTCTTGAGCTCGCCGACGGCCGTGTTGGCGAGGCTCGTCGCGGTCACCAGGTCGCCGATCATCTTGGCCAAGGTCTCGCGATCCGAATGCAGCCGCTTGAGGCGCTGGTTGAGGATAGCGCAGTAGCCGATGGTCACGATGAGCAGGATCGAGACCGATCCTTCGACGATCATTCCAAGGCTGAACCCCATCAGCGCCCCTCCGCCTGCTTGTCGATTGCTTCGAACGCCGCCATCGTCACCTTGGGCGGATTGAGTGGCCGGGTGACCCGGACCGAAACGTAGTTGCCGATGTGACCCATCAGCGCCTGCGTCAGCTCGACATCGCCGCAGCGCAGCGTGATCGGCTCGCTCGGTGCGCGGTCGAACATGATGGTGTCGCCGGGCTTCAGGTCGAGCGTCCGGCTGAGCGGGAGATCGAACTCGTGCAGCACGGCCTCGATCGGCACCTCGGCGGCGTATATCTCGGTAGCGAGGTGGCCTTCCCAGATCGGGTCGCGGCCGAACTTCTCGCCCATGTACATCTGCAGGAGCTGCTCGCGGATCGGTTCGATCGTCGCGTAGGGCAGCAGAATCTCGATCTTGCCGCCGCGATCGTCCATCTCGATCCTGAGCTCGATCAGGATTGCGGCGTTGGCCGGTCGCGAGATCGCCGCAAAGCGCGGGTTGGTCTCGAGCCGTTCGAGCTTGAACGTCACCTCCGTCACCGGCGCGAAAGCGCGGCGCGTGTCTTCGAGGATCACCTCGATCATGCGGCGCGCGAGCGCCATCTCGATGGTGGTGTAGGGCCGGCCCTCGACCCGGATCTGCCCGCCGATGCGGCGGCCGCCGAGCAGCACGTCGATCATCGAATAGATGAGGTTGCTGTCGACCGTCAGCAGCCCGAAATTGTCCCACTCCTCCGCCTTGATCACCGACAGGATGGCCGGCAACGGAATGGAGTTCAGGTAGTCGCCGAAGCGCACCGAGGAGATCGACTCCATCGACACTTCGACGTTGTCCGAGGTGAAATTGCGCAATGACGTCGTCGTCAGCCGGACCAGCCGATCGAAGACGATTTCGAGCATCGGCAGGCGCTCGTAGGAGACCAGCGCCGAGTTGATGAGCGCCTGGACACCGGTGAGCTCGACATTGCTCGCCATGCTGGCATCGAAGCCGAGCAGGCTGTCGATCTCGTCCTGGTTGAGCACGCGGTCGACGCCGTCGTCGGCCTCGGCCTTGCCGGCGTCGGCTTCGAGCATCGCCGCCCAGTCGGCGGAGATGCCGTCGCCCTCGCCCGATGTACCGGGGTTCCAGTTCTCGGCCAGCTTGTCCTGTTCGCTCGGTCCCGCCATTACTGCACCAGGATTTCCTTGAACAGGATGCCGTCGATCTGCGCCGGGAAGATCGCCACGTTGATGCGCCGGCGCAGCTCTTCCTTGAGCCGGTAAATGCCTTCGGAGCCCTGCAGGTCGCTCTTGCGCAGCTCGCGCAGATAGACCTGAAAGGCGTCGATCACTTTGGCCATGCGCGGCTGGATATCCTTCATCACGCCTTCGTTCGCCACCTCGAGCGCCACGGTGAGCTTCAGGAACTGGTCGCCCGTCGCGCCGTCGTCGTTGAGGTTCACGGTCATGGTCGGCAGGTTGAAGATGAAGGTATCGGGCGCCGCGGCGGCGGCATCGGCCTGCGCCTTGGCGGCTGCGTCGACGGCGTGTCCGGCAAAGACGAAGAAATAGAGTGCCGCTCCACCCACCAGCATCACGATGAGCGCAGCGGCGGCGATGACGATCAGCCGGCGCGGGATGCCCTTCTTGGCCGGTGCCGCGGCAACTTCGCCTTCAGCGGCTTCGGTTTCGGCTTCGACGGCCATGAAAAACCCCGCATTCCCGGACGATTCCGGCAACACAGCCAGCTAAGCGCCCGATAGTTAACGATCCCTTACCAACTGTCCCAAAGCGGCAGTTTTTGCC